>Ga0164298_10000276_pt1 | contig 14715 bp, 16 predicted proteins | sample Whisoiple_216_MG_FD_109713 | JGI IMG/M metagenome (GOLD analysis project Ga0164298, IMG submission 109713) | Unamended control soil microbial communities from upstate New York, USA - Whitman soil sample_216_MG | ecosystem: Environmental > Terrestrial > Soil > Agricultural land ... | reverse complement strand
CGCCAGCCCTGCGGGTTGACCCGCGCCCCGGCCAGCGCCGCCCAGGCGTGCTGCTCGGCGTGGTCGAGGTTCTCGACCGCGATCCGCCAGAGCTCGCGTTCGAGCACCTGCATCCGCCGCTCCTCCTCGCCGGAGACCGGGACGATCCGCCGCTCGACCCGGATCCGCCGCCCGCGTGAGCGCCGCACCGGGCCGATCACGATCGCGCCGCCGCGGTAGACGTCGCGGTCGAGCAGGCTGTGCAGGGTGATGATCGTCTCGTCGTGCGTGGTCGCCGGGTGGACGAAGTCGATCACGAGGCCGGCCTCCTTTCCCGGCGCCCGCCGGGTCACGCGGCCGACCCGCTGCTGGTAGATCCGCCGCGAGGCGGTCGGGGCCAGGTGCATGCAGAGCGTCGCCCGCGGCGAGTTCCAGCCCTCGGCCAGCAGCATCGCGTTGCAGAGCACGTCGACCTCGCCGCGCTCGAAGCCGGCGAGGATCTCGGCCAGTTCGCGCTTCGGCGTCTCGCCGGAGACCGCCCGCGCGGTGACGCCCGCGGCCTGCAGCGCCCGCGCCACGTTCTTGGCGTGCTGGACGCCGGCCGTGTAGAGGACGCCCGGCATGCCGTCGAAGCGGGTCTTGTAGAGGTCGGCGATGGCGACGTTGAAGGGCTCTTGATCGAGCAGCGCGGCCAGCTCCTCCTGGTCGAAGTCCTGGTCGACCTCGCCTTTGCGCAGCGGCACCTTGGCGATCGTCCGCACCCCCGGGCCGGGCGGGATCCGCATGCAGCGCAGCGGCGAGATCACGCCGCGGCGCGCCGCCTGGATCAGGTCGAAGCGCGAGGTCTGGGTCGGGAAGAGGTCGGCGACGTGGCGGGCGATCAGCGCCCCGGTCGCGGTCATGCCGATGAAGACGGGGCCGGTCCAGGCGCGGATGCAGGCACTGGTCTTCTCGCCGAGGGCGGTGTGCGCCTCGTCGCAGATCACGATCGAGTAGGCGTCGGAGATTTTCTTGTGGTTGCGGACGAACCACTGGTAGGTCTCGACCGTGACCGGGCCGTCGGGATCGTCGCGGTCGCCCATCAGCGGCGGTCGCAGCCGCTCCTTGTAGCCGCGGTCGGAGATCTCGCCGATGAACTGGTCGACCAGGTTGCGGCGGTGGGTGAGGATCAGCACGCCGCCGGTGCGGGTGGCGTCGATGAAGCCAACCGCGGCGACGGTCTTGCCGGCGCCGGTCGCGTGCTCGAACCAGAAGCGCCGCTCGGCACCGGGATCGTCGGGCGCCTCCTCGATCGTCTCCTCGTCCTCGGCCGCCTGCTCCTCCCAGTCCTGCGGCTCCTCGTCGGGCGCCAGCTCCTCGTCCTCGAGCTCCGCCTCGCCGTCCGCCTCGGCGTCGGCGTCCTCATCATCCGCCTCCTCCTTGGCCGCCTTCGCCGGCGCGGCCTTCTCAGCTGCCGCGACCGAGCCGTTGCCCTTCGCCTTGTCGTTCGCTTCGTCGCCGATGGCGACCTGCTGCTCGGCCATCAACTCGGTCAGCGTGCCCGAGAGGGCATCAACCTGGTGGGGGTTCAGTTCCGCCCCGTCGCGCAGCTTCGGCGGTTCGTCGGCGAGCAGCCGCTCCAACCCCAGCAGCAGGGAGAAGTCGCGGCGCCACTGGATCGAGGGGTTCTCGGCCCCCTCATCGAGCTCGGCAAGGGCGGCGTCGAGGGCGCGGCGGCGGGCCGTGCCGGGCGCGAGCGCCTCCGGCCCCTCGCCGTCGAGCAGGAAGGGCTCGCGGGCGAACGTCGCCGCCCGATCGATATCGGCGCTAGATGGAACTGCCGCCGGCGCGGCAACTTCGCTGGTCTTGGCCATGAAAGGCTTTCGGATTTCGTCCCCGCCGCGATAGATGACGGGCGGGGGCACTTAGACGAGGAATGCCGGGCGTCAGCCTTCTACTTCCCCCCGGCGCTCTCACTGGCGGTTCGCAAAGCAGCGAACCGAACATACGTATTGTAATCAAGGAATTGAAGAAAAAGGGACGACAGTTCGCGATTGGTCTGATCTCGGTCGCGGCAGCGGGGTTGGTGATGGCCGGTTGCGGTGCCGAGGGCGGCGACTACGGCGGTCAGCACCCCGACTACGCCAAGGCGCTCGCCGGTGCCCCAGCTCCATTGGCCGCTCTCTATAAGGAAGGCAACGAGCTGTTGCCCGGCGGCACCGATGCCTTCGATGAGCGCATCGCGGCGCTGAAGGGATTCCCGGTCGTGGTCAACATCTGGGCCTCGTGGTGCGGGCCCTGCCGCTTCGAGTTCCCCACCCTGCAGAAGGCCGCGGCGATCTACGGCAAACGGGTCGCCTTCCTCGGCGTCGACAGCCAGGACTCCGACGCCGCCGCCAAGACCTTCCTCGAAGAGGCGCCGGTCCCCTACCCGAGCTACAGCGACGGTCAGGAGATCGCCGACTCGATCGGCGCCGGCCACGGATTGCCCCACACCGCCTTCTACGACCGCCAGGGCGATCTCTGCTTCCAGAAGTTCGGCGTCTACTCCGAAGAGGCCCTGCTGGCAGCCGACATCCAGCGCTTCGCCCTGCGCGAAGAGTGCGAAAGCGGATAATCGGGGCATGGACTTCTTCGTCGTCGTCGCCCTGCTCGGCATCGCCCTGCTCGTCGCCGAGCTGCTGCTGCTGACCGGCGGCGTGCTGGCGGTGATCGGCGCGCTCGGCCTGATGGCCGCCGGAGTGCTGGCGCTCGAATCCGACGCCGGCGAGCGCGACGTGATCGGCCCAGCGCTGATCACGCTCGGCCTCATCTCGCTCGTCTGCTTCTACTTCATCGCCCGCAAGGTGGTCGCGGCCCACCGCGACCAGCCCGTGCGCACCGGCAGCGAGGAGCTGGTCGGCGCCCTGGCCGAGGTGCGCAGCGTGCTCGACCCCGAGGGTCAGGTCTGGGTCGAGGGAGCCCTCTGGCGCGCTCGCCTGGCCAACGGAGGGCCGGCGCGGCTGGGGGATAGAGTCAGGATCGACGCGGTCGAGGGACTGACGCTGGTGGTGCATCCCGAGACCCAGACCACCGGCCCGGCCGGGGAAGGAGCAAGCTGATGGCAGCCGCACTCGGAGTCCTGATCATCATCCTCTTCTTCGGCGCGATCGCCCTCGGCACCTCGGTGCGGGTGCTGCGCGAGTACGAGCGCGGCGTGATCTTCCGGCTCGGTCGCCTGATCGCCCAGAAGGGCCCGGGGCTGATTCTGCTGATCCCGTTCATCGACCGCATGGTCAAGGTCGACCTGCGCACGGTGACGTTGAACATCCCGCCGCAGGAGGTGATCACCCGCGACAACGTGCCGGCCGGCGTCAACGCCGTCGCCTACTTCCGCGTGGTCGACTCGCGCAAGGCGATCGTCGAGGTCGAGAACTTCCTCCTCGCCACCTCGCAGATCTCGCAGACGGCGCTGCGCTCGATCCTCGGCAAGGCCGAGTTCGACCAGTTGCTCTCCGAGCGCGAGCGGCTCAACGAAGAGCTGCAGAAGATCATCGACGAGTCGACCGAGCCCTGGGGCGTGAAGGTGACCGCGGTCGAGATCAAGGACGTCGAAATCCCCGAACAGATGCAGCGCGCGATCGCCCGCCAGGCCGAGGCCGAGCGCGAGCGGCGAGCCAAGATCATCAACTCCGAGGGCGAGTTCCAGGCGGCGCAGAAGCTCACCGACGCGGCCGACATCATCAGCACCAACCCCGCCTCGCTGCAGCTGCGCTACCTGCAGACGCTGCTGGAAATCGGCAGCAACCAGAACACCACGGTGGTCTTCCCGCTGCCGATGGACGTGCTCAAGCCGTTCCTCGAAGGGATAACGCCGAAGGAGGACCGGCCCAAACCGCCACCTCCGCCGGACGTCCCGCCGGTACCCACGCCCGACCCGGACCTGCCACCCTCCCGCTCCTAGGGTCTGAAGTCACGATGCCCGCACACGTCTGGCGGCGGCGGACACTGCGCGGAGCGGCGTCCTCGGTCGGACGAATAGCGTTGCTATTCGTGCCTCTCTGCGTCCTTGCTCCGCTTGGTCCGGCGCGCGCCAGCCGCGCACGCTCATCGTGACTTCAGACCCCCGCGCGCCCGAACTACGCATCGACCAGCTCTCCGGGCTGCCGGCGATCCTCGCCCCCGGGCGCGCCGCCCGCCCCGACAGCTTCAACCTGCCGAAGAGCGAGCCGAAGGGCCCGGACAACTGCCCCTTCTGCGAGGGGCGCGAGGACCGCACGCCGCCGGAGGTCTACGCCACGCGGCCGGGTGGCGGCGGGGCCGACAGCCCGGGCTGGACGACCCGGGTGGTGCCGAACCTCTACCCCGCCCTGGCCGACCCGACCGCTAGCGAGGCGAATCAAGTTTCCGGGGAAATACCCGGCAATCGTGATGCGGGCCAATCGATGCGCGGTGAGGCTGGTGCCTTCGCCAGCGCCGGCGACCCCCTGCTCGAGTCACGCCGCTCCGGCGAACCCGACCTCTTCTCCGCGCGCCCGGCGACCGGCATCCACGAGGTGCTGATCAACGCGCCCGCGCACGTCACCGCGATGCACGAGCTGGGCGAGGAGCAGTTCGGCGCCGCCGTCGCCACCTGGCGCGAGCGCATGCGCGCCCACGCCGGCGCCTCCTACGTGCAGCTGATCGTCAACGAGGGCGGCGGCGCCGGTGCTTCGCTCGAGCACAGCCACGCCCAGCTCTACGCGCTCGACTTCGTCCCCGCCGCGGTGGCCCGCGAGCGCGAGCGGGTCGGGGCCTACGCCGAACGCACCGCAGGGGGCGGGCTGCTGAGCGAGATCCTGGTCGAGGAGGTGCGGCGCAAGGAGCGCCTGGTCGCGATCGACGAGGAGGCGGCGCTGATCTGCCCCTGGGCCTCGCGCTCGCCCTTCGAGCTGCGCGTGATCCCGCGCTCGGGGGCGGCCAGCTTCGCCGACGACGACGCTGGCGCGCCGATGATCCACACCGCCCTGCGCCTGCTCGCCAAGCGCTTCGACGGCTCCCCCGAGCTCAACCTCTGGGTCCGCACCGCCCCCCGTGGCGCCGAGCACTTCGACTGGCACGTCGACATCGCGCCGCGGCTCAGCATCAAGGCCTCCTTCGAGTTCGCCACCGCCGTCGACATCAACACCTACCCTCCCGAGCGCGCCGCGTCCGACCTGCGCGAGTGCCTCTGATGCCACCCAACCCCCGCCCGATCCCCCGCTTCATCGCCGACTCGACCCAGGAGGGGATTCCGCACGGCCGCTTCGCCGAGCGGCTGGGCGAGGCCTTCCGCGAGGCGTGCGGAAAGATCGAGGATCTGCCCGACGGCGTCGAGCTGCCGGCCGAGCTCGACTGGTACCCCGAGCGCGCCTGGGGAGGCCGGGTGTGGATCCCCTGCACGGCCCGCGGCGAGGGGCCCGAGGGCGCGCTGGAGCTCTTCGGCCACGTCTCCTACGTCCAGCCAGAGCAGGGCGAGCCTGCCGAGTTCCGCGCCGCCGCCGACTTCACCGACGTCCTCGCCGAGGACAACCCCGGCTGGAAAATCGACCTCAACGACGAGGTGATCGGCCGCTGGCGCGGTGAGAACGGCCGCGCCGGCGCGGTCACCCTCGTCTGGGGCCGCCCCCTCGTCCAGGGCGCCGTCGCCGCCACCGCCGAGCTGGACCGCGACACCGTCGACCAGGAGGAGATCTCCAACGGCCGCTTCACCCTGCTCGCCCTCGACGCCCTCGAGGCCTACGGCGACGACATCTTCATGCAGGTCAAGCTCTGGAACCGGCGGGCGCAGGAGCTGGCTTCGGAGAGCCTCTACGCTTAGCCGCCTTCCGCCCGAACCAACCTCCGGAGGCCGCGTGTCCGCCTACAACGAGTTGCAGCTCAGCTCCTTCGTCGACCAGATCTTCAAGCGCCTACAGGGCATCGAGGACCAGCTCGCGATCCTCTCCGAGAAAGCCGGTGTCCCCTACGACCGTCCTGCCGACAAGGCCCCCAGCGAGGTCGTCGAGCTGGCCCGCTCCGGCGACCGCCTCGGCGCGATCAAGAAGTACCGCGAGCTGACCGGAGCCGAGATGGGTGAGGCGCAAGAGGTCGTCGAAGGCCTCTAGCCAAAGCGCGATGATCCTCGACGTCAAGGTCTCCATCTGCCCGATCGACGACCTGAGACGGATGAAGCGCGCGGCAGGAAGGCCGCGGGATTCCGTCGACCTCGAAGACCTCGATGCAGCCGACTGGATAGAGCGACTCCCTCCTAAGTTCGCTGAACTGTCGCTTCATCTCGCTTCCCAAGGCCGATACACCCAACTTCCTCGCATGGAGATGCGTTGATTGCTGGCGATTCGCATCGATTTGGGCAGCCGCTTCCCAATGGCCGTCGAATCTCTCGGCTCCGCTACTTTGTCTCCATGGCATCGATTCAGCCTCGTGAGGATGGAAGAGACTCGGCGGCCGAGGCCGAGGCCGTGCGCATACAGCGCTTGCGCGAAGACGCAAAACGTCCAATGAGCGTCAACCTAGCCGAGGGAATCGCCCTTAGCCATCAGTTGATGCGATTCACCGGAGCTGCCCGCTCCAGTTGACCGAAGCTGCCTTCGATCAACTTCTGCGTCGACTCTCGGAGGCTAGAGTCGATTTCGTTCTGATCGGTGGTCTCGCGGTCAATGCGTGGGGAGTAGTCCGAGGAACAAAGGACGTGGACATCGTGGTTGCGCCGGACCCCGAGAACCTGAAACGGCTTGCCGAGGTCGCGGTCGAAGCCCGCGGTCACGTCCAAACAGGAGAGTCGTTCCTCAGCACATCATTCTCAATAGCGGCAGAGCTCGCAAGCGGAAAGCGTGTCGCGATTGAGACCGAGCTCGGCCTGCTAGACGTCGTACAAGGGCTAGATGGTGTTCCGTCTTACGATGAGTTGCGCTCCTCTGCCGTAGAGACCGAGATCCTCGATGTCGTGGTCTTCATCTGCTCGTTCGACGACCTGAGACGGATGAAGCGCGCGGCAGGAAGGCCGCGGGATTCCGTCGACCTCGAAGACCTCGATGCAGCCGACCAATAGCTCTACGATCTGCCCTTCCAGCCCCGATAGCTCAGCTGGATAGAGCGACTCCCTCCTAATTGAAGCGGAGGAATCGCGATTTTCGCCACTACAGAGCGGGATGCGTCGGGCCTCTACCGGCAAAGGAATCGACTCGATTACGCACGATTGACGTGTATTTGGGCAGCGGGAAGCTCTCGCTGCCCAAACCGAAACCCCTAAGCCACCGCGCGGACTTTGCGCTCTTCCCTTTCAAACCGACTAGTAGCGCTTTCCACCGCCCCCTGGCGCTTTTCAAGACGGGCTGAGAAACTAACGCCCGTCTGATTACCTGTCGAACGAAGGGGTCGTGATTGGATTCGAGCCTGTGTCGTGGCATTGGTGATTCGGACTCGATCGGCACCGAGCAGTGCAATGAGGTCAAGGCAGCGCTGCTCGGTTGTGGCCCCATTGACCAAATAGGTCAACTTCTCATCAGTCAGCCGGTCGAAGAGCTCAAGCCCTTCCATCTGCTCCCGCCAGTCTTCCGCTCGTCTATAAGTCGACAAGTCAATTGCGACCGCCTCGATCAAAGCGTTTTCCCGTATCCAGATGCCGAATCGAATCGCGTCCTTTGACGTGATCCAAGCGACCCTCGGGATGGCGCGCACTCCGTGCTTCTGGAGGGCTACGAAGTAGAGCAAAGAGCGCTTGCTGTTGATCATGAACTCGGTGGCAGGCCTAGGTGTATAAGTCGAAAACGATGGGCTGATGACGGCCGCGTAGCCAGCACCGGCTATCTGCTTGATGAGATCAAGACCACGCGTCCAAATCTGCTCAAGCAACTTGTCGCGATCAAACATCAACAGATACAGACGAACGCTGGGCGCCAAACCAAGGCGCTCGCGCAGCTCTGCGGCTCTCAGAACCCCGTGCTTTCTGACAACGTCACTGGCACGAAGCATGTAAGCGTCACCATGTAGGTATCCCTTCAGCGCACGGCGATTTCGCGCCTGAGGCGTGTAGGCCTGCAGGTCGAGATTCACACGAGCCAGCGCTCTTACCGTGTCGAACTCCGGTCCGCCTAGTTCTTCGAGCTCGCGAATCGTTTCCGACTTCGAGGGATGGGAGACATCGCCCCCTCCAGGCTTGTCCGCAGGCCAGATCTCAGGGCAGGCGTACTTCGTGTCGGCAGCACCACAGGTCTCATAAAACGGACACTCATTGCAAAGCGAGCTGAGTCTAAAGAGGCTGGGATGTCCGTCCATCTGAGCCCATCAGTGGTGCCCCTTAACAACCGCGATGCCATGGCCGACCGACGGATTGATAGCCGCGATTGTGCCGGTCATTTCCCAGTCGTCGTTAAGGCAATTCTGGATTCCTGCTATTCGTTTATCGACAACGCCAATCTCCCCATCGTCCCCGACAAGCCGCGGTGGGTTTGAATCGGCTAGCCGGATCGCGTCTCCCTTCCTCGGCGCAGCATCGGCGGTGACTTTGAAAGGCAGTCGATGCTCTCTGGCGCAGTACTCATCCGTGGTCGCGAGAGCGCCGCCGCTGGCCTCAATGCCACTTCCGATTTCAGCGGCTGCCGCGAGCAGGCTTCTACTCTGTGAACTGCTTTGCCGTGAAACGTCCTTGTTGCGCTTCAGTCCTCCGCCCACGCTTGCTCCTTTCGTCGCAAAATCGAAAGTCACGGTAATGGCGGGCTCGGACGCTCTACTGACCTAGGAAGATGTAGCTGGACTAGCTAGCTTCGATTTTGGCCTCGACTTAGCCGCTATCAGCGAGATTTTTAGCGTCAGCCACTATCCGCAAGCAGACTTAGGCTGCGAAAGATGGATGTTCTGAAAAGCGAACTGGGGCGATCGTCCCAAACGTCCAAGGAGCTTGAGCTAGCGCTCAATGAGCAGTACGACGAGCTCTGCCGGCGACTAGTCGAGCACCGGGAGCGCGCCGAGCTCTTGAAACGTCTCGCAGATCAAGCGGCCTCGCAGGCCGATGCTGACGAGAGGCTGCTGAACGAGTTGGCCGGCACCCTCGGCGTTGCTTGTCAGCTGCGGATCGAGCAGTTGGATCGTCGCCTTCGTGGGCAGCGGCTGCAGGAAATTGCGGTCGACATCTTGGCTGCCCATCTCAAGCCTGGAGAGAAGGTCCACTACAGACAGTGGTTTGCCTGGGTAGAGGAAAAGGGGTTCAAGGTCGGCGGCAAGGATCCGCTAGCAACCTTCCTTGGCCAAGTCAGTAGATCGTCGCGAGTCGCCTCCGCTGGACGCCGCTCAGGTCTCTACGTGCTCAAAGAGGCAGCCTAGCCTTCTTAACGCCTGCTTCGCCTCACGGCCGTCGATAGGACTTGCCGGTAGATCAAGCGCTTACCCGCGCTTGGATCTAAACACTTCTCTGGCAAGCCGCCTATCGTTTCCCGTCGGCGTACTAGCTTGCCCATCGCGCTTCGCGGCAACCCGCGCTGGCCGGCTCTCTGCAGCCTTTACAACGTAAGTTCCAGGTCTATTGATCGTTCGCTTGGACATGCTGATCCTCCTATCGAGCGGGAACGCTCTTTGCCCTTCGGCATCGCATTCTAACTAGGTGCTCGGATCGCCGACCAAACAAGCCTCAGCGATGCAAGCGTGCAGGCAATGGCGGCAAGCCACCACACGCAAACCGGATGAGCTTCGGGGAACTCCATTGCGAGCGTCGCGGACGCGACTAGAGCGGTCGATGCTACGACGCTCAGCCAGCGACGAGAGGCGGAGAAAAGCCTCCTAACGAGGACGTGCTTACCGCGAACTGCAAATGCGCCCGAGTAGAGCGCAGCACCTGCGAGAAGCAACGAGACCGCTGGGCCTGGATTGTCGGTTTGAAGCCCTGATGCAACACCGAGCCATAGCAGAAACGTCACGGCTACTCCCGCTGCAGCAGCTTGTATAGGCCTACCGCCGCGCTCAGGCGCAACCTCTACAAAAATATTGATATCTGAGTCACCATCGAGGGCATGTCGCGCATACAGGGAGGCGCGATTAACGTTCTCATCTGTATTACCGACCGGATGTTCGCCGGCCATGTCATAGAGGGCAGCAGTTTCGATCCTGAGTTCTTCTGGAATCGCAATCTCAGCGTGAAAACTCGCTGCGCGATTTGCGCCCGGGCACAAAATGAAGAAGCGGCTGCGATCAGGATAGGCGGCGCGTATTCCGAGCCAACCCGGGTCCAAGCGTTCCCTTAGCGTTCCAGCGGTGCCAACACCCTCGAAATCGTCGCCATAGCTGTACTTAAGAATCCGACGATGAGGGCCACCAGGGGGTAGCACAGCGAAAAGGACATAGTTGGTAGACAAGGTCTGGAGCAAGATTCGACACGTCTCGTCAGTCCAGATAGCAGCCCGAAGCTCATTCCCGTCTTCTGCCCCTCCTACGAGAACCCCCAACGCATCCTCAGCGCTCCTCGGTGAAGAAGTAACAATCTGACCTAGATCGCCAGCAACGAGTTCAAAGGCGTCTGGCGTCACGCTCTCCGGCAGCGCATCTACTGCGGCGTTTGTTACAGCGATCTGTGCCAATTCAGCATTACTGTGCCGTCCTAGAACTGGGACAGCCGCCCCAGACTCGTCCCGCAGGTCGAAGTTTCTGCGGGCCTCCTTTGTCAAGACTGAGATCGGCACAACAATGCCCTCGGCGGTCGCCAGGCCCCGAGCGAGCTCATCAGAGAGCGTGAAATCAACCGACACTCGTCGGCGGGTTTCCTCATGCGAGAGAAGCTCGATCGTCTCAACTCGCCTATTGATCCAGGTTGAGGGATACGCGATCAATTTGGTCGCAGTAAACCCAGCCGTAAGCATCTGGGGGTCTAATAGTTCAGGAAGGTTCGACATGGAATCTCCCTAGGGAGTCTTTCTCGCGTGTCGGCGGAATCTAATGTTCGAGCTTTTCGGACAGCTTTCCGAGTTCCTCCATGGAGACGCCCAGGGCTGTGGCGATTCCCCGAATAGTTCCCCAAGCCGGGTTTGACCGACCGCGCTCAATCAAGGAAAGAGTGCCGGTTGTGACGCCGGCCTCGTAGGCGAGAGCTTCCTGAGTGGCTCCGCGCTTTTCGCGGAGCCGGCGTATTGCCTCCCCAAGGGCAGGCTGTGGCTCATCTGGTCGACCCATCACTTGGACGCTTTCAAACACAGGTGGCTGGCACCAGCTTGACAGCCACCTGCGGTTAACCGCTAGCGCGTGCTAGCCTAGGCGCCGCAAACACAAAGTGCCCCCGCGCTGGTGGAACAGCCGGGGGCGTGGCACCGAAAGGCGGAACCTTCCGATGCAAGACGACCATATCCAGCGGCGTGTTCTTACGACCGCCCAAGAGGACGAGATCATGCAGCGATCCGTCTTCACGCAGGTCCTGGTCCTGCACCCGGCGCAGCTGACGATCTTGGAGCTTGCCCTTCGGGTCGAGACCGAATGGCGAAGCTGCGAACAGGACGCCGTAGAGCGAGCTGTGCGGGAACTCAGCCGCGACGGCTTGCTCTCTAGCGACTGCCGACGCATCGCCCCCAGCCGGGCAGCTGTGCGCTTTGACGAGCTGATGGGAGGCGTTTCCTGACGGGAGGCGATTCTGGCAGCGGTTTTCCGGGGGCCGAGGCGCAGGCCACAGGGAGGTTGCGGGGTTGCTCGGACTCCGCACCCTGCCTCGGCCTCCGGGAAACCGCTCCAGCGCCAACACAAATTCAGCCACAAGACCATCCAAGCATCAGCCAAGCAGCGCAGCTAGGTCAATCCAAGCTCAGCCAGCACCAAATTGCAAAACGGCCTCATACACCCGCCATCAGGCAATCCTCAGAACCTCCCTACAACCCCGACCCCTACAGCCCGACACACTGGGAACCCCCCTTCGGGGGGTTCGAGCGATGCAGCGGACCGGCTCCTTGGACAGTGCTTTCGAGATGCCGTCCGCGCGCATCAAGCTCGATCCGCAGGCGACCGAGGCAATCGCCCGGCGCGTGGTCGAGCTGCTCGAACGGCAAGGGCTCCAACGGCGGGAGCTGGTCGACGCGGCCGAGCTGGCGCGGCGTTTCGGGATCGAGCGCTCATGGGTGTACTCCCACGCGATCGAGCTTGGGGCGGTCAAGCTCGGCAGCGGGTCTAAGCCACGGCTTCGCTTCGATCCGGAAGTGGCGGCGCAGGTGCTGGCGAGGGCTGGCGAGAGACCCGAGGCTGACCCGCCCGCCCGCTCAGGTAAGCGAGCGAGTCAGCCTCGGAGTTCGAAGGCGCAGTTGCTTCCGATCCGAGGGCAGGGGAAGAACTTGCCGCCCTCGGTGGCTTAGGTAGGGATGCCTCGCAAAGCGACAGGGCAGGTGATCGAGCCGCAGGATGGGCGCGCCTGGGCGATTCGGTTCCGGGCCTATGGCAAGCGGCGCTATGTCGCTCTCGGCACGGCCGAGGAAGGTTGGAACCGCAAGCGGGCGGAGGCCGAGCTGCGGCACGTACTGGCGGATGTGGAACGTGGCATCTGGCGGCCTTACGAACCGGCACAGGCTCCTCAGGTAGCCGAGGCCCCAACCTTCCATGAGTTCGCCTCGGAATGGTTGGAGAGTCGCGAACCGGAGCTGCGGCCGAAGACGATCAAGAGCTACCGCTGGCTTTTGAGCGGCCACCTTCTCCCCCACCTCGCCTCGATGCATCTCGACCAGATCGGCCCAGAGGCCGTCGACCGCTACAAGGCCACGAAGCTGCGCGAGGGCGCGCTTGGGCCGAACCAGATCAACAAGTCGCTCGGCCTGCTGGCGATGATCCTTGACGCTGCCGGCGACTATGGGCACATCGACGCGGCGCGCAACCCCGCACGTGGAAGGCGGCGGCGGGTCAAGCGCAGCACGCCGAACCGCCCGACCATAGAGCCGGAGCAGCTGCCCTCACTCCTTGAGGCTTCGCGCAAGCTGCGCCCGATGGTCGCCACGATGGCGGGAGCTGGCCTGCGCAACGGCGAGACCTGCGGCCTTGACTGGCCCGACTTCGATCCTGCCAGCGGAACGCTGACCGTGGGCGAATCGAAGACGGAGGCGGGCATCCGCCAGGTCGATCTCCCCGATGCCCTGCGCAAGGAACTCGCCGCCTACAAGCTCCGCACGCTGCGCAGCAGCGAAGGTCCGATGTTCCGCAACCGCAATGGGCAGCGGCAGAGCGTCAGCAACGTCGAGCGGCGCTTGAAGACGGCGATTCGCCGAGCAAATACGAGGCTCGGCGAGCTTGGTCTCCGGCCCATTGACGAGGCCGTGACTCCGCACTCGCTGCGGCGTCTCTACGCCAGCCTGCGCTTCGCCCTGGGGGACGATCCCGTGTACGTGGCGAACCAGCTCGGACACACCGAGCCGGGGTTCTCGATGAAGGTCTACGCTAGTGCTGTTCGTCGCCGCGAGAGGCTGATCGGAACGGCCCTAAGCGAGTTCGATGCGGCCCTGGATTGGGCAGCAATGGGCAGCGGAGGGCTGGATTTCACCGATGACGAGCCGAACGCGAGCGGCGGGCAATCGTCGGAAATGGCTCAGCAGAGCCTTTTCCCGGCATCTGCCCCGATAGCTCAGCTGGATAGAGCGACTCCCTCCTAAGGAGTAGGCCGCTGGTTCGAATCCAGCTCGGGGCATGGCTTCGGGGAGCGCTTCTTCAAAGCATAGGGTTGGGATGTGGCTCGGGCCGACTTCAACGAGCGCCACTATGAGCTGGCGATCAACATCGAGCTGGTACGGGAATCGCGGGAATATTTCGTTCCCAGTCAGCCCGAAGAGGCCACGCTCGGGTATGACATCGCCCTAGTTCCCGCACTACCAAGGGTCTGGCAGTCGCTGGTCGAAGGCCTACCGGGTGTAGGGGGCAAAGCGGGCCCCGCGGTTCCTTACGCGACGAGCCTCTTCGTCCAATACAAGACGCCTGAATTCCTGCGGCACCGAAATGCCAAGCAGGCGGCTCCGCGCGAGAAGGAATTCGGGCTGCATGAGCACTTCTACCGATTTCAACTCCGCGAAGCGCAAACCAAGTCCCTGCTCGATCTGCAGAGCAGATTCGCCGGCAAGGCCAGTGTCTGCTTCGCCGCCGGCAGGTTTCACGAACGCCAGCACTTCTACACATTGAAGCTGCATTCGGAAGTAACCGAGAACTCGGTGTTTCTCCCAATCGATGACATACGCGACGACCTGCGTTTCGAACCGGGTAAGCAGCCAAACCACTACTGGACCTACAACCGGGCCGGCGTAAACGGATTGCTTTGCTCGGATCCGCGCTCAGTTGAAGGGATGCCCTTCCGGGGTTTGAAGCAAAACCTGCAAGAGCGAACAGCCTCGTGGAGACAGCCCCTCGAGACGCATGTGGAGTCCCTGACCGACGGCCTCCGCAGTTGGAGGCGCGAGTCCATCGAACCACATCGCGACGAGCTCGCATGGGAGACCCAGATGCCGAGGCTCCAGGAGGGGTATGCGGCCAAGGCCGATGTAGACCGCTTCGTGGTGCCAGGGAAAGCACGAGCCGCGGTCGAGGTGCAGGAAACACTCGATGCGGTTGGGGTGGGTTGGTTCCTCGTAGTACCCGCGCAGCGGCGAGATTCGACCTAGTTGCCCGAGCTCGTCGGGCCCCTACCGATAAAGCGCCAGGTAGAACGGCTCCCTGGTCCTGACCCCCCCGTCGAAGGTCTGCACCTCGACCTGGGGAGCCGGGCAATCGGCGCTGCCGCCGATCCGCACGTAGGCGCTGACGTCGCCTTCGCCGCTGAAGCGCGGG
>Ga0164298_10000274_pt1 | contig 14821 bp, 15 predicted proteins | sample Whisoiple_216_MG_FD_109713 | JGI IMG/M metagenome (GOLD analysis project Ga0164298, IMG submission 109713) | Unamended control soil microbial communities from upstate New York, USA - Whitman soil sample_216_MG | ecosystem: Environmental > Terrestrial > Soil > Agricultural land ... | reverse complement strand
GAGGTTGAGGGCGTGGGCGTGTCCTTGGGAACCGTAGCCGATGATAGCAATCGTTTTGTTGGCTAAGAGGTCTAGGTTCGCGTCGGTGTCGTAATACATACGGGCCATAATCCTTGTCTCCTGAGATGCAAATTGGGTGATTGACTGCAAAACTCTCATTTTATCAAAGTAGGGTACTTTTTTTGCAGAAATTTTTCAGATTAAGATTTGGGCGAGGGAAAATAAAGGTCGATCGCCCTGAATTTCCCAGGGTTTCTCGCCGAGTCTGCGATCGTCAAATATAATTGTCAATAGCGTGCTGTGCTGTTGAAAAAAACCCCAACTATAGCAACCGCGCCCGACGCTATTAACATTCTTAGTCGCTGAAACCATTGCTGCTTCTTTCTTCTTCCTTCTTTCTTCTTCCTTATTCCTTCAGCTATAACTAAATTTTTTAAGATGAAAATAAAAGCAATACATCATGTGGCGATTATTTGCTCGGATTACGAAGCATCTAAAAAATTTTATGTAGAAGTATTGGGATGTTCCATTATCAAAGAAACTTTCCGAACCGAGAGGAATTCTTACAAACTAGATTTGCAAGTCGGAAACGGCGACACCATTGAGCTTTTTTCATTTCCCAATCCTCCTGAAAGAGTTAACAGTCCTGAAGCTTGCGGTTTGAGACATTTAGCTTTTGCAGTTGAGGACATAGAAGCATCAGTTGCTTACTTAAAATCTCAACAAGTAGAAGTAGAAGAAATTCGCCTTGACGAGATTACCGAAAAACGCTTTACATTTTTCAGAGATCCCGACAACTTACCATTAGAAATCTATGAAATTTAAGGATTATCCCGATTTTCTAAAGTCGCTCTTAAGTCAATAGGCGGGGTGTGCATTGCCCTAAAAACTGCATGATTCATTTCCCATCTAAAATCTAAAATCTAAAATCTAAAATTGTAGAATGGACTCTCTCATCAGAAACACAATCACCATCGGATTGCCTACTTTAATGCTATTTATAGCCATACTAGCTACAGGTAAAACAGGTGACGCAGCCGTTTGGTCGGGTTTGGTCAAAGTCGGCGGTTCGTTTGGTATGCTGATCGGTTTAGGTGTGTTGGTATTTGCAGGCTTTGTTGCTAATTATTTTAGTTATTTTGTGGTAGATAGCTTGCTGGTGAGATTTTATCAAAAGCGGCGAGAGTTGGAACCGCCAGAACAATTGGTAACAGAAATTGATAAATTGCTGATTACCAACGACCTTAAAATCAAGCTCAAATGGGCGGTGATGCACAGCATCCCCAACAAAAGCCGTAGCTTGAAGTACGTAATTTTAAAATGGTTTATTATCGCAGCAACTGTAAATGCCGTGTTGTCAATAGTCGGTTATTTGGGAGAATTTAACATTTTTTTTGAACTGAGTTCTCATTTTAAACTACAATATCTGCTGGTGGGTTTCTCTACTTTTATATTGTTCGCTCTCGTGCGCTCAAAAAAAAGATGGTTGTTGGTGAGCGCATTTTGTATCATTATTAATTTAGCGGAAATTGTTCCTTGGTATTTTCCAGCGCCAGCAGTAGCCGGAGCAACTCCCGGACAAAACTTGCGGATTTTGCATTCAAATGTTTTAAGGAGTAATCGGCGATATTCTGAGGTGATATCGCTGGTTAAAGCAGAACAACCTGATATCGCGGTTTTTGTAGAAGTCAACTCATCTTGGGCAAGAGAGTTATCGGTTTTAAGGGAGATATTTCCTTACTCTTCCACCCAGCAAGAATCTGAGAGATTTGGCAGTGCAATATACAGCAAGCTGCCTTTAAATAATTCCTCTGTTAGAGCCTTTTCAAACCAAAGAAAGAGCTTGTTGGTTGATGTTAAATTTCAAGGTAAAATCATTTCTTTGATTCTTGCTCATCCGACGGTGCCGATCAAACATCAAAGTTTTATCGCTCGCAACCAACAGCTAGCAGGCATCGGCGAGTATGCAGCCCAAGTAAAAAATCCGCTGATTGTGGTTGGGGATTTCAACACCACAATGTGGTCGCCCTTCTACAAAAATATGGTAAAAACCGGAAATTTGCGAAATGCGCGATCGGGTTTTGGCATTTTACCGACTTGGCCGACTTTTATGCCCCTAGCTTATATTCCGATCGATCACTTTCTAGTCAGCAAAGAAATTAGTGTTTTGAAGATTCATACTGGCCGCAATGTCGGTTCGGATCATTTGCCATTAATTACAGATTTGGCCATTTGAAGGTAGGATACTATATTTTATAACAAATTATTGATTAACTCGGCTCTTGATTAGTTGATGTACCAAACTAACACTTAAAGTGCCCAGTAAGCAAACATCTAACCAGAGTAGTTTTCCAAATTCCTCAAACCATAACCAGAACGTTTTATTAACTTTAGTTTGTTGTTGATACCCTCAAGAACACCACTGGTAGTCCTATTATCAAAGTAAGCAATAATCTCCTCAAGCCAACGGATAATAGTGTTCTGGGTGTCAGGAAAATATTTTTTTACTCTCAAGTGTCATTCTCCAAGTTTACAGAACCCCTCTAGTCCATTTATTTCTTGCTCAATAATTGGTCTAAATTTTTATTTTGATTCAGGGATAATCTTGATAGATAAATACATTTTATGTAACTCGCCTGATTTTGAGTTTGTGGTTTTAATGGATGTTTTATTCATTTTTCGATAAGGGCTATGGAGTTTGATTACATCTATTAAGACAGCACTATAATTACCTTAGTTAGTTGTTAATAAAGGATATTTCATCAATTCCTAGTTGTTTAATAACCGAGGGTTTTGATAATAATACTTATTTGGAGGCGTCTTTTAAGATTCTTTCTATCCTGGCAAGAACTTGATTCAGTCTTTTATATATTTGTTCATATTTATTTGCTCAGGTTACTATTTATTGATCATATTCAATACGGAATATCCACTAACTCTATTGCTCAAACTTAGTCGTAGTAAAGCTTTCCAGCATTACAGGGCGGTGGGTGTCAGCCTCGCTTTAGGTCAAAACTGCGATCGCACAATAGGTAAAGAACGATCGCAAATGCTAATAGTCGAAGCTAACGGGCTGCCAAAAATAATTTAGCCTCTAAAAATTAAAGCATCCAGCGAATATGCACCAGGCCCTAAAATCGCGATCGCAATCAGCATCAGGCAGTACATAAACGCTTTCTCCCAGCTTGGCGGTTCGCCCTTGCCATTGGGCCCTTCATACTGCCCTTCAGGAATTAAATACGGATCGCTAGCAACAAAAGGCAACCGTTTGGATATATCTAAATAGATAGCGAATAGCATTGAACCGAGAATCGGCAGACTTGCTAATAGTGTGAGAAATCCCAGAATCAGGCAAACTCCGCCAGCTAACATCGAAGCTGCTGAGAGAAAGCATAGAAACAGCGGCATTTTCAGAGCCTCAGACCACTCTCGAAGATGTGTTATTTTTGGGTAGCCGTGCAGCAGGAATAAGCCGCCGATACCCACTCTCAACAATAAAAGTGCCCAGCCGGGAAGATCGGCCGGAAAGACGGGATTGAGTGAACTAAGCAGTTTGAAACTTAGTTCTGGCAGATGAGGTGAAACTTGAGCGAACAGAAGCGCGATCGCCACGCCGATAGCAAATTTATAAATCATTTTGTCATTTCCAATCTATTGAGATATTCCAAACTGGACATGATTAAACGTCAAGTACAGATTCGTAAATAGTCGGCTATACAGCCTTTTCCCTTCTACTTATTGCACCCCGCGAGTGTTGAGATCGATCGCATACAAAGAGGTGCCAGCCGCTATCAACAGGCGATCGCGCTGGGCTCCCCCAAAAGTCAGGTTAGCGCAAGTCTCCGGTACCGGAATTTTGCCCAAGCGATTACCGTCGGGCGCGTACACCTGCACGCTATCTTTGGAACTCGTAAAGATATTGCCGTGTTCGTCCGTTCGCAACCCGTCGGGTTCACCAGGATCGATGACTGCGAACACGCGGCCATTGTCCACATCGCGATCGCCTACAACATCATAGGCGCGGATGTGGTGATACCCCTGGGGCATATTGAAAGCGGAACTATCCGACACATACAAGATGCTTTCGTCGGGACTAAAGGCGAGACCGTTGGGGCGCAACATATCCGTCACCACTGCATCGATCGCACCCGTCGCCGGATCGAAGCGGTACACAAAACATCCAGGCTGTTCCTGTTCGCCGCCGTATCCCTGGTTTGGCTGCGTGAGGCCGTAGGGGGGGTCAGTAAACCAGATCGTGCCGTCACTCTTCACTACCAGGTCATTCGGGCTGTTGAGGCGCTTGCCTTGGTAGCGATCGACTAACACCTGCCATTCGCCGCTGTGTTCGCGGCGGACGAGCGCGCGCAAACCCGACGAACACGAGACAAGGCGACCTTCGCGATCGCGGTAATTGCCACTTTGATAGTCGGACGGATCGCGCAAAACGCTCACTCCCTCACTGGGACTCCAGCGCAGCAGGCGGTTGCCGTGAGCGTCACTCCACACCACGCTATCATCTTCATGGAAATAAACCGGGCCTTCGCTCCAGACTGCACCGCTGGCAACCTTCTGGAGTGAAGCACCAGGACGCAGGAGCGATTTCATGCGATCGTCATAAATATTGATGCCTTCAAGCATTAGTATTTTCTACCCTTTTAAAGGTCATTTATATCCTGAAACAATGATTAGTCAAATACAAATCAGTCTTTAGATATAAATCTCACTTAAGCCATTAGATAGATATAAAAATTTTATCAAAAATGTTATTTTAAACCGAGCAAAATATCCAAAAAAGTTGTTGTGCTTTGTTAACTAAATAGCAGGCTAGACCTTTTTTAGATATAATTAGCATCTAAATTTCTGCTTCTTTAAATCATTTATAATCTCAATAGGATTAGTGCAATGGCGAACTTGGTCGCAACCGAACCTTTGGCCGCGGTGCCTTCATTGCCTGCTGACAAATCCGCTGGCAATCTAGAGCTAATAACGCTATTCGATGGTGCCATGCCCATCGGTGTTGCGGTATCCAAGCAAGGGCGAATTTTCATCAGCTACCCCCGTCTGGTTGACGATGTAGAATTCACCGTTGCGGAACTCAAACAGCCGCAAGAAAAAAACGGCAATCCCGTTCCCTATCCCAATGCAGAAATCCACAAGTTAGATTCAGCTTCGCCATCAGAACGGTTGCTTTGCGTACAAGGCATGACTATCGACGCGCGCGATCGCCTTTGGCTGTTAGACCACGCAAAAATCAAACAAAATTCAGTTCCTCCCGGCGGCCCGAAACTGGTGGGAATTGACCTGGAAAGCGATCGTATTGTCAAAAAAATACTCTTTCCAGAATCCGTCGCCTCTGCCAATTCTACCCTGAATGATGTGCGCGTCGATTTGCGCTGGGGAGAGGAAGGAATTGCATTTATTACCGACTCATCGGAAGAAGGGCCTAACGGCATTGTTGTCGTAGATTTAGCCTCTGGAAAAAGTTGGCGCAAACTCCATGACCATCCTTCAACTAAACCAATTCCAGGCTTTTTGCCAGTAGTTGAAGGTCAACCGATGATGGTGCGCCACGCAGGTAAACCGCCGAAGCACATTCACACAGGTAGTGATGGTATTGCCCTCAGTGGTGACGGTCAAATGCTGTTTTATTGTCCTCTGGCAAGCCGGCACCTTTACAGCGTCAGCATAGAAGCATTAGTTAATCAAAATATACCTGATGAAGAGGTTGCCGAAACAGTGATCGATCACGGTGAAAAAGGCGCTTCCGGTGGCATGGTTTCCGATGCTAAAAATCGCCTTTACGTGACGAACTACGAAAACAATTCGATTTTGCGCCGCCTACCGGATGGTACGTTGGAAACAGTCGCACACGATGCGCGAATGCTGTGGCCGAATTGCCTTTTTGTTGCCCAAGACGGCTATCTCTACTTTACTGTAGATCAGTGGAATAGGAACCCCAGCTATCATAATGGGCAAGACTTGCGCGAGAAACCTTACAGCTTATTTCGCATCCGAATTGATGCAGGGCAAGTGTTGCTCGATCGCAGCTAAAATCACTTTTGTAATTTCAAGTTTAACTGTAAAACCCCCTGTAAATATTAAGGAGATTGACAAGGCATCACGTTGTAGATACTGCAATCAATGCCGGATGCTTCGCTAATTTAGTAACAGCTCTCAATGTGGCTAGCTTAGCAGAGGGTTTAAAAGCAGAAGGCCCTTTCACCGTCTTTGCACCAACTGATGAAGCGTTTTCTAAGCTGCCATTGGGAACTGTAAAAGCTTTGCTGGAAAATATCCCGGATCTAATTAAAGTTTTAACCTATCATGTCATTCTCGACCAAAAAATCACAGCAGCAGAAATTGGCAAAACTCATTCTGTCACCACCTCCGAAGGTTCAAAGCTCACGATTAATACGTCTGATGGAGTTAAGGTAAACGATTCTAAGGTAGTCACTCCAGATGTGGAAGCAGATAACGGTGTAATTCACATCATTGATACTGTTTTTATTCCTGAATCTCTGGGTAGTATTTAACCAGTGATCTAAGGTAAAATTATTCTCAAACCAGCACAATTTGGCAAAAACTTGGCAATGGTAAATCCCGCGAATCACTACGATATCATCATAATTGGCACCGGTGCGGGTGGAGGTACGCTCGCTCACCGTCTCGCACCGACTGGTAAAAAGATTTTAGTGCTAGAACGAGGCGACTTTTTGCCCAGGGAAAAAGCGAATTGGAGTGCGTTAGAAGTTTATCAAAAAGAGCGCTACCACACGGACGAGCGCTGGTACGACAGGGAAGGTAAGGAGTTTCGACCCCAGACGGGCTATTGGGTTGGCGGCAATACAAAAGTTTATGGTGCGGCTCTCTTACGACTGCGCGAGCGAGATTTCGATCGCGTAATTCACAAGGGAGGAATTTCTCCAGAATGGCCGCTCAAATACGCAGATTTTGAGCCATATTACACGCAAGCAGAAGCACTCTATGACGTTCATGGAGAGCGAGGAACCGATCCAACTGAACCGCCATGCAGCCAAGCTTATCCTTATCCTGCTGTCAGTCATGAACCTGATATGCAGGTACTCGAAAATGAGATTCGAGCAATTGGCTACAATCCCTTTCATTTGCCATTAGGATTAAAGCTGAATGAAGGCGATCGCACAAAAAGCCCTTGTATTCGCTGTGATACATTTGACGGCTATCCTTGTTTAGTAGGTGCCAAAGCTGATGCGGATGTGAATGCGATTCGTCCTACCCGCGAAAGGTATGCCAATGTTAGCTTAATAACTAATGCAAAAGTCCTGCGATTGCATACCAGCGAGTCAGGGCGAGAGGTGACGGGGGTAGAAACAGAAATTTTAGGGGAGCGACAGCAGTTTACAGGCGATATTGTGGTGTTTTCCTGCGGTGCAATTAATTCGGCTGTCTTGTTATTACAATCTGCTAACGAACAGCACCCCAATGGATTAGCAAATAGTTCCGATCAGGTGGGGCGGAATTTGATGAAACATCTGGCAACCGCTCTAGTTTCCATGCACATAGAAGTGAATCAAGCTAGCTTTCAAAAAACAATTGCTGTTAATGATTATTATTGGGGAGAGCCGGATTTTCCTTATCCAATGGGGATGGTACAAAATACGGGCAATGTGTTAGCTGATATGCTGCCGGCTGAAGCTCCTGGGCTCATGGCTCCGCTGGTAAAATTGATTCCTGAATATGAGCGGCATTTGATTGCTGAGCGCTCAGTTGGTTGGTGGTTGCAGACAGAAGATTTGCCAGATAAAAATAATCGCGTGCGGGTGGCGGGCGACAAGATTAACCTAGATTATACGCCGAACAATACGGAAGCAGGCGATCGCCTAATTCACCGGTGGACATCTGTACTCAAATCCCTCAACCGTTGTTGTGCCAAGCACGTCATTCCCTTTAGCCTATATCCCCGTGCTCAGATGCCGGTACAATCAGTTGGTCATCAATGCGGCACTTGTCGGTTTGGCACAGACTCCAAAACCTCAGTCCTTGACCTGAATTGCCGCACCCATGATGTTGATAATCTCTACGTTGTGGATGGCAGTTTTTTTCCGTCCAATTCAGGCGTTAACCCGACGCTAACGATTATGGCAAATGCGCTGCGCGTTGGCGATCGCCTAGCACAAAAGCTGAAGTAGCAACGGGCAGATTCGTTGTTCATGGTGAGATAACTAACAGCCAATGAAACAAGAGCTTTTCATCGAATCACTCATCAACCTGTTATTGCCTCTGGGCCTGATTTTTGGGCTGGTACTTCTGTTGAGCCTCAATGTTGGAGGAGGGGCGCCAGTAGAAAGTGCAGCTATTCCTTTGGAGTCCTGGCTCAAGCTAATCGTGGGCTATTTGGCAGCAGGAGCAGAAATTGCGGCTGCAATTGTCATTGGCCTGGGTATCATTCGGGGAATTTGGGAGTATCTGCATCAGTTGTTATTGCGTTCGAGATACCATGTAGATGCAACTGAAGGTATTCGTCTGAAACTGGGACGAGTTCTGGCATTGGGGCTGGAATTTACCGTAGCGAGTGATATCCTGCGTACCGCAGTTGCACCAACCCGCCAGGATATTTTGAATTTAGGGGCGATCGTTCTGCTGCGAACGCTGTTGAACTATTTCTTAGAGCGTGAGATCAGGCAGGGAGAGCAGCGCCGTGTCAATGAGAAGAGCGCCATCGCAAAGGAAGCATGAGTGGAAATCGTTCCAGCTTAAAACCAATAGAAGGTGCAAATCGATCCATAAGGCGCAGGTTAACTCTCAAGGGTGAGCTCGCATTGGCCGTAGCACCCACTGCAATTGTGTTGGGCGTATTCGCTTTGGTCGAAGTGCTAAGTCGCCAACGCCTTTTATTTGCCTCCCTGGCTTCTAGTGCGTTTCTAATTTACCTAGATCCCCAGCACGGTACGAACACTATGCGAACGCTGAGCGTTGCTCAAATAATGGCAGCAACAATTGGCTGGATTGCGTACACGATTTTTGGTTCTGGATATCTCTCCGGTGGCATAGCTATGGTGGTGACAATCGTCCTGATGATCCTGCTGGATGTCGTCCATCCCCCTGCCGTCTCTACTTCCCTAAGTTTTGCTTTGAAGGCGAGTAACGAAAACAACTTAGTTTTGTTTGGTTTAGCCGTCGGCATTACTGCCCTGTTGGTGGGGTTGGAGCGCTTTACTCTGTGGGTGTTAGCTCGCTACAGCACATCTTAGTCTCGCTGTTGGTGCAAACCTGACCCATGATTTCCAAAATCTAAAGTTCCAAGTTTTAAGGAGGTTACGACGATGAATGACAAGCAGCAATCTGAATCTGAGGACAAACATCTCAACGATCCTCAAAAGAATCCCGATAATCATCCGATCGCCACAGGATTGGGCGCAGTCGGCGGTAGTGTTGCCGGTGCGGCGATTGGTAATTCTGTTGGGGGAAAGGTTGGTGCTGCCATTGGTAGCATTGCAGGAGCGATCGCGGGTGGTATTGCCGGCAATGCGGTGGCTGATGTTGCTTCAGAGGCGATCGCCGAAATTCAGCCTGCGAGCGGGTTAGGTTTAGGCGCTAATGCTAAGCCAGTTGAATTGCCCAAACATTACAATTGGGAAGAATTACAAGCACTCTCAAAACCGCAAGGGTAGGGTTTGGGCAAAGAAATAGAACTACCACAGATAAACCAGCGAGAACAAAACAATCCAAATCACATCAACAAAGTGCCAAAACAAAGAAGCTGCACTCACGCCGAAGTGACCGGCATTGTAATTGCCCGGAATGAAAGAACGGACAAGCATAATGAGCTGCAAGATAATCCCGACAAAAACGTGCAAACCGTGAAACCCCGTCAGCAGATAAAATGTCGCGCCAAATAAGCCCGTCGTCAGTCCAAAAGATAGGTGGTTCCACTCGATCGCCTGATTAACTAAAAAGTAAGTTCCCATCAAGGATGCCAGCAGCCAAAGCAAGCGAAATCGCGCCAGTTTCCGGCGATCGAGGGCGCGTTCGGCAAAGTAAATGACAAAACTGCTGGAAACCAGTACCGCCGTGCTAATCGCAGGTTTAAGCACCTCTAATTTCGGAACCCCTGGAGGCAGCCAGTTGGGAGTTGTCTGCCGCAAGATGATGTAAGCCGCGAAAAAACTGAGGAAGACCATGCTCTCCGAAAGCAAGAACGCGGTAAAGCCAAACATCGCGTTTCCGTGTTCTTGAGAATTTTGCTTGCTTCCTTTGGGCGAGGAGTGGCGCGATCGCCCTGAATGCGTAGGATTTGCCATAAGTAACTCTTTCAGGATGGAAATAGCAGCTATTCTTGAGCAGAAGCCTGGGCGATCGGATCTGGAGAATCGACGTAGTGGTAAGGCGGCAAAGTCACAACCGGAATCTGGGCAAAATTCTCAACAGGCGGCGGCGAAGAAACCGTCCACTCCAACCCCGTAGCGTGCCAAGGATTGTCCGTTGCTTTCGGCCCCTGCAACGCGGAAACCACCATATTGACGATAAAAGGCAGCGTCGCCACCCCCAGCAGGAATCCCCCTAAACTGGCAATAACGTTCAACCCTTGGTATTGCGGGTCATAGGAGGCAACTCGGCGCACCATGCCCTGCAAGCCCAATGGGTGCATCGGAAAGAAAGTGAGATTAGCCCCGATAAAAGTCAGCCAGAAGTGGATTTTACCCCAGCCCTCGGCATACATCCGCCCCGTCATCTTGGGAAACCAGTAGTAAATTGCTCCAAAAATCGCAATTGTTACAGTGTTGAAGACAATGTAGTGGAAGTGGCCGACTACGAAATAGGTGTTATTTACGTGCAGGTCAAACGGCACTGCCCCCAGCATGACACCAGTGATGCCACCGAAAAGAAACATCACCACACCTCCCAAGGCAAACAACATCGGCGTTTCTAGGTGCAGCTTTCCGCCCCAGACAGTAGCAGTCCAAGCGAATACCTTGACACCAGTCGGTACGGCCACCAACATCGTGGAGAACATGAACAACATCCGCATCCAGCCAGGGGTGCCGCTGGCAAACAGGTGGTGTACCCAGACGAATATGCTGATTACAGAAATGGCAAAGGATGCGATCGCGACTGATTTATAGCCAAACAAAGGGTTGCGAGAAAAAGCCGGCAATATCTCCGAGAAGATGCCAAAGGCTGGCAGCGCCATCACATACACTGCTGGGTGTGAGTAAAACCAGAATAAGTGCTGGTAAAGAATCGGACTGCCATCGTTAAAGGGATCGAAAAAGGTTGTCCCCAGCGCCAAATCGAAAAACAGCAGCACCGCAGCCGCAGTGAGGGCTGGCAGGCAAAACAGTTGCAGCAACTGAGCACTCAAAACCGTCCAGACGAAGATGGGCATCCGAAACCACGTCATGCCCGGTGCCCGCATCCTGAGTATCGTCGTCACGAAGTTAACTGCCCCCATAATCGACGAGATGCCCAGCAGCGCGACACTCAAAAGCCAGATCAGTTGACCGTTGATTAAATGACCCGACGGGTTCTGGATACTAACCGGCGGGTAAGACCACCAGCCAGCCTGGGCGGTACCGCTGGGCAGCAAAAAGCTCGACAGCAGTAGCAAGCCCGTCGGGGGAATTATCCAGAAGGAGATGGCATTGAGGAGAGGAAACGCCATGTCCCGCGCCCCAATCATCAGCGGTATCAGATAGTTAGCTAGACCCACCAGACACGGGAACACCCACAGGAAGATCATCATTGTGCCGTGCATCGTGAACAAGCCATTGTAGAGGGGGCGATCGACTAGATTTAATTGCGGTTGGATCAGTTCGGCGCGAATAATCATCGAGAATAAACCCGCGATCAGGAAGAAGATAAAGGCAGTGATTAGGTATTGAATGCCGATAACTTTGTGATCTTTACTGAATCTGAGGTAGCGCCCCCAACCAATCGGATTTTCAGTGCGATCGCTTTCAGAATTATTACCACCGGCAATGTTTTCCATCGAGTTATTTGTCATCTTTCAGTTGTTAATTATTAATAAACAGGAAACTTGGTTTTTTGCCGATGCTTCGATCAGTTGGCATGATTTACAACAGGAGGCTGAGCCGGCAAAACAGTCGGCCAGAAACTACCTCTGGCTTTCTGGACGTGGTGGGTGTGTTCAGAAACCGCCTGATTGTTTGCAGGAGTTGGCGATTGTGCCGCAGCTTTTGCCAGCCAGCGATCGTAAGCTTCCGGGGATTCAACGTACACATCCGCCTCCATCAATGCAAAGTAAGTGCCGCTGAATTGAGAATCCCTCAACCGATATTTGCCTTCTCGGATCGGCGCGAACACAAAGTTAAGAGTGCGGTTAGGGATAATGTCCTGCTTAATGCGGAATTCAGGAACATAAAAACCGTGAATAACATCCTGGGATTGCAAGGTCAGCCGCACATTTTGATTAACGGGCAGGTGCAATTCTGTACTGGTAACATTCCGGCGCGGATAGCGGAAAGACCAAGACCACTGCTTAGAAATTACCTCAATTTCTTCATTAACTGGTTTAGAATTGTTGTTGTTTTCACTGGGTTTATTGGCAGCATAAACAGGTTCTTCCAGAGGCAGGTGCAAGTGTGCGATCGGTGTCAAACCCTGGATGTCGATTTGCTGATAAATGATGTAGCTTTGAGTGGCGATCCAAGATACTAAAATAACCGGAATTACTGTCCAAAGGAGCTCAATTTTCCAATTTCCCCTCGCAGGATGCCCATGACTGAAGTCTCCTTTCGGTGTTCGGCAAGTGAGGATCGAATATAGGATAATGCCCACAATTCCCACAAAAATAAACGCTCCGATCGACACTAGGAAGCTAAACAGATTGTCAACTTGTTTAGCTTCTGCTGTTCCCTGACTGGGCATCCAAGAATAAGCCTGCTGTCCCACCCAGTGGCTGGCGACCATATCCACCGCGATCGCAATAGCTAATAGCAAGGCCTTGAAAACTTTCATCACAAAAAGGGGTAGAAACTTTGAAGATGCGTACTCTAACTGAAAACTCTTAATTTGTTTACCTATTTACTTGAGCGCAGAACTAGGATTCCCCCCCTGTCGGAGCAAACCCGCAGCGGTATTGTGAATCCCAAACTGGTCTCCCAGGTGTGCTCCCAGCGTCCCGTGAACGAATAGGAAACCCAGCATGACAACGCCTGCGAGCAAATAGCTCCACTGTACTTGCCTGGTGGCTTCTTTGCGCCAGCGGTAGCGCTGAAACCCCCTCCACACAGTCATGGCAACGATCGCCCCCAACAGCAAAACTCCGCCCAAACCGTGCAGGATCATCGTCGGCGCTGCTCCCAACCCCCACGCGCTCTTGACATTCGCTGCCGGATCTGCGAGCATAATCTCGAAAAAGCCCGCTGCTACAGTAAAAAATGTGACGATCGCACTGGCGACCAAATTGTACCAGCCCACATCATAAAAGCTCGATCGGATTGCAGGGAGAGCTAAAAATTTAAAGATTGGTCTTTCTAAGGGAAAAAGATTTCCTGCTATATCAAATAAGATCGCAATGATAAACAAACCCAGCGTGAAATGCACAAAATTCGGATGAATTGGCACTTCGTAGGGCAGCCTATTTGCACCTAGCTTGAACCCCAACTGATCGACAAGTTGCTGCACAAGTTGGGAGTTCATTGTAAAATTCCTCTTTTCGTCGCTTCAACGATCGGTTCTACGTGCAACCCGTACACCCAAACCAGCCGAGTTCCCAAATAGGTTTGGAAAAAAACCAAGCAGCTCAAAAAGGTTGCGGCACCCAGATAAGCAGTCGGTACTTTCAATGGGTCGCGCCTGCGAATTACGAAGCGCCAACCCGTAATAGCGGCAATGATTGCCGCCAGCAACCAACCAGTAATTGTGTGCAAATCTAGTACAGGCTTAGCTACCTCATAAGGTTGCGCCAAACCAGCTTCAAATTGACCAAAAATGACAGCTAGGAAGATGGAAATCGCGGCAACAAAGAGGTTCCAGAAACTCACTTCAAATAAGCGGTGATTGCGGGTAAAATAGCCAGTAACGTCGCATAAAAACGAAAAAAACACCATCGCAATCACAAAGTGAACAATAATCGGATGGATTGGATCGGGGTAAGGTAGATTTTCGCTATTGAGAGGTAGAGCCGACATTACTTTCTCCTTAGGGCATCAATGCGTTACGGTTACTTTATATAGCAACGACAAAATTTAGTTAGCCTTGCTACTAACTATTCGCTTAGAATTGCCAATTGGATATCTATCTAAAGATTGATTTAGTGCGTCTAAATCATTCAGGCAATTGTACCGTTAACAAGATGCTCCCACTACGATGCACACAACTCATTTAGACGTGCTATGTAAAACAAAATTGTATCAGTTTCATGGCTTTTCACTCACTTGCTGAATCAGTTTGGCTATCAGTGCAGTCCATCCCGTCTGGTGGGACGCGCCCAATCCTGCACCATTGTCGCCGTGAAAGTATTCGTGAAACAAAATCATGTCGCGCCAGTGAGGATCGTTTTGAAACTTCTCTAAACTGCCATAAACAGGTCTTTTACCATCTTTTCCCCTCAGGAAAATGCTGTTTAGCCGCTGCTCTAGTTGCAAGGCAACTTCCCATAAATTCAGCATAACTCCAGAACCCGTAGGAAATTCTACTTTGAAATCATCGCCGAAATAATGGTAGTATTTTTGCAAGGATTCAATTAATAAGAAATTTAACGGAAACCAGATCGGGCCGCGCCAGTTAGAATTGCCACCAAATTGCTCCGTCGTAGACTCAGCAGGCTCATAGTCTACCTGATATTTAGTACCATCCCACTCAAAAATAAATGGATGTT
>Ga0164298_10000273_pt1 | contig 14860 bp, 16 predicted proteins | sample Whisoiple_216_MG_FD_109713 | JGI IMG/M metagenome (GOLD analysis project Ga0164298, IMG submission 109713) | Unamended control soil microbial communities from upstate New York, USA - Whitman soil sample_216_MG | ecosystem: Environmental > Terrestrial > Soil > Agricultural land ... | reverse complement strand
CCCTTGCCGACGCTCGACCCACCCGAGGACACGTTGACGACGTCGGCACTCATCCACTTCCCGGCGATCTCGAAGGAGACGCGGGTGCGCGTGGAGTTCTCGTAGAACAGCGTGATGACCGTGCGGCCGCGCAGGGTGGGCAGCTTGCGCACCTCACGGCCGAGGAGGGTCTGCTTGAGCTGGGCCGCGGTGTCGAGGACCGCGGTCGCGGTGGTCGCGTCCATGCCCTCGGTGGCGAGGAGGTGCCTCATGAGCGCGCCCTCCCGCCGGTCGGCGCCGCGGCGGCCGGGCGGGCGGAGAAGTCCGCCCCTTCGGGAGCGAGCAGGTGTCTCATGCGCCCTCCCGCCTGTCCAGCACGACCGCGTCGCGGTCGTCGGTCTCGGTCAGCAGGACGTGGACCTCCTCGGTGCGGGACGTGGGGACGTTCTTGCCCACGTAGTCCGCGCGGATCGGCAGCTCCCGGTGTCCCCGGTCGACCAGCACCGCGAGCTGGACCGCGCGCGGGCGGCCGACGTCGCGCAGCGCGTCGAGGGCGGCCCGGATGGTGCGGCCCGAGTAGAGGACGTCGTCGACCAGGATGACCAGGTGGTCGTCGACGCCGGTCCCGGGCAACGCGGTCGCGCCGAGCGGCCTGGTCGGCCGGCGACGAAGATCGTCCCGATAGAGTGTGACATCCAGCACACCAGTTGGCACAGTGACGCCGGAGAAGTCGGCGATGCGGTCGGCCAGCCGGACCGCGATGGGTCCGCCACGGGTGGGGATGCCCAGAAGAACCACTGGTAGGGCGTCGGCGGCACCAAGGGAGGTGCGCTCGATCACCTGGTGCGCCATACGGGCGACGGTGCGCGCGACATCGCCGGCCGAAAGCAGCTCGCGCCGCTCGGCCGGTTCCGTCGCGCCACGGTTGGGCGGCGCCACGGTTGACCTCCTTCCCCGCCTCACGGGACGGGTCCTTAAAGGACGTCTTGCTCAGCGCCCAAGCCGGGCGCTGTAGCACCGTATCAGGCCCCACGGATCCACCAACCGGGTGGTAATCGGAGGTTTCCCCGGAGGTCGTAGACAGATCAGCTTGACCTGGTGACAACTGTGGGTAACCATTACTCTGCGTGTCGATTTGCGGCTACCCGCGGCGTCCACGGTTTGGACTGGCCAGCGGGCGAACGAAATGGAGAATCGCCATATGGGCGACTACGCCAAGGCGCTAGGGAGCAAGCTCCGTGGCATCCGCCAGCAGCAGGGCCTGTCCCTGCACGGCGTCGAGCAGAAGTCAGGCGGGCGCTGGAAGGCCGTCGTCGTGGGTTCCTACGAGCGCGGCGACCGGGCGGTGACCGTGCAGAAGCTGGCCGAGCTGGCCGACTTCTACGGAGTTCCGGTGGTGGAGCTGCTGCCGGAGGGTCGGGTCCCCTCGGGGGCGGAACCGGCGACGAAGATCGTGATAAACCTGGAGCGGCTGCAGCAGCTCCCGGCGGAGAAGGTGGGACCGTTGGCCCGCTACGCCGCCACCATCCAGAGCCAGCGCGGGGACTACAACGGCAAGGTCCTCTCGATCAGGACCGAGGACCTGCGCTCGTTGGCGATCATCTACGACATGACCCCAGGTGAGCTCACCGAGCAGCTCATCGACTGGGGCGTGCTTCCGCCGGAGGCCCGTCCGTCCAAGGAGGACTGAGCCCGTACGTCACGGGCTCGTGACGCACTGCCCGCACGGCCGAGGGAAGCGGGAGATCGGCCGAGCCGGCGTGCGAGGATCAACCAATCCGCACATCGACTGGCTTTCCCGGTCGCGGCCCCAGAACGGGCCGCGACCGGTTCGGTTCTCGGACATCGCTCCGGCCTGCCATCCGGCTTGATCGTCGCACTGCGTGCCCGAACGGCCCTGCCGGCCCCGACGAGTGCCGAGCACGAGCTACTCCATTCAGGTCATGTGGCCCCAACCCGGTTGGGGCACACCCGCTTCCCTGGGTGTGCCAGCCCGCCGAACGGCGGCCGGGCGACATCACGCGGGCGCGGATGCCGGCCCCGCGAGCACCGGCGCCCGGGGGCGGGTCCTCGAGACCGCGACGCCGGCCAGGCAGAGTGCCCCGCCCGCGAACGTGAGCCAGCCGGGCACCTCGCCGAGGAGCAGCCACGACATGGCGATCACCAGGGCCGGGACCGCGTACGTCGTCGCGCCCATCTGGGCGGCGGTCGTGCGGGCCAGGGCGTAGGCCCACGCCGTGAACGCCAGACCTGTTGGGAACACACCGAGATAGACCACGTTCAGCGTGGCCGGCAGCGGCGCCGCACCCAACTCCGACACCAGCTGCCCGGCGAACGGCAGACAGGCGACGGTCCCCACGAGGCACCCGAACGTCGTGACCTGCAACGCGCTTCCGTGTCGCAGCGCGGTCTTCTGTGCCACCACACCGATCGCGTAGCCGACCGCCGCGCCGACACACATCAGCACCCCCAGCACGGACGCGTGCCCCGCGCCGGACATGGACAGCCCGACCACGACCGCGCCCGCGAACGACACCGCGATCCCCGCCAGCACGCGCGGCCGGAAGCCTTCTCGCAGCAGCCAGCCGCTCAGCAACGCGATCAGTACCGGCCCCACGTTCACCACCATCGCGGCGGTGCCCGCGTCGACCTCCTGCTCACCCCAGTTCAGCAACACCATGTACGCGCCGAACCACAGCACCCCCACGACCACGATCCCCGGCCACGCGGCCCGCGGCGGCCAGCCCTCCCGGCGCACGGCCAGCAGCAGCACCAGCACGACCGAGCCGGCGAACAGCCGGCCCAGCGCGAGCGCCCCCGGCGAGTAGTGGGTGCCGGCGCTGCGAATCGCGACGAAGGCCGACGCCCACAGGACGACCGTGACGGCGGCGGCGAGCAGGGACCGTCGATCGGTCGCGCCGAAAGCTCCGTTCATGCCGCAACGGTATGCCGCAGACAGTTCGGCGCCGGCCGAACTCACGCGCGGGTTTCGGACCTGGCGTTCCTACAGCGCGTTTCTAGAGCGTCGCGCGCAGCTGGTCGGCGATCGTGGCGAGGCGGCCCAGGACGCCGTTGACGAACCGGGGCGAGTCGTCGGTGGAGAGGGACTGCGCCAGCTGCACGGCCTCGTCGATGGCGACCGGGTCCGGCACGTCCGAGGCCCACAGCAGCTCGTACACCCCCAGCCGCAGGACCGCGACGTCGACGAACGGCATGCGGTCCAGCGTCCAGCCCTCGGCGTGCTCGGTGAGCAGCTCGTCGATCCGCTCCCGATGGGCGACCACGCCCTCGACGAGCGTGGTGGCGTAGTCGTTCGGCGCCGGCTGTTCGGCCGCCTCGTTGCGTTCGAGGAGCAGCGTCACCGGGTCGGCGTCGCGCAGCGCCGCCGCGTACAACACATCGACCGCGCGCTTGCGGGCTTTGCTCCGCGCGCCCACTACGAGCTGACGCGGCCGAGGTAACGACCGTCGCGGGTGTCCACCTTGACCTTCTCGCCGGTCGACAGGAACAGCGGCACCTGAATCTCGGCGCCGGTCTCGAGCGTCGCGGGCTTGGTGCCGCCGGTGGAGCGGTCGCCCTGCAGGCCCGGGTCGGTCTGCTGGATGACGAGCTCGACCGAGGTCGGGAGCTCGATGAACAGCGGGGTGCCCTCGTGCGTGGCGACCGTGACGGTGCTGTTCTCCAGCAGGAACCGCGAGTTGTCCGACACGACGTCGCCGTCGATGTGCATCTGCTCGTAGGTCTCGCCGTCCATGAAGACGTACTGCGCGCCGTCCTGGTACAGGTAGGTCATGTCGCGGCGGTCGACGGTCGCGGTGTCGACCTTGATGCCGGCGTTGAACGTCTTGTCGACGACCTTGCCGGTCATGACGTGCTTGAGCTTGGTCCGCACGAACGCCGGGCCCTTGCCGGGCTTGACGTGCTGGAACTCGACGACGGTCCAGAGCTGGCCCTCGAGGTTGAGCACCAGGCCGTTCTTCAGGTCGTTCGTGGATGCCACGGGGTCGTTCTCTCTCCTGGTCGGTTCGTCTACACGACGACGAGCTGTTTGGTCGTCAGCGTGAGAAGCTCGGGTTCGCCGTCCCGCACGACGAGCGTGTCCTCGATGCGGACACCGCCCCTGCCGGACAGGTAAACGCCCGGCTCCACGGTGACTGCCATGCCGGCGGAGAGTCTACCTTCACCTGTCTTGGCCAGGGACGGTGCCTCGTGGATCTCCAGTCCGACGCCGTGTCCCAGCCCGTGCAGGAACTCGTCCCCGCGGCCCGCGTGCTCGATGACCGAGCGGGCGGCGTCGTCCACGTCCGCGACGGCGGCGCCCGGCAGCAACGCCGCCCGGCCCGCCGCCTGCGCGGCCGCGACCAGGTCGTACAGCTCGCGCTGCCAGTCGGCGGGCGCGCCGAGGACGAACGTGCGGGTCATGTCCGAGTGGTAGCCGCCGACGAGCGCGCCGAAGTCGAGCTTGACCAGGTCGCCGGTGGCCAGCTCGGCGTCGGTCGGGCGGTGGTGCGGCACGGCGGAGTTGGCGCCGGTGGCCACGATCGTCTCGAAGGACGGGGCCGTCGCGCCGTGGTCGAGCATGCGGCTCTCCAGCTCGCGGGCGATCTCGCGCTCGGTGCGGCCGGGGCGCAGGCCGCCGTGGGCGATGAGGTCCGCGAGCGCACGGTCGGCCGCCGCGCACGCCATGCGCAGCGCCTCGATCTCGTCCTCGTCCTTGACCACCCGCAGCTCCTCGACCAGGCCGGGAGCACGGACCAGCTCGACCTTCGCCGCCTGCTCCGCGAGCACGTCCAGGTCGTCGACGGTCACCCGGTGGCTCTCGAAACCGGTGCGGCGGTTGTGTTTCTCGCTCGTCACGGCGGCCAGCGCGGGGGCGCACGGCCGCTCGATCAGCCGCTCGAGGTCGGGCACCTGCCGGGCCGACTGCGTGAGGTAGCGACCGTCGGTGCAGAACACCGTGCGCTCGTCGTTCTCGGCGTCGACCAGCAGCGCGGCGTTCGAGCCGGTGAAGCCGGTGAGGTAGCGGACGTTGAGCAGGTCGACGACGAGCAGGGCGTCGAGTTCGCGTTCCCGGAGGCGGGACCGAACTGCCGCACGGCGGCGCAGGTGCGTCTCGGGCATGGTCCCGACCTTAGTGAGCCGAGCGTGCCGAGCGAACCATGGGCACGCACGGCGAGCGGCGTCACCGAGCCCGCGAGCGGGCGGGACTACCCTGTTCGAATGCGAGCTTGGCTGGTACGGGGCGCGGCGATGGCCGTGGTGCATGCTGCGGCCGAGACGGTGCGCGCGGACTTCGCGGTGGCGCACCCGACCTCCCGGACGCTGTTCGAGGCGGTCACGCTTGGCGTGCTCGTCGGCGTGGCGGCCGTCTGGGGCGCGGTCGACAGGTGGCGTGACCGCCAGGACGCCGGCAGAACCTGGCTCATCGCGGCGCTGGTCGCGGGCTGGGGCGCCGCCATCCTGGGCGTCATCGGCAAGTCGGTGTTCGTGGACCAGAGCGGGGTCGCGGACCTGGGCAGCGCGCTCACCGGCGGGGCGGCGTTCACGGCGCTGCTCGTGCTCGTCCCGGCGGCCATCGGCCTCGGCGCGGGCAACTGGATCCGCACCTCGAAGGCGGCGGACCGGGACACCGAACCGGGCGACGCGGACGAGGAAGCTACCGAGGCGGACCGGCCAGGTCCAGGCCGTGCTCGTAGGCGTCCCACTGCCGCGGAGTGATGTCCAGCGAGACCGACGAGTTGGCGGTCCCGACGTTCTCCGCCGGGATCGACCACAGCCGGTCGTCCAGCAGGAACGCCGCGCCGCGACCGGCCGCCCGCCGCACCGGGACACCTGGCGTGACCCGTGCGGCGACCTCGACCCTGTCCAGTGACGCCGGCCGCTTGGCAAGCACCCGGACCGCGAGCTGCGTGGCGACCGACCGCCGGTCGAACCGCACGATCTTGCCGCCGACCACGAGGTCGACCGTGCGGGTGGGCGAGGGCACAGCGAACCCGTCGAGCGCGAGCACCGCACGCGCCGGGTCCTCGCAGGCGTCGAAGTCCACCACGTCCAGGCCGAAGTGCCGCAGGCCGGACGGCCCGCTCGGCGCCTCGTAGCTCGCGCGCACGAGGTCGATGGGGGCCTTGCCGCACGGGTTGTCGATCGACACGACGGCGTGCCCGTCGCCCCGCCGCACCAGGCCGGGGCCTTCCCGCCACGGGCCCGGGAGCAGCAGCGGCTTGTACGGCTGGAAGCGGAAACCCCAGTCCCAGAACGTGATCGTGGTGCCGTCGCGGGTCTCGTGGGCGATGGCGAACGCGGCCAGCGCGTCGGACCACATCCAGTCGGCGCTGAACGCGTCGACGACCGAGCGGGAGCGGGAGCGGGTGTCCGGCACGTGGCGGAACCCGTCGTCGCCGAGGGCCTCGACGTCGCGTGTGAACGCCGGGTCGGGCGAGCGCAGGACGAACTGGCCGGCGCCGTTGTGGCCGCTGGCCTCGCCGGTCGTGTCGGTGAACATCAGGTAGAAGTAGCCGGCGAGGTAGACCACGGAGGGCTGGCCGGCGCCGTAGATGTTGCCGCGGTCGACGTCCCTCGACTCGGTGACGAGCGGCTTGCCGCCGTTGGCCCTGGTCCAGACGCGGCCGTCGGGGCTGGTCGCGAGGCCGATGGCGTTGCCGTGGGCGTGTTCGCCGGCCGAGCCCGTGTAGTACATGTAGTAGGTCCGGCCGACCCTGATCACCGAGGGGTCGCAGGTGTGCACGGCGTCGAACCCGGTGAAGCTGCCGGAGAAGATCGGGGTGCCGCCGGTGCCGTCCGGGCCGGCGAACGGGCCGTCGAGGGACGCGGACTCGGCGAGCAGGATGTCGTCGCCGGGCGGGTTGGCGATGCCGAGCTGGCTGCACCACCACATCCGGTAGCGGCCGCCGTCCCAGAGCACGGAGGGGCCGTAGTTGTAGGGGGCGTCCCCGCTGCCGGCGCCGACGACGCCGGGACTCTGCCGGCCGGCGACGGTCGTGAGGGCCACCGGGTCGGTGACGACCGGGGCGACGGGCTTGGGCGCCTGTGTCTCTTTCGGGGCGCGGGGAGCGGGATCGGGGGCGGCCTCACTCGGAGTGCAGGCCGCGGTGACGACGATGGCCAGTACGGCGGCAAGCAGGCGTCTTCGACGGTGCGTAGTGCGCATCGTGGAAGAACCTCCGTTTGGTTGCCTTCGTTCAGCCGAAGACAGTGTAGGGACTACTCCAGTAGAGCGTGAGATTCACCGATTCGTGTATCGAACTCACTGATGGGCGACGAGTTCGATCTCGAAACCGTCCGCGTTCTCCAGGTAGGCCGCGTAGTGGTCCGGGCCGCCGGCGTGCGGATGCCGGTCGGCGAACATGAGGTTCCAGCCGTGCGCGGGCGCGGCGGCGGTGACGCGGTCGACGTCCTGCCGGGTACCGGCGTGTAGCGCCAGGTGGTTGATGCCGGGAGCGGTCCGGTCGTGGCCGGCGCCGGTGCGGGCCGGGGAGTCCTCGACGACGACGTAGCTGTTGCCGAGGCGCCAGCTCACGCCGCGCTCCCAGCGCTGGTACTCGTGCCAGCCGAGCTCGCCGAACAGCCAGCCGAAGGTCCTCTCGGCCGCGGCCAGGTCGGCGACCCAGAGCTCGACGTGATGGACTCCACTCGGTTCGCTCGACAGCGCCACGAGGACCCGGTGCGGTGCGCCGTGGTGCTCGCCGCCGCCGACGTCGACGAACCCGAGCCGTTCGGCGAAACGACGGGCACGTGTGTCGTGCTCGTCGACGACGGCGAAGACGGCGCCCTTCATGGCGAGCCCGGTGTCCCGCAGGGAGGTGGCGGCTTCGCGGGCGAGGTCGGTGCCCCAGTGCTCACGGGCGATGTACCAGCCGCATTCGAGCACGTCACCGGGCAGTTCGGTGGAGATGCCGAGGTGCGCGACGCCGGCGATCCGGCCGTCGTGCTCGATGACGTGGACGCCGGTGCCCCGCGGACCCTGGTGGGTGCGCCAGAGCGCGGCGAGCTCCCGGACCTGGTCGGGCCGGGTGAGGTCGCGGCGGTGGAACCGGCTCAGCTCGGGATCGGCGAACAGCGCGATGAGGCCGTCGGTGTCTCGTTCTTCGAGGGGCCTCATGCCCGCCTCATCTGGTGGTCCGCTCCCCGGGCTCGGTTCACCGGTGGTCGGCCAGCCAGCGCAGCGCGAGGACGTACCCGTCGACGCCGAGCCCGACGATGACACCGGCGGCGACGGCCGAGATGTAGCTGTGGTGCCGGAACTCCTCGCGCTTGTGCACGTTGGTGATGTGCACCTCGACCAGCGGCGCGGAGAGCTGGGCACAGGCGTCGCGGACGGCGATGGAGTAGTGGGTCCAGGCGGCGGCGTTGAGGACGACGGCGTGGCCGTGCTCCGCGGCCTCGTGAAGCCAGCCGAGCATCTCACCTTCGAGGTCGGTCTGGCGGACGGCGACGTCGATGCCCAGCTCGCTGCCGGCCTTCTCACAGAGGGCGACGAGGTCGGCGTAGGTGGTGTGGCCGTAGATCTCGGGCTCACGGGTGCCCAGCCGGCCGAGGTTGGGGCCGTTGAGCACCAACACCTTCATGGTCGTTCTCCTTCGAGGATCGATCGGGCAAGCCTAGCCAGGCCGTCCTTCACCGCTTCCGCGGCAACGCTGCCGGGTGCCGCGAGCGGGACACGTGCGCGAGGGGCCTTTGGCGGATGGGCGAGGTGACCATGCCGCGCCGGGTCGTACGGCCTCGGACATGCGGACCACGTTCTCGTCGAGGAAGTCGACGCGGGCGGTACGAACGGGGACCAGCCGCACGTCCGCTTCGCTGCCGCGCCACGTACGTGTCGCTGCCCCCGTGCACGCTGATGCCCGGCGCCCGGCATCAGCGGCGCGCGTCGAGGAAGTCGACACCAGCACCGCGCCGAGCGCCGCGCCCAGCCCGATCATCGGCCGCAGCCGCCACCGGAAGCTGTCCAGCAGCAGCTTCGCGGCCACCAGCGGCCCGAGCCAGCGTGCCGACCATCCGGCGGTGCGAACAGGGACAAGCCGCACGTCCGCTTCGGCGCCGCGCCTCGTACGTGTCGCTGCCCCGTGCACGAGGAAACCGGGCGCCCGGCATCAGCGGGGCGCGTCGAGGTTCCGGTAGGCCGCGGCCAGCAGCTCCTGGGACGGGTCCTCCAGGCGGCCCGGCTTGGCGAGGCCGTCCAATACCACGAAGCGGAGGCGGCCGGCCCTGGTCTTCTTGTCGCCGAGCATGGTCCGGGTCAGTTCCGGGAGCGCGTCCGGGTCGTAGGTGGTCGGGAGGCCGATCGAGGCGAGGGCCGTGCGGTGCCGGTCGGCGGTGGCGTCGTCCAGGCGGCCCGCGGCGCGGGCCAGCTCTGCGGCGAAGACCAGGCCCACGCTCACCGCGGCGCCGTGCCGCCAGCGGTAGTGCTCGCGCCGTTCGATGGCGTGACCGAGGGTGTGGCCGTAGTTGAGGATCTCGCGCAGGCTCGACTCACGCAGGTCGGCCGCCACGACATCGGCCTTGACCTGGACCTTCCTGCGCACCAGCTCGGCCAGCACCTCGCCGTCGGGGTCGAGTGCGGCGGTGGGGTCGGCCTCGAACAGGTCGAGGATGCCCGGGTCGGCGATGAAGCCACCCTTGAGGATCTCGGCCATGCCAGGGACCAACTCGTCCGTCGGCAGTGTGCGGAGTGTGGTGAGGTCGACGATCACCGCGGCGGGCTCGTGGAACGCGCCGACGAGGTTCTTGCCGGCGTCGACGTTGATGCCGGTCTTGCCGCCGACCGCCGCGTCCACCATGCCCAGGAGCGTGGTCGGGACGTTCACCAGCCGCACGCCGCGCATCCAGCTCGCCGCGACGAAGCCGCCCAGGTCGGTGACCGCTCCCCCACCCAGCGCGACGACCGTGCCACCACGGTCCATGCCCATGGCGGCGAGCGCGTCCCAGCACTGGCCGGCGACGGCCAGGGTCTTGCCGGCTTCGGCGTCGGGAACGGGTACGAGGTGTACGAGGTGGGTGTCGGTTCCGCCGTCGAGCAGTCGCTGCCGGACGGCCTCGGCCCGGCCGACGAGCGTGGGCGGGTGGATGACCGCCACCTTCGGCGAGCCCACCACCGCGGCGACCACCTCGTCATCGAGGTCACGCCCGATCACGACGTCGTAAGGCCGATCGGTGGCGACCTCCACGCGCACCGGCTCCGCTCCCACTGCCACGCTCCCTCACTCGTTTCCCGGAGGGACGAGCATGGCATGCGCCCGCCACCACCTTCCGGCTGGCACGTCGGCCTGCGCGCCAGCTCGGTGAGCTGCCGACGATCGGCGGTCAGCTGGTCACGGGCATCGACGCGAGGACGTCGGCCAGGACCTCCTCGGGGGTGCGCTGGCTGGTCGGCACGGTCGCGGCGGCCACCGCGGTGTAGATGGGGCGTCGGGTGTTCAGCAGTTCTCGCAGATGCGCGCGGGGGTTGGGCAGCAGCCACGGGTGCAGCGGCACCAGGCCCTCACGACGCAGGAGGTGGTCGAGGTCCACGTCGAGGAACACCACGTGGTAGGGCTTGAGCAGCTCCTGCACGCCCGGTGCGGTCGGGGTACCGCCGCCGAGGGCGAGGACGCCGTCGTGTTCGGGCAGGAGGCTCTCCAGCAGCTCGCGCTCGGACTCCTGGAACTTCTCGCGGCCCAGCTCGACGACCAGCTCGCCGGCCTGGCGGCCGTGGACGCGCTCCATGTCGTCGTCGAAGTCACGGAACTCCAGACCGAGCTGAGCCGCGGCCAGGCGGCCGACCGTGCTCTTCCCGGATCCGGGCGGGCCGACGAGGATCAGTGCGGGGCCGGTCACCAGCGCTCCTGTAGTGCTTTGAGGTACGACTCGGCGTTGCGGCGGGTCTCGGCCAGCGAGTCGCCACCGAACTTCTCCAGCGCGGCCTCGGCCAGCACCAGCCCGACGACGGACTCGAGGACCACGCCGGCGCGCGGCACCGCACACACGTCGGACCGCTGATGGATCGCGACGGCCGGCTCACCCGTACTGGTGTCGATAGTGGACAGTGCACGTGGGACGGTCGAGATCGGCTTCATCGCCACCCGGGCACGCAGCGGCTCGCCGTTGGTGATGCCACCCTCCAGGCCGCCGGCCCGGTTGGTGCGGCGGGAGATGCCGGGGTTCGCCGGGTCGATCTCGTCGTGTGCCTTGCTACCCCACCGGCGTGCGGTGGTGAAGCCGTCACCGATCTCGACGCCCTTCATGGCCTGGACGCCCATGAGCGCGCCGGCGAGGCGTGCGTCGAGCCGGCGGTCCCAGTGCACGTGCGAGCCAAGGCCCGGCGGCAGCCCGTAGGCGATGACCTCGATGACGCCGCCGACCGTGTCACCGGCCTCCTTGACCGCCTCGACCTCGGCGACCATGGCTTCGGTGCCCTTCGGGTCGAACGCCCGCACGGGACTCTCGTCGATGGCGTCGAGGTCCTCGGGCCCCGGCGGCGGGCCGTCCGGCGCCTCGGCGGCGCCGATCGACACGACGTGGCTGATGACCTCCACACCCAGCAGCTGACGAAGGAAGGCCCGGGCGACCGTGCCCAGCGCGGTGCGTGCGGCGGTCTCCCGCGCGCTCGCCCGCTCCAGCACCGGCCGCGCGTCGTCGAACCCGAACTTCTGCATGCCGGCCAGGTCGGCATGACCGGGCCGAGGCCGGGTGAGCGGCTCGTTGCGTGCGAGCCCGGCCAGCTCCTCGGGGTCGACGGGATCCGCGGACATGACCTTCTCCCACTTCGGCCATTCCGCGTTGTCGATGCGCACCGCCACCGGACCACCCTGGGTCAGCCCGTGCCGCACGCCACCGAGAAACTCGACCTGATCGGTCTCGAAGCCCATCCGAGGACTACGCCCAAAGCCGAGCCGACGGCGGGCAAGCTGCTTGCCCAGGTCCCCGGTCGTGACCTCGACCCCGGCAACCATGCCTTCGAGCACGGCGACCAACGCGGGCCCGTGCGACTCACCAGCGGTTATCCAACGCAACACCCGACGATCCTGTCATGCCGGCCTGTCGCGTCGAGCAGTGGTTACCCCTCGTGCCGCGGTTGGGCCGTTAGGACCTGACCTCGATGCCCGGCATCGGAGTCAGGACCGAAGCGCGGATCCTCCTCGAGATCGGCGATGCCTCGAATTTCGCCAGTTCCGGCCATCTGACCGCCTATGCCGACATCGCCCCCGTCACACGCAGCTCGGGCTCCCCTGCGTGTCAGGGTGAGTTGAGTCCAGTGGTTCACAGCAAGTCGGCCTGACGCAGGGCGAGATTCGGATCGATTGACATGTCCCGCATGGCCAGGTCCTCGGTGGTTGAGGACGATGATGGGCGGATGGATTCTCTACAGCCGCGTGGTGACGGGCCGAGGCGGCGGCGCGCGTTCAGCGCGCCGGAGAAGCTCGCGCATCTGAGTGCCTACGAGGAGGCGTGAGCACGGCGACGGCGGCGGATATCTGCGGCGAGAGGGCTTGTACTCGTCGTTGATCAGCGAGTGGCGTAAGCAGCGCGACGCCGGTGTGCTGGCGGGCAGGGCGCCGGGCGAGAAAGTCGGCAGGCTGTCGCCGGAGCAGGCTGAGATCGCCCGCTTGACGCGGGAGAACGCCCGTTTGAGCAAGCGGTTGGACACCACCGAGGCCGCGCTCGACATCATGGGAAAAGCACACGCTCTGTTGGAAAGTCTGTCCGAGAGAGCGGATTCCGACGAGAAGCGCAGGAAACGCTGACCCAGGCCTACGCGTCGATGACCGCTGATGGCGTGTCGACGAGGCAGGCCGCGGCGTTGACCGGGCTGGTGCGATCGACGTCGATCCGACAACGCAAGAAGCGCGCCGCGCTCACACCGGTGGCCATGCCGCGACCGGTGTCAGATCCGGTCAACAAGCTGACCGTGTCCGAACGTCTGCGGGTTCTGGAGGTGCTCACCAGCCCGCGGTTCGTGGACCTGGCACCGCTGCAGGTCTACGCGCAACTGCTCGATGAGGGCGTCTATCTGTGCTCGGTGTCCACGATGTACCGGGTACTGGCAGCCAACAAGCAGGTCAGGGAACGCCGCCGCGCTCGCCCGCCACCCCGCGAAGGTGTGTCCGGAACTGGTCGCGACCACGCCCCGGCAGGTCTACAGCTAGGACATCACCAAACTCGCCGGCCCGACGAAAGGCACCTACTACGACGCCTACGTGATGATCGACATCTACTCCCGGTACATCGTCGGTGTCCATGTCCACGCCCACGAATCCGGTGTCCTGGCGAAGGAACTGATGGAACAGATCTTCTCCGTCCACGGTGTTCCGCAGGTCGTGCACGCCGACCGGGGCACGTCGATGACCAGCAAGACCGTCGCCGCCCTGCTCGCTGATCTCGAGGTCACGCGATCACACTCGAGACCCCGGGTCTCGAATGACAACCCGTACTCCGAAGCACTGTTCAAGACCCTGAAGTACGGCCCCGAGTTCCCTGAACGCTTCGGATCGCTGACGGAGTCCAGGAAATTCATGGACGAGTTCACCCACTGGTACAACCACGAGCACCGCCACACCGGCATCGGACTGCACACACCCGCCGATGTCCACTTCGGACTGGCAGCCGCCACAACCGCCAACAGACGCACCGTGCTCGCCGAGGCACGCGCCCGTCACCCGCACCGATTCGGGGGGCATCACCACAGCACCGAAGATCCTCGACCTACCCGACACCGTCTGGATCAACCAGCCAGCCGACGACACCGACCAGCAGACCGACACAGAAGCCGCCTAACACCCACCGATCTCATTCACCTTGACAAATTCCGCTCCTCGATCAAGGGCGAGCATCGGCGCCCGCAAACTCAGACGAGCGTCATCCTCGCCGCGTTCGGCGCCCTGCCAGATCCCATCAGCAGGGCCTATCACCCAGCGGATACCTGGCGAGCGGAAGAAGCACAATGCCGCGCTGATCTGCCTGGCCCGCCGTCGCTGCAACGGTTCTTTTCGCCATGCCGCAACAAGACCTATTACCAAACCCTGCCCCGGCTGCGCCTTTGACAATCACATAAGGATGCCCCGGTTGGCTGGCCGAGAATCCTGGCGGCGATGTGGGCGTTGTTCGCAGGCCGCCAGCAGCGGCTGGGTCACGACGGCGACCTCGTCCACCAGGTGCTCGCAGTTGTGGGTCGTTGCGGACTGGAGTCAAGGGCCCGGGCCCCGGCAAAGTCGAGTTCCTGCGGTTCCAAGCAGCCTTTGGCTCGTGTATCGACTCCTGCGGGACAGTCCGGCGCACCGGAGCAACGTCTGAGGCTCGGCGACTTCTCGGGTTGCCAATCCTCCATAGTGGACTGAAAGAACCCGACCCGGGCCTTCACGCACCCGTGGACCATCGGCTCTGTGACTTCGCCGGGGTCGTGAGTCAAGATGGGGGTTGGATGGCTGGGAATGTTGCTATCACGTAGGTTGCCGCGAGTAGGGCCGGACCGTGGGGGACGCCTGTGTTCCAGTGTTCGCGGAGCCGTCTTGGGGTTAGGGCTGACAGGAGCAGCGTGAGTAACGCTGCCAGTGCTGTGCCTACCGCCACTGCGGGTAGGCCTACCGCGCCCATTACCGCGCCTTGGGTTCCGGAGAGTTTGACGTCGCCGGCGCCCATCGAGGTTGGGGAGAGGAGGTGGATCGTCAGGTACAGGCCACCCAGGACCGTGGCACCCAGTAGGGCGTCTCTGGCCAGTTGCCAGCCGGCCTGGGTGGAGGCGACGGCTACCACCGCCGCTATTGCCGGGTATGCGGGTAGCGTCAGTGCGTTCGGTAGGCGGCGGTGTTTCAGGTCCACCGCTGTCAGTGTCACCGCAAGCCACGCGACCAACAGTGGGACCGGGAGCCACCACCAGGGGAGGTGGCCT
>Ga0164298_10000272_pt1 | contig 14883 bp, 13 predicted proteins | sample Whisoiple_216_MG_FD_109713 | JGI IMG/M metagenome (GOLD analysis project Ga0164298, IMG submission 109713) | Unamended control soil microbial communities from upstate New York, USA - Whitman soil sample_216_MG | ecosystem: Environmental > Terrestrial > Soil > Agricultural land ... | reverse complement strand
CTACCGCGAGGAGATCGCCCGCAGCGGTCCCGGCCGGGAGGCGATGCGGCGGGTGCTGGCCACCTCCGGGCGCACCGTCTTCTTCTCCTCGCTGACGGTCAGCGCCGCGCTCGCCTCGTTGCTGGTCTTTCCGCAGCGCTTCCTCTACTCGATGGGTCTCGGCGGGGCGCTGGTGGCGCTGTTCGCGGCGCTGATCTCGCTGACCGTGCTGCCCGCCGTGCTGACCCTGCTCGGCACCCGGGTCAACTCGCTCTCGCCGCGCTTCCTGCAGCGCCGCGCCGAGGCCGACACCCGGCCCGACGAGAGCGGCTTCTGGTATCGCCTCTCCCACTTCATCATGCGCCGGCCGGCGCCGGTGGCGACGATCAGCGCCACCCTGCTGATCGTCATGGGCATCCCCTTCTTCAACATCAAGTTCGACACCGTCGACCCGACGGTGCTGCCGACCTCAGCCAGCGCCCGCCAGGCCTATGACACGGTCAGCTCCGAGTTCCCGCCCTACCGCGAGACGCCGATCTGGGTCGACGTCGAAGGCGGCGGCCCGGCGGCGGCAACGCGCTTCGCCGCCCAGGTGCGCCGGGTGCCCGGCGTCGCCGAAGTCAATCCGCCACAGCGCCTCGAGGGGGACGTGACGGCGCTGCAGGTCGTCTCCAGCCACCCCTTCGTCTCCGAGGCGAGCCAGACGACGGTGAAGCGGATTCGCGACCTGCGGCCGCCGCCCGGGACGACGACGCTGGTCGGCGGCGCCACGGCTGACTTCGTCGACCTGCAGACCAGCCTCGTCCGCCACCTGCCGATCGTGCTGGCGATCATCATCGTCGCGACCCTGGTCATCCTCTTCCTGATGACCGGCTCGGTGATCCTGCCGATCAAGTCGCTGCTGATGAACTTCCTCAACCTCAGCGCCGTCTTCGGCCTGCTGGTGCTGATCTTCCAGGACGGCCGCCTCGAGGGCTTCCTCGACTACAGCAGCCCGGGGGCGATCGAGCAGACGATGCCGATCCTGCTCTTCGCCGTCGCCTTCGGCCTCTCGACCGACTACGCCGTCTTCCTGCTCTCGCGGATCAAGGAGGCGCGCGACAACGGCGCCTCGGACTCCGAGTCGGTCGCGATCGGGCTCGAGCGAACCGGCCGCATCGTCACCGCGGCCGCCCTGCTCTTCGCCGTCGCGATGGGCGCCTTCGCCACCTCCCAGATCATCTTCATCAAGGAGAACGGCGTCGGCACCGCCCTCGCCGTCCTGATCGACGCCAGCATCATCCGCGCCCTGCTCGTCCCCTCGCTGATGGAGCTGCTGGGTAAATGGAACTGGTGGGCGCCCAAACCGCTGCGCAAGCTGCACGAACGGTTCGGGATCAGCGAGAGCGGTGGCGAAACCCTCGCGTCCGAGTCCGGTTAGGGAGGACAGTCGAATCAAGGAGAGGCGGGATTGGTGGCCAAGGTCGTCGCATTGCTGTTGAGCGTGGTCGGACTGACGGCAGGTGGACAGAAGACGCAGGGGACCGACGTCGCCTCGCGCCACAGTCCCGATCACCACTTCGCCAACTGTACGCACGCCACCGCCAGGCTCGCGCAGGGCCCTGGGATCAGCCTAGAGGTCACCTGCTGGGCGCCGCACAGAGGCGGCGACTTCGGCTTCGCGGCCGTCCGCCTCGATCCCCTGGACGAGTACGCGCCGCAAGGGATCCGCTCCTTCGCTCACCACCCTTCGATCACGGGGCCAGGAGCAACCCGTCGATATGGGCAATGCAGCTGGTCTCGAGGCAGCCTCGGATGTCGAGCCGAGTCGCGGGGCGCAGTCACGATCCACGGCGCGATTCGCGTACGGGCCGGAACCGCCTGCGACGCCGTCCTATCGATCACCACCGCGGTCACGACCTGCGAACCGACCGTGAAGAGGCCGTGTCCTGCCTCGCTGACGGTGGCAGAGCTCTACAACGACCTCCCTCGGGGTTGCTGAACAAGCGCCGACGCTCAGTCGCCGAACTTCGTCCCTTGCGACCCCTTGGCGAAGGCACAGCGGAAACGCTCGGGGGTGCCGACCGAGGCGCCGCCGGCGAAGCCGCCGTGGTTGTAGTTGTCGTAGACGGTGATGTAGTTGAGCGTGTCGGGGAGCGGGTCGGCGGGCATCGGCACGGGGTCGGGCTCGCCGAGGTTGCCGTTGCCCTTGGAGCCGACCGAGACGCCCTCTGAGCCGGCGGCGCGACCGCCGGCCGTGGTCGTGGTCAGGTCGCCGCTCATCTCGCGCATGTCCTTGATCCCGTTTTTCGGGTCCTTGAACTCTTCGGCGGCGGAGGTGAGCACCGAGTCGTCGATCTTGCTCGCCAGCTTCACCTTTGGCGCGGCGCCGATCAGCTGCGCCGCGGTCGGCAGCCAGCCGCCCTCCTTGACGCACTTCTGCGCCGCGTAGACGTAGTCGTTCTTACCGGTGTCTTTGGGAGGCACGGGATAAAAGCCCGACTGCATGCACCAGGTGCCGAGGTCGACCGCGTCGGGGATCGGGCAGCCGACCGAGAGGTCCTTCTTGGTCGCGTTGCCGAGCCGCTTCGACTGCTTGGCGAACTTGACCGGCGGCAGGTAGCGAGCCGGGATCTTGCCGTGGCTGTCGAGACGCACGACGCCGCCCCCTCCCCCCTTCTTGGCCGGGGCGAGGCCGCCCATCGAGAAGACCAGGGCAATCAGGGAGACGAACAGAGCTGAAGCAGAGAGGAGTCGCGGCAGTGGGTCGGGGCGTCGCGTTGAGGTGAAGATGCGTGGTGAGCTCATTCCTGTCCTTTTCCTTTTGCCGGGACGAGGTCGCCCTGGGTCGCTTTGGCGTTGTCGGCGCCCTTGGTTCGCTCGTCGCTCGCCAGGCCGGTGGGAGAAAGTGAGCCGTCGGCCGCGATGTCGGCGCTTGCCAACACCGATTCGCCGACCGCCAGCCCGCTCGTGTCAGTCCCGGCCGAGACCGTGAAAAGCAGGTCGTGCCCAGCCTCGCGTACGTCGTCGGCCGAGATCAAAAGCTGGGCGGTGGCCGGGCAGACCGCCGCAACGATCCCCTCGAAGTCAGCGTGGGTGAACGGGGCGCCCGCGGCGGAGATGCTGCGCTGCCGCAGCGTGGCTTTGAAGGCGATCGGGGCTGGCGGCGGCAGGGCCGGATCGGGGGTGCAGGTGGGGGTCGCCGGCGCGGGTGGCAGAGGTGCAACCGGCGGCGCTGGTTCGACCGGCGCTGGTTCGACCGGCACTGGTGCTGGGGCCGGATCCGGATCCGGGGTTTCCTCAGTCGGTTCCGGTTCGACCTCGCCGCTCGCATCCGCTCTCCCTTGACCACCTATACGGGGGTAAAGGGAGGGCGCGTCTCCCGTGCGAGGCACGAGGGCGGCGGCTGCGTCCACTGACCCGCGCATGGTCGAGCTCGCCAGCGACTTCGTTTCGATCCCAACCGCAAGCGAGGCGTAGGCGCCGAGGACCGGCAGGGGCGGTACGGCGCCCGCCGGGTCCGGATCGACGTGCACGAAGAGCGAGGTGCCTGGGTTGGAGACCGCGTAGCCCGGCGCGGCTGGATCGACGTCAACGTAGGTGACGATCCCGGCGAGCTTCGCCATCGCCTTCGTCCCTGTCTTCACCCGTTTGCCGGACTCGGCCAGGGTTCCGTTGGCGAGGACGCGGATCGGCACTTCAACCTGGGCGCCCGCTGGCGGCAATTTGCCAGCGTGCACGGCGCTCATCACCCCACCGACTTCGGCCACCGTGTAGCTGCTCGCGGCGGGGTTGACGTGAACCACCGTGCCGGCGAGGACCTGGTCTTCCGGTTCGGTCGTTTGCTCTTCGTCCTGGGGTTCGGCGGCACCGCCGGCCGGCTTTTCCTCGGTCGGCTCGAAGCTTCCACCTTCGGCCGGGACGATCGGGGAGAAGGCCGGCGATTCTTCTTCGCCCCCGAAGCCGCCGCCCGTTTCGGGGGCATCGGCGAGCAGTTCTTCTTCGCCTTCTTCGGCTTCGCCGCCAGCGAGACTGGGCATTTCGATGATCTGGTACGGGGCCGTGGCCAGGGTGCCCGCGGCGCTGGGGCCGATCGCGACGCCGGCGAAAAGGCCGAAGCCGAGCGCGACTGCCGACAGCGGCGCGGCCCAGCGGCGGTCGGTTACCGGCAGGGCGGCCCAGCGCAACAGGCGGCGGTACCCCGTCTCACTGCCCGGCGCGCGGGGCGGGGCGAGCGCGTCGCGGAGGCGCTCGATCAAGGCGCGGCCACCGTGCCCGGACTGACCTTCGGCATCAGGTCCTTGCCGCACTGCCAGCAGAAGACCGAGCCCTGGGCGTAGAGGGCGCCGCAGTTGCCGCAGGCGCCCGCCGCGCCCGCCTGGTCCAACTTCAGCATCCGCTCGACCTCGCTCAGTTCGGCGTCGAGCTGCTGCAGCTTGGCCGCCTGGCGGGTGAGCACGTCGAGGCGAAAGTGATCGCGGCGGGCCATCTCGTAGGCGAGGCCACCGAGGTCCCACTGCGCATCGATCAACTCGCGGGCGAGCCGGTCGCGTCGTTTCTCGAGGTCGCCACTCACGACAACCACCTCCGCTTCGCTCCCGGCGCGAAGAACCAAAGATGCACGCTTGGTCGCTCCGCGATCACTTGATCACTTCCGCTCCGCCTTCGCCGCCCCCGGGCGGCGTCGACTTGTCGATCGGCGGTGGCTTGCCCGGAGTGGCGATTTCGTTGGGCAGGTTTTCGCTCTGCTTGACGTAGTCCTCGCCGCTCGTGCTGCCGAGTTCTTCCAGGTCGCCTTCGCTCGCCTTGACCGCGTTGCCGGTGCCGCCGCCACTCCCGCCGCCTGACTTCTTGGCTTTCTTGGTGCCGCCAGCGCCGAGGCCGCCCGAGGTGTCTTTCGACGAGTCCGACCCTTCGCCGCCACTTTCTTCGCCGCCGCCCCCGCCCTGAACCCGAACCACCTGCGGCGCCGGAGCCGCCGCCGTGTCGCTGTTGCCCTTGCCGATCAGGACACCGACCAGCAGCATCAAGCCGAGGATGGCGATGCCGCCAACGGCGGCAAGTGGCGCGAAGTCACGCTGGGGCTTCTGCGGCTCCTCGCCGTCGGCGCCGGCAGGCGCCGGCTCGCTCTTCGGCTCGGCCGGCTCTGGGCTGCCGGCCATGTAGTGGCGGTAGTCGACCCGCGGGCCACCGTGGCGCTGGCCGCACTCGAGGCAGTAGCGCTGGTCATCCGCCAGCGGGACGCCGCACTGCTCGCAAATCTCAGCCACCTTCTCCTCCTCCCGATTCCGCGTCGGTCAGGGCCGGGAACTCGGATAGCTTCAGCTCGGCGCCGCTTGGATCGCCGACGAAGAAGACCGTGTATTTGAGCTTTTTGCGCTCCGGCTTCAGGTGTTCGATCGCGCCACGGCCGGCGGCGACGACTTCATCGCCCTTGCGCGCGACGACGTAGATCAGCAGGCGGCGCTGGTCCTCGCCGGTCTCGTTGACGACGTCGCCGGTGGCGGAGACACCGGAGACCGGGTCGCCCTCCAGCTTTGGCTCAGAGACCTCGATCGCGGGGATCTCACCCGAGTAGGTGCCGCCGCCGGTGCCGACGGTGACCTTGACCGCCTTCGGCTTGCCCACGCCCAGCACTTGATCGTTGACCCATTCGGCATCGCCGTGGGCTGGGATGTAAGGGACCGATGCGAGCGCCGGCTCAAGCCCCGGGATGTCGTTCGCGTAGAAGGGCTTGCCCTTGGCGTTGGTGACCTCGATCAGGATCGGGATTTCGGTCAGGTTCTGGTCCGAGTCGTTGTGGAGGTCGACGACGACGGCGCTGCTGCCTTCGCTGCCGCTCAGCACCGCGGTCGAGGTCACCTTGACGTCGGGGTTGCGGCGCTTGATCTCCAGCCCGTCTTTGCTGAGCAGCTGGGTCGAGCCTTCCGCTTCCAGCTCGGCGCTCTTGCTCTGCGTCGACTGGCATGCCGTGAGGCCGGCCGTGGCCACCAACACCAGGCTCCCGGCGAACAGCCAGCGAACTGCATCAACTTTTCCACCCACCAGATAGAAAAGTTGATGCAGTTCGGATATTCGGCGGGCGCTCATCCGAAGCCCCCGCTGACGTACTCGCGCGTGCGCTCGGCCACGGGCGAGCGGAAGACCTGCTCGGCCTCGCCGTACTCGATCAGGTCGCCCAGGTACATGAAGGCGACGTGGTCGGCGACGCGCTGGGCCTGCTGCAGGTTGTGGGTGACGATCACGATCGCGATCTCCGAGCGCAGGGCGACGATCGTCTCCTCGATCGTCTGGGTCGAGATCGGGTCGAGCGCCGAGCAGGGCTCGTCGAGCAACAGCACCTCGGGGCGCACCGCCAGCGAACGGGCGATGCAGAGCCGCTGCTGTTGGCCACCCGAGAGGGCCAGCGCCGGGTGGTCGAGGTTGTCCTTGACCTCCTCGAAGAGGCCGGCGCGGTGCAGCGCTTCGGTCACCGCCGGCTCCAGCTCCCGCTTCGAGGGCTTCTTCGAGCCCCGCTCGCGCAGCCCGTAGGCGACGTTGTCGAAGATGCTCATCGGGAAGGGGTTGGGCTGCTGGAAGAGCATGCCGACGCGGCGGCGCAACCAGGTGACGTCGTAGCCGTCGACGTCCTCACCGTCGAGCAGGATGCGGCCGCCGCGGGTCGCCGCCGGGGTCAACTCGACCAGGCGGTTGAGCGAGCGCAAGAGGGTCGTCTTGCCGCAGCCCGAGGGCCCGATCAGGGCCAGCACCTCGCCCTGGCGCACGTTCAGCGAGACCTCGTTGACCGCCAGCTTGAGGCCGTAGGCGATGCTCAGCTCCTCGGTCCGCATCCGCTCCACCGGGGTGGTGGCGGCGCGGGGCAATTGCTTGAGCCGGGGGGCGGTTCCGGTCGCCACCGGCGCGTGGCCGTTGCCGGCGGCGGGCGGCGGCACCACGGTCGGCGCCTCGGCGACCTCGATCCGCCGCACCGGCGGCGGCAGCTGCGCGGCAACGGCCAGCGGCTCGCGCACGCCCTCGGGCCTCAGTGCGTCCATGACTTACCCCTCCCGCGCGTGATCATGTCGACGGCGAAGTTGAGCGCCAGCACTATCGCCAGCAGCACGAAGGCCGCCGCGTAGGCCTTCTCGGGCTGGCCCCCTTCCCCGGCGGGGCTGTTGTGGAAGACGTAGGTGGTGAGCGTGCTGCCGTTGCCGGTCAACAGGTCCCAGCCCGGCAGGCCGCCGTTCGGTTCGAAGCGCAGGGTCGCGCCGAGCAGGATGAAGACGATCGCGGTGTCGCCGATGATGCGACCCATGCCGAGGGTCACCCCGGTGCCGATCCCGCGGCGCGAAGCGGGCAGCAGGACGCGGCGGATGGTCGAGGCGCGGTCCTTGCCGAGCGCGTAGGAGGCCTCGCGCACGTGGCGGGGGATCGAGTGCAGCGCCTCGCGCGTCGCACCGACGACCAGCGGCAGCGCGATCAGCGACATCATCGCGCCGGCGACGATGAAGGAGCGGCCGAGCGGGGTCGCGCCCTCCCCGGTCGGCGAGAGGAAGCTGAAGAAGCTCTGCTGAAAGACGATCAGGCCGAAGATCGCCAGCACGATGCTGGGCGTGCCGGCGACGATCTCGACCCCCGACTCGACCGCTCGCGCCAGCCAGGCGGGCCGCGCGTACTCGGTCAGCCAGACCGCGATCGAGACCCCGAGCGGGCCGGCGATGACGGTGCCGAGCATGGCGACGACGAAGGTGCCCAGGATCGGGTCGAGGAAGCCGCCTCCGGTCTCCCCGAGGCCGGGCAGGGGGTGGCTGAAGACGTCGGAGAAGCTCAGGTACTGCAGGCCGCGAACGAGCATGTAGAGGACGATCGCGGCGGCGATCGCGCAGAGCAGCAGACCCGCTCCCCAGGCGAGGCCGACGCCGATGCGGTCGCCGATGCTCCAGGACTCGTTGCCGCGGATGCGCTCCCACAACCCCGGGGCCGGCCGCGTCTGTGCGTGGGTGCTCACCGGCCACTCCCCTTCCGGTGCGCTTTATGCACGCGTGGGGTCCAAAAGGCGCACCGGAAGCTCATCGCGCCGCCAGCGTGTATTTGCGCATCGAGCGGCGCGCCACCCAGCCGGCGAAGGAGAGGAAGGCGCTGGAGATCAGCAGAACCGCGGCGAAGGCGTAGATCGTCTGACCCGAGGGCGTGACCGAGAGCTCGTCGGCGTGGTCGACGATCGCGGCGGCGAAGGTGAGAGCCGGCTCGAAGAAGAAGGTGACGCCGTCGAGCGGGTTGGGCGCGAAGGCGTGCGAGCCCGAGACCATCGACAGCATGATCGCCTCGCCCAGTGCCCGCGCCGTCGCCAGCACCGCCGCGGCGACGATCGCCGGTCGCGCCGCGCGCAGGCCGACGGTGCGCAGGGCGCGGAAGCGGTTGACGCCGAGCGCCGCCGCGCCCTCGGTCCAGCCGCGCGGCACCGAGCGCAGCGCATCGGTGACGATCGCGATCATGATCGGCGAGATCATCACCGTGAGCACGAGCACGCCGACGATCAGGCCGGTGCCGTCGAGCTGGATCACGAACTGGACCGATTCCTTTTCGTCGCCGGAGATCAGGTCGTTGCCGACGAAGGGGACGAGGACGAGCAGCGCGATCAGGCCGTAGATCACCGAGGGCACGGCGGCCAGCAGGCGGATCACCGGTTGCAGGACCTTCGCCAGCCAGGGCGGCGCGAACTCGACGATGAACATCGCCGAGAGCAGCGAGAGGGCGGTGCCGATCAGCACCGCGCCGCCGGTGATCAGCGCGGTCGAGTAGAGCAGCGGCCAGGCGTGCAGCGTGTAGACGTAGTCGCCGGGGTCGGCCGGCGAGTTGAAGATGTTGGTCAGCTGTTCGTCGACGTTGCCGCCGCCGCCGAACCAGGCCAGTCCGTTATGGGAGAACGACGGCCACGCCTTCGTGAAGACGAAGACGATCATGAAGGCGATCAAGAGGAGCACCGCAGCGGAGAGCGCACCGAGCACGAGCTCGGTGCGCTGGTCCGTGCGGTCGCCAGGCTGCCCCTCGGCTGGCGCGGCCTTGGTCACTAGTGAAGCGGTACCCAATCGGTGCCGACGATCGACGCGGCGGTGCTGGTGTGGGTGATCCACTTGATCCACGCCTTGGCCGCTCCCTTGGGAGCGCCGCGGGTGACCATGTAGAAGTTGCGCGAGCCGCCGTACTGACCGGACTTGGCGTTGCGCAGCGTGCACGGCACGCCCTGGTACGGGACCGCGTGCAGGCCATTGGTGAAGTAGAGCGAGACGTAGCCGATGCCGGCTTCATCGCTCGTGACCAGCTGCTGGATCAGGCCGTTGGAGGTCTTCGGGCTGGCGCCGCCGAAGACGCGGGTCGCGCCCATGAAGATGCGCTGGAAGGCGTCCTGGGTACCGGAGCCGGGGGTACGCACGTAGATGTCGATCGTGCCGCGCTGGGTCGCGCCGGGAACGCTGCTCCAGGTGCGCACGCCGCCGCCGAAGATCGCCTGCACGCCGGCCTGGTCGATGGTCGGCAGCGGGTTGGCGGTGTTGGTGACGATGCAGACCGCGTCGCGGGCGATCTTGGTGAAGACGAGTCCACCGGGGTCGCTCGGCTTGGGATCGCGGGACGAGTTGCCGATCGTCACGCGGCCGGCGGCGGCGTCGGCGACGCCGATGTCCGAGCCACCCTGCAGCAGCTTGAAGTTGACGCAGTGGCCACAGACCGAGAGGTACTTCTTGGCCAGCAGCGAGACCAGCGGCGCGACCGAGGTGGAGCCGCTCATCGTGATCGTCGGCTTGGCCGCTGCCATGGCCGGGATGGCGGCGGAGAGTGTCAGCGCCGCGGCAGCCAGCACTGAGAGAAGACGGGTGCGCTTCGTCATTGAGATAGCTCGCTCCTAGTGACGTATTCAGGACGGGTTTCGAACCCGGCTAGTGTCGAGTCACCCCCCTGGCGTGAAGTGAATGGCGCGTAACCGTCTGGATAAGAACTGGTTACAAGGCGGTCACACATTGGTCACAAGCGGGGCATGGCTTGGCGGCAAGGTTCCGCTGTGCCTTCGCCTTGCCTTGCCGGGAAGAGGAACAGTGGAAGCCCCGGGTGGGTCGCGCTGCTGATGGTTGCTGCCTGCGTTCTGGTCGGGCCGGCCCCAGCAGGCGCCACCGTCTCGGGCGTCACCGTGCTCAACGGCCCCAGCGTCGACGTGGTCGAAGCCGGCGACGCGGCGATGGCCGAAGACGGAACCGGCGGCATCGTTTACCTGAAAAAGGAAGGCGGCCACAACCATGTCTTCGTCGCCCGCTTCGCCGGCTCCTGGGAAGCGCCGCAGCGGGTCGACGTCGGCCAGGCCTTTGACTCGAGCTGGCCGCGGATCGCCGCCGGCGACGGCGGGCGCCTGCTGGTCACCTGGGTGCAGGAGTTCGGCCTCGGCAGCGACCGCATGTTCTCGGCAACCCTCGATCCCGGCGCCAAAGGCTTCCAGGCACCGGTGCCGGTCGACATGAACGTCGGCGAAGCAACCGCCACCTTCCCCGACCTGGCGATGAACGCCGGCGGCCAGGCCTACCTCACCTATCTGGTGATCACCGACGAAAGCCCGCTCAACCCGCCCGGCTTCCTCGGCCTCGACGTCAAGGTCGCCCGTTACAACAACCGGCTCTGGTCGGTGCTCGGCAACCCGCTCGATCGCAACCCGGCGACGCCGATGCCCAAGCCGAGCGCCGCCAGCGGGCCGAAGGTCGGCATCGACACCCTTGGCGGGGCCGTCGTCGCCTGGCGCGAGCCCGACGACGAATTCGTCAACCGCGTCTGGGCCCGGCGCGTGTTCGGCTCGACCTTCGGCATCCCCCTGCAGGTCAGCCCCGGCAGCTGGGAAGGCGTGCCGCTGCGCGGCGAAGCCGATGCCTTCGACCTCGACGACGCCGGTTTCGGCCAGGCAGCGGTCGCCTTCCGCCAGCAACCGGGCCAGGGCAGCAGGCTGAACGCGCCGCGACTATTCATCAACGAGGTACCCGACGCCTTTGCCGAAGGCGCCAGCGCTTTCCGCGGGGCGCGGCTGATCGACGGTGGGGTTCGCGGGGCGCTGGGGGCACCGAGCGCCGCGGTCGAGCCCGAAGGCGGCTTCCTCGCCGGCTTCTCCTCCGGTCCCGCGACGTTGCTCGCCTCTGGCGACAACAGCGAAGTCAAAGCGGCCGAACCGGCCAGCGACGGGGGCAGCTCGATCGCCGGTGAACCGCTGGTCGACCTGGCCGAGACCGGCGCCGGCGTCGCCGCCTGGAAGGAACTGCGGGGCGGAGCCGGGACGGTGGCGGTGCGCGAACTGCGCGCCGACGGCGTCGACGAAGCGGCGGCACTGAGCGCTCCGGGTGGCGGCCCGATCGGCGACCTCCACCTGGGGGGCTCGGGATTCGGCGACGCGATCGTCGTCTGGCGCCAGGGCGATGGAGCCAAGGCCCAGATCGACGCCGCCGTGCTCGACGCACCTCCCAACCAGTTCCTGGTCGAAGTCCCGGTCGGCTGGCAGCGCAAAGCGACGATGCGGGTGAAATGGAACGCCGCCGAAAACGCGATCGGCGCCCTGCGCTACTCGGTCAGCATCGACGACGAACCGATCGGCAGGAAGACGACGCGCCTGCACGCGGTGCTGAAGAGCAAGAAGATCGGCGACGGTCGCCACCGCCTGCAGATCTTCGCGATCGACGCCAACGGGCAGGAAACCGGCAGCCGCAAAGCCGCCCTGCTGGTCGACCGCAAGCCGCCGCGGATCAGCCTGCGCGCGCGTGGCGCTCAGCTCGCGGTCGTGGTTGCCGACGGCGTCAGCGGCGTCAAGGGCCGGTCGCTGAAGGTCTCCTTCGGCGACCGCGGCGGGGCGCGCGCCTCCAGCGCCGCCGCGCTGGCCAGCAAGGGCAAGCGGAAAAGCAAGGGGAAGCGGCCGCTGGTGATCCGCCACAGCTACGACAACGGCGGCTCCTACCGGGTGACCGTGCGAGCGATCGATCGCGCCGGCAACAAGACGAGCTTGACGCGGAAGGTGCGGGTCCGGTGAGAGCGGCGAAGCGACTCCTGCTCTGTGCGGCCGCACTGGCCGCACTGGCCCTCCCTGCCGACGCCCAGGGCTTCTACGACAACGGCTTCGACGGCGCCCCCGGTGCCCTGCTCGTCTCCGCCGACTACGGCCGACTCGAACAGGGTGACGACACGACCCGCTTCGCGACGATCTCGGCCGACGGCCGCTACGTCGCCTTCGAAACCTTCTCGCGCAACTTCTTCGCCGACGACGACCCCGATCCGGTCGGCGCCTACCGCGCCGGCGGCATCTTCCGCTTCGACCTGCAGACGCGGGCGCTGGCGAAGGTCGCCGACGGCAACCTCTTCGAGCAGGGCAGCAACGCCTTCCTGCGCCGCGGCGCCTTCAACCCCTCGATCAGCGCCGAGGGGCGCTACCTCGCCTTCTCCACCGCCCAGCGGCTCGTCGCCGCCGACACCAACGACAACGTCGACGTCTACCGCCGCGACATGTCGCTCGCTCTCCCAGCCGGCGGCACCTGCACCGGCGCCACCCCGCCGCCCTGCCCGTTCGAGCTCGTCTCGGCTCGCGACGGTGGCGCGGTGCCGGCCGCATACGCGCCGCCAGCCTCCCCCTCGACCGGCGGCGACCCGGGGGCGAGCGCTTCGCGCGGGGTCGCGATCAGCGCCAACGGGCAACGCGTCGCCTTCCGCACCGAAGCGGCGTCGGACCTGCCGGCGCAGCCGGGCGCCACCACGCCCGCCGGCCAGATCCTCGTTCGCGACCTCGCCGGCGCCAGCACCAAGCTGGTCACCGCCGGCCGCGAAGACGCCACTGGCCAGATGACCGCAGAGCCGGCCGGCGGCGCGATCGGCGCGGCGATCAGCGCCGACGGCACGACGGTCGCCTGGACCGGCAACAACGCCGCGGCCCAGGCGCACTTCCTCGGCGGCGAGAACACCGACCCGACCTTCTTCTACTACCTCTGGCGCCACGCCCCCTTTGGCCCCGCCGAGCCGACCCGGCGAATCTCCGGGCTCTCCGATCCCGACGATCCCACCTGCCGCCAGATGGAGGCGGAAAACCCGGGCATGACGACGACGTTCATCGCCACCGCGACCGGCCCCTGCTTCGGAGCGCTCACCGACCGCGAGTCGATCACCGACATCTCCGGCCAGCTGCCGGCGCTCAGCGGCGACGGCAACACCGTCGCCTTCCTGACCGCGGCGGGACCGCGGCCGCTGACCGTAACCGGGCTCGGATTCGACCTCTTCGTGACCAAGATGGACGCCGGCCTCAGCCGCAAGGCGGCGACCACCGAGTTGACCCGCGACGTCGGCAACTCGGGCGCGGCCCTGAGCGCCCCGATCACCAGCGCGACGATCTCCTCGGACGGCCGCTACATCGCCGCGACCAGCAGCCGCACCCAGTTCACGCTGCCGACCCTGCAGCTGATCGGGGCGCCGCGAGCGGTGCCGGGGCCGCACGAGCTCTACCTGATCGACCTCCAGCAGCACACGATCGAGCGGGCAGCCCACTCCAGCGCCGGCGCGGACGTCGACGGCGAAATCCTCGATGGCCCCAGCGTCTCTGCCGACGCCAGTCGCATCGCCTTCACCTCCTTTGCCGGCAACCTCTTCCGCGGCGACGCCAACCAGCGTGCCGACGCCTTCGTCGTCACTCGCGAGCCCGAACCGGTTGCCCAGGGCGAGGGCGGAACGGGCGGCGGCGGGGTGAGCTCGATCGAAACCCTCGGCCGGCGGCACATCTCCGCCCGCCTGCGCAGCATGCGCGACGGCGTCGCCGTGCTCAGCGTCACGGTGCCGGCCGCGGGTCGCCTCGATGCGGTGGCGAAGGGGTCCATCGCCGCGGGCGAGCCCGCCAGCAAAGTCGCCGTGGGCAAGGCGAAGGCGGCGGCAAAGAGCGCCGTCTCGCTCACCCTGCGGCCCAGCCAGACCCTGCTCGCGGCTCTTCGCAACGGCAAGCGGGTGACAGCGCGAACCAAGATCGCCTACGTCCCGGCAGCCAGCGGCAGGAAGCTGCACACGTCCCTGAAGCTGACCTTCTTCGCGGGGGCCGCCCGATGAGGATGCCCCCCTTCCCTGCCTCGGCCTCGCCCGAAGGGAGCCTCGAGATCGGCAACGTCGAGATCCGCCCGGCGGAGCTGCAGGTCCTGATCGACGGCGTCCGCACCGGTTTCACCGTGCGCGAGTTCGAGCTCTTCTTCCTGCTCGCCAAGCGCCTCGACAGCGTCGTCCAGCGACCGGAGATCTACGCCCTGATGTGGGGCGGCGAGATGCCGCGCCGCGACCGCTCGGTCGACGTGCTGGTGCGCAAGGTGCGCGGCAAGCTCGAGGTCGCCGCCCCCGACTGGCGCTACATCCACACCCACTTCGGAATCGGCTACCGCTTCACCCCCGAAGCGATCCGCTGAGAAGTGCAACGCGTTACTGGTCCGTGAGGCCCGTAACGCGTTGCACCTGCAATCAGCGGTTTCGGGAATGTGCGCGAGCCGGAGCGGGGCGGGCTCGGCGGCGTGCCCCGGGGCCGCCGCGCGCCGCGGCGCCGCCGAGCGCGGCGATCAGGACCAGGCCGAGCAGGTAGGGCGAGACCGTCGATCCTTCGTCATCGGGTTCGTAGCGCGAGAAGGCCTGGGACTCCTCGATCGCCGCCTCCTCTTCGCGTTTCTCTTCGACCTGGTAGGTCCGCGCCGGGGCGCCGCCGGGCGGCAGCGGGCGGACGACGGGGGGAGGCGGGGGCAGGATCGCCGCCGGCACGGCGGCGATCGCGCCGGCGGCGAGCGGGATGAAGGCGGCCGGGATCACCGGCGGCGGCGGCACGACGTGGACGGGGTTGGGGACCGGCGGCGGGGGTGGCGCGGCCGGCGGCGGTGGCGGTGGGAAGTTGGCCGGGGTCGGACCCGGTGAGGCCGGCGG
>Ga0164298_10000270_pt1 | contig 14942 bp, 17 predicted proteins | sample Whisoiple_216_MG_FD_109713 | JGI IMG/M metagenome (GOLD analysis project Ga0164298, IMG submission 109713) | Unamended control soil microbial communities from upstate New York, USA - Whitman soil sample_216_MG | ecosystem: Environmental > Terrestrial > Soil > Agricultural land ... | reverse complement strand
GGCGAAACCGGGGGAATTGCCTGAGCCCTCTTCCTTGGAACAGATCGAACAAAAGCAGGTCGCTTAAACTGACCGCCACTTCCCCGGACGCATGGAGCAAAGCGGAATGCGATCCGGGGTCCAGGGACAGATGCGGCTGCTCTGGGTCCCGGATGCCGCTTCGCGGCTCCGGGAATGTGGTTCGCGTTGCGGAAGTGCTACGGCGCGATGATCGGCGAGGCCTCGAGCTTCGGCCGGCGAGGCTCGACGCCAGGAAACACGCTGCCCTCCTCGAACCACGAGCGCGGCGCCGGCGAGCCCCACAGCGTCTGGCGCTGCGGATCGCGCAGGTTCCACTTGATCGGCTCGAGATCGGGATCGACCGTCATATAATCCGAGCAATAGATTTCGATGCGATGGCCGTCGGGGTCGCGCACGTAAAGAAAGAACGCGTTGGAGATGCCGTGCCGTCCCGGCCCGCGCTCGATATTGCCGAGATAGCCCGTCGTCGACATCAGATCGAGGAGGTCTATGATGTTCAGCGGCGTCGGCACCCAGAAGGCGACATGGTGCAGGCGCGGCCCGTAGCCGCTGGTGAATGCAATGTCGTGGATGCCGCCCTTGCGATGCATCCACACCGCCCAGAGCTGACCTGACTCCTCGGCTTCGGTATATTCGGTGATGCGGAAACCCAGCGAATTATAGAAATCGACCGAGGTCTCGACATCATCGGAATAGCAGTTGAAATGATCGATCCTGAGCGGCTTCACGCCGCGATAGAGTTTGTATTGCTGATGGATCGGATTCAGCTTGTCCATGTTAAAATAGAACTCGATCGGCATGCCGAGCGGATCGATGGCGCGCAATGTGCGGCCTTGATACGGGCGTTCGACCCAGCCGCTGGCGATGCCCTGTGAGTCGAAATACTCGCGCGCTTTGTCGATATCGCTCTCGCTGAACACTTTGAAGCTCAATGATTGCGCGAGCGGGTGATCGCCGCGCTCCAGCACGATGCAATGGTGGCCGCGCTCCTCCATCCCACGCATGTAGATCGCGTCGCTTGTCTCATCGGTGACCTGCAGGCCGAGCGTGTCGAAATAGAAGGCGCGCGAGGCCTGGAGATCGGTGACCGTGAGCACGACATGGCTCAGCCGCACGATGTTGAACGGCGGACACAGAACCGGAGCCGGTATCGGCATATCTCCCCCCGAGTTACACGCCGATGCGCGCGATCGAATGCCTGCCGAAGGCGACCGCGACGTTCTTCGTCTCCATGTACGGCACCGCCGGCTTGTTCATTCGGCGGCGCTCCGTTGCGCGCGCGCTTCCATGCGGGCGTGCAGATTGTTTTTGCGCAGCGCACCGTCCTCGTCGATCTCCTCCACATAGACGGAGAGGGCGAGACCGCGCGAGTCGCCAATGCCGGCCGTCTTTGCGGCGATCACGCCCATGATTGCCTCCGCCACGGCGCGACGCTTCTCCAGCGGCCGCCCGCTCGCAACGCGGACGATGACATTGATGAAGGCGTTCTGCGGGTCGGCGTCGGCGATGAAGAAGATGTCGCGCCGCGCCGCGCGCGTGCGCACCGCACCGAGCTTGAAAATGCCGGTCGCAAGCACCGACTGATGCACCTCTCGCACCATAGGATCGATCGCCACGGCGTCCTCCAGATTGGCGGAATATTCGACGATAATGTGCGGCACGCCCGGCTCCTTCGCTAACGCGCACAGCTTACGCCGACGCCCCATAGAAATCACCATTCCGCCCGCGCCGTCGGCATAGCTGGCCGGCTAAAGCTCAGTTTGTCAGCTCCGCCATCACGGGCTAGACAGCGGCATGACCAGTCAGACAGCCGATTTGCGCGAGGGCGCCTCCGGCAGCGCGCGCGGCGAATACATCGTCGCCGCTAAGGTCAGCGCGGCGCATTTTACCAGCCACGTCTACTTTCTCGTGCTGCCGCCGCTGTTTCCGCTTCTGAAGGACCAGCTGCATGTGGGTTACGTCGAGCTCGGCCTGGCGGTCACGCTCTTCAACATTCTGACCGTGCTTTTGCAGGCGCCGATGGGCTTTGCCGTCGATCGGTTCGACGCGCGTTCCATCCTCGTCAGCGGATTGTGCCTCGGCGGTTTCGCCTTTATCTTGTTCGCAGCGGTTCCGACTTATCCGTGCCTTCTGATCGCGGCGGCCCTCGCCGGAATTGCCAACGCGGTATATCACCCGGCGGACTACTCGATTCTTTCGGCGACGATTTCGCCGTCGCGCATCGGCCGCGTCTTTTCGCTTCACCTGTTCGCCGGCTATTTCGGCTCCGCCATTGCACCGGCTTTGGTGCTCTTGCTCGCGACAATCGAAGGTTTCCGGTTCGCCGTTGCCGCGATTGGCTGTCTCGGCTTCATTGTCGCGGTGCCGCTCGTCCTCGATGTTATCGAGCGCTCCGCCAATGCGCGGAAATCAGAACCGGTGGCACGCGCGGAACCGCGGGAGTCTATTTTCAGCGTGCGCGTTTTGACGCCCGCCATTTTGTCATTGACCGGCTTCTTCGCGCTGATCAGTCTTTCGACGACGGGGATCAACAATTTCGCCGGGGCCGGACTGCAGGGCGCGCAAGGCATGTCGCTCGCCGCCGCGAATGCAGCGCTCAGCGGCTTTCTGTTCGCCAGCGCGGTTGGCGTGCTTGCCGGCGGCATGATTGCCGACCGCACGATCCATCATAATGCCGTGGCGGCAATCGGTTTCGTCGCGACGGCGATCCTGGTTCTGCTCGTCGCGGTGCTGTCGCTACCGGGGCTTATCGTCATTCTGCTTTTGAGCACGGCGGGCTTCTGCTCCGGATTGATTCAGCCCTCGCGCGACATGATGGTGCGCGAGGCGGCCCCGGAGGGCGCCGCCGGTCGGGTGTTCGGCATCGTCACGACCGGCTTCAATATCGGCTCGGCGATCGGGCCGGTGATTTTCGGGTTTGTCCTCGACCACGGCCGGCCGGCTTGGATTTTCGGCATCACCGCCGGTTTCATGGCGATCACCGCGCTCACCGCCTCATGGTCGCAATGGCGCACGCAGCGCAGGCGGCTGCCCGCGGACGAGGTGAGCGAGGCGGCCTGAGCTTCAGCGCACAGGCTCGCTCCGCCGCCACATCGCGTCGACGCTCCACGGACCAGGGCCGGCGAAGAAGATGTAGAAGAAGATGAAGCAATAGAGGATCGCCGCGTCGCCGCGATTGACCACCGGGAAGAAGCTTTGGGGCGCATGCGCCATGAAATAAGCAACAGCCATATCGCCGGACAGGATGAAAGCGACCGGCCGCGTAAACAGCCCGACCGCTAACAACACGCCACCGACGAATTCGAACACGCCCTGTGTCCAGGACAGCGTGAAGAGCGCGGGCTGCGGATTGCCACCGGCGGGGAAACCGAGCAGCTTTTGCGTGCCGTGCTCGAGAAACAGCAGCGCCACCATAATACGGACGATGCTGAGCACGCGCGGCGCCCACACAACAATCGAATCCGCCCTTATCATTTTTTCTCTCCTGCGTGCGATGTCATTAACTCACGTAGGCGGCGGACGTTGCGTCGGCACCGAGGATCTCGACTGCTGATAAACGGATTCCGCAATGGTCAGCAATTGCGGGCGATCGAGCTGCGCGGCAATCGCATAGCCGAATCCATCTTCCGTCCAGAAAAATGCGGACGCATTTTGGCCTTTGACAAAGCGAAACGCCGTTCCGCCCTCGCCGTCGGCACGCAGATAAACCGTCAGCCGCGCGCCGCCGTCGTCCTGATACATAAGCTGCGCGGCCGCGCCCGAACTCGCGGGCAGAAGCCTGCCGCCCATCAGATGAAAACCTTGCGCGGAAAGATCCGGCGCTTTCAGCGGATGATTCAGTCGGCGCGACAGCCATTGCACGAGATGGGCTTCTTGCGCCGCGGCGACTTCGACGGGATGCACCGTCTCGACCGTATAAAGGCGATGGGCCCTCAGTGCTTCGGCCGCAATCGGCGCCTCACCCTGCGCGATGGAGGTTGCGCCGAAGCGCCCATGCGCGAACCAGCCGCCGATCGCACCAAGCGCGACGAGGACGATCGCCGCCGCAACCTGCAGCCAACGGCGCGGGGCGCGCCGCCGCTCGACGGCAAGATTGGCAATGCGCAGACGCGCTGGAATCGGCTCCGCTGCCTTGAATTGCAGGCTCTCGCGCAGGCCATTGCGTGCCGCTATATCCGCGGCGACGCGTTCGCCGAGCGACGAGTTGTCGGCGAGAAAGCGGCCGACAAGCGCGTGACGCTCGGGCGCGAGGCGTCCGTCGACAAACGCGTTGAGATCGTCTTCGCCGATCGGCGGGTCGGCAATCATTTCACTCTCCGCAATTGGGGCGCCGATCCGGTTTCAATGGCTTGGCGAAAGCGCTCGCGTGCGCGGCTCAAACGCGACATGACAGTACCAATGGGAATATCGAGGGCTTTCGCCATATCGGCGTAAGAAAGGTCTTCGACGCCGACGAGGAGCAGAATGGATTTCTGCTCCTCGGTAAGCGTATCGAGGGCGGCGAGGCAATCGCGGACGATGAGCCGGCGCTCCGGATCGCTGTCGTGAAGCGCTTCAGCGGAATCGGCTTCCTCGACATCGGCGCGGGTGCCGCGCCGCGAGCGGCGCCTGAGCTCGGAAACATAGAGATTGCGCAGGATGGTAAAGAGCCAGGCCTTCGGGTTGCCGTCGCGCCGCCGCATGTGCCAGCCGGCAAGCGCATGTTCGAGGCAATCCTGGACGAGGTCATCGGCGGCTTCGCGATCGCGCATAAGGGCCCAGGCATAGCGGCGCAGCCCCGGAATATGCGGCTCCAAATTCGCGGCGACGTCGTCCATGCGCTATTGCTCAGGATGCCGCGGGCCAGCTGTCATCTTGCAAGGAAAACGCTGACCGCGCGAAATTATTCCCTCATGTAGGTCCGCACCGGCGCTCAGGCGCCGGCACGCACCGCGTGACGCCAGGCGGCTTCGGCGAGGGGAACGGCGCGCGATGCCTGCTCCACCGCCCGCGCGCTTGCCGCGGTACCGTCACGCACGCGACCGGCAATCCCCTGCACGATGCCGCACAGCCGGAACAAATTATATGCAAAATACCAGTCGAGATCGGGAATGCCGTCGCGGCCGGTCTCTTTGCAGTAAATCGTGACAACCTCATCCTGCGTCGGGATGCCGAGGCTGGCGACATCGACGCCACCGAGGGAACTTCGTCCCTCATGCGGCATCGACCAGTTCATCAAGACATAGGTGAAATCGGCGAGCGGATCGCCGAGCGTCGATAGTTCCCAATCGAGCACGGCGGCGACCTGCGGCTTGTCGGCATGAAAGATCATATTATCGATGCGGTAATCGCCGTGAACGATCGAGACGCGATCCTGCGTCGGCACGGTTTTCGGCAGCCATTCGATGAGCCGGTTCATCGGCTCGATGGTCTGCGTCTCGGAGGCGCGGTATTGCTTTGTCCAGCGGTCGATCTGGCGGGCAAAATAATTGCCGAATTTGCCGTAATCGCCGAGCCCGATCGCCTCGGGATCGTATTGATGCAGCCGCGCCAGCGTTCTTATCTCGGATTCGTAGATGGAGCGGCGCTCGCTTGACGCGACGCCCGGCAGCGTGCCGTCCCAAAAGATGCGGCCCTCGACCATCGACATGATGTAGAACGCCGCGCCGATGACGCCGTCGTCCGTGCAAAGCCCGTAAGAGCGCGCCACGGGAAAGCCGGTGCGCCCGAGCGCGGTGATGACGCGATATTCGCGGTCGATGGCATGCGCGGACGGCAGCAATTTGCCGAAGGGTTTCCGCCGTAGCACGTAGGCGCGCTCCGGCGTGTCGAGCCGGTAGGTCGGATTGGATTGGCCGCCCTTGAATTGCGAGACGGTCAAGGGCCCGCGATAGCCCTTGACATTGTCGCGCATCCATTGATCGAGACGCGCCTCGTCGAAACGATGGCGCTCCTCGACCGGCTTTGTCCCCGAAAAATAATCCGCGGCGGTGGCGCCGCCGGCCTCACTCATTGCAGCGCGGGACCCTGGTTCGTGTAGCGCTTCATCTCGAGCCGGGCGATGGCGCGATTGTGCACTTCGTCCGGGCCGTCGGCGAGGCGCAGCGTGCGGATGCCCGCATACGATTTCGCCAAACCGAAATCGCTGGTGACGCCGCCGCCGCCATGCGCCTGAATCGCATCGTCGAGGATCTTCAGCGCGATATTCGGCGCTGCGACCTTGATCATGGCGATTTCGAGCTGCGCCGATTTGTTGCCGGCCTTATCCATCATGTCTGCCGCCTTGAGGCAGAGAAGGCGCGTCATTTCGATGTTGGTGCGCGCTTCGCCAATGCGCTGCTCCCACACGGATTGCTCGGAAATGCGCTTGCCGAAGGCTACACGCGATTGCAGCCGCTTCACCATTTTTTCGAGCGCCGCCTCGGCGACGCCGATCGTGCGCATGCAATGGTGGATGCGGCCGGGACCGAGACGCCCTTGCGCGATTTCGAAGCCGCGGCCCTCGCCGAGCAGCAGGTTGTCGGCGGGCACGCGCACATTGTCGAGGATCACCTCGGAATGGCCGTGGGGTGCGTCGTCGAAACCGAACACCGGAAGCATGCGCACGACCTTCACGCCGGGCGTGTCGAGCGGCACCAAAATCTGCGATTGCTGGCGATGACGCTCGGCGTTCTTGTCGGTCTTGCCCATGACGATGGCGATCTTGCAGCGCGGATCGCCGACGCCGGAGGACCACCATTTGCGGCCGTTGATCACATAGTGATCACCGTCGCGCTTGATCTCGGTCTCGATATTGGTCGCATCGGACGAGGCGACAGCGGGCTCCGTCATCAGAAAGGCCGAGCGGATTTCGCCGTTCATCAGCGGCCGCAGCCATTTCTCCTTCTGCGCACGCGTACCGTAGCGATGCAGCACTTCCATGTTGCCGGTATCCGGCGCCGAGCAGTTGAAGACCTCCGAGCCGAACTGCAGGCGGCCCATCTCTTCGGCGCAGAGCGCATATTCGAGATTGGTCAGGCCGGCGCCCTTGAACTCGCCGTCATCGTGCTCGCGCGAGGGCGGCAGAAACAGGTTCCAAATGCCCTCGGCCTTAGCCTTCTTCTTCAGGTCCTCGAGCACCGGCACGACAATCCAGCGATTTCCGTCAGGCGGGTTCATCTGCTCATTGAACGTGTCCACCGCGGGATAGACATGCTTGTGCATGAAATCGACGACGCGATCGCGCCAATGCCGCTGGCGGTCCGAAAGCGTAAAATCCATGGGGTTCCTCCGCCTCTTAAGCCCCTGAACGCGGGGCCTTCATTCGCATCCACGTCACTCGGACGCGGCAATCGCGTCCGCTTGTACCAGCACAGGGGCATCGGGCAAGCCGATTGTGCGCGCCCCGCCCGCTTGACTGCGCAGCTCTCGGCGGCGATGAACGCGCCCGCCCCCGAAGGACGATCCCACCTCAATCATGGACGATCCGCATCTGCAGGCGCCGCTCGCCAAATTCGGCGGCGCCACTCCGCCAGCGCCCGCATGGTTCACGCACGCGATGGAGAAGCGCCCGGAGACGGAAACGATCGATGTCGAGGGCCGGGAAATCGAGGTGCTGACCAGGGGTGAGCGCGGACGGCGAGGACTGCTGCTGCTGCATGGCAATGGGGCACATGCCGGCTGGTGGCGCTTCATCGCGCCGTTTTTGGCCGAGGAGTACCGCGTCTGTGCCCCGTCATGGGGCGGCATGGGCGGCTCGGATTGGCGCGAAACCTACACGACCGAAACTTTCATCGCGGAGGCCCTTGCCAGCGCGGAAATAGCCGGCCTGTTCGAAAGCGAGGTGAAGCCGGTCTTTGCCGGCCATTCCTTCGGCGGCCATATCGCGATCTTCATCGCCGCGCGCTACGGCGAGCGGCAGCGCGCGACCGTCATCATCGATCCGCCGATCTTCAGTCCCGAGCGCATCGTCGAGCGGCGCGCGCGACCGCGCAAAGAGCGCATCTATCGCGCCCATCGCGTCTATGCCTCGCTGGAGCAGGCGCTGGCGCGGTTCCGGTTTGCGCCGACGCAAAGCTGCGACAATCTTTTTATCGTCGACGCGATCGCGCGCGAATCGTTGAAGCAAGTCGACCGCGAGTCTGGCGAGGGATGGACGTGGCGCTTCGATCCCTTTTTATGGAAGAACTTGCAACTTTCCGAATCGACGCCGCTCATCAAAGAGTCGCGCTGTCCGATGGCGCTGATTCGCGGCGACCGCTCGCGCTTGATCCGTGCCGAGGACGCCGCTTACGCGATGAGCTTATTGCCGCCCGGCGCGCCGCATATCGCGATTCCCGACGCCGACCATCACGTCATGGTCGATCAGCCGCTTGCTTTAGTCGCGGCTTTGCGTGGATTGCTGGCGGGGTGGCCGTAATCAGTCGAGCGCCATTCCCTTGCGCTCGGGAATGAGGAAATACGTCGCCGCGATATCGACGAGATAGATGATCGCCAAAAGCGCGATCGCGGCGGAGAAGGAATAGGCGCCAGCGAGGCTCGCGATCACCACCGGTCCGAAGCCGCCGACGCCGCGCCCGAGATTGAACAGCACGTTCTGCGCCGTTGCGCGGGCATTGGTCGGATAAAGCTCCGACATCAGCGCGCCGTAGCCGCCGAGCATGCCGTTGACGAACAGGCCCATGATCGCGCCGCCGATCAAGAGCGCGGTTGGATTGGTCAGCTGCGAATAGACGAGCACCATGACGAACGCGCCGATCTGGTAAGCGATGAAGATCGGGCGGCGGCCGATGCGATCGGCGAGCTCGCCGAAGAGCCAAATGCCGAAGCCCATGCCGAGAATCGTCACCGCGGTCCACAGTGCCGATTGCGTCAGCGAGAAGCCGAATTGCCGCGCCAGATAATTCGGCATCCAGATCATCAGGCCGTAATAGCCAAAGTTCTGCACCGAGCAGAGAATGAACATGCCGAGCGAGACTTTTGCCGTCGCCGCGTCCTTGACAAGAAGTCTTACGGGAAAGCCCGCCGCTTTGTTGCGCACGAAGAGATCGGGCTCGCCGACGGAGCGGCGGATGACGAAAGATGCCAGCGCCGGCACGAGACCGACCAAAAACATGCCGCGCCAGCCAAACAGCGGCAGCAGCACCGGCGTGATCAGCGCGGCGGCGAGCACGCCCGCCTGCCAGCCAAGTCCAACATAGGAAGAAGCGCGCGCCCGCTGTGAGGCAGGCCAGGCTTCGGCGACCAGCGCCATGCCGATACCAAACTCCCCGCCAAGGCCGAGTCCGGCAATCGTGCGATAGGCAACGAGGTCCCAATAGCCCTGCGCAAAAGCCGAAAGGCCGGTGAACGCCGCAAAGATCAGGATCGTCAGGCTTAACACCCGCACGCGGCCGTAGCGGTCGGCCAGGATGCCAAAGACAAAGCCGCCGATCACCGCGCCGATGAGCGTGAAGGTGGCGAGCGAGGCGCCGGCGGTCGGGCCGAGACCGAGATCCTTCGCGATGGCGCTCAGCATGAAACCGAGAATCAGGAAATCGAATCCGTCCATCGCGTAGCCGACAGCAGAGGCGGCGAGCGCCTTGCGGGCATAGCTCGACGGCGACGCGGCATCAGACGCGACGATCTCTTCGGCGACGCTCATCCGATCTTCCGCAGCCGTCGAAACTCAGCGGGCGCGCGCCTTTTGCGCGAGCACCTTACCGGGCGCAGCGATTGGTGGCCGCGCAATGATGAGAGCAGCAAAAGGGCAGACGGCGAGTGGGCCAGAAAGCCCTACTCAGTCCTCGTCGGCATTAGTCCCGGCAAGCGCCTCAAGCATGCTGACGATCTTCGAGCGCACGCGCACGTCCTTGATGGCAGCAAAGGCCCGGTTGAGGCGGATGCCTTCGCGGGTGGCGATCAGGTCGAGAACCTGGTCCTTGCCTGCAGCGGCCGACCCGCGTTGCGACTGACCGCCGGCGCCGTCGAAGAAATACGAGACCGGCACTTCCAGGAAATTGGCGATCGCCTGCAGCCGGCTCGCGCCGACACGGTTCATTCCCTTTTCATATTTCTGCACCTGCTGGAACGTGACGCCGAGCGCATCGCCCAGTGCTTCCTGGCTGATGCCCAGCATCATTCGCTTATGACGAATGCGCGCTCCGACATGCCTGTCTATCGGTTGCGGCTCTTTCGGCCCGGCGACGGCAACCTTCATCCAATCCCCCCATTTCCTCATTCCTGCGTGGCGGGGGACTTTGCGCTCAATTGTAAGGCGGGAAAAGGGTACAATACGTGAACCCTCACGTATCTCCCTGTTCCCTGCCGCGGCTTAAGAGCCGACGAGCCGAAGATAGGGGACGCGCGACGGTGCGTCGCCCGGGCCGATGTTGCCGTTGGCGACGCAAGACTTCGCGTCCACGAAATAGGCAAGTTCCTCGGCGACGCCGAGATCGTTCAGCCGCGCCGGCTCGAAACCGGCGCGCACCAGGCCCTCCGAAGCCTCCAAGACGGCCATGCTAACCAGTTGATGCAGCATCGGCTTCGATCTTGTCGCTTCGAGCACGTCGGTGAGCGACTGCACGACTGCAATTAAGTGATCACGCTCGTTCATGATATCCTTCCCTAGCTTCTTCTTATCCCGCCCGGCGCTCGAGAGCGGGGGCCTCAATCCCGATCTCGTCGACCTGCAGCACCGGGGTAGTCAGACCAAACACTTCCTGCGTTCGCGGCAGGGTTGCCTCCGTTACCTCGCAGAAGAACGGGACGACCGGCTCCCCGCCATATTCCGTCGGCAGGGCTAGCGGCCTGGTATGAAATCCCACATCGATGGCGCTGGTGATCAAACCGGGATGCGCCTCGACCAGGAGGGCGCGAATGCCAAGATGGAGACAGGTTTCGACGACGGCCGCGTAGAACTCGCCCTTGATCCGAGAAGCGCCTTTGCCGCTATCGCGCTTGAACGGATTGATTGCCGCGCGCGTCCATTCCCATATGTCGGGGCCGGTCGGTTCCGGATTGCCCTGCAGCAATTCCGGATAAACATCGCTTGGGAGATGCGGAGCGGTGGTCGGCAGCAGGCGCGTATAGGTCGATATGTCACCGCTATCGTCCAAGCCGACGATGTGGACGGCCTCGGGCGTATCGAACTCGTCAATCTCGCGCTCGTCGGCTTTTGCGAGCGTCTCCCACTTTTTGTGATGCACGAAAAAGCGGTGTCGAAGCCGATAAACCTTTTCGAGCGTATCGCTATGGCGTGAGAGGTTTTGTTTGGTGATTAGGATCGCCATTGCCACCCTCCTGTAATTAGAAGCGCGAATTGGCGTAGTCTTCGGGATTTTAATCAATTCCCCAAAAATGGGGAATATCGATCGCTACGTCCCGCTCATATAATCAGCGCCGCACGCATCGCTTCAGCGATCGCGTGGCCCTTGTTCTGCGCGCCGAGCTTTCGCGTCGCGCTTTTCACATATTGCACGACCGTCTGTTCCGACAGATCAAGGATTTCGGACGTCTCCCAGGCGGTCTTGCCTGCCGCGGCCCATCTCAGACACTCGATCTCCCGGCCGGAGAGGTGCACTTTGCGCGGATCGGATCGCGAGCCGCTGCCCGCCTTGCGAATGTCGCGTATCTTGGTATGGGCAAAGATCGCCACGACGTGCAGCGCGCGCCGGTGACGTTCGGGAATATCGAAATGCGGCGCCCCGAACGTCACGATCGCCTGCGCACCGTCGACTGAAATGATCGGCACGGCGAAGCCTTCGCTGAGGCCGAACTCCTTCGCCTCGTTCATCACCCGTGCGGCGGGCTCATCGTCGAGCGAATAGGGCGCCTCGCTCCACAGGAACGGCATGGTCGAGCGCCGCACCCTTGCGGATCACCGGGTCGACATGGATAAAGTCGGATTGCAGGTAATGCGTGATCCACTTTTCCGGCCAGCCGGAGAGAAGCACGTAAGGGTCGGCTTTTTCGTGCGGCGCAGGCAACCCGGAAATACAGAAGTTCTCGTACTCGAAAACGGTCCCGCATTTGCGCAGTTCCGCCAGCACGTCGTCGGAGGACCGAAGCGCGGCGATGCGCTCGATCGCACCAAAAGCGACCTGCTGAATATCCGACATGGCTGGCCCCTCCCCAGCTGGGCGGGTGTGCGGATGATAATGATAAACAGGGTAGACGATAAGTTTGTCCAACCCCAATACCCGTGGCGGGTGTCTGGCGCGCCTCTGGACCTTCGGTAACAAGCGGCCGGGACTCAGCTACAAGGTGCAGCCGCAGTTTCAAGTCAATAGGAACCGCCCATGCTAAATCTCAAGGGAAAGGTCGCGCTGATTACCGGTTGCGGCTGCTATGGTCCTGGTTGGGGCAACGGCAAGGCGATGTCGGTTCTGTTCGCGCGGCAGGGCGCAACGGTGCTCGGCCTCGATATCTCGCTGGCCGCGGCGCAGGAAACACAGGCGCTCGTCAGCGGCGAAGGCAATCTCATGCACGTTGCCGCCTGCGACGTCACAAATTCCGGCCAGGTTAAGCACGTGTTCGAAACATTTGTGGCGGAGCACGGCGGGCTCAATATCCTCGTCAACAATGTCGGCCGATCGGAGCCCGGTAATCTCGTCAATATGGATGAAGAGATCTGGCGCTCGCAGCTCGATCTCAACCTGACGAGTGCGTTCTTGGTCAGCAAATATGCGGTGCCGATGATGGCGGCGCGGGGCGGCGGCTCGATCGTCTGCATCTCGTCCGTTGCGGGGCTGCGCTATGTCGGCAAGGATCAGGTCGCCTATGCCGCGGCGAAGGCGGCGCTGATCCAATTCACGCGGGCGAGCGCGGTGATGTTTGCGCCGCAGAATGTGCGTTTGAATTGCGTCGTGCCGGGACTGATGGACACGCCGATCGTGCGCCGCCTCGCCGAGCGCTATGCTGGCGGCGATTACGAAGGGACGGTCGCGCGCCGCAATGCGCAAGTGCCGCTCGGCCATATGGGCGACGCTTGGGACGTCGCCCACGCGGCTTTGTTCCTCGCGTCGGATGAAGCGCGCTACGTCACGGGAACGGAAATCGTCGTCGATGGCGGTCTGACGGCATCGACGGGGAGAGCGTAACCTATTGCTTCAACGCGCGGCGGTAATGACCAACGCGCGGATACGCCCATCGACCTCACCGCGGCCAAAGCGCCGCGCCAGCGCCTCGGCCGCGTGCTCCGTCGCCTCTTGCAAGCGCGAAGCGTCGCGCGCTTCGATCTCGTTGCGAAGCGGCGTGCCCTGGCAATAGCCGATCGCCGGATCGCGCGGCGAGGCGGCCTTGCTGCGATGTTCCACGGGCTCGATCGAGACATCGGAAAATCCCGCTTCGTTGAGTTCGACGCGGATGCGGTCCGCATCATGATGGCCGTGCGGGGTGCGCGCCAGGAAGTGCGGCGGGTCCGTGGGAAAGAGCCCCGCCAACGCTTGCGTGATCACATCGGCAAACTCGTTCTCGGAAATCCGGTCCCACACATTGAAGAGGAAGCAGCCGCCCGGCTTGAGGACGCGGCGCGCTTCCCTGTAGCCCTGCACCTTGTCGGGAAAGAACATCGCGCCGAATTGGCAGGCGACGACATCGAAGGTTTCCGCCTCGAACGGCAGCTGCAAAGCGTCGGCCTGCCGCCATTCGATGCGAGCATCGCCGGATTGCGATTTGGCGCGATCGAGCATCGGCTGATTGAGATCGGTCGCGACGATGCGCGTCTGCGCCGGAAGACGCGCCATGAGCGCGCGCGTCAGAACGCCGGTTCCTGCGGCGGTCTCCAGCACATCGTGCGGATGAGTTGCCGACGCACGCGCGGCAAGATCGCGCGCATATGGCTCGAAAATCAGCGGCACCAAATAGCGGTCGTATGTTTCCGGGATCGATCCGGCAAATATTTTATCGGTCGCAGCCATCGCGGTTCTCCGGTCAACAGCTCTGCACCTGCTCGGCAATCCCGCCTGTCGCAAAATTGCATTGGCGGTGTGCCTGCTCAGAATACCGAGGAGCAAATTTCGCCTTCGCGCAAAGCGGTGATCTGCAAGAATAACGAGGCTGGATCGATCTGCAAATGATTGTCCGGCAGCAGATCGAGTGTCATTGCGGATATCTTTGCGAGCAGCTCATCGAGCGTGGGCGCATCCGCGGCTACGGGGATGTCGTCACAATGTCCGCTCCAACGGAGGCCTCGTCATCCCAGGTGGCGGAAATCGTGAAGATACCGGTTTGGACATATGGCTTCAATGTCGGTTGCCGCGGAGAGACACGCCTCTATCGCCTCATGGAGATTGCAAAAGCTCCTCCATCGTCTCGCCCTGCGTTGCACAGCCTGGAATCGCAGGCACTTCGGCCCAGAAGCCGCCCACCTCCGCCTCGTGGACAACCGCCTTGATTTTCACGTCACACTCGCTGGAGGGCCTAATATAGCGTTCCTCACCTCCCGGTGAAAGCCGGCGCGCGTTTTTCGACAAAATGCGCGACGCCTTCCTTAAAATCTTCGGAGGCGAAACTCGCCGCCATGTCCTTATCGGCGGCTTCGATTGCCTCGCCGAGCGTCTGGAATTGTGCGTTCCAGATTTCGCGCTTCATTTCGGCGAGCGAGCGCGGCGAGACTTCGCTCGCCAGCATTTTCGCATAGGCCAGCACTTCAGTCTCGAATTTCTCCGCCGCAAAGACGCGATTGACGAGGCCGATCTCCTTCGCCTCCCGCGCTTCGACGCGGCGCGCTGAAAACAGCAGGTCGGCGGCGTTCGCAAGGCCGACAAGCCGCGGCAGAAGCCAGCTGATGCCATGCTCGGCGATGAGCCCGCGGCGCGAGAACGCCGTCATGAACACCGCATTCTGCGAGGCAAAGCGCATGTCCGCGTAAAGCGCGATCACCATGCCGAGCCCGGCGCAGGGTCCGTTGACTGCCGCGATGATCGGCTTCGGCACGGACGGAAAATAGGAATGGGTGCGCTGGAAGCTTTGATGCGCGTGTC
>Ga0164298_10000269_pt1 | contig 14950 bp, 14 predicted proteins | sample Whisoiple_216_MG_FD_109713 | JGI IMG/M metagenome (GOLD analysis project Ga0164298, IMG submission 109713) | Unamended control soil microbial communities from upstate New York, USA - Whitman soil sample_216_MG | ecosystem: Environmental > Terrestrial > Soil > Agricultural land ... | reverse complement strand
GGTCGCTGTGCGGCGCGAATCAGCCTGGCCGCGTCGGCGATTTGGGCCGTGGGTGCGGCGCCAAGCGACGACACCGACTTCGGCGCCACGATGGTGGCCGTGGTGGGGCTGGTGGATACGTCGGCGGGCAGCACCACCGCCGCGGCGCCGCGCGGGGCGGTGGTGGCGGCGCGGATCGAGTTGGCGATGGCCTCGGGCACGTTGTCGGGATGATTGACCTAGCCGGTGTATTTAGTGAAGGGCCTCAGCGCGGCAGCGGCATCCATCGACTGGTGGGTGCGCTTGAGCCGGTCACCGCGCCCGACGGCCCCGCAGATGGCGATGATCGGGTCCTGTTCGGTGTTGGCGGTGAGCAGACCGGTGGCCAGATTGGTGGTCCCCGGTCCGGATGTCACCAACGCCACGCCGGGCGTGCCGGTCAGCCGGCCGACGGCGGCGGCCATGAAGGCTGCGTTCTGCTCGTGGCGGCACACCACCAGTTCGGGGCCGCCGTCAATCAGCGCATCGAAAACGGGGTCGATCTTGGCGCCCGGTACACCGAAGACATACTCGATGCCGTATGCCGACAGCGTTTCTACCACTCGTTGGGCGGAACGAACTTGGTCCTCGGTCATGTCAGCCTCCCTCGGTCTGGCGGATTTGGCGATCGAGATCCGCATGCTCCAAGTGCGCCTTAAGGAACTGCGGCGTGCGTTGCAAACTCAGATGCAATTCGGAGCGCACGCTGATGTCGACCGTGCCACGAACGAGGCGGTAGTCCAGTGCGTGCCCGCCGTGGTGACGGTCGGCGTCGATGAAGTGCGAGTGATAGCCGGCGACGGAGATGCCCTGCTCGTAGTCGGGCATGCGGAAACCCCCAAGCGTCCCAGTCACATCGGTAAAGGTCACTTCGTGTTGGTCGTGGGTGGCCTCGGTGAACGGGCGATAGGGCGGTCGCTGTTTTGTCACGGTACGAGTGCGGACCATGCTGAAGCGACCATTGATGCGAACCGCGACCATCAGGTTGGTGCTGTCCAGCGACTGGTCGATCAGCGTCTTCAGCGCAGCACGATCACGGGGTTCTGAGACGTCGATGCTGTGGTCGGACTCAAACCGGGTAACGGCGGCAAATGGGGTGAGTTCGTCGGGATCGGCAACTGTCGCACTGCCGTCGCTGCGCAGTTGATAGCAGACACTATCGAGCACCAGCATCTCCCCGTCCAGACTGTTGAAAGTCCCGAGGCCAAAGTCGCCGTGGCCCAGCAAGTCTCGGATCGAGACATTTCCTTCGTAGACGCCGTCGAGCAGTGCCCCCATGGTGGAGGTCTGGAAGATCTCGCCGGGGTCGACGGCGGTCACAGCACGTCTGCCGTGTATTCGGGTACCCACATGGTGTCGAGGATCGCCTGCACGATGTCGTCGTATGTCTTGGTGGCCACCCCGTCGGCGACGGCGGCGTGGTACACCGCCTGGGCGACCACCGCTGATACGGCGCGCAGATTCGTCATGTCGGGCAGCAGCCCGGCTCCCGGAGCGGTCGGATCGGCTTGGTGGGCAATGGCTTTAGCAGAGGCATCAAGCATGCTGTTGGTGACCCGCTGGGCGCCGGCAACAATAGTGCCGAGACCGATGCCCGGGAACACCAGCGCGTTGTTGGCCTGACCGATGGTGTAGGTGATGCCGTCGTACTGCACCGCCGGAACGGGGCTGCCGGTGGCCACCAGCGCCTTACCGTGAGACCACGCCAGCACATCGGCGGGCATGGCCTCCATGCGGGAGGTGGGGTTGGAGATCGGGAAGATCAGCGGACGCTCGGTCGACGCCACCATCGCCTCGATCACCTCGCGGGTGAACGCGCCGTACACCGTGGAGCAGCCCAGCAGCATGGTGGGGGAGGCCATCTTGATGGCGTCCACCAGTCCCACCCGCGCCCCGTCGGGCACACCGAGGCGACGGCGGCTCTTCGCATACGGAGCCTGGAAGTCGCGCAGGCCGTCCATGTCGTCAAACAGCAAGCCCGGCTTGTCAATCGGCCAGATCTGCGCCGCGGCTTGTTCGGGGGTGGCGCCGTCGGCCACCATCGCATCCAGAATCTGATCGGCGATACCCATCCCGGCGGTGCCAGCACCGAAGACCACCACGTTTTGGTCGCGCATTCCCATACCGGTGACCCGCAGCGCGCCGTACAACGCTGCCATCACCACCGCACCGGTACCTTGTACGTCGTCGTTGAACACGCAGTAACCGGGCGAATATTGGGCCAAGATGGCGCGCGCGTTTGCGGGTCCGAAGTCCTCGAAATGCAACACGGCGTGCGGGAAGAGTCGATGCGCGGTCTCGACGTAGTTTTGAATGAACGCGTCATACTCGGCGCCGCGGCGGCGGGCATGGCGGTTGCCCACATACAACGGGTCCTGCAGCAGTTGCTCGTTGTCGGTGCCGACATCCAGCGACACCGCAATGGTGCGGGTGGGATCGATACCGCCGCCGGCGGTGTACAGCGCCAGCTTGCCGACCGAGATCTCGATTCCACCCACTCCCCAATCACCGATGCCCAGGATCGCCTCGGCGTCGGTACACACGATGAGATCGACATCGTCGGGGCTCAGGCCCAGTGTCTCAAAGGATTCGGCGATCTCGTCGGGCTCATCGATGGACAGATACAATCCGCGCTGCCCGCGGTACTCCCCGGAGAAGCTCTGGATCGCTTCGCCGACCGTGGGGGTGTAGACCACCGGCATCAGCTCGGTCAGATGATCCGACAGCACCTTGAAGTACAAGGTTTCGTGGCGGTAGTGCAACTGATCGAGCAGCACGTTGCGCGCCAAATTGGTTGGCATGCTGTGCAACTGCTTCCAAACCCGCTGCGCCTGCTCCTCTAGGGTCAGCACCCCAGCGGGAAGTCGACCGGTCAGGCCCAGTTTGCGTCGCTCCTCGTGGGTGAATCCGACGCCACGATTGAGGCTCGGGGTCGCCAGTGCGGGCGGCGTCTTGAGTGCGCAGCGTGCCATGCTGATCTTCCTCTTCCGTTGATATCAGGCGACGTGGGGACGCAGGTCGGTGAGTTTGATGCCGGCGTGCGCTTTGTAGCGGCGGTTGACTCCGATGATCATCGGAGTCAACTGCTCACCTACGCGGCTGAGATCCAGCGGGCCAGCGTTGATGGGTCGAAGGCCATCGATCGCGGCGATCAGCGCCATGGTCTGCGTCACCGACGGTTGATCATCACCGAACACCAGGACATCTTCGTCAAGCGGGTGGTCGAGATTGTCGAGCATCGCTGCGCTGACGGTGTGTAGCGCCGACACAACGTGGATGCTGTCGGGCAGCAGATCGCGAGCCTCTTGGGCCGCTGAACCGGCGAAGGGGGTAAGGGGACGAAGTCCTCGCGGGTGTGACCGTGACATGGGAACTGTGGTATCGACGAGGATCTGACCGGGCTGCATCAGCGTTGCCAACAGGCCGAGGGCTTCAGGGTGACCGGCGAACGGTACGGTCAGGACCACGGTCGAGCACTGCTCGATGGCGGTGCGGTAGTCAGCGCCAACAGCGCCTGGCAGTCCGGTGGCAGCGGCGCGCGCTGCATCAATATTGCGTGAACCGATGCGGACCTGCACGCCGCTGGCCGCCCAGCGGCGGGATAAGGCATGGCCGAGCGCTCCGGTGCCGCCGATCACCGCGATGGTGGCAGGCGGCGCCGAGGCTGCGATAGAGCGCACGGCGCGAGACTGAACGGGAACTGACATCAGGGACCTTTCAAGGGATTTCGTGCGGGTGGGCGGTTGCCACGACTTGGGGCTTGGGACGCGGACGGTGCCTTCGGCGTGGTGTGGGTTGTCATTCCGAGAGGTGGGGTGTCTGCGCGTCGCGTGAGGGACCGATCCACACCGTTTTGACGTTGGTGAACTCCCGCGGGCCGAAGGTGCCGAGCTCGCGGCCGTAGCCGCTGTGTTTGATGCCGCCAAAGGGCATGCGGGGGTCGGAGGCCACGATGTCGTTGACGAACACCGCGCCGGCGCCGAGCTGGGGTATCAGCGTGGCTGCGCGCTCCAGATCCGAGGTCCACAAGCTCGCACCGAGACCGAATTCCGTCGCATTGGCCACCTCGACTGCGCTACTGGCGTCGGGGACGGCGATGATCGCGGTGACAGGCCCGAACGTCTCTTCGGCGCTGACCGCCATCTCCGGGGTCACGTCGTCGAGCACCGCGGGCTGGTAGAAGTAGCCACGGCCTTCCAGCGGTGTTCCCCCGGTGACCAACCGCGCCCCGGCCGACACGCTGCGCTCAACCTGGCTGATCAACGACTGCCTGATGCTGGCTTTGGCCAGCGGCCCCACCCGGGTGCTCTCGAGCATGGGGTCGCCCACCGTCAGCTTCGCGACGCCGGCGGCGACCGCCTCGGTGAACTCGCTGCGGATCGCGTCCTCGACGATGAAGCGTTTGGCGGCGATACAGCTCTGCCCGGCATTGAGGTTGCGCGCGGAGACGGCGGCGGCTGCAGCGGCGGCGACGTCGGCGTCGGCCAGCACGATGAACGGATCCGATCCGCCGAGCTCGAGCACTTGCCGTTTGAGGTGACTGGCGGCGGTGGCGGCCACCAGCTGCCCGACTTTGGTTGACGCCGTCAGCGTGACCGCATGGATGCGGTCGTCGGCGATGAGGTCGGCGACCTGTTCTGTGCCCACCAGCAGGGTGGTGAACAGCCCGGGTGGGCACACTTGGTCGATGATGTCGGCGATGTCGAGTGCGCATTGCGGAACGTTGTCCGCGTGTTTGAGCACGATCCCGTTGCCGGCCAGCAGTGTCGGCGGGACAAACCGGAACACCTGCCACAAGGGGAAGTTCCAGGGCATCACCGCCAACACCAGCCCCAGTGGCTCGAAGGACACGTAGGACCGCTTGGCCGAGGTGGACACCGGCTGGTCGGCGAGCATCGCAGGCCCGTGCTCGGCGTAGAACTCGCAGCACCACGCGCACTTGTCGACTTCGGCCAGCGATTCCAGGAGCGGTTTGCCCATCTCCTGGGTGATGTGGAGGGCAAGTCGCTGCCGGTTGGCGCGCAGCGCGTCTGCCATCCCGAACAGGCTTTTCGCCCGCTCGCTGACTGGCAGTGCCCGCCACGTCTGTGCGGCGGCCGACGCACACCCCAGGGCACGGTCGACGTTTTCGGCCGAGGTCGGCTCGAAGGTGGCATTGACTTCTTCGGTGGCGGGGTTAATCGAAACTATCGGTGAAACTGACATGGGGTCCTCCTTGAGGTCCTTTATGTGTGTGCAATGAAATGTTTTCGGGCAGGAAGTAGATACCTGCGATTAGGACGCGGAAAAGAGCAGTTCAACGTACTGCTTGACGTTGCACTTCATCGAGCGGCGGACCGGCCCAGAGGTCATCATCTTCAGCGACTCGTGTATGCTCTGCCGGTGAATCGAGCCCGTTCAGAACTGCGGTTGCAACGAGCTCATACCAGTGCGCAACCTTCGGCGGATAATCCGCGTAGCTGCCATTCTCGCGCAGAATTGGGCCTTCGATGGTATGGATGTCGGTGATTCCGTCGAATTTCTGTGTGTAGGGCTTGCCGAGGCGCGCGGCGGTGGGCGCGTCGATGGTTGCGTCGAGCTTGATCCAGCGGCCGTTGAGGAAGGCTTCGCCCAGCGAGTGCCATGGCAGCGGCCGACCACGTTTGCCGCCCCATAGCGCCCGAACCTCCGGCGACAGGAACTCCTTTTCCGGGGATTCGAGGGTCTGGAACGCAACGCGCGCGGGCACTCCCGCGGCCCGCGACAAAGCCACGAACGAGCTGGCCTTACCCATGCAGAAGGCGACGCCGTGTTTCAGGACGGCACTGGCGGCGTGCTCGCCGGCCGCTAGATATTTGAAGGACTCGAGAACGTCGTACGGAAGATCTCGGACATAGAGGTAGATCGCCCGGATCCGCTCGACATCGGACTCTGCCCCATGGGTGAGTTCGGACGCAGTCGCGACCACTAGCGGGTGGTCCGCGTCGAGATATTCAGTGGATTTCAGATAGGACTCAGCATTGTCTGGCCCATTGATTTTGGCATGCATCATGAAACATTCCTTTTCGTGTTGGATATTTACTACAGAAGTGGAAAGAGCGTTACGGCGCTAGTGTATTTTCGGGTCTGAATGCGCTAATGATTTCCTCTCCGGCGGTGTGGAGGTAGTCTGAGTTCGCGACATCCGGGATGGTGAATAGGAAGCTGTCGATTCCTGATTCCCGATACTCATTGATCCTGTCGATACATTTCTGCGGCGATCCGACGATCAGACCGGATTCAGGGATCGACGAGAACTCTTCGCGAATTTCGGCCTCCTGTTCGGCCGAATCGGTGGGTGCGAGTAACGCGGTCAGCGACAACCGCAGAGTCGCGGGATCGCGGCCCACCGAGGAGCAGGCCTGCGCCAAGAAGTCCTGCCGGTCACGGACCTTCTGGGGTGACCACCATCTGATGTTGATCCCCTGCGCACAGCGGGCGGCGATGCGGTGCACCCGGTCGCCTTCACCTCCGACCCACAGTGGTGGATGCGGCGTCTGCACCGGTGGCGGGTCACAGACGGCTCCGTCGAGCGTGTAGTACCGGCCCGAGTACACCGGATCGGGCTGCGTCCAGATCGCCTTGATCACCTCCAGCGCCTCACCGAGAGCCGAGACCCGATCACCCGCAGGCAAGAACGGGATTCCGTACGCCTCGAACTCGCGCTGGAACCAGCCAGCACCCAGGCCGAGGTCCAGGCGACCCTCGGAGATGACGTCCAACGTGGCCGCCATCTTGGCCAGAACCGACGGATGACGGTAGGAGTTGCACAGCACGCTGGTCCCCAGCCGGATACTTGTGGTGTCGCGGGCGAGCGCGCTCAGCGCTGTCCATGCCTCCAGTAACGGCATCGACGCCGGCCGCGTTCTGCCCTGGCGCTGCCCATCCTCGCCACTGATGCCGGCGTGCTTGACGTAGTCGTCGGGACTCAACGTCAGGAAGTGATCGCACAGCCAGACTGACCCGAAGCCGTAGCCCTCGGCGATGCTGGACACCCGCACCATCTCGGGATATTCGCTGATCGCCAATCCGTTGACGGTCAGCGCGAGAATCAGCCCGAAATGCGGCCCAGCGTGTTGGGACTGGTCGTTGTTGTGTTCGTTCACCGTACTATCTACCTTTCGGTCATACCGGCCTGCTGTCCCGGCATCGTCCGGGGCAGCGTGACGGAGAATTCGTATCGCTCGGGACGGTGGTGGAAGACCACCACCTCCAGCGGTTTGTCCTTGTCGGTGTAACTCGTGCGCCGCACCACCAGAACGGGTGCGCCTTCCGACAAGCCCAGTGCTGCAGCGATTTCTGTGGAGGCGCCCGCAGCGTGAATCTCATGGGTGGCCGAGCCGATACGCACGCCGAGTCGTTGTTCCCACATCGTGTACGTCGTCTCGGTCGCCGACGCGGCCGACAGCAGCGGCTCGACGGCGTCGGCGCCCAGATCCGCCGGCAGGTAGGCGGTCACGATCGCCATCGGCTGATCGTTCTCGATGTAGCGCCGCTGGATCCGTAGCACTTCCGAACGCCCTAGGGTGGCGCCCACCGGTTCCGGTGCTGGGATGACCGCATGGGACAACACCTCCACGCGGGGCGTCACCCCCCGGCTCACGAGGACTTCGGCGATGCTCCGGACACCGGACTCCATCTCCTGTTTCACCGACTCGGCCACGAATGTCCCCAGGCCCTGACGGCGGATCAGCCAGCCCTCGTCCTCGAGGATCCCGACCGCGGCACGCACGGTCACCCGACTCAACCCCGAACGCTCGATCAGCTCGCGTTCGGTCGGCAGCCGACTGCCCGGAGGCAGCTGCCGCTCCAGGATCTGCGCTTTCAACAGTCCCGCGAGTTGGGCACTCGCCGGCACACTTCCGCGGGTGACGCGCAGGTCAGCATCCGCGAGGTCGAATCGAGGGGAATCCATGTCAGACGTCATGAAACGTATTACATCGCATCCTGGAGCCATCCGGGATCCCCCTTGATCGCGCAGCACCTCTGCTACGCCACTGCGAGGGGCCGCGATCATCGAAAGGTTGACAGTCGTCATAAGATGTATTAAAACGTATAGTATGTGTCATGTCAAAGTGACCTCGGCCACTCATTAGGAGAGTTACTCGTGTCCCACCCCGTAGGCGTCATCGCCCGATTCGCTGCCCTGCCCGAAAAGCGCTCTGATCTGCGGGCGCTCCTCGAGGGCATGGTCGCTCCCACGCGATCCGAGCCGGGCTGTCGCAGCTACAACCTCTACGAAGTGCCCGCCGACGGCGACCTGGTGCTGATCGAGCGCTATGACGATCAGGCCGCCCTCGAGCACCACCGCACGACCGAGCACTACCTCAACTACCGCGCCCAACTGAGCCCGCTACTGGTCAGCCCGATCTCCGTCAGCGTGCTCGCGCCCGTCGATGAGGCCTAGCGACCCACCCAGCAGACCATCGCCACCGGCGCATCCAGGACAACCGGCCAGAGTTGACAGTCGTCATAAGACGTAGTAATACATCTTATAGCGACGAGAAGCGACACGCGGCAGATGAAACGCGTACAGGAATGGGAAGGAGAGGTCATGGGTGGATTGGATGTCGCGATTGTGGGGGCCGGCATCGGCGGGCTGACGGCAGCGATCGCGCTTCACAGGCGCGGAGTCGACGTGGCGGTATACGAGAAGGCGCACGAACTACGCGAGTTGGGCGCCGGGGTCGTTATCGGAGCCAACGGCGCGCGGGTCTACGACAGTCTTGGTCTCGGGGACTCCCTCGCCGCGATCGCCGGCAAGGTCTCGGCATTGCGCTACGGCCCGCTAACGTTCGCACCCTGGACGATTAAGACCTGGCAAGACGAGCCGCTGCCCGGGTGGCGGCCGCCGTATCTCGCGGGACAGACATATCCGTTGCACCGGGCGGAGTTTCAGAACATGCTGTTGGCGGCACTGCCGCTGGGCACGGTTCATCTGGACCGCGACTGCGTGGCCGCGGTCGAGGATGGCGACGGTGTTCGGATCGAGTTCGCCGACGGTTCGCGGGTCCGAGCAGACGTCCTGATCGGCGCCGATGGAATCCATTCGGTGATCCAGTCGGTGGTGGGCGCCAAGAGTGAGCCTGTCAGCGAGGGGATCATGGCCTACCGCGGGCTCATCCCAGCCGCGCGTCTCGACGGGATCTACGACATGAGCTTGATGTCGATGTGGGTTGGGCCCGGGCAGAGCTTTCTGACGTTTCCGGTGTCGGCTGGAAAGATGCTGAACCTGGTCGCGTTCGTCCCCACGGACCTGGACGTCGAGGAGTCATGGAGTGCGCCGGGCGATGTCGCCGCACTTGCCGCGGCCTACGACGGGTGGGCCAAGCAGGTACGACAGGTCATCGAGGCGATGGAGCACACCTTCCGATGGGGCATCTATGACCGTGCGCCGCTGAAGACCTGGTCGACTGATCGCATCACCTTGCTGGGTGATGCGGCCCACGCGGTGACACCGCACCTGGGACAGGGGGCCAACCAGGCCGTCGAGGACGCAATCACCCTCGCCGTGCTGCTGCAGGACGCACAAGCCGCCGACGTTCCGGTGCGGCTGCGCGGCTACGAGGACCTACGTATCGAACGGACTCGTCAGGTTCATGACGGCTCCCGAGAGGCCGGGGCGCTGTACCGTTCGACCGAATTGTCGCCAGGCCAGCAAGCCGAACGAATCGTCGCTATCAACGACCGGTTGCAACTCGACACCCACGACGCCGAACGCATCGCCAACGACGCCCTCTCGGCGCTCTGACAACGACCAGAACGATGAAGGTTTGTGTTTACGGCGCCGGAGCGATCGGCGGATATCTGGCGGTGGAACTGGCCTTGTCGGGTCAGGACGTATGCGTGGTGGCGCGCGGGGCGCATTTGAAAGCCATTCAACAGCACGGCCTGAAGCTCGTGATTGACGGCCACGAAAAGCTGGCAAGGGTGGCGGCCGCCGAGGACGCCGGCGCTTTTGGAGTGCAGGACGTGGTGATATGCACGCTCAAGGCGCATCAGGCGTACGACTGCGCAACCTCATTCGCGCCGCTGCTGGGTCCGCATTCGTCGGTGGTGACGGCGATGAACGGAATTCCCTGGTGGTACTTTTACGCTGCCGGAGGCCCGTACGAAGGACGTTATCTCCAATCGGTGGATCCCGGCGGGCGCCAATGGAACGTGATCCAGCCGCGCCGCGCCATCGGCTGCGTGGTCGAGCCCGCCTGTGAAGTGCTTGCGCCCGGCGTCATCGTCCATCACGGTTTGAAGCGGTTCATCCTCGGAGAACCCGATGGCAGTCGCTCGAGTCGAGTGCTGAGCCTGGCCAAGGCGCTGACGGACGCGGGGTTCGACGCGCCTGTGCGCGACAATATTCGTTGGAACATATGGCTCAAGCTGTGGGGCAACGTCTGCTTCAATCCCATCAGCGCGCTGACCGGCGCCACACTCGATCGCATCATCGGCGAGCCCGCGCTGCGGTCGCTTTGCACGACCATGATGCTCGAGACCAAGGCGGTCAATGAGGCGCTCGGGGTGCACATTCCCGAGGACATGCTGGAGCGACGGCTGGCCGGCGCCGGTGCGGTCGTCGGTCACAAGATGTCGATGCTGCAGGACCTTGAGCGTGGCCGGAGCCTCGAGATCGACGCGCTCGTGACCGCGGTGCAGGAACTGGGCCAGCTCGCAGGAATCCCGACCCCTGTGGTCAGTGCGGTGTTGGCGCTGATTCAGGAGCGCGGACGTGCCGCGGGGCTGTATGCGCCCATGGGAGTTGGCGAATTCCGCCCGTTGAAAGGATCCGAAAATGACCATTGCCACGATTAACCCGAGCACCGGGCAGACCGTCAAAATGTTTAGCCCGGCCACCGATGCCGAGATCGACGCCGCGCTCGCGCGCGCCCACGACCGCTTCGTCGACTACCGCCACACCAGCTTTATCGAACGTGCGGGTTGGGCCCGACGCACGGCCGATCTACTCGAGGCCGAGGCCGACCAGGTCGCGGCGATGATGACCCTGGAGATGGGCAAGACGCTGGCGTCGGCTAAGGCAGAGGCACTGAAGTGCGCCAAAGGTTTTCGCTACTACGCCGAACATGCCGAGGCGATGCTGGCCGACGAGCCCGCCGACGCGGCCGCGGTGGGGGCATCGAAAGCGTTCGCCCGATACCAACCCATGGGAGTCGTATTGGCGGTGATGCCGTGGAATTTCCCGCTCTGGCAGGCGGTCCGGTTCGCCGCACCGGCGCTGATGGCCGGCAACGTCGGCATCCTCAAACACGCCTCCAACGTGCCGCAATGCGCGTTGTATCTCGCCGATGTGATCGCCCGCGGCGGCTTCCCGGAGGGCTGTTTTCAGACGCTGCTCATCCCGTCAAGTGCGGTGGAGGCAATCCTGCGCGATCCTCGGGTTGCGGCAGCCACACTCACCGGCAGCGAACCGGCCGGCCGATCGGTCGGCGCCATCGCCGGCGACGAGATCAAACCCACAGTGTTGGAGCTCGGCGGCAGCGATCCGTTCATCGTGATGCCCTCGGCGGAGCTCGAGACCGCGACGGCGACCGCGGTCACCGCCCGGGTGCAAAACAACGGCCAGTCCTGTATCGCGGCAAAGCGATTCATCGTCCACACCGACATCTACGACGCGTTCCTGGACAGCTTCGTGAAACAGATGCAGGCGCTGCGCGTCGGCGACCCCACCGACCCCGACACCGACGTCGGCCCGCTGGCCACCGAGCAGGGTCGCGTCGAGGTCGAGAAGCAGGTCGATGATGCCGCCGCGGTAGGCGCGGTGATCCGCTGCGGCGGTAAGCGACTCGACGGACCGGGCTGGTTCTATCCACCCACCGTGCTCACCGACATCACCGCCGACATGCCGATCTTCACCGAAGAGGTCTTCGGTCCGGTCGCCTCGGTATACCGGGTGGCCGATATCGACGAGGCGATCCAAATCGCCAACGCCACGCCGTTCGGGCTGGGATCCAACGCCTGGACCCGCGACCAGGCAGAGCAACAGCGCTTCATCGACGAGATCGACGCCGGCCAGGTCTTCATCAACGGAATGACCGTGTCCTACAACGAGTTACCCTTCGGCGGCATCAAACGCGCCGGCTACGGCCGGGAACTCTCGGCGCACGGAATCCGCGAGTTCTGCAACATCAAGACCATCTGGGTCCGATAGCCGACATCAGCAGACAGAGGAGAAGGCAGATGCGGCTGACGGGCAACACCATCCTGGTCACCGGCGGGGGCACCGGGATCGGCCGCGGCTTGGCCGAAACATTGCACCGATCAGGCAACCACGTAGTCGTTGCAGGCCGCCGCCGTACGCCGCTTGCGGCCGTCGCCGAGGCCAACCCGGGCATGCAATACCTGTCGCTGGATCAGGGCGACCCCGCCGACATCCGGCGGTTCGCCGCCGAACTGACCGACAGTTACCCGGACCTCAACGTGGTCATCAACAACGCCGGCATCCAGTACGTCGAGGAGCTCAGCGCCGGTGATGTCGGCGCGGCCGAAGCCACCGTCGCGATCAATCTGCTCGGGCCGATCCGGCTCACCGCGGCCCTGCTGCCAACGCTGCTGGGCAAGTCACACGCGGCGATCCTCAACGTCACCTCCCGCCTGGCGTTCATGCCGAGCGCACTCATACCGACGTACTGCGCCACCAAGGCAGCACTGCACTCCTATACCCAGTCCCTGCGCTTTCAGCTGCGCGACACCTCGGTGCAAGTGATCGAGATCATCCCACCGAACGTGCAAACCGCGCTGCAGGGCGAACGCGGATTCAGCCCCAACGCGATGCCTCTGGACGAGTACATCGCCGAAACGATGACACTGTTGCAGACCCAGCCGCAGGCTACCGAGATCGTCGTGCAGCGCGCCAAGCAATTCCGGTTCGCCGAACGCGACAGGGTTTACGACAACATCTACCCCGCCTTCAACCAGGCGCGCACGGCAGGCCTCGGGCGGGGAACCGCCACCTCAACTTCCACGCGAACCGTGTGAGAACATTCCGGCCGGACGGATCTATCGTTCGTCTACCGAACGCGGTTCACAGACCACAAGGGAATCGTTGGGTGGTCTGGCGGATGGACACCTAGAGCGTGGCGCCGACTCAGTTGACTTCGCAGGGCAGGGCACCGGGTCGTCGCGACGTGCCTGCCGGCAACGATCCACCACACGGGATGCGATGTGGCGTGCCAGCCCCGACGCCGCGACTAAACTGGCACATGGTAGTGCACGCACCCAAGGTTCGGGCCTCCCGGCAAAGGTGGTGGCTGTTGGTCACGAGCCGCGATGTCGCCAAACACGCAGGCGTCTCCCAAGCGACGGTGTCACGCGTCTTGTCAGGTAGTTCGGCAGTGCGTCCCGAGACGCAGCGACGCGTTCTGGCCGCCTTGGAAGGGTTGGACTATCGGCCGAACTCCGCGGCCAGGTCGATGCGGACCCGCCGCAGCGGCGCTGTGGGCGTCGTTGTGGCCAACCTGACCAACCCTTTCTATCCCGAGGTCGTCGCCGCACTCAGCGCCGAACTCAGCCGCAGCTCGATGCGGATGATGCTGTGGGATTCGGAAGGCTTTGGTGCGAGCTCCGCAGTCGACGCGATCCAGGAGGGCGTATTAGATGGCTTGGTTTTCACCACGGCCACCACAAGCGCCTCGCCAGCTTCGACGCCACTGAAGCTGGCGCTGGAACGCAAGGCGCCCGTGGTCCTGCTGACTCGAGGAGTTCCCGGTCTGCTGTGTGATCAGGTGGGAGGCTGCGATTTCGAAGGTGCCCAGGAAATCGTTGACTATTTGGTGAGTCATGGGCGTACACGATTAGCCCTCGTGGCTGGGCCACGCGACGCAAGCACGGCCGCTGACCGGGAAGCCGGTTTTTGGGAAGCGGTTGGCAGGCATGGAATCGACCCGGCGACCATCCCCAGCGTGCGGGGCGACTTCTCCCACGACGGCGGGAAACAATGCCTAGACAAGCTGATACAAAACCCGTCCCGTCCGACAGCAATATTTTGTGTGAACGATTTGACCGCCTTCGGAGTCATCGATGCCTGTCGATCAGCAGGCATCCAGGTTCCCCATGACGTTTGGGTGGTGGGTTACAACGACATCGCCATCGCCGGGTGGAAGGGATACGACCTGACAACTCAGCGCCAGCCTGTGGCGGCAATGGCAGCAACGGCCGTTGAACTTCTACTCGAGCGGGTGGCCCGGCCGACGTTGCCGCCCAGGACGCGCCGGTTCCCTCCCGAATTGATCGTTCGCGGCTCAACCAATCACGCCGGTTGGACGAAAAATCAACGAGCCAAAGGCCCGTCATGACTGGTGCGGTCATCACGTTCGTCGCGGTAACGGCCTGACCGAAGAGGTCGAGCCCGCCGTCGTCGCCGATGTGGACCACCATCTTGAGGCATGCACCTGTTGGCGCTGCGGGTCAACCAGCAGATCTGGGCCGAGTTGGTTTCGCCAAAGTAGCGCCAGATCCGGAACCGAACGCGAACGCCACGAACAGCCAATCGATTCGACGCAGACCGCTGCACAGCATTCCCCGCGACCAGCCGGCATGCTGGGCGCGCTGCCGGTAGTCGGCATTCGCTTGGCCACCGCCGATGATGCCGGGGCTTGGTGCTGAACGCGCAACGCGGGCAGATGAATCCACCGGTGGTCTTTATTTCGGTGAACCGGTCGGAGGCACCAGTGCCCGCGGTGGCGTTGACAACTAGGCTTGCAGGACCGCGTCTGTCCAGCGGTTCATCCCGAGCACGACGGTCTTGAGTTCGGTGTACTCCCGCAACGTTTCCGAGCCATGTTCGCGACCGAGTCCACTCTTCTTGCTGCCGCCGAATGGAACCTCTGATGCGTAGCGGTAGGTATTGATGAACACATTTCCGCTTTCCAGGCTGCGCGCCGTGGTGAGGGCTTCACGTATGTCG
>Ga0164298_10000268_pt1 | contig 14958 bp, 12 predicted proteins | sample Whisoiple_216_MG_FD_109713 | JGI IMG/M metagenome (GOLD analysis project Ga0164298, IMG submission 109713) | Unamended control soil microbial communities from upstate New York, USA - Whitman soil sample_216_MG | ecosystem: Environmental > Terrestrial > Soil > Agricultural land ... | reverse complement strand
TCGGCTCCGGCGGCATGGGTGAGGTCTATCTGGCCCAGCATCCACGGCTGCCGAGGCGCGATGCGCTCAAGGTGCTGCCCGCGTCGGTGTCGGCGGACAACGAGTATCGCCAGCGGTTCAACCGCGAGGCCGACATCGCGGCCACACTGTGGCATCCACACATCGTCGGTGTGCATGATCGTGGCGACTTCGAGGGCCAGCTCTGGATCTCGATGGACTATGTCGACGGCACCGATGCGGCGCGGCTGCTGCGGGAACGCTTTCCGAAGGGGATGGCCAAGGCCGAGGTCGCCGAGATCGTGATCGCCGTCGCAGAGGCGCTGGACTACGCCCACGAGCGCGACCTGCTACACCGCGACGTCAAGCCTGCCAACATCCTGTTGTCCCACCCGGGATCGGGCGATCAGCGAATTCTCCTGGCGGACTTCGGCATCGCGCGCTGGGTGAGCGACATCAGCGGATTGACCGAAACCAATATGACTGTCGGCACCGTGTCGTACGCGGCGCCCGAGCAGCTGATGGGTGCACGTCTAGATGGGCGAGCGGATCAATACGCGTTAGCGGCCACCGCCTTTCACCTGTTGACCGGTTCCCCACCGTTTCAGCATTCCAATCCGGCGGTCGTCATCAGCCAGCACCTGTCCGCGTCTCCGCCCGCGATCGGCGCGCACCGCCCCGAGCTGTCCGCGGTCGACCCGGTGTTGGCCAAGGCGATGTCCAAGGATCCCAAGGATCGTTTCGAGCGGTGTGCCGACTTCGCCCGCGCCTTCGCTCACCGGCTCGACGCGGCGCCGACCGGTGACGTCGGCACCACCCTCGCCCCCGCCGCGCCTCCGCCGAAACGCTCGCTGCTGCGGGCCGGCGTCGTCGTGCCCACGATCTTGGCCGTGCTGCTGGTCACTGCAATCACGGTGGCGGTCATGGAGTTTCGGCGGGCCGACCGACCTGAGGCGCCCACCACAACAGCGAAGGCGCCGACGGCCACCAGCCCGACGTTCACGCCGCTGCCTCCGCCGCCGGAGCCGGTGCAGCCGGCCATCGCGCCGTCTCCACCCCCTACCACCGCCGCAGCCACGCCCGTCGCGGTGATCGGCGCCAACTGTTCTCCGGTGGGCAGCACGGCCACGACGGCCGACGGGACCACTGCGTACTGCTCGACGCTGCAGACGACGGGTGCATCGATCTGGTCGCTGAGCCAAGGAGATGTGCCAAGCCCGACGGTCACGACCGAGCCGACCGAGGCGCCGGTGCCGATCGAGGAAGAGTCGCCGGTGCGGGTCTGCATGCAACAAACCGGCCAGACGTGGCTGCGATGTCGCGAAGACATTCGGCGCAGTAACCGTGGGCTGCCGTGAAGTTCGCCGTCATAGCGCCCGTCGCTGCCGGGGTCACCGGCGATCCCGAATGGATGTCCGCCTTCGCCCGACACGTCGAAGCATGTGGATTCGAGTCGATCGTCGCCGTCGAACATACGGTGCTGATGACCGAGTACAGCAGTGTGTACCCGTACGACGCATCCGGGCGGGTGGAGCTGCCAGCTGACTGCCCGGTGCCCGATCCCCTTGACCTGCTGGCGTTTCTGGCATCGCAGACCGATGGGCTCGGATTGGCCACCGGTGTGCTGGTGCTGCCCAACCACCATCCGGTGGTGCTGGCCAAACGGGTGGCCACGTTGGATGCCTTGTCGGGAGGCCGGATCCGGCTCTGCGTGGGAATGGGTTGGCTCAAGGAGGAGATCGAGGCGTGCGGTGCGGCCTTCTCCAGTCGCGGGCGCCGCGCCGACGAACAGCTCGAGGTGATGCGGCTGCTGTGGGAGGACCGGCCGGACGGCGCAAGTTTCTCCGGCGAGTTTTTCGAATTCGACCACGCCGCTTGCTATCCCAAGCCCACCCGGTGGGTGCCCATCCACATCGGCGGGCACAGCCGCGCGGCTGCCCGCCGTGCTGGCCGGCTGGGCGACGGCTTTCAGCCGCTCGGCCTTGTCGGCTCCGAGCTGGCGGACCTCGTTGCGCTAATGCGCGCCGAGGCAACCCGATTCGGGCGCGATCCCGATGCGCTGGAACTATCGCTCGGGCATCTGGTGGCCAAGGTCGATTTAGGGCGCGCGGAGAAGTTGGCGGCGATGGGCGCCGACAGAGTCGTGCTGGCGCTGCCGCCCACGGCCGACCTCCACGAGGTGTGTGACCTGCTGTCGGCGTGCGCCGCAAGACTGGCGCTGACCCCATGAGCCTTAACGCCTTCGATCGACTCGCGCTGGCCGACCTTGTGCACCTGTATGCGTCGGCCGTCGACGACAGGCGATTCGGCGATGTGGTCGAGTTATTCACCGAGACAGCGGAATTGCGGTTGCCCGACCCGCCCCGGTCGCTGGAACCGGTGCGCCGTCATCACGGCCGCGGCGGCGTGCGGGAGGCGATGTCCGCGGTGGCCGCCGTGACTCGAACTGAGCACGCGATCGTCGGTGAGGTCTATGCCCCGGGGGACGATGCCGACTATGCGTTGGGCCGCATCACGTGCATCGCCCACCACTGGTCGGTCACTGATGGACAAATAAGCGATGTGGTGTGGCATCTGCGTTACGACGACGAGTACCTGCGCACGCGGGCCGGGTGGCGGATTCACGGCCGCGCGCTGACCATCAACGCTATCGAGACCCGCCCGGTTCGCCGCGTTCGAGGGCAGCCGTGAGTCGGTCGAGCACCCGCTGACCCTTCAGTAGTTTCAAGCTGGCCTCCTCCCACGGAAAACCAACCCATACAATCGATTTCGAGATACTCGCTGACATTTGGGACGCGTCGACTAACCCCCGCAGCCTGCGTGCAGCGCTCCGTGGGCCGTGCAGCAGCGATCAGGCGTGGTGGGGTACCGTTCTTAGGGTCACGCGTTCCACTCGGCCGAAGGCACCACGGCCACCGGCAATGAGTCGCTTGGCATCGAGTCCCGCGACGTCCTTCATCGCCGCGCTCCCGAATCTCGCGCGGTGTCCCCGGGGCAGCGTGACTTCAAGGCCCAGAAGGGCTCTGCGCGCGGGCTGGCGATGTCCGGCGCTCTCAATGGCATCCGTCACCACACCGTCCCTCTCCATCGTGGAGCATGAGAGTCCCGCCGCGCGGGCCGCAGCGGCGACGTCGCGGCATAACGCGGCGCCGCCGGCGGTGAGGCTCATGTTCTCGGCGTCGACGTCGACTTCCGTGTCGTGTGGGTTATGAGCCGCTAGTGGCGGGAGAGCCGTTGGCCGGCCGGCGAGTGCGGTCGTCAGCGCTTCGCCGAAGTCTGTCAGGTCTGGCTCGTCGGATTCCGGCGGCGGCAACATGACACCGGGGTTCAGCAGCCCGTCTGGGTCGAAGGCGCGCTTGATCGCGCGGAACGCGGCCAGCTCGACGGGGCCGAATACCCGCCGCATCTGGGCCCGCTTCGCGGTGCCGATGCCGTGCTCGCCCGCCAGCGTGCCACCGAGGTCAAGCGCCGCGTCGGCGACCTCTTCTGCGAAAGCGTCGACGGTGGCGAGCTGGTCGGGTTCGTAGAGGACGGTCGGGTGCAGGTTGCCGTCGCCGGCATGCCCCGCCGTCAGCATGTCTAGTCCGTGGCTCACGGCAATCTGCCGGCTGCGCGCCATCATCTCGGGCACCCGCTGCCGGGGCACCGTGGCGTCGCAGACGTAGAACGCCCTACCCGTGGCGCGTATGGCAAATCCCGCAGCGAGGCGGCCGGCCCACAGCGCGGCGCGCTCTTGCTCGTCCGCCGCCGTGCGCAGCGCGTGGTCCCAGCGCCGTAAAATCTTCTCGAGCGCAGGCCTGTGCTGGGCCACGTCATCGCGCTCACCGTCGAGCTCAACGATCAGAATCGCAGCCTTGTCCGTCGGATAGCCAGAGGGAAGGTGCGCCTCCATGACTTGTACCAACCTCTTGTCGCAGATCTCCAGCGCGGCCGGCAGGATCCCCGCGGCAATGATCTCGGAGACGGTCAGTGCAGCGTCCTCGACGCAGTCGAACGACGCCAGCGCCGTCCAGCGCGCAGCCGGGATCGGCATCAAGTTGAGCACGGCACGCGTCACCACCCCGAGGATGCCCTCGGATCCGATCGTCACTCCGAGTAGGTCGACCTCGTCACTGTCACTGAAGGTGACCAGACGGCCGTCGGCGAGCGCGACATCGACCGCGAGCACGTGGTGGAATGTGACGCCGTGCTTGATGCACCCAGGCCCACCGGCGTTCTCCGCTATGTTGCCGCCGATCGGCGAGATCGGAGTGGACGCCGGGTCTGGCGCATACACCAGACCTAGTGGTGCGACTGCGGCCTTGAGGTCCGCGTTGATGACACCGGGCTCGACGACCGCACACCGTGCCTGTGCATCGATCTCCACGATCCGATTCATGCTCGCAATATCAAGCACCAGCGAATCGTCACCGGGTGCAATGCCCGCGCAGAGGTTTGTCGCGGCGCCGCGAGGCACGACCCTTAAGCCGTGCTCGGCCGCATAGCCGAGCAGTGCCACAACCTGGTCGTTCGAGGTCGGGCGAACGACAGCTGCCGGGACGCCACGCCGGGTGATGAAATCCGTCCCCGCCAAGACGCGCGTCGCCTTGTCAGTCAGTACTGCATCCGATCCGAGCATGCGGCGCAGATCAGATCCGAGCGCATCCGTTTGCACGGTCCGAAGTTATCGCGTCGTCCACGTGCCCGTCGGTGTTATAGGCCGGAGCCGCGCGCGCTGACCACCAACGCTATCGAGACCCGCCCGGTTCGCCGCCTTCGAGGGCAGCCATGAACCGGTCGAGCAGCGGCCGCTGACCCGTCACCAACTTCACGTTGGCAACTCATGGGCAATCCCGTCGTGGAGTGGCTATGTTGCGCTCGGCCCCGACTAGGACGCCGGCAGGTCTACGAGCTCGGCGAGCAAGGCGCGGTGGTGATGCGGCGCGCCGAGCGCGAGCTGGTCGCTCTTGGCCCGCTTGAGATACAAGTGGGCGGGATACTCCCAGGTCATGGCGATGCCGCCATGCAGCTGGATGCATTCGTCCGCGGCGTGCACGGCGACGCCGCTGCAATACGCCTGGGCGACCGCGGCGGCGACCGGGGTGTCCGCGTCGCCGCGCGCGTAGGTGTCGGCGGCATACCGTGCGGCAGCGCCGGCTGAACTGACCTCCAGCCAGAGGTCCGCCAAGCGATGTTTGAGCGCTTGGAAGGAGCCGACCGCACGACCGAACTGCTTCCGGTCCTTGACGTAGGCAAGTGTCGTCTCGATGCACCACTGCGCCACCCCCAACTGCTCGGCGGCCAGCAGCACCGCGCCGCACAACTGTGCCTCGGCCATCGCGGCCTGCGCATCGCCGTCGTCGACTCGGGTCGACGGGACGTCCGAAAACTCAACGTCGGCAATCGGTCTGGTCATGTCCAGCGACAGCACCGGCGTCACCGTCAGGGCCGGGGCTGCGCGCGAAACGGTGTGCAGTTCGAGGCCGTCGGGTCCCGCCGCCGGGACGACGAACACGTCGGCCTGGTTAGCGCCTGCGACACTGGTGACCCGTCCGGTCAGGCCCGAATCGCCAACTCGCACAGTCGCGGTGAAAGCGCCCGGCGGCGTCGACAGCGGAATTGCCAGCGCACCCGTCGCCGAACCCTCGGCCAGCGATCGCAGCGTCTGGGTCTCGCCAGCCTTCAGCAGGGCAACCGTGGCCAGCACCGCACTGGGCAGGAACGGCACCGGCGCGACGGCGCGCCCGATCTCCTCCATGACCACCGCGGCTTCGCGGGTGCCTGCTCCCGCCCCGCCCAGCGACTCGGGCACCAGCAGGCCAGCCAGTCCAAGTTCGGTGGCGAGCGTCTTCCAGACATCCGTGAAGTCGGCCTGGGCGTCGTCGTACACGGTTGCGATGGTTTCCGGCGCGCACCGCTCGGCGAATAGCCGTCGGACGCTGTCCCGCAGCGCGTCCTCGGTGTCGCTATAGAGCAGGTTCGCGGTGCCCTTGGGCGCGGTCATCGGGACAAGTCCTTCCAGGGAATGTCCTTGTCGACGCGGTGCTCGGGTGGCAGGCCGAGCACCCGTTCGGCGATCACATTGCGTAGGATCTCCGAGGTTCCACCCTCGATCGAGTTGCCCTTGGCCCGCAGGTAGCGGTACCCGGGTCCCCGTCCGGTGAAGTCGACCCTATCCGGCCGACGCAGCGTCCAGTCGTCGTAACGTAGGCCGGCCTCGCCGTGCAATTCCATCTCAAAGCCGGAAATCGCCTGTGCCAGACGGGCAAAGGCCAGCTTCATCGCCGAACCTTCGGGACCCGGTTGGCCCGCCGCCAGCTGCTGACGCAGCCGTTCACCGGTCAGCCGCGCAACTTCGGACTCGACCCACACCCGCATCAGTTCGTCGTGTACTGCCGGGCTGCGCAATGCCGGTTGCTCGCGCCAGGCCGAGGCGACTTTGCCGATCATTCCGCCCTCGCGTGGCGCCCCGGATCCGATGGCGACGCGCTCGTTGTTGAGCGTCGTGGTGGCGACTCGCCAGCCCTGGCCCTCGGCGCCGAGGCGGTTCGCGTCGGGCACCCGGACGTCGGTGAGGAATACCTCGTTGAACTCGGCCTCGCCCGTTATCTGGCGCAGCGGCCGGACTTCCACACCCGGGTCGGTCATGTCGCACAGGAAGTAGGTCAATCCAGCGTGCTTCGGCACGTTCGGATCGGTGCGCGCCACCAGGATCGCCATCCGGGCGTTGTGGGCACCCGAGGTCCACACCTTCTGCCCGTTGACGATCCAGTCGTCGCCGTCGCGCACCGCGCGGGTGGCGAGCGCCGCGAGATCCGATCCTGCGCCGGGTTCGCTGAACAACTGGCAGTAGACGTGCTCACCGGTATACAAGGGCCGAAGGAACTTTCGCTTCTGCTCCTCGGTGCCGACCGCAACGATTGTCGGTGCGGCCATACCGTGGCCGATGCCGTTCGTGTCCACCTCGGGGGCTGGCGCTCCGGCGGCGGCTAACGCGGCGTTGACCTGTTCCTGAAAGCTTTGCGGCACACCGAGACCGCCATGGCCTTCCGGAAACTGGACCCACGCAAGGCCCGCGTCGAACCTTGCCCCGAGAAACTCCTGCGGATCAGCTCTCTCGGGGTCGTGTGCCGCGAGCAGCTCCCGAACTCGGGCATCCAGATCGTGGGCAATCGGTTGTTCGTCGAATGTCATGGTTGGTCTCCTCGCTAAAAACTTGCGGCGGCGGGGATCTCGCAAGCGTTATGCACCAGCGCGTCGGTACGGGACAGGGTTGCCGAGCCGCAGGCCGCCGTCGATCACCATGGTCTCTCCGGTGATCCAAGCCGCGGCATCGGAGGCCAAAAACACGATAGCCGCGGCGACGTCATCGGGTTCGCCGATCCGATTGAGCGCGATGGCCGCCGCAAGCTCCTGTTCGTGCTCCTTCCACAACGCTTCGGCCAGCCTCGTGCGCACCACACCGGGGGCGACCGCGTTGACCCGGATCTTCGGCGAAAGCTCCAGCGCCAGCTGCTTGGTCAGATAGATCAGTGCGGCCTTGGAGGTGTTGTAGACGCCGAGGCCGGCCTCATGGACCAACCCGCCGAGCGATGCGGTGTTGATCACCGAGCCGCCGTGCTCGCCCATCCACGCCTTAGTGGCGAGCGCGGTCCACAACACCGGCGCCCACAGGTTCACGTCGAACGTCTTCGCGAACCGGCCATGGTCCTGCTCGATCAGCGGCCCGAAGGCGGGGTTGGTGCCGGCATTGTTGACGAGAACGTCGATGCTGCCGAACTTTTCCAGGGCCAGATCGATACAGCGCCGGGCCTGGTCTTCGTCCACGGCGTGCGCGGCCACGCCGATCGCACTGCCGGCAATCTGGGCTGCCGCCTCGTCGGCCGACTCCTGCTTGCGCGAGGTCAGCACCACGTTCGCGCCGGCAGTAGCGAGCGCCTGCGCCGCGGCCAACCCGATTCCGCGGGAGGCGCCGGTGACGATCGCGGTCTTGCCGGGTAGCTCCAAGACCGTCATCGTTGCTTGCTCTCCGGACGCAGGTCGCGGTAGGGACGCAGTTCGCGGCGCGCAATGGCGCGTTTGTGCACCTCGTCCGGGCCGTCGGCGAGCCGCAGCGTGCGCAGGTGCGCGTAGGCCATGGCGAGCGGGAAGTCGTCGGTGACGCCGGCGCCGCCGTGGACTTGAATGGCGCGGTCGACGATCTTCAGCGCGATGTTGGGGGCGGCGACCTTGATCGCCGCGATCTCGGTCTGCGCCTCCTTGTTGCCGACCGTGTCCATCATGTGCGCGGCCTTCAGCGTGAGCAGCCGGATCATCTCGATGTCGATGCGCGCCTCGGCGATCCAGTCCTGGATGTTGGCGTTGTCGGCGACCGGCTTACCGAAGGTGACCCGGGACTGGGCGCGCTTGCACATCAGCTCCAGCGCGCGTTCGGCCATGCCGATGGCCCGCATGCAGTGGTGGATACGACCGGGCCCGAGCCGGGCCTGGCTGATCGCGAAGCCCTCACCCTCGCCCTTGAGCACATCCTTGGCGGGCACCCGTACGTCGGTGAAGTCGATCTCGGCGTGGCCCTCGCGGTCCTGGTAGCCGAACACCGGCAGGCCTCGCAGCACGGTGACGCCGGGGGCGTCAATCGGCACCACCATCATCGACTGCTGACGGTGCGGCGGGGCGGCAGGGTCGGTCTTGCCCATCACGATGAGGACCTTGCAGTTCCGGTGCAAGGCGTTGGAGGCGAACCACTTCCGGCCGTTGAGCACGTAGTCGTCGCCGTCCCGGAGCATGGACAGCTCGACATTGGTGGCATCGGAGCTGGCCACTTGTGGCTCGGTCATGGCGAACGCCGACCTGATGGTGCCCTCCAGCAGCGGCTTGAGGTACTTCTCCCGGTGCTCGTCGCTGCCGAAGAGCTCCAGCACCTCCATGTTGCCGGTGTCGGGAGCGCTGCAGTTGCACGCCTCGGGGGCGATGAAGCTGCGGCCCATGATCTCCGCGAGCGGCGCATATTCCAGGTTGGTCAGTCCCGCGCCGGTATCGGGGTGCGGGTGAAAGAGGTTCCACAGGCCGCGTTTTCGGGCCTCGACCTTGAGTTCCTCCAGGACCGGCGGCTGATAGTGCGGGTCGCCCGAGTCCCGCATCTGCTCCTCGTACACGGCCTCCGCCGGGTACACATGCGACTCCATGAAGTCGAACAGCTCCTTCTGCAGCTGCTGCGCGCGTTCCGAGATGTCAAACATGGACATGTGGGCTCCTTGATCGGTAGGGAATGGTCATTGACTGTCGTTCAGCAACGAAGCCTGGTAGCGGCGCATCCCGCGCAGCCAACGGTCGTAATCGGATGCCTTCTGCCGGAACATGTCGAGCACGTTGGCGTGTGGCAGGATCAAGAACCGCTCTTCGTCGATGGCGGCCAGCACGTCGCGGGCGACCTCGGCGGGCTCCAGCACCGCGCCGGCGGAGGTGACCGCCCGGGTAGCGGCGACGCCGAGCGGATGTCCGGAACTCTCTCCGCCGTACAACAGCTCGGTGTTCACACCCATCGGGCACAGGCAGCTGACCCGGATGCCCAGGTCGCCGTAGGTGATGCTGAGCCATTCTGCGAATCCGACGGCAGCGTGCTTGGTGACGGCGTAGGTCGCCCCGCCGATCTGGGTGAGCAGGCCGGCGGCCGATGCGGTGCTGACGAAATAGCCTTCGCCGCGCTCGACCCAGCCGGGAATCAGCAGTTGCGCGGCCCGGATGTGGGCGCGCAGGTTCACGTCGATCGCACGATCCCAGTCCGCGTCGCTGGCCTCGAGCCCGGGTGTCCCGAGGACCCCGGCGTTGGCGAAGTACATATCGACCGGGCCGAAGTCGCGCTCCGCCAACGAGATCAGGCTACGAATGGCCGTCGTGTCAGAGACGTCCGCGCCGGCCGCGACCGCAGCCCCCGGCCGAGCACTGTTGAACTTGTCGGCGACCGCCTGCGCTCGGGCCGCGTCCAGGTCTGCCACCAGCACGCGGGCGCCGTGGGTGGTGAGTTCCCCGACGAGCGCGCCGCCGATGCCGCCACCCCCACCGGTGACGATGGCGACCTTGCCGTCGACCTTCATCGAGTCTCCTTTGGTGCCACGCGGATACCGAAGCGTTCGTCGAGCTGTTTGCGGGTGTCCGCGGCCTCGGTGTGCAGCACGCCGGCGATCCCGAGCCGGGCCGCGCCGTCGAGGTTCTGCTGCAGGTCGTCGATCATGATCGCCTGCTCGGGTGTCACCCCGAGTCGCTCACATGCGATGGCGTAGATCCGCCGCGATGGCTTGCGGATGCCGACTTCCGAGGAGATCACCACGACGTCGGCCAGCGCGTTGAGGTCGAAGTCCGCGTAGCAGTCGCGCCCGAATGCGTTGGACACCAAGGCAATCGGAACTCTGGCTGTCCGGAGCTCTTCGATCAGGCGCACGGTGTCGTCGTCGCGACGCAAACCGGCCTGCATCCGCACCGAGAGCCGCTCGGGGTCAACCGCAACGCCGTGCGCGTGGAGCCGCTCGGCGAACCCGCGGTCAAAGGCGTCGGCGTCGATGCGGCCGGACTCGTGCTCGACCAGAAGTTTCCGGCACGCGGCGTCGTTGCTGAGCAACTCCAGCAGCAGCCCCCGCACCGCACCGACCGAGACGCCGAAATCCTCGAAAGCCTGGAGCACGCTGGTGGTCAGCACGCCGCCGAAGTCCACCAGCACCGCGGTGCGCGTCATGTGAGCTCGAACCGCGCGAGCACCATCTTCTCGGCACAACCACCCCGGGCGCATCTCACCCACTTCTTATACCCAGAATTTGAATCCGACGTCAAGTTCAGCTTCTGCTGCGCCCCGTGATCATCAGCGCTCGCTTCGCGGCGGTTACGGGTCCTGGGCCGCTGACCGGGCACGGTGACCCGGTCGAGGAATCCGAAGGGCGTTAACCCACAGCCGGGTCACAATCTGGACGAGATCCTCGTCGGTCGTCGCCGGTGTGTCGTCGCGGTCCTCGCGTGTGACGAAGTGCCCGAACGCAAAACGGCTCATCATCGCGGACAGCGCTCGCGACGCGAGCAGGGGGTCCAAATCTGTATCCGCCTGGCCATTGGCCTGCAGCTTGGCGATGCTGCGCGCGTTGCGCCGGACGAACGCGTTCGAGCGCAAGGTGCGCAACTCCCGGAACTCGGGGTCGACGTTGGCAACCTGTTCGAGCAGGCCCATCAGCTTCGCGTTGCGCTTGTACGCCTGCAGGTAGGCCCGGTTGCTGGCCTCGATGATGGCGGCGGGATCGTCCTCGGTCGCGACATGCGGCATGCCGGGATGCAGCATGTCCTCCTGGGCGACCACGAGAACCGCCGCGAAGATCTCTTCCTTGCTGGAGAAGTACGTGTAAAAGGTGCCCGCCGAGCACTTTGCCGCGCGCGTGATGTCGACCAGCCGGGCATCCAGATATCCCATGCGTTCGAAAACTTTTCGTGCCGCCGCAACCAACGCGGCGCGAGTACGCAGACCACGCTCGGTAGCCGGTGGCTCCCGGAGCAGCGATGAACGCGCCATCGATGGAGGACTGTCCGCGTGGCCGTCGTCGGCGGCAACGTTGACCATGTCCACATTTATACGGGACCGATCGCTGCGAAACCGGCCATCGGCAATTGACGTTGACACCAAGTTCAATTAAAACTGTCGGTGTGACGTGGATAACACCGGGTGGGGCGACGGTTGGAGATCACCATGGTTCAGTCGGCGTCGGCTGACGTCAGTCCACCGCATCCGCTGTTGACGGTGCTCGAGGCGCCCCGGGCACTCGTGGAGTACGCCGGCTTCACCGCCACCTGTCGGTTACTGTCGGTAGGCCGGTCGGGTCATGATCGACCGGTCCTGGTGCTACCCGGGATGCTCGTCGGCGATCGTTCCACCCGTCCGTTGCGCCGGCTGCTCAACACCGCCGGATATGCGGCCTACGGGTGGAAACTGGGGACGAACGTCGGCCCGACCCGCAGGATCATCAACGGAATCGACGCGGTTCTAGATGACATCACGGACGTGCACGGCGAACCCGTGAGCGTCATCGGATGGAGCCTGGGCGGCATACTGGGGCATGACCTCGCTCGCCGGCATCCGGGAGCGGTGGATCGCCTGATCACGCTCGCCAGCCCGCTGTACATCGTCGATCGCGGCCAGTCGAGGGCATCGTTGTTCTACGACGAGTTCGCTCCGGCTCACCTGGCCGAATACGCGATGGACACCTGGCGGGTGCCGTCGGTCTCGTCGGTGCCGGCCACATCCATCTTCAGCAAGACCGACGGGGTCGTGCGCTGGGAGACCTGCGTGCACCCTTCGGGGCCGCTCACCGAGAACATCGAGGTCTACGGCAGTCACTGTGGGTTGGGTTTCCACCCGGCCGCCGCCTACGCGATCCTGGACCGCCTGGCCGTTCCCACCGATCCGTGGCCCAAATTCGTTCCGCCCGGATGGCTTGCCATTCACTTCCCCACGCAACCCGACGCCACGCGGCATAGCCGGGCGAGCAGAATCGCGTAATCCGAAAGGTGCGACATGGCCAGCGTCATCACGCCGGTTCTCCGGCACGCCGATAGCGACCCCGAGCACGTCGCGCTGCGGAGTGCGCAGGGCAGCTGGACCTACGCGCGGCTCAGCGACGCCGCCCTGGCCTATGCGGAGGCCCTTCGCCAGCAGAGCATCGGGGCCGGGGACCGGGTCCTGTTGATCGCTCCGACCGTGCCGGAGTTCGTGATCGCCTACCTCGGCATCCACGCGCTCGGCGGGGTGGTGGTCCCGGTCAACACCATGTCGACGCGCTCGGAGCTGGAGTACTTCATTGGTGACGCCGGCTGTTCGCTCGTGGTCGCGTGGCACGAACTCGGCTCGGCGGCAGCCGAAGCCGCCACCACGCACGGAGTACCGCACTGGAGCTTGACCGAAGGCGCTCGGGCCGGCGACGAAATTCTCGGCGTGGTGTGCGACCGCGCGTCCGACGACACGGCCGTCATCCTGTTCACGTCCGGGACAACCGGGCGACCCAAGGGTGCCGAGTTGACCGTTGGCAACCTGCTGTCCGCGGGAGAGATCTCGGCGCGGCTCTGCGGCACCACACCCGAGGATCGGGTCGGCACCGGCCTTCCGCTGTTCCACGTGTTCGGACAGGCGGCGGTGCTGATGTCGGCGCTCACTGGTGGCGCAACCGTGTCACTGTTGGCGCGGTTCAGCGCCGAGGCGATGCTGGACATGCTTCGTCGCGACCGGCTGACCATCATGTGCGGCGTCCCGACCATGTGGAACGCGATGCTGCACAGCGCCGGCGACGCCACCGCTGACGATTTCGCCCAACTTCGCCTCGCCGTTTCCGGCGGGGCGTCGCTGCCGGCGGAGGTCGCCCGGGCCTTCCAGGAGAAGTTCGGCTGCACCTTGCTCGAGGGGTACGGGCTGACCGAAACCACCGCCGTCGCGACGTTCAGCGGCGCCACCGCTCCGCCTGGGACGGTCGGTCAGGCGGTGTTCGACACCGAGGTGCAGATCCGCGACCAGGACGGCCGGGCGGTCGGGCGGAACACCGCGGGTGAGGTGTACATCAAGGGCCCAACGGTGATGCGCGGCTACCACAATCGCCCGGACGCCACCACCGAGGTGTTGTCGGCCGACGGCTGGTTGCGCACCGGCGACATCGGGGCGATGGACGCCGAGGGAAACCTGCGCATCGTCGACCGGGTCAAGGATCTGATCATCCGCGGCGGCTACAACGTGTACCCCAGCGAGGTCGAGGCGGTTCTCTACGAACACCCGGACATCGTCGAGGCCGCGGTCGTCGGCATCCCGCATGAACACTACGGCGAGGAGGTCGCCGCCGTCGTCGTCCTTCGTCCCGGTTCGCGCCAGGACGGTCCCGCGATCACGGCGTGGTCGCGAGAGCGCTTGTCGGCCTACAAGATTCCGCGCGTCGTACAGTTTGTCGACGAGCTGCCGAAGGGCTCGACCGGCAAACTCCTCAAGCGCGCCATCGACCGCGACCCGCTGGTCAAGATCGCGGCCGACCAGTCAGGCGCCCGATGAGGCAGCTGCCCGGTGTCCATTCCAGCTTCGTGTACATGGAGAATTCACGAACCATCGGTCACGTCTGCGGGATGATGATCGTCGACCCGAGTCCCGAGCCGCAGGAGATCCTGCCGCCTCCGGCCAAGCCGACGTCGGAGCCTGTGCCGTCCGAGTGGGGAGATGCTCGGGCGGGATGGGCTCGGCGTGATTCGCCATCCGCTCAACGGAATTCGGCTGGTGCGGGCGATTGCGAGGGGAGGCGAGCGGTCTGAGCCGTCCGTTCGGCTGGGGAGCCGCAGGGCAGCTACCGGGACGCGATCGACTTCGGCGTCATCAGTACTCCGGAAATGCCCGACATCTGGAACCTCATCGAGTACCTGACGCAGGAGCTCGACGAATTTCACGCGGTGGACTGAACCGTCACGGGCATTGCTACGCTGATTCTTGTTGCGCTCTACCATGATTCGCCAGGTGCCGTCCACCGGTGCGAACCGCGGTCGCCAGTGCACTGCCCTAATGGGTCCGGGCCACCGAAATACGAATTCGCGCTCGTCGCCGGCCAGATCCACCGACCCCACCTCGGCGCCAGCTGTGTCACTCACCGAGACCCGGTTCGCCGCGTTCGAGGGCAGCCATGAGTCGATCGAGCAACGGCCTCTGACCCTTGAGGAGTTTCACGTGGGCCTCGGCCACGGAAAACCAACCTACGCGGTCGATTTCCGGATACTCGCTGATGTTGCCCGACCCCTTCGGCCACTCCAGCTCGAACGTGTTGCTGACGGTGCCCTCGAGGTCCAGATCGCCGCGAACGGCGAACGCCGTGATGACCTTGCCGCTCGGCTGCTTCAACGGCGCGAAGTCGATGCGCGGCCCGTCGGGCGCCGCCTTGCCGAGTTCCTCGTGGAATTCGCGTTGCGCCGTCGTCCAGGGATCTTCACCCT
>Ga0164298_10000266_pt1 | contig 14997 bp, 13 predicted proteins | sample Whisoiple_216_MG_FD_109713 | JGI IMG/M metagenome (GOLD analysis project Ga0164298, IMG submission 109713) | Unamended control soil microbial communities from upstate New York, USA - Whitman soil sample_216_MG | ecosystem: Environmental > Terrestrial > Soil > Agricultural land ... | reverse complement strand
TTCTCCTCGCGGGGTCCGGCCACTTCGGCGACCGGGTTGCCGATCGGTGCGGAGTCCGTCTCGTCGACGAGGTCGGCGAGTGCCTCGGCAACGCTTCGGGCGGCGACGAGCTGGGTGCGCATCGGGGGTAGGTAGGCGGTGTCGCCTTGGGTCGTCCACTTGACCAGTTCCGCGACGAACTCGTGGAACTGGGCGGCGCGCAGGATGCGGACGGGAATGGGCCCGTCGAGGTGAGCTCGCTCCTGGACCACCTTGGCGGCGTTGTAGCCGGTGTTGAAGTGGTCGGTGCCGATGATCGAGACGACGAGGATTCCCTCGACGCCGCGCTCGACACCCGCCTGCTGCAGGTTGCGCGCCGCGGTCGTGAAGAACTCGGTTGCCTCCGCCTGGTCGGGCGAGGGGCCGGTGGCGGCGTCGACGATCAGGTCGACTCCCTCCAGCGCCGCCGTGAGGCCCTCGCCGGTGATCACGTCGACGCCGTCGCGGCGCGAGATCGGCACCACCTCGTGCCCCCGCTCGCGCAGGATCTCGACGGTGGGACGGCCAAGGCGGCCGCTCGCACCGGCGACGGCGATCTTCCTCTCGCTTGCCATGGTTGCTTTCCTTTCAGTCTGGGCCGCCTCTGGGTCGGCCGTTTTCTTCGTCTAAAGGTGTGACGGAGCCGAGGGCAGAGATGTGACCGAGTCGGGACAACAGGATCTGGCGAGGCGGTTCGAGCAGAGCCGCCGCCGCCTCTGGGCGGTCGCCTTCCGCATGCTCGGTGCCAGCGGCGAAGCGGAGGAGGCGGTGCAGGAGGCCTGGTTGCGGTTGGCTCGAAGCGACTCGGAGGAGATCGAGGACCTGCCGAGCTGGCTGACGACCGTGGTCGCGCGGATCTGCCTCGACATGCTGCGCGCTCGCAAGGCGCGCCAGGAGGAGCCGCTCGGTCCCCACGTGCCCGACCCGATCGTCAGCCCGGCCGCGGGTGGCGACCCCGAGCACGAGGCTCTCGTCGCCGACTCGGTCGGCCTGGCGATGCTCGGCGTGCTCGGGACCCTCAGCCCGGAGGAGCGCGTCGCCTTCGTCCTGCACGACATGTTCTCGGTCCCCTTCGGGCAGGTGGCCGAACTGCTCGACCGCTCGCCGGTCGCCGCGAGAAAGGCGGCCAGCCGCGCTCGCAAGCGGGTCGAGGCCGAACCGACGGCACCCGACGTCGACCTCGATCGCCAGTGGGAGGTCGTCGAGGCCTTCTTCGAGGCGTCCCGTGAGGGCGACTTCGACGCGCTGGTCGAGGTCCTCCACCCCGAAGTCGTTCTCCGCTCGGACGGTGGCGCGGCCCGCCCATCGGCCAACCACGTGATTCGCGGCGCCGCCGAGGTTGCGGGTCGAGCGCAAACCTTCGCTCACCTTGCACCGTTTGTTCGGCAGGTCCTCGTCAACGGCGCCCCCGGCGTCGTCGTCGCTCCCCAGGGCAAGCCGTTCTCCGTGATGGCCTTCACCGTCGCCGGCGGCAAGATCGTTGCGATTGACGCCCTCGCGGACCCGGTTCGCCTCGAGCGCCTCGAGCTCGGCGTCTAGCCAGGCAGCCTGCCAAACCGCAGCCGAGAAGCTCTAAGCTCGGTCGATGGCGGCGATCACAGCGTTTCGGCTTCGGTTCGGTGGATCATCCGGCTGGGTGCTGATCGGCGCGATGCTCGCGCTGGCGATCGCGGTGCTCGTGCCGGCGCGGGCGGATGCCTTCGGCACCTTCGCCAACGGTGTGCTCACGGTCGGTGGCGGCGAGGGGAAAATCGTCCCTCGCTGCGCGAGTGACGGCGAGATCACCGTCAGCGGCGCCTTCGTCGACAACGGCCCCGTCTACTGCCGCGACTTGAGGCGAATCGAGGCTTCGTCGTCCGTCTCCACCCTCTTCGACTTCTCTCAGCTGCCCGACGACCTCGGCGGCGGCCAGGGCCCGATCGAGATCCACGCCATCTCCACGGTGAGCGATCCGACCGAATTCTCCAGCGACAAGTTCATCGGGGCTCCGGGCCACATCAACGTCTTCGACGGTGGGCTCGGCTTCGACTCCATCGTCGGCGGCAACCTCAACGACAGCCTCAGCGGCGGCGCGGACAGCGACAAGATCGACGGCGGACGCGGAAACGACATTCTCTACGGCGGTTCTGGAGCGGACAAGCTGCTCGGCGGGCCCGGCCGCGACACCCTGAGGGGCGGCAGCGGGAGCGACAAGCTGGTCGGCGGCCCCGGTAAGGACACCGAAAAGCAGTAGCCGGCCGAGTCGGCCGCGCGACGGCAGCGGCGCGGCTCGGGCAGGATCGCGAGCATGCGGTTCACGCGTTTGGAGCTGGAGGAGTTTCGCGGCCACGAGGTCGACGATCTCGTCGGGCCGGGACTGAGGCTGCTGTTCGTCGGCATCAACCCGGGCCTGTGGACGGCCGCGGTCAAGACCCACTTTGCGCATCCCACCAACCGCTTTTACCCGGCCCTGGCCGCGGCCGGCATCACCGATTACGAGGTCGATCGGGTCGCCGGGATGACCGCTGCCGATCGCGCCCACCTCGTGTCGAGGGGCATTGGCATCACCAACCTCGTGCGGCGGGCCACCGCGCGCGCCTCCGAGCTCTCGCACGAGGAGCTGCACGAGGGCGGCGCGCGGCTGCAGCGGTTCGTCGCCGAGCACCGGCCCGCGGTCGTCGCGATCGCTGGCGTCACCGCCTACCGCGACGCCTTCGGCGAGCGCGGCGCGGCCTTGGGCCGCCAGCCGGACACGCTCGACAGCGCGACCCGCTGGTCCGGCGCGGCGCTCTGGGTGGTCCCCAATCCGAGCGGGCTCAATGCCCACGAGACGGTCCCGACGCTCGCCGCCGCCTACGCGGCGCCGGCCGCCGAGGCCGGCGTCATCGCTCGCTAGAGCTAAAGGCAACCCATGACGCTTGCCGGCGCCGCCCCAGCCGGGGTCATGTACCCGGCTGGGTGTCCCTTTACGTAGATCGTCCTCACCGCTGGCTCGCGCCTGAGGTGGCCGCCGGCGATTTCCCGGGCCGCGGTGAGAATCTCCGACGGCCAACCCTGACCGCGGGGCGGCAGGGCATTTCCGCTAAAGCCTTTTTCGCGGACCATCCGCAGGAGGACCGGCCAGTGGCGAGCCGTGCCCATCGCCTCGACCGCTTCCCGCGCCGCGGCGTCATTCCCGGTTCGGGTCGCGGACAGCCAGCGCCGGAGCCAGCCGCAAGCGACCGCTCCCGTCACCGACTTGCCGAGCATGAAGCGATCGGTGAGGGCGCTTTTGGTTTGCGGGCCGGAGGTATCGGGGCCTGGCGGCCCGGGCATTACCCGGAACTGCAGGGCGGAGGCGTCGAAGTCCGGTGGCACGGGTATGCCGCGGAGCATCTGCGCGATTGCCGCCGAGCGCGCTGCGGGACGAATGACTTCGGCTGGCATCGCGCTGAGCCAGGCCTCGACGCCGACCGAGCGCAGCGAGCGCAGCAGGGCCTCGTATTCCTCTTTGCCTCCGAACGAGCCGGTGAGTTCGATGAAGACGTTCCCCTGTGGTGAGAGGACCGTCGTGAAGTTGGGGTGTTGGCCGGGGTAGGCGAAGGTGGTTGCCCGCTGGCCGAGGAGAGTCGAGGTCTCCAGCTTGCTGACGTGGCAACAGGCATGACCGTTTTCGCGAAGCCTCTCGCGGTAGAGACGGGCGGGATACCAGGTGAGGTTGAGCTGGCGCCCGCCGGGGCCGTAGAGCCGGTGTTCGTCGTTTTTGTAGATCAGCGAGCCCTGGTCGACTTCGAAGCTGCGGGCATGGACGATCGACCAGCCGGGGGCGGTGACGAGCAGACGCGGATTTGCTTCGGCCACCTCGACCGCGGCGGCGGCGAAGCTGGGGTGCCCGCCGTCTCTGACCGAATCGACGGAGCCGCCGAAGAGGAGGATCAGCGCGGCGATCACGCCAATGCAGGCGAGGCCGAGGCCGAGTGAGGCGCCGCGATGCCGCGAGAAAATCCCACGGCGAGTCGGGTGGGTGCCCGCGGCTTGCTCGCGAGCGACGCGGTCGCCGGCCGAAATCGGCCTCGAGGGGGACTCGCCGACGGCGATCGCCCGCCGCATTGCGCGCGAGAGCTCGGCCTCGGCGATCGCCTCCCGCAGCTTCGTCGCGGAGGACGGGTTGGCTGCCCGCATCGTGGCGAGTGCATCGTCGTTTCGGCTCTTGCGGTTCATTGGGTCTCCTCGGCGGGGCTGGATGCCGCGGCGCGGTTCTCTCGGGGTGAGTGTCCGGCTGCTTCGAGTTGTTTCGCGAGCTTGCGGCGGGCGCGGTGCAGCCGCACCCGGAAGGCGCCCGGCGAGCAGCCGAGGACCCGTGCCGCGTCGCGGGTGTCGAGCCCGTCCCAGGCGACCAGGCGCAGGACCTCGCGCTCCGGCTCGGCGAGGAGGGCGAAGGCTGCCGAGAAGGCGTCGCGGCGGCCCAGCGATTCGACGGGATCGGCTTCCGATGGGGCGCCGCCGGTCTCGTGCGCCAGGCGCGTATCGAGATTGCGGCGGCGACGGGTCGACCGATATTGGTTGGCGATGACGTTGCCGGCGATCGCGTACAGCCAGGGGAGGGCGGGATCGGGAATGCGCTCGCGCCGGCGCCAGGCGACCGCGAAGGTGTCGGCGACCACGTCCTCGGCGACATCCCGGCCGGAGACGCGCCGCATCGAGAAGGCGAGAACCTGCGCGTAGTGGTCGCGGAAGCAGCGCTCGAAGCGGTCGCGGTAGATGTCCGGGACCGCGTTCGGCAGATCGTCGACGGGAAGCATCTGGGAGTAGATGTGCGGCCGGGCGCGGTTGTTACACCTGCCCAGCGCGAGCGGGAGGAACGGCTAGGCGGTGAGTCGGACCGGGAGCGTCTTGAGCTGGTTGAGGAAGGCCGACTCGACGAAGGTCGGCTTGCCCTCGAGAGTCATGTCCGGGTAACGGGCGAGGGTCTCCTCCAGGAGGATCTTCAGCTCGAGGCGCGCCAGCGCCGTGCCGAGGCAGAAGTGGCGGCCGCCGGCGCCGAAGGCCTGGTGCTCCGGATTGCGGTGGACGTCGAAGCGGTCGGGTTCCTCGTAACGGCTGGCGTCGCGATTCGAGGACGCGTACCACATCACCACCTTCTCGCCCTGCTTTATCTCTTGGCCATTGAGGACGGTGTCCTTGGTCGCGGTGCGGCGGAAATGGGCGAAGGCGGGGAACATTCGCAGCGACTCCTCGACCACGCTGGGAATCAAGGTCGGGTCGTCGAGGACGAGTTGGCGCTGGTCGGGGTCTTCCAGCAGCGCCCGCATCCCGCTGCAGTAGGTCGCCTTGGTGCTGTCGTTGCCGGCGGCGACGAGGAGGAAGAAGCCCATCACGATCTCGTGCTCCTCGAGCCTCTCGCCTTCGACCTCGGCATTGACGAGGACCGTGGTGAGATCGTCGGTCGGGCTCTCGCGTCGCTCGGCGATCATCGTGCTGCAGCGGGCGAAGATTTCGGCGACCGCTTTCTGGATCACGGCTTCGATGCTGTCGGGACCGTCCGGGCTGTAGTCCGGGTCGCTCGCCGCCAGGGCCGTATTCATCAACTCCGCCCAGGCCGCGTCGTCGCGCTCGGGGATTCCCATGAAGCTGCCGATCACCCGCGAGACCGCGGGCTGGGCGACGTCGGCGACGAGGTCACAGCTCTCGCGGCCCTCGAGGCGGTCGAGCACGTCGACGACGATCTTGCGGATCGACTCCTCGTGGGCGGCGATTCGCTTCGGCGTGAAGCCGGCCTGGAAGAGGGCCTTGAGGCGGTCGTGCTTGGGCGGGTCCATGCCGATGAACATCGCCCGCGCCAGCTCGATCGGGAAGACCTCGTCGATCGCGACGACGCCGCCGAGTTCGGAGGAGTAGGTCTCCCAGTCGCGGCTGACCGCGTGGACGTCGTCGGCCGTCGTCACCGACCAGAAGCCCGCTGCCTCCGGCAGTTCGGTGACTTCAGATGTCCAGTGAACCGGGCAGCGCCCGCGCATCTGCTCGAACAGAGCATGGGGTGGACCGTCGACCCAGTGCTCGCGCTCGAGCACCAGCTCGTCCTCGAGGGCCCGTGCCGCCTTCGCGCTCTTCGCCTGGTCTGCCACCTCCCGAGATACTACTGGCTGGCTGGCCAGTTTTGGCAGCGGTCAACCTGATTCCTACACTTGGGCTCGTGACGCCTGAGGAGCTCGCCAACCTCGCGCACCTGCGCCGCGCTCGCGATCTGATCGATCGCGAGTACGCGCGCCCGCTCGACGTCGCCGCGCTCGCCCGCGCCGCGCTGATGTCGAGCGCGCACTTCTCGCGGCAGTTCCGCGCGGCCTATGGGGAGACGCCCTACGGGTACCTGATGACGCGGCGAATCGAGCGGGCGAAGGCGCTGCTGCGTCGTGGCGACATGTCGGTCACCGAGGTCTGCACGGAGGTCGGGTGCTCGTCGCTCGGCTCGTTCAGCGCTCGCTTCACGCGGCTGGTGGGGGAGACGCCGACGGCCTACCGGGCCCGGGACCACGGCGCGCTCGCGGGCGTGCCGGGCTGCATCGCCAAGGACCTCACCCGGCCGAGCCGCGAGTTGAGCAGGAATGGAGAAACGCCCGCCGCCCTGGCTCCCTAGCCTTGCTGGCATGAACCTCACTCTCTCCCAATGCTTCGTCCTAGTCCATGACCCCGACCAGGCGCTGGCCTTCTATCGCGACACGCTCGGCCTCGAGCTGCGCAACGACGTCGCCAAGGGTGACTTCCGCTGGATCACCGTCGGCGCCGCCTCCCAACCCGGCGTCGCGATCGTCCTCACCAACTACCTGAACGGCAGCCCCGCCGACCAGGACGCGCTCACCGCCCTGATCGCCAAGGGAGCCCTCAACGGCGTCCACTTCCACAGCGATGACCTCGACGCCAGCTTCGAGAAAGTCGACGCCTCGGATGCCGAGATCGTGCAGGAGCCGACCGACCAGCCCTGGGGCACCCGGGACTTTGCCGTCCGTGACCCGTCCGGCAACATGGTGCGCATCGACCAGCCTCCCGCGCAGAGCTAGTGGCCAGGAAGAAAGACGCGCGCTCGCCCGCGCCGCCCGACGCCGACAGCCATGACCTGATCCGCGTGCACGGCGCGCGCGTGAACAACCTCAAGGACGTCAGCGTCGCGATTCCCAAGCGCCGGCTGACGGCGTTCACCGGCGTCTCCGGCTCGGGCAAGAGCTCGCTCGTGTTCGGCACGATCGCGGCCGAGTCACAGCGGCTGATCAACGAGACCTACAGCGCCTTCGTGCAGGGCTTCATGCCGACGCTTGCGCGGCCCGAGGTCGACGTGCTCGAGGGGTTGACGACGGCGATCATCGTCGACCAGGAGCGGATGGGCGCCGACGCCCGCTCCACGGTGGGCACGGCCACCGATGCCAACGCGATGCTGCGCATCCTCTTCAGCCGGCTTGGCAAACCGCGGATCGGCTCGCCCAACGCGTTCTCCTTCAACGTCGCCTCGGTGGAGGCGTCCGGGATGCTCAAGAAAGGCGACGGAAAGTCCGAGCGGGTGAACTTCTCCCGCACCGGCGGCATGTGTACGCGCTGCGAGGGCCGGGGCAAGGTCACCGACTTCGACCTCTCTCAGCTATACGACGAGAGCAAGTCGCTCAACGAAGGGGCGCTGACGGTCCCCGGCTACAGCATGGATGGCTGGTACGGCCGCATCTTCAGGGGCTGCGGCTTCTTCGACCCCGACAAGCCGATCCGCAAGTTCACCAAGGTGGAACTCAAGGACCTGCTCCACAAGGAGCCGACCAAGATCAAGGTCGACGACGTCAACCTGACTTACGAAGGCCTGATCCCGAAGATCCAGAAGTCGTTCCTCGCCAAGGATCCGGAGGCGATGCAGCCGCACATCCGGGCGTTCGTCGATCGGGCGATCACCTTCACCACCTGCCCCGAGTGCGATGGCACTCGGCTGAGCGAGGCGGCTCGATCGTCGAAGATCAGGAAGAAGAACATCGCCGACGCCTGCGCGATGCAGATCACCGACCTGGCCGAGTGGGTCCGCGGCCTCGACGAGCCGGCGGTGGCGCCGCTGCTCGAGGCGCTGGGGGAGCCCCTCGACTCGTTCGTGGAGATCGGGCTGGGCTACCTCTCGCTCGACCGGGCCTCGGGCACGCTCTCGGGCGGTGAGGCGCAGCGCACCAAGATGATCCGCCAGCTCGGCTCCTCGCTGACCGACGTCACCTACGTCTTCGACGAGCCGACGATCGGGCTGCACCCGCACGACATCCAGCGGATGAACGAGCTCCTGCTGCGGCTGCGCGACAAGGGCAACACCGTGCTCGTCGTCGAGCACAAGCCCGAGGCGATCGCGATCGCCGACCACGTCGTCGACCTCGGTCCGCGCGCCGGCGGCGAGGGCGGCGAGGTGGTCTTCGAGGGCAGTGTCGAGGGCTTGCGGGCCAGCGACACGCTGACCGGCCAGCACCTCGACGACCGCGCCTCCCTGAAGCCCTCGGTGCGGACCTTCTCGGCGGCATTCGAGGTGCGCGGCGCCAGCACCAACAACCTGCGCGACGTCGACGTCGACATCCCGCTCGGGGTGTTGGTCGTCGTCACCGGAGTGGCGGGCTCGGGCAAGAGCTCGCTGATCGATGGCTCGGTGTCCGGCCGGGACGGGGTGGTGACGGTCGACCAGGCCGCGATCCGCGGCTCGCGGCGCAGCAACCCGGCGACGTACACCAAGCTGCTCGACCCGGTCCGCAAGGCGTTCGCGAAAGCGAACGGCGTCAAACCGGGCCTGTTCAGCGCCAACTCCGAAGGCGCCTGCCCCAACTGCAACGGCGCCGGCGTCATCTACACCGACCTGGCGGTTATGGCCAGCGTCGCCACAACCTGCGAGGAGTGCGAGGGAAAGCGGTTCCAAGCCGAGGTGCTCCAATACGAATTCGGTGGAATGGACATCAGCGAGGTGCTGGCGATGTCGGTTGGGGAAGCTGGGGAGTTCTTCGGCGAGGGTGAGGCGGAGGTGGCGGCCGCGCGCAAGATCCTCGAACGGCTCGCCGACGTCGGGCTCGGTTACCTCAACATCGGCCAGCCGTTGACGACGCTGTCCGGCGGCGAGCGGCAGCGGCTCAAGCTGGCAACCCAGATGGCCGCGAAGGGTGGCGTCTACATCCTCGACGAGCCGACCACCGGCCTTCACCTCGCCGACGTCGAGCAGCTGCTCGGGTTGCTTGACCGACTGGTCGACTCCGGCAAGTCGGCGATCGTCATCGAGCACCACCAGGCGGTGATGGCGCACGCCGACTGGATCATCGACCTCGGCCCCGGCGCCGGCCACGACGGCGGCCGGATCGTCTTCGAGGGCACGCCCGCCGACCTCGTCGCCGACCGTTCCACCCTCACCGGCGAGCACCTCGCCGCTTACGTTGGCAGGTGATCGTGAATCATCAGATTGGAGTGGCGGCTTTTGTGCCCACTGGTCTATGCCACGCGAGGCCGGGGCGGTTCTTGTATCGCCGCGTGACCCACCAACTCGTTTTCGTATCCAATCGTCTCCACGTCCAGGGTCCATCCCCGATCTGATCGTCCCGCCTAAAGCCCATCCATTTGCCGTGGAGTCGGTCCCCGGTGCTGTTCAGTAGAAGTTGGCAAGTGCCGTGATAAGCGCGCTGGCTCTTGGGGGTCAGCTCGCGCCAGGTTCCCGTGACTATTGAGCGCTCGAGTTCGAGCTCCAATGTCAGCTTCGACCCCTCTGGGCGCTCGAGGCTCCGCCCCGCAATGCCGCCACTCCCTTGCTTGAGCACGATTAGGTACTGGTCTTCCAGCTTTCCTTCTCTCACCGAAGATTCGTAGATATAGCCAGCCTCCCAAACGCCATTCAGCGTTCTGGGTTCCTTGGCTCCTCCACCTCGGAGGCGCATGGCACGAAACACCAAACGATCGAGTGGCCGTCCAACCGCTCTCTCTAGAAACACTCCCGCGAGCCCGCCTCCGATGAGCAGTAGGAAGCTCTCGACGATCATCCGCCCGTCCCTCTCGACCTGGCAGGTCTCAGTGCGGTCTCAAAGCTGCTTGCGCACACCCCTGAACCATTGCCGATCAGGGCGATCAGCGCGGCCTGGAAGCGAGGAGGACCTTCGCGCCGCCAGCAGTGTCATCGCGGCAGGCTCGCAGATCGACGCGGGCCGGGCACAATTGAGGCCGATCCAGGCCAGACTCCCGCAACCGTACCCGTGACTCCCCGCCTACATCAGCGCTTCCCGCTCCTGGCCGAGACCCTGCCCCACCTCGCCCTGTCCGAGCGCCCGACGCCTGTCCGCGAGCTGCCCGGTCTCGGCATCTGGGTCAAGGAAGACGGCGCCTTCGGCTCAGGCGGCTGGGGCGGCAACAAGGTGCGCAAGCTGGAGTGGCTGATCCCAGATGCCCGGCGCCGTGGCCGCCGCTCGATCCTCACCTTCGGCGGCCTCGGCACGAACTGGGGGCTGGCGACCGCGCTCTATGCCCGCGAACACGGCCTGAAGACCGCGCTCGCGCTCGTCGACCAGCCGATCGATGCTCACGTCCGCGCTCAGCTCGCCCGGCTCGATGCCTCGGGTGCGCGCATCTACCGCACTCATACGAAGGCGCGCACCGTGGCGATGCTGCCGTGGCTGATCGCCCGCAACGCTGGCGGTGGCCGCCCGCCCTATCTGTTGCCGGCCGGTGGCTCCTCGCCGGTTGGGGCGCTCGGCTACGTCGAGGCGGCGCTGGAGATCGCCGCCCAGGTCGAGGACGGCGCGCTGCCCGAGCCGGCGCAGGTCATCGTCCCGGTCGGCACCGGCGGCACCGCCGCCGGTCTGGCGCTCGGCTTCCAGCTCGCCGGCCTGCGCACCCGCGTCCTTGGGGTCGTGGTCAACGACCAGCTCCGCCTCGACGCGCCGGTGCTCGCCCGCCTGGCGCGGCGCGCCGCCGCTTTGCTGGAGCAGCGTGGGGCGTGCCTCGGCGAGTTGAAGCTCGAGCCGGGCGTGCTCGACCTGACCCGCGACCAGATCGGCGCGGGATACGGCCACCCGACCGAGGCCGCCACGCGCGCCACGGCCCTCGCCGCCGAGGAGCGGCTCGCGCTCGATCCCGTCTACACCGCGAAGGCGATGGCCGGCCTGCTGGCACTGCGAGAGGAGGGCCGGCTCGGGGGGCCGGTGCTGTTCGTGCACACCGACGGGCCGCGTTAGTCCAGGCCCTCATAACGCCGCCTGACTGCGTGGCTGGCGCGAGCTCGATCAAATCCGTAAGTCTCGGCTAGTACCTATTCGGATACGCCCATATACACTCGGCGGGGTGCGGGGGATGCGGGGAATGGTTGGGGCTCTGGCGGCAGCGTTGCTCTTGGCCGGCGGGGTCGATGGTGCCGGCGCGGCCACGCTGAGGGCCGAGTATCGGTTTCAGGGCGACCTTGCTTCCGATCTTGCGGGAGCACCCGACCTTGCCGAGATCGGACGCGGCAATCACTTTGCCTTCGAGCGGGTCGATGGGCTCGGCCGTCACCAGGTGCTGCGCTTTCCGGAGGGCAACGGCTTGTCTCTGGCGACCGCGGGCCTCGTCGATCCCACCAACAACTCGGTGGTGGTGGTCTTTCGACTGGCCGAGACGACCGGCTACCGGCGGATCCTCGACTTTGCTCATGGGGTTTCGGACACCGGGCTCTACAACCTCGACGGGCGAGTGGTGCTCTACGGGGGCGGCACCGCCAGTCAGGACGTCGTGCTCAGCGACTCCTATGTCGAGATCGCCCTCACGAATGCGGCTGCCCCCGGTGGTTCAGAGCAGGCCACCGCGTATGTGAACGGGGTCGAGGTCGCCGCCGCGAAGATCTCCCAGGGGTTCGACCTCGGGTCCGGGGCGCTGCGGTTCTTCCGCGACAACCGGCGCGGGGCGTACCCAGGCGAGGAGTCGAGTGGGGCCGTGTCCTGCATCCTGGTCTATGACGGCACCCTTACCGCGCAAGAGGTGGGTCAGGTTGCCGGCGACCCGGCGCTGTGCCCGGCGCCGAGCCCCGAGCCGGGCCGGGCGAAAGCGTCGGCGACGGGCGAGCCGAAGGTGATCGGATCGAGGCGCTCGATCGTGGTCGACACCGGTCTGACCGTGCGCTGCCCGATTGGCGGGACGGCCTGCGCGGCGAGCGGTCAAGTCGATGCGGCACCGACTCGCGGGCGGGCGGTGGCACCGAAGGGGAAGCGCTTGGGCGTGGTCAGGTTCTCGGTTCCCGCCGGCGAGAGCAGGGACGTTCAGGTGCGATTGCCGGGGCGGGGAGCAAGAGCGCTGCGCGATGCCGGGGCGCTGAAGGTCAGGGTCTCGGCGGCGATCAAGGCGGCCGGCGGGAGGACGGCCAGGGCGCAGCAGGTGGGGAGGATCGAGGCTCCACGGCTACCCGCCTTCAGGTCCGGCACATACACCGGGACCACGAGCCAGGACCTGCCGATCTTGATAACCGTGGGTCGGACGGCGGTCCGGTCTGTCCTCTTCCGCTGGCGCGCGAGATGCGGCGACGGGGAGGCGCACACCAACACGGTCATCCTGCGAGGAGGAGCGCGGGTTCGTCGCGGTCGCTTCTCGCTGGGAGGACGGCTCGACAGCGGGGGCTCGGCTCGGGTATCCGGCAGGCTGGAGGGTGTCCACGCCTCGGGCACGCTGTCTCGCATGGGCGCGAGCGTCTCCGGAGCCAGCTGCTCGGTGGAGGGGGTCAGGTGGCACGCGCGCACCTCCGCCGTCGAAGTCGAGGCGACCGGCTGAGATCGCGCTGGGCGAAGTCCAGCCCGGTGTCGATTTCGGGAGTGCTCGTTCGTCGTAGGGGTAAAGGCGGGAAGATCGGGACACCGAGCTTCCGCGAAGACGACCGAAAGGACCGCGAGATGAGGGTGATGGCGATAGTCAAGGCGAGCAAGGACTCCGAGGCCGGCGTGATGCCGAGCGAGGAGCTGCTTGCCGCGATGGGGGAGTTCAACGAGGAGATGGTCAAGGCTGGGGTCATGCTGGCGGGGGAGGGGCTGCATCCGAGCTCGAAGGGCGCCCGCGTCAGCTTCGGCGGCGACGGCGAGCGGATCGTCAGCGACGGCCCCTTTGCCGAGACGAAGGAGCTGATCGCCGGCTACTGGGTGATGCAGGTGGACTCCTTCGAGGACGCGGTGGAGTGGATCAAGCGCTGTCCCAACCCGCATGACGAACGGGGTGAGATCGAAATTCGCCAGGTCTTCGAGGCGGATGACTTCGGCGAGGAGCTGACGCCGGAGTTGCGCGAGCAGGAGGACCGGATCCGCGCGCAGGCTGAGCAGAACCAGTAGGACTGGACGCGCGGCGGGTGCGAGACACCCGCCGCCGCCTAGTGCGCCGATGACGGTACTGCTCTACGACAACCCGATATCCGGCAACTGCCACAAGGTTCGCCTGATCCTCGGCCTGCTCGGCATCGAGTTCGAGCGCCGGGAGGTGTCCGTCGTCGATCACTCGGATCGGGTCGAGGTGCTCGGCGGGCTCAGCCCGTCGCTGAACGTGCCGACGGTGGTGCTCGAGGACGGTCGGCCGCTGGGCGAGTCGAACGCGATCCTCTGGTACTTCGCCGACGGCAGCCGCTACCTGCCCGACGATCCCTACGAGCGCGCCCAGGTACTGCAGTGGATGTTCTTCGAGCAGTACAAGCACGAGCCGGCGATCGCGGTCCTGCGCTTCTGGCTGACGATCTCGGAGGATCCCCGGCCCGCGGTGGAGATCGAGGCCAAGCGCGCGGCCGGCCGCCTGGCGCTCGAGGCAATGGAGCGCCATCTCGGCGGACGCGAGTACTTCGTCGGCGAGCGCCTCACGATCGCCGACATCGCGCTCTTCGCCTATACCCACGTCGCGCCCGAGGCCGGCTTTGACCTCGGGACCTATCCGGCGGTGGGCTCGTGGCTCGAGCGAGTCGGCGCCCAGCCCGGGATCGTTCCGATCGGTGGCTGAGCTCGCGCTCTACTGGGCCCCGTACTCCCTGTACGGGTACCACCATTCCTTGCGCTCGATCTTCGACTCCATGTGGACGTGCTTGGTCTCCTGGAAGGCCTCGAGGCCCTCGCGGCCCAGCTCTCGCCCCAAGCCGGACTGCTTGAAGCCGCCGAAGGGGCCAGCGTCGTTGTCGGTCAGCGGGTCGTTGATCCAGACGGTGCCGGCGCGCAGCTCGCGCATGCAGCGGATCGCGTTCTCGAGATCGCCGGTGTAGACGTTGGCGCCGAGGCCGAACTCGGTGCCGTTGGCCAGCTCGATCGCCTCCTCGAGCGAGGACACCGGGACGATCGGGGCGACCGGGCCGAAGGTCTCCTCGCGCAGCAGGGCGCTGTCCGGCGCGGCGCCGGTGACGACGGCGGGGGAGAGGAAGTGGCCACGGTCGGTGCCGCCGTTGTCGCCGCCGACGAGGACCTCGGCGCCGCCGGCCCGGGCGGCCTCGAGCTGCGCGATCACCTTGGCGCGCTGCGGCGCGGAGACCATTGGGCCGATGTCGGTCGATAGCTCGAAGGGATCGCCGAGGACGAGGCTCTCGGTGTGCTCGACGAAGGCGCCGACGTAGTCGTCGAAGACCTCCGCGGCGACGTAGAAGCGCTCGGCCGAGGTGCAGACCTGGCCGGCGTTGAGGAAGGCGGCCCAGGCGCCGCCGCGGGCGGCGACCTCGATCTCGGCGGCGACGTCGGCGCAGACGATGAAGGCGTCCTTGCCGCCCATCTCCAGGTTCATCCGCGCCATCCGCCGCGTGCAGGCGGCGGCGACCTTCTTGCCGGTGGCGACCGAGCCGGTGAAGGCGATGCAGTCGATGCCGGGGTGCTCGGCGAGCATCGCGCCGACATCGCCGGCGCCGGCGAGCAGGCCGACCACGCCGGCCGGCAGGTGCTCGAAGGCGCCGGCCAGCATCAGGGTCGAGAGCGGCGTCAGCTCCGAGGGCTTGCAGACGACGCAGTTGCCGGCCGCCAGCGCCGGCGCCACCTTCCAGGCCAGCAGCAGCAGCGGGTAGTTCCAGGGCACGATGCAGCC
>Ga0164298_10000265_pt1 | contig 15023 bp, 17 predicted proteins | sample Whisoiple_216_MG_FD_109713 | JGI IMG/M metagenome (GOLD analysis project Ga0164298, IMG submission 109713) | Unamended control soil microbial communities from upstate New York, USA - Whitman soil sample_216_MG | ecosystem: Environmental > Terrestrial > Soil > Agricultural land ... | reverse complement strand
GGCCCAGCGTCGGCGTCGTCGTCCAGGCACTGCTCGATCCCGAAAGCGCCGGGGTGATGTTCACGAGGAACCCGATCAACGGCGCTGACGAGCGGATGATCGAGGCCAGATGGGGGCTGGGCGAGGCGGTGGTGGCGGGCCAGGTGATCCCGGACAGCTATCGCATCCATCGAGCGGGAGAGGTACTGCAGCGGACGCCGGGGTTCAAGAAGATCGCGATCCGGACGCTGCCGGAGGGCGGCACCTTCGAGCAGCCTGTGCAACCCGAGCGGGTCGAGCAGCTGTGCCTCGACGACGGCCATCTGGCCGAGCTGAACGGACTGGCCGACCGCTGCGAGCAGATCTACGGCCCCGCGCGGGACATCGAGTGGGCGTTCGCCGACGGCAAGCTGCACCTGCTGCAGTGCCGAGCGGTGACGCGATCCGGGTCGTGACGATGGCAGGGATGGCGACGTGACCGGCGCACCCGTCGACGCGCTGCAGCGGGTGCCGCTGTTCGCCGACCTGAACCAGCGCGAGGTGAAGCAGATCGCCCGCCTGTTCAAGCAGCGAACCTTCCCGGCCGGGGAGACGGTCGTGCAGGAGGGCTCCGGTGGGGCGGCGTTCTACGTGATCGAGTCCGGCGAGGCCACGGTGTTCGTCGCCGGCAAGGAGTACTCGACGCTGGGGCCGGGCGACTACTTCGGCGAGATCGCCCTGATCGACGAGGGCGCACGGCTGGCGACGATCACCGCCACCAGCGAGCTCGGCTGCTACGGCGTCACCTTCTGGGACTTCCGGCCACTGGTGGAGGCAAACGGCGTGATCGGATGGAAGCTCCTGCAGTCGCTGGCGAGGATGTACCGCGAGGCGCGCGCAGGCTAACGTTCTGCGGCTGCACCACGAACCGCGTCCAATGATGCGGTCGATTCGCTTCGGCGTAGGCTACGGGTCATGGGTGCAACCCAAACCCACGCGCTCACCGGCGCCGTGCCGGGCTCGCTCGCAGGTTCGGCCCAGTGGATCGTGGCATCCTGGCGCTGGTCATGCCGCGGTCGGTCTGGGGCTATCGGAAGATGAGCTAGACGTGCGACTGTCTGCCGCGACCGGGGACGGGATCGTCCGCCTCGATGAGCTGGGCGACGGCTGGACGGCTGGGCGGTCGTTGTCTGAAAGCGGTGCGCAGTGCCTGGCCGTCGACCCGGCCGACCCGGACATCGTGTATGCCGGACTGCGTGAGGGCGGGGTGCGCCGCAGCGTCGACGGCGGCGAGAGCTGGGTCGACTGCAGGCTGCCCGAGCCGGGAGTGTTCTCGCTCGCCGTGAGCGCCGCCGACGGGGCGGTCTACGCGGGCACCGAACCCAGCCGGCTGTTCCGAAGCGATGATCGAGGCGAGAGCTGGAGCGAGCTGGAAGCGCTGCTCGAGCTACCCTCGCGGCCGACGTGGAGCTTCCCGCCGCGCCCGTGGACATCGCACGTGCGGTGGATCGCACCCAGCCCCCACGACGCCAACCTGCTGCTGATCGGGATCGAGCTCGGCGGCTTGATGCGCTCGACCGACCGCGGGCGGAGCTGGCAGGATCACCGTCCCGGTGCGCAACCGGACGTGCACTCGCTTGCCTGGCACCCGCACGCACCGAGGCGCGCGTACGAAGCGGGCGGCGGTGGCGCCGCCTTCAGCACCGACGCCGGCGAGACCTGGCAGCCCGCTGATGACGGCCGCGACCGCCATTACACCTGGGCGGTGGCCGTCGACTCCGACTGCTGGTACGTCTCGGCGAGCACCGGCCCCTACGCCGCGCACGGCCGCCGCGACCCGCAGGCGCGCATCTACCGGCAGCGCCCCGGCGAACCGTGGCAGCCACTCAGCGGCGGGCTGCCGGAGCCGCTACCGGCGATGCCCTACGGGCTGCTCGCCACCGATGGGCGCCTGTTCGCCGGCCTCGCCGACGGACAGCTCTGGCAGTCCCGCGACCAGGGCGAGAGCTGGTCACCGCTGCGACTCAATGGGGACGCTCCGGAGGCGCTCGTCGCCCTCGCCTAAACGATACCCAGTACACTCCAACCCTCAAGCGCAAGGGAACAACGCAGCTAAGCGAGCAGAACGTGCGCGAGGCCGCTCCCAGCTTGAAAGTATGCGCCCGTAGCTCAGGGGATAGAGCGCTGCCCTGCGGAGGCAGAGGCCGCACGTTCGAATCGTGCCGGGCGCATGGCTCAACCAAGCCGTTTTCGAAGGCCCGAAATGCCGAAAAGTGCACGATTCGTACCTCGTACTCTGCCTCCGCTGTCACCGGAGAAGCCCAAAAGCCGTGCCCAGCGGGAGCGGGAGGCGAAGGCCTACTGGGACTCGCTGACAGAGGCTCAGGAGGTCTGGGCGCTGCGGAAGATGGGATTCTTCAGGATGGGTGAGCCGCCTGGCTCAGCCTAGTGGCCGCACTACTGATCGTATCGGCGCACGCGCAGTGAACCCTAAGCGCCTCGCTGGGGCGAAGTTGGCCCAGTGCCGCCCAGTAGCACCTTGAGGTTTGCGCGATGCCGCGCTGCTGCGGCTCCGCCCACGTCACTTGGGCAGTTTGGCCGAACGCGGGTCGAGTTTCACCGTGTCAAGCATCGCCAGGAGAAGGGGGCGATCAACTTTGCCCTCCATCGTGAAGTTGTAACCCCGGTTCCCGCTCACCAGGATCAAGTCAAAGACCTTGCCGCCTAAGCGTCCTTGACCCGCGCAGCCATTCAGCCCGATGGTGGCCGCGTGGCCGGCCACACGAATCTGTTGCCTCGTACCACACCCGGTAGGCTCGGAAGCCAGGTAGTCACGCATCCACTGCTTGGCGGATTCTCCTTTGGCGAGTAACTGCGACGTGCCCCTGAACCCGGCGACGGAGCTTTCCAGCCGATCCCCGACTGGGTCGTCCCAGAAGTTCGATGCGCTCGGTAGCCACAGATCGGTCGCGGTGGTGGGCGTCCAGTCGCCCGGATAGTCCACGGTGTAGCCCATCAGTGGCGAGGTGAAGGTCTTAGTCAGCGGTGGTGTACTCGTCCCGGCTGACGACAGGGGGGACGCCGAAGCGCCGCCTGTGACTGAGGGGGCGGACGAACTCCCGGTGCCACATGCACTTGCCAAAGACCCCGTCAGGGCAACCACAGCGACAAAGAGAGATATTGTGATTATCGGCACACGCATCGATGCCGACAGTACCGGAATCGGCGGAGCCGAGTTCGTCTACGTCCTGTTGGGATCCGTCTTCTTGCCGGTTCTGTGGAGCATGTACCGCTGGCCGAATCTCTAGCTGGCCCCGCTCAGTAGCACCTTGAGGTCTGCGCCGATGCCCGACGCCGTGAGCCGGTTTAGCCCCTCTATGATCGACCAAATGAGCCGCGAGTCCTCGATGGCTGCCGTGGAGCGGTTCCGGCGTTCTTGCGCCGGTGATCCACTTGTCATCGCTGCTTTCCTTGGTGGTTCCCACGCGGCTGGGACAGCCCGACCCGACTCAGATATCGACCTCTACGTAGTCACTCGTCCAGAGGACTACGCGGCCTTCGTTGAGCGTCGGCAGGAGTTCCTCTTGTCGTGGAGCGAGCCGACTGAGACAGAGGACGTTTGGGACTTCGAGGGCCTCGGCTTCGACATGACGACGTTCGCGCTGGCGGACGGCGTCTACGGCGAGGTCGCATACGGGACGACCGCTAACTTCCTGACCCTGCACGGTGGCCCGCATGAGGTACTCGTAGACAAGACCGGCCTGCTAGAAGGGGTCACCTTCCCGCTGCTCTAATGAGAGAGCCGCGTCCCGGCCAGCAGCACCTTGAGGGTCTGTGCCGCTGCGGCCGCCGCGCGGCATCTGCTGCGGCAGGTGTGCCGCTGTTCAAACGCATCAGCAAGCGCCACCTGCGGTTGCTGGCCGGTCGCTGTCAGGTCATGCGCTACCGACCCGGTGAACCGATCGTGCGAGCGGGCTTCAGCGGGGAGGGCTTCTTCGCGATCGCCGGCGGACGTGCACGCGTGCAGCGTTCCGACGGCCACGAGGTCATCCTCGGCCACGGCGACTTCTTCGGTGACCTTTCGCTGATCGACGGCGCCGAACGAAACGCGACGGTGATCGCCGAGACTGACCTGATCGCGCTCAAGCTGACGCGGCAGACCTTCCTCGACCTGCTGGATGCCGAGCCGACCGTGTGCCGTGCGCTGGTCGAATCGCTGGTCGAGCGCATCCGCGCGATGGATGAGCGATTCGCTCTCTGACACGCTGATCACGACAGGACGTCGATCCAGAAGCAACCGCCGGTTTTCCCGGATGTCGAGTCCGTCAGGTGGGTCTGCCAGACTGCCTGCGCCGGGGCGACGTAGCCGCGGCCAAGCGGATTGACGGAGCGACGAGGCTCCGGTTCCTCAGCCGAGGGACCGGAGCCTCGTCGCGTTTGCGGACACGAGCGACGGAGGAGGTGGCGATGACCCCGGGAGATCTCACGATCGGAATCAATACGGTGTGGGTGGTGATTGCGGCCGTGCTGGTGATGTTCATGCAGGCCGGGTTCGCGTTTCTCGAGGCCGGCATGACGCGGATGAAGAACGCCGGTCACGTGGCCGCCAAGAACGTGCTCACGTTTGCGCTGTGCTCGCTCGTGTACTGGGCGATCGGCTTCGGCATCGCCTTCGGCAACGGAAACGGGCTGATCGGCACCAGCGGGTTCTCCCCAGACGCCGCCGCGCTGCTGTCCGTGGGCAAGGCTCCCTTCAGCTTCTTCGGCGGGATTCCCGGTGGCGCCGGCTACCTGTTCGAGGTGGTATTCGCCGGCGTCTCGGTGGCGATCGTGTGGGGCGGCATGGCCGAGCGGGCGAAGCTGTGGGTCTACTTCGCCTTCGGTGCGGGCTTCACGATCATCTATTCGGTGGTCAGCCACTGGGTGTGGCAGACCGACGGTTGGCTGTTCAGGCTGGGCATGCAGGACTTCGCCGGCTCGACCGTCGTGCACTACCAGGGGGCGCTGGCGGCGCTGGCCGGGGCGCTGCTGCTCGGCCCCCGCATCGGCCGGTTCGGACCGAACGGGCAGTCAAACGCGATCGCGGGCCACAACCTGCCGTACGCCGTTCTGGGCACGATCATCCTGTGGTTCGGCTGGTTCGGTTTCAATCCGGGCTCGACGCTTGGCATCGTCTCCGGAGACCGGATCGGGTTCTTCGCCTACGTCGCGACAACCACCAACCTGGCGGCGGCCGCCGGCGGACTGAGCGGGATCCTGGTCAGCTGGGCGTTCGTTCACCGCAAGCCTGACCTGTCGATGCTGCTGAACGGCGTGCTGGCCGCCCTCGTCGCGATCACCGCGGCCTGCGGCTTCGTCGAGCCCTGGGCAGCGGTGCTGATCGGCGCCGTGGCGGCAGCCGTGGCGGTGTGGGGGATCGGCTTCGTCGAGCGGCTGGGCATCGACGATCCGATCGGCGCCGTGGCGGTGCACGGCATGGCCGGCATCTGGGGGACGCTGGCGACCGGGCTGTTCGCGGCGCCGTCGCTCGCGGCCACGCTCGCCACCGGCCGCGGCGGCCTGTTCTACACCGGCGACCCGCACCAGCTGGGCGTGCAGGCCCTGGGCCTGGTATCGGTCGGCGTATTCACCTTCACCGCCTCGTTCGCGGTGCTGTGGGCGATGAACCGGCTGTGGGGGATCCGGGTGGAGGAGCGCAGCGAGGTGGACGGGCTCGATCTGGCTGAGCACGGCACCTGGGGATATCCCGAGTTCGCCGGGGCGGCGGTGGTGGCAGTCGCGGACGCCCGCCGGGCAGCGACTGTGCCGGTCGAGCCGAGTCCGCAGGCGGCCTGACTGGCGGGTAGCCTCCGACAGCGCTCTAGAGGGCGCGATCCGCGACGCGGGTCGAGCCGAGTCGGGCAAGCGCACGCAGCGACGCGTGCCGCGCGTCTTGATCCGTGACCGGCGTCGTCGCCATCACCTCATCCGCGCCGGTCATCTCGACCAGCTCGGCCAGCCGCCGCGCGACCGTTTCGGGCGAGCCGATCGCCTGCGCCGCCAGCACCTGGTCTGCCAGTTCGCGCTCGGATGGCGACCACTGGTGAGCGGCAACTTCCTCGTGCGAGGGGAATGGCCGCGGCGGCAGACCACTTCGCAGCCGGACGAACGAGAGCGCCCACGCCGAAGCCAGTTCGTGCGCGTGCTCGTCCGTGTCGGCGCAGACGACGGTGACGGTCAGGATCGCGTGCGGCTGCTCCTGCACCTCCGACGGCTGGAACCCGTCCCGGTAGAGCCGCATGGCGGGCACCGAATACCGCGAGCTGAAGTGATGGGCGAACGCGTACGGCAGTCCACGCACCGCCGCCAGACGAGCCCCGTAGTCGCTTGAGCCGAGCACGAACACGCGTGGCGCTGAGCGCGGGCGCGGGTAGGCCGTCAGCCCTTCGAGCGGATGGCCGGGCGCAAAGCCGTGCAGATGCCCGAACAATTCGGCCAGCTGGGCGTCCAGATCCTCACTGCCCGGCCCGCGGCGAAGCGCGCGAGCAGTACGTTGGTCGGTGCCCGGCGCGCGGCCGACGCCGAGATCGATCCGGCCTGGAAAGAGACCCTCCAGCGTCGCCCAGCGCTCCGCCACCACAAGCGGCGCGTGGTTGGGCAGCATGACACCGCCCGAGCCGACCCGAATCCGCCCCGTGATCGACGCCGCGCGCGCCGTCAAGACCTCCGGCGCCGTGCTACCTATGCCAGGCATGTTGTGGTGCTCGGCGTACCACAGGCGCACGTAGCCGAGCTCATCGGCCTGCCGCGCAAGCGCCTCTGCGCGCTCCAGCGCGGCCTCGGCGGACTCGTCGCCCGTGACCGGCACCACGTCGAGCAGGGAAATGGGAACATCGAGCATCCGAGCCGGAACGCTAGCTGCTGCCGGACGCGGACTGCCGAGAGGCCGCCGTTGCGATGACGGGCTAGATGCCGGACCGAGGCCCCTAACCCGTCAAGTTCGCCGCAGGGCGCAGGCCTCGACGTCAGCTGCGTTGACGTGTACGGTCTCTCGTGTGGTGCTGGGGAGGGTCCAAATCCGGTGGTTCGTGGTCGCAGTCGTGGTCCTGCTTGCGGTGCCGGCATCGGCCGGCGCGGCGACCGGGCCGATGAAGATCCACTACTACCAGCGGCCGGGCTCGGCGTGCGCGAGCACGAACCCAACTGCGGCCGGCGCCCAGAAGTACACCAGCGCTGTCAGCCAGACCGGCATCGCCTTCGACGGCTCAGAGCTCTTGGTCAGCTGCTGGGGCGACGGGTCGATCCTCAAGGTCACCGAGGCGGGGAGCGTGATCGGTAAGCTGCAGGTGACGGGAGTGGCGGGGCTTGGCGGCATCAGCTGGGACGTCGATCATCAGGTGCTGTGGGCATGCGCGATCACCGGGACGACCACGTCGCTCAGCAATCAGATCGGCTGGGTCAAGTTCGATCCGTCGACTCACTCCGGAGCGTGGCACCACGTGGGGGATACGCCGCACGGCTGCACCAACAACCTCAACTATGCGAACGGGCTGCTGTGGGCAGACGGCGCCTACAAGCTGTCCAACGGGACCAGCCAGTGGATCGACGTCGGCAAGGCGGTGCTGGTATCGCCGCTGAAGATGACGCCCACCTATCATCCGTTCACCCCGGATGGCCACGTCAGCGGGGCGATCCCCGGCGCGGACGGCCTGCCACTGTGGGAGGCCGACAACTGGCCGCACCCGAAGACGATCTGGAAGGCCGGCGCGACGTCGCCGATCGAGACCGGCACCCAGCGGTTCGAGCAGCTCGTCTGCGACCCCAACACGCCGACCGGACCGATGCTATTCGTCAAGTGGTTCAACCAAAACGGCTTCGGCGCGATACCCGTCGACACCTGCTAGGGCCGGCACCGCTCTACGGGGATGCAGGCGCAGGTCTGACTCCGCTCGGGATACATGGCGTGAGTCGCTTCCGGAACGGACGCGCGCCCTTGTCGCCGGCGACGCCGCGGAGACCGCGCTCTACGTGGCCTGCCTGCCGCTGGCTACCCGACTGCGGCGACGCGCTCGGCCGACTCCTCGCACGCCCGGGCGCGCTGCGCCGTGCTGTCGTCTGCGAAGCGGGTGGCGACGCGCACCACCTCGGCCCCCAACGTCCGCAGCTGCAGTTCGACGCTTTCGTCGGTGAGCTGGCCTCCCGAGTCGAAGACGCGGTACGCTGATGCGACCGGAACCACGTAGGGAACGGCCCAGCCGCGCAGCGCCCTGACCGCGAACTCCATCGTGTTGATCGCTTGCAGTCCCTGAGTGCCGCCGGCGGCGCTGATCAGGCCAATCACCTGGTCGTGCAGGAACGGCGGTTCGCGCGAGCCGAGCGCGTGCAGCCAGTCGAGCGCGTTCTTGAAGGCGCCCGAGATCGTCCCCTGGTACATCGGGCTGCTCCACAGCATCCCGTTCGCCCGGTAGCAGGCCTCCATCAATGTCGAGGCGGCCGGGGGCGGCTCCCCTTCGTGGTCGGGGTTGTACATGGGTAGATCGAGCTCGCGCAGGTTCAGCAGGGTGGTGGTCGCTCCCGCCTCGACGGCACCGTCGAGCGCGACCCGCAGCGCGGCCAGGCTCCGCGACGTCCGCGCGAGCGACCCACCTAGGCCGACGATCGCGAGGCGGTCGGTCACGGTCGGACGAGGTCCGTGTCGTCGAGCGGCACGTTCATCCGGCGTACTCCGACGCGAAGAGGTAGCTGACGGCCAGGCTGCGGTACGGCCGCCAGCGGTCAGAGAGCTCGATCAGCTCATCCGGGGTGGGGACGTGGTCGAACCCGTACAGGCGCTGGATCGCCCGCCGCAGCGCGATGTCGCCCGTCAGGAAAACGTCCGGCCGGTCGAGTGCGACGAGCAGAAACCCGTGGGCCGACCAGGGCCCGATCCCCGGCACCTCGGTCAGCGCCGCCTCGACCTCGTCGTCGGTCATGCCGGCAAGGGCGTCGTCGCTCAGGCGTCCATCGACGAACCGCTCCGCGAGCGCCCGCAGGGTCGCGCCCTTTCGCGCCGAGAGCCCGGCGGAGCGGAGCACCTGCGGATCCGCCGCGAGCAGCTCGGCCGGCGTCGGCAGACGTCCACCGAAGCGCTCCTCGATGCGAGACACGATCGTGCGCGTTGCCGCGACCGACAACTGCTGACCGACGACCTGGAAGATGAGCGTCGCGAAGGCGTCGAGCGGTGGCAGCTCGTCCATCCATGCCCGCGGCCGAAAATCCGGCCGCGCATCGATCAGCTGCGCGAGCACCGGATCCGCGTTTCGCAGGAACTCCCGCGCCTTCGGATCGGCTACCGCTGCCGGCTTGCGAGGTCGTGTGTCGTCGGTCATCTCTGGAACAGTCCCGAGGTCAACGCTCTGCGGTCAGGATCGTAGTATCCCGGAGTCCGTGACGTGCGGGCTCCAGCCGAACGCGGGAGCGATGTCGCGGGCGATCGTCTCGAGCATCGCCGCGTTGTAGTCGACGCCGAGCTGGCTCGGCACCGTCAGCAGGACGGTGTCGGCGGCCTGTACGGCGGCGTCCTGGGCGAGCTCGTCGGCGATCCGGTCGGGCTCGCCCGTGTAGCTGCGGCCGAAGCGGCTGATCGCGCCGTCCAGCCAACCGACCTGATCCTGGTTTCCATCTCCGCCGAAATACCGGCGGTCGAGGTCGGACGTGATCGGCATCACGCTGCGGCTGATGGACACACGCGGTTCCGCGGGATGGCCGGCCTTCGTCCAGGCTTCCCGGAACAGCGCGATCTGCTCGGCCTGAAGCTGATCGAACGGCACCTGCGTATCCTCCAACAGCAGCGTCGAGCTCATCAGGTTCATGCCCTGCTCGCCCGCCCACGCCGCGCTCTGGCGCGTGCCAGAACCCCACCAGATGCGATCCGCGAGCCCCGGCGATTGCGGCTGGACGGCGAGCATCGCTTCACCGGCCCGGCCACCGACGTCGGCGCGGACGACGCCTGTACCGGCGATCGCTGCACGAAACAGCGCCGTCTTGTCACGCGCCTGCTCGCTATCGAGGGAGTAGCCAAAGGCCTCGGCGCCGCGCCAGGCGGGCTCGGGCGAGCCGCGGCTGACGCCGAGCTGGAGCCGACCGCCCGCCAGCAGGTCTGCCGCCGCGGCTTCCTCGGCCATGTACAGCGGGTTCTCGTAGCGCATGTCGATCACGCCCGTGCCGATCTCAATCCGGCTGGTGCTGACGCCGATCGCCGTCAGCAGCGGAAACGGGGACGAGAGCTGCCGTGCGAAGTGGTGGATGCGGACGAACGCGCCGTCGATGCCGATCTGCTCGGCGGCGACGGCAAGCTCGACCGTCTGGCGGAGCGCGTCGCCCGCCGTGTGCGTGCTCCCTCCGCCAGGATGCCACGCCCCAAACGAGAGGAACCCGATCTTCTTTGCATGTCCCATACCGGCTACAACGTACTTGATCTCTCAAGTATTCCAGCGGCCAGTTGGACGCCCCGGACCGGTGTGTAGGCTCTGACAATGCCCGATCACCAGCTCGACTTCACGCTTCTACCCAGCGAGCTTCAGCATCTGGGACCGTTGATCGCCAGGTACGCCGAGAGCGACGATGTCGAACGGTCGGCCAACCTGGCGAACGCCACCGACGAGGAGTTGCGTGCGCTGAGCGATGGGCCGAGTCTGCACTGGGACGCCATCAACGCCTTCTTGGACGAGAACGTTGCCGGCGATCCCGGGCCGCTTCAGGACGTTGCGCTGGCCCTGGACAGCTTCTCGCAAGCTGCGATGGAAGCCAAGCTCGAACTCGACCGACGCTGAGGCGACAGGCTCCGGCCCTTCCCCCATCACACGGGCAGGGGTTCCTCCAGCGAAGCGACCGTGTAGTCCGCGTCCGCCTCGCGCAGCTGGTCGATGGTGTAGTGGCCGCTCGCCACCCCGACGCACTCGATGCCGGCGGCGTGGGCACCCTCCACGTCGCGCGGCGTGTCTCCCACGACGATCGCCTGCTCCGCGGTGATGTCCTCACCGTAGACCAGGGCCGCCCGCTCGAGTGCGATGCGGGTGATCTCGCCCCTATCGCTCGAGTCGGAGCCGTATCCGCCGAACGAGAAGAACCGGTTGAGCCGTGCCCGATGCAGCTTGATGTGCGCTGCGGCCTCGACGTTTCCGGTCACGATCCCCAGAAGGTAGCCGCCGTCGAGCAGCCGCGGCAGCATCTCCTCGACGCCCGGAAGGATTCGATAGGAGGTCGAGGCCGCGACCGTCTCATGCATGTAGTGCAGGCGCCGTTCCAGCAGCCTGGCGAACTCGGCCCGCTCCGGCGCCCGGTGCATCACCGCCTCGAACGTCTTTCGTCCCACCTCGGGATCGGTCATCCCGGCGTCGGTGAACTCGCCGATATCAGCCGGGATGCCATACAGCTCGTCAAACGCCAGCCGCCAGGAGGCTGCACCTGCGCCGCCGGAGTTGATCAGCGTGCCGTCGATGTCGAACAGGATCGTGACCCGTTTGGCGGCCAAGGGGAACCTCCTGATACCGGAGCGTAGTGCGCGCGGCTCGTCACGTGCCGGTCGCAATGCCGGCGGGCGCCTCGCCCACTGAGGCGCCCGCCTGACTCATCATCGGCAGGGCGTCCACGGCGTATCGAACAGATCCACGGTCTTTCGGATCGCGTTGAAGTTCCAGCCGTTCGACTTTGTGCAGTTGAGCGAGGAGCTCTTGTATTCGACCTCGAACACCGCCTTCCCCGAGGCCGTCCAGCCAGGGAGCCCCGGCGCCGGATAATCACACTCCCTGTACTGCATGCACTGCTCGTTGATCGCGTAGTCGAAATAGGGCTTCAGGGCCGCGGCCTGGCCGAGATCGTTCTTCAGCGCCACGGAGAGCCCGTTGTAGTGCGCCAGATTGGCCAGATACGTGTCGTAGTTGAATTGGTCACCGGCGGTCAGCGGGAACCCCGTCCGGTTGCTGTAGCCGTCGACGTTGTCGAACTCGACACCATCGAACCCGGCCTGCTTGCACTTCTGTACGCGTGCGGACATGATCGGACCGAGCACCGACACCTGCCGGATGTCCAGCCACTTCTCACCCGGCCAGCCATTCTTGCTGCCCAGCACCGATGCCGGGAACTGCCCGGCATCGACCCGCCAGTTCTCCCAGGTACCGGCGTCGACATAGCAGATCACATGGCCGCCCCGGGCATGAATCGCATTCACCGCCGCAGCGTTGAGCGTCCTGTTGTTGCCGGACACGGCCTGGTCGACGTAGAGGTCGATGTCCCACACCTGCGGGCTGACCGCAGCACCCCCGCCCTGGGGAGGCGCCGAGATGGTCGTGTTAATGCCACCCGTGGCGGCGTACGCCGCCACACCCTGCAACTGATACTGCCAGCGGCTCTGCAGCCCGGGCTGCCAACAGCCGGGGCATGGTGTCGGTGCTGGCAACGCCGCGGCGGCCGGCGCCACGCCCAGCGCAAGGGTTACGAGCGCGAGCAAGACGACCGCACTCTGGGAAATAGAAGGCTTACGCATGCCGATCCTCCTCAACGTGATGAACGTGAGTGCCTGTATCACGCGCGCTGTTCATCACTCTCCCGCGCCCTCGACACCTGAGCGTCGGAGTGGCTTGGCTGCCGCGGCATACCAGCCAGCACGCGATCGCGAGGTAGTGAGCGACGCGGCTCGCTCCCGGCGATTCGAGCTTCAATCAATCAAAGACGCGCGCCGACGTCAAGCGGCTCGAACTCCGCCCTACCGCCATAGCCAACGGAGCTCGTCGGGGAGGATGGCGCCGCCGTGGTTCGCGTCATGACCGCCGTCGCCGAGCACGAGTCGGTGGTCGTAACCCGCCTCGGCCAACGCGGCGGCGACCTGCAGGTTGGCGCTGAACCAGTTCATGTCCGCCGCATTCCACCCCAGATCACGGGTCGCCGCCTGCAGGAAGACCCGCAGCGGCTTCCGCGGCGTTCGTCGAAGCAGCTCCGGGTAGGGGTTGCCGCCGTCGATTTGGGCGAAGCTGCCGAGCGACGGCGATGTTGGCATTGCCCCGAGATTGGGTATGCAAGACCCATGCGAGCGCCGACCAAGGGCACGGTGGCAAGCACAGATCGTCCTCTTAGGATCGCGATGGTGGCGCCACCGTGGATCTCGATTCCGGCGCCCACCTACGGCGGAATCGAGGAGGTAGTGCGGCTGCTGTGTCAGGGCCTGGTGGCCCGGGGGAACCACGTCACCCTGTACGCGGCGCCGGACTCTGAGTCGGATGCGCGCGTGGTCGAGGTGCTGGACGAGTCGCACCCCGATCAGATCGAGGACTCCCTGATCGAGGCGGCCCACGTGGGTTCCGTGTTCAGCAGGATCGACCGCGAACGAGTGCGCGCCGCCGGCTTCGACGTTGTGCACGACCACTGCCCGGCCGTGGCGCTGGCCATGGCCGATCGCCTCCGGGAGCCGTTCGTGCACACCCTGCACGGCCCGTTCGACGATGAACGGGCAGAGCTCTACCGCCGGCAGGGGCACAAGGCCACGCTGGTGGCGATCAGCGAGTCGCAGCGTTCGCAGGCACCGGAGGGTGTTGAGTGCCGCCACGTGGTGCCGAATCCGATCGACCTCGCCGAGTGGCCGTTCCAGGTTGAAAAGGACGATGGGCTGCTGTTCCTGGGCAGGCTCGACCCGGACAAGGGGCCGCACCGCGCCATCGAGGCGGCGCGCGGGGCCAGCCGGCGACTGGTTCTGGCCGGTCCGGTGCAGCCGGAAGGCGAGGCGTTCTTCGCAAGCGAGGTGGAGCCGCACATCGATGACGACCACGTGCGGTATCTGGGACCGCTCGGGCCCGATGACAAACGCCAGGCCCTGGTGCGAGCGGGCGGCCTGTTGATGCCGATCGAATGGGCGGAGCCGTTTGGACTGGTGATGATCGAGGCGCTTGCGACCGGGACGCCGGTGATCGCCTTCGAGCGCGGTGCGGCGGCGGAGATCGTGATCGACGGCGAGAACGGATTCCTCGTATCGGATGTCGACGGGATGGTGGCGGCGATCGATCGCCTCAGCGAGATCGACCCCTGCCTGTGCCGCAGGTCGGTCGAGCGCTTCGACGTCGCCGCCGTCTGCGCCGCCTACGAGGATGTCTACGCCGACGCCATCTCCCGCACCGCGTCGGCTTCCCACCTCGCGGCTCGTTGAGATCCGTCGAAGGCCGATTCCGATGTGAAGCTCGCCAAGCAGCCTCCCCGGAGCCGGCCGCACGAAGCCGTGTCCGGCGCGCCGCGGCACCATCCTAGGTACACCCGACACCCTCGACACGGCTGACCTCAGTAATCGGCTGGGCGTTCGTCGAGCAGTTGCTCGCGGCGCTCGTCCAGCTGGGCGTGACTCTCGTCTTCCGCGCCGATCAACTCGTTTCGAGCGCCCGTCACCCGGATCAGCTCGTCCAGCTTGACGTTCAGCGCGCGCGATTCGCGACTCGAGGTGTGCTGCACCGCGAACACCATCACGAACGTGACCAGCGTTGCGATCGATGCCACCGCCGCCAGCCTGCCTACCACCAGGCCGCCGATCAGCGCCACGAGGACGACGCCAACCGCAGCCGCGAACGCCTTCTGGTCTCCCAGCGAGTCGGTGATCTGGTCGATCACCCGACTCGTGGGTGCGCGTCTCTCCCGGGCCGGGGGTCGGTCAGCGTTCATGCCGGCGATGGCTAGCGCGCTCGGGTCGATGGGATCCGGCTGACGGTCGCCGCAACGACACGGCGAGCGCCGGCGATCAGTCGGGCTCGGCGACGCCAGGCGAATCGGAGTATCGCCATGCCGACGGTCGTACGAAGCAGGCGTAGCAGGAGGATCATCTACCAGGCGACTACCCGCCCGGCGTGGGGTCTAAACCGCTCTGCGCCTGGAGGAGAAGGGTCGGCGAGCACGAACCGCTCGCGTAGTGGTGTACCCGAGATGATCGAAGATTCGTCGCAGAGTCCGGGTGAGCATCGCGTGGTGAAGGCCTACCTGTTCGACAAGCGGCAGGGCGAAATCGTCGAGGACTGGGCCGGGTCTCTCCAGCATCTGAGCAAGAGTCAGGTGCTCTGGCTCGACCTGCAGGATCC
>Ga0164298_10000264_pt1 | contig 15091 bp, 11 predicted proteins | sample Whisoiple_216_MG_FD_109713 | JGI IMG/M metagenome (GOLD analysis project Ga0164298, IMG submission 109713) | Unamended control soil microbial communities from upstate New York, USA - Whitman soil sample_216_MG | ecosystem: Environmental > Terrestrial > Soil > Agricultural land ... | reverse complement strand
GCGGCCGCAGGCGTGCCGTTCGAACGGCGGGGCGCGCGGATGGATGAGTACCTGCGTTGCCTCACGGCGTTGTGGACGCAGGACCCAGCCGAGTTCGTGGGCGAGTTCTACACGGTGCCTCGCTCGCACCTCGGCCCCAGGCCCGTGCAGCGACCACACCCACCGCTGCTGGTCGGCGGCACGGCTACGCCGGCGCTGCGGCGCGCGGGCCGGCTCGCCCAGGGCTGGATCGCCGGCAGCCAGCATGATCTTGCTCGAATCGGGGCAAGCGTCGAGACGGTGCGCGACGGCGCGCGCGCGGCCGGGCGCGACCCGGAGGATCTCCGGATCGTCGTGCGCGGCCAGGTGGACCTCGTCGACGCGGCCCTCGACGGACAGAGACGACCCCTTCACGGGACGCACGAACAGGTCCTTGAAGACCTCGATGCTCTGGGCGCGCAGGGTGTCACCGAGGTCTTCCTCGACCTCAACCTCTCGCCGCGAGTCGGATCTCCCGACGTCGACGCCGATGAGGCCTTGGACTACGCGGAGCGCGTGCTCGACACCTTCGCGCCTGGCCCTATTCGGGCGCCTGCTGCGTCCGTCAGTGGTGGGCACCAGCCCAGCCGGTGATGCCGACGATCCGCAGCACGAGCACGTGCGCGAAGGGCCGGTCGTGGTACTGCGGGTAGCGTCGGGACAGCAGTTCGGCCAGGGCTGACTCTCGCTCGGACGAGCCGTCGCGCTGCCACCGCAGCTCGGCGCGTACCCACCACAGCGCGGCCCAGTCACTCGGGTTCCAGTGCTCGACCAGCAACGTTGCTCGCGGGTCGGCGGCGAGATTCCGTTCCCGCTGCAAATGGGTCGACGCCTTCGGCTTGACCCGGTCGATGGGCACACCGACGAAGCCGAGATCGTCCACGGCGAACACGACGGGGACGGCGTCGACGCCTCGCTCGGCATGCAGGGTGCACAGGATCCCGTGGTCCTGCCCCGCCAGCCGGGTCCGCGCCTCCTCCTGGGAGAGTCTCATCAGCGTTCGAGCCTAGTTCCGCGGCTCTACGATGGCCGCGTGTTGGCGCGAAGGCCGTGGGGATGAACCTCGCCGTCTGGGTCGCGCGCCACGGTCGCCGACGGCCCGACGAGCCGGCTCTGGCCGACGGCGAGCGCGTCCACGCCACGTGGGCCGAGTTCGCCGCCACAGCTGCCGGCGCGGCCGCCGGCCTGAGGGATGGTCTCGGCCTCGCGCCCGGAGCCCGGGTCGCGCTCGTGATGCGGAACCGGCCGGAGTACCTCGAGGCCCTGTATGCGATCTGGCACGCCGGGCTTGTCGCCGTGCCGGTCAACGCTCGTCTCCATCGGGATGAGATCGGCTACATCCTCGAGCACAGCGGAGCGGCCGTCGTCGTCACCGATGAGGAGCACGCCGACGACGTGGAGGCGCTCGTCGGCGCGATCGCCACGCTCCGGGCAGCGGTGCTGGCGCCGGGGTCTCCCTGGGACGGGCTCACTGCGGTGTCGCCCATACCGCTCGTCGACCGCACGCCCGACGATCCGGCCTGGCTCTTCTACACGAGTGGCACGACCGGGCGCCCCAAGGGAGCCACTCTCACCAACCGCAACCTGCTCATGATGTCGCTCAGCTACTTCGCCGACATCGACCCGATCGGGCCGCGGGACAGCATCCTGCACGCCGCCCCGCTCTCTCATGGCGCTGGGCTCTACGGGATGCCGCATGTGGCTCGGGGCGCCGTCAGTGTGCTGCCCCATTCGGGAGGCGTCGACGGGGAGGAGATCGTGGCGCTCCTGCAGCGATGGTCGGGCGTCTCGTTCTTCGCGGCCCCCACCATGGTGAAGCGGTTGGCCGGGGATCCGGCCGTCGCCAACGGCGACCTCTCGCACATGAAGACGCTCATCTACGGTGGTGCACCGATGTACCTGGCCGATCTCGAGGAGGCCCTGACCGTCTTCGGGCCGCGCCTTGCCCAGATCTACGGGCAGGGCGAGACGCCGATGACAATCACCGCACTGTCCAAGGCCGACCACGCCGACCTGGACCATCCACGCTGGCGCGAGCGAATGCAGAGTGTCGGCCTGGCCCGCACGGACGTCGAGGTCCGAGTGGTCGACGACGAGGACCGCGAGCTCGCGGTGGGTGAGGCCGGCGAGATCGTCGTCCGCGGCGATGTCGTCATGGCCGGCTACTGGAACGAGCGTGACGCCACCGCCGAGGCGCTGCGCGGCGGTTGGCTTCACACCGGCGATGTCGGCAGCCTCGACGAGGAGGGGTATCTCACCCTGCACGACCGCTCCAAGGACCTCATCATCAGCGGCGGGATGAACATCTACCCGCGCGAGGTCGAGGAGGCGCTGCTCGTCCACCCTGCGGTCAGGGCCGTCGCCGTCGTCGGCCGGCCCGACCCGACCTGGGGCGAGTCGGTCGTCGCCTTCGTCGTCCCGGCCGACGGCGCCGGTGCTCCACCGGTCGAGGATCTCGACCAGGTATGCCTCGAGCGCATCGCTCGCTACAAGCGCCCGAAGCACTACCGGTTCGTCGACACGCTACCGACCAACAACTACGGCAAAGTTGTGAAGCGCGAGCTCCGCGACCGCCTTCGCCAAGAGCCCCTGGACGACCAGCACTAGCGCAACGGGCAGGCCGCCGCGCCTTCGGCGACCAGGCGTCGCGAAGGCCTTGTGCGCATACCGGCGCTGTGCGACTTTGACCTCGACTGTGCACGACAACGACGTCTGGGAGGTCACCGTCCATGAAACTCGCCCTCTACCTTCCCAACTTCCGAGACAAGGTCACCGTCCCCGAGCTGGAGGAGCTCACCGCCCTCGCCGAGGACCTCGACTACGACTCGGTGTGGACGCTCGACCGGATCGTCGTGCCCGAGGCCTCGGACCGTGGCGAGCTCAAGTACTCCTTCGGCATGATGACCGAGTTCCCGCCGCAGCTGCCGGTGTCCTCCCGGGGTGAGTGGCTGCAGGGCTGGCCTCTCATCCCATGGCTGGCCGCGAAGACGTCGAAGGTCCGGATCGGGATGAGCATCACCGACACGCCGTACCGCGCGCCCGGCGTCCTCGCTGCGGAGCTCGCCACGGTGGACCACCTCAGCAACGGCAGGCTCAACGTCGGCGTCGGGTCGGGCTGGATGCCCGAGGAGTTCGCCGCCTCGAGCGCATCGCACATCTTCCCGCGGCGGCACGCGCACGTGCGGGAGACGCTGGAGATCATGCAGGGGATCTGGACGAACGACCTCTTCGAGTACCACGGGGAGTTCGCCGACTTCGAGCGGTGCGGGTTCGGGGCCAAGCCGGTCCAGAAGCCGTACCCGCCGATCTACTTCAGCGGGCTGCGGGACCCCAAGCGCTCTGCGCTGCGGATTGCGAAGTACAACCTGTCGGGCTGGATCGGGATCCAGGACACCCCAGAGGAGCTCCAGAACTGGCGCGCCGCTATCCAGCGTGAGCTCGAGAACCTCGGCAGCTCCCGCTCGGTCGACGACCTCGAGATGTGCAGCATGATCTGGTTCGTCATCACCGACGAGAAGACCGACCAGACGCCCGCGGGCAAGGCCTCCAACCTGATGGTGGGGACGGCCGAGCAGATCACCGACAACCTCAAGCGCTACCAGGAGGCCGGTCTCACGATGCCGCTCCTCTGGCCGCCGTTCGCGGACGTACCGGTGTCGAAAACCCTTGATGACATGAAGCGCCTCACCGAGGAGATCATGCCGAAGGTCGAAGCTTCGTGACGTCGTACGACCTCGACAGCCGAATCGCCCTCGTCACGGGAGCCGGCATCGCGACGGCGCTCGGGAGGCCGGAGCGGGTCTTCCCGTCGACGGCGGGATGGGCATGTAGCGGTGCGGCCCACACACTCACGAACGAATCGGTCTGCTAGGTAAGGGTTCTCGTGCCATGGGTCTGAGGCTGGTCGACTACCTTGACAAGGGCGCGTCGCTGGGACCGGACGCACCCTGCCTGACGACGGACGATGAGACGCGCACGTATGCGGAGGTCCAGAACCTCTCCTTCGCGGTGGCCGAGGCCCTGCGGGCCCGCGGTGTCGAACCGGGTGACAAGGTCGCCATCATCTCGGGCAACGACCCCGACGCCTTCACGTGCGTATTCGGGATCAGTCGCGCCGGCGCGGTGTGGTGCCCCATCAATCCCCGGAACGAGGCGGCCGAGAACCGTGAGCTGCTCGACCTCTTCGACTGCTCCGTCGTCCTCTTCCGCTCCTCCTACGCCGACCTCATGGCCCGCGTCCGGAGTGACCTGCCGAAAGTCCGGACGTGGGTCTGTCTCGATGCGGACGTCCCAGAGGCGTTGTCATGGAATGACTTTCTCGCTCTCGGCGAGGAAGGGGTATGCCGGGACGCGGCTGCCCTCGACGACCTCGTCACGATCGTCGGGACTGGCGGGACAACAGGGCGGCCCAAGGGCGTGATCCTCACGGGGACGAACTTCGAGACGATGACGGCGCTCACCCTGATGTCCTACCCGTGGCCGGAGCAGGGCCGCCCGGTCTACCTCGCGCTGGCTCCGCTGACCCATGCAGCCGGCGTGCTCTGCTTCCCCGTCCTCGCCCGCGGTGGGCAGATCGTCATCATGCGTCAACCCGACGTCGGCGAGTTCATCGCGCTCATCGAGCGGCATCGCGTTTCGCACACGTTCCTACCCCCAACCGTCATCTACATGGTTCTCGGGCACCCGGACCTCGATGCGGCGGACCTGTCGTCGCTCCAGTGCTTCTGGTACGGGGCGGCGCCCATGTCGGTGACCCGGCTGGAAGAGGCGCTGTCCAGGATCGGTCCCGTCATGGCCCAGCTCTTCGGTCAGACCGAAGCCCCGATGATGGTCTCGACCATGTCGCCTGCCGACCACTTCAACGCTGATGGAACCGTTGCCCGGCAACGCCTCCCGTCAGCCGGCCGTCCCTCGCCGCTGTGCACGGTGGCGATCATGTCGGCCGACGGAACCCTGCTAGCCCGGGGCGAGCGCGGCGAGATAGTCGTCCGCGGCTCCCTGGTGACGCCCGGCTACTACAAGAACGAGGCAGCCACCCTCGAGGCATCGGCCCATGGCTGGCACCACACCGGGGACATCGGCTACCTCGACGCCGACGGCTACCTCTTCATCGTTGACCGGGCCAAGGACATGATCATCACGGGCGGCTTCAACGTCTACTCAACGGAAGTCGAACAGGCCATCCTCAGCCACCCCGACGTTCAAGAGTGCGCGGTGGTGGGCCTGCCCGACGACAAATGGGGTGAACGAGTCGTCGCCGTTGTCCAGGCACTGCAAGGACGCCCGGTCGACGGGCCGGCGCTGACGGCCTACGTCAAGGAGCGAATCGGCTCGGTCAAGGCGCCGAAGCAGGTGGAGTTCTGGGAGGAGCTGCCCCGGTCCAAGGTCGGGAAGATCCTCAAGACCGACATCAAGGACCGGCTTCGCCACCGCCCCTGAGCGAGCAAGGACGCCGGCTATCCCCAGAGCCAGGGCGCAGGCGGCCGTGGACCCGTTGGCTTTTCCTGACCTTCCAACCTTCTTTGACGGGTCGTCAGGTACGCCCGGAGGCCGGCTGATTCGGGCACAGCGAGATGGTCAGAGCCCCGAGGTCCGGGGCATCCGACACGGTCGGTCAGCCGGCCCTTTGACCCCCCTCTGGAAGCGGGCGGCGCTGATCTGCCGTCCTTCACATAACAAGCCCAACCGCGGCAGAGTCGGACGTCTGACCGACGGCGTCAGCAAACGTTTCGACCTGGGTGGCCGAGGGCGAAGAAGTGCTCGCCGAAGGTTTCAACCAAGTCGCCGAAGAGTGGCCCCGCCCGAGCAGCCGGGCCTGGGCGTTGGGACGCGGGGCTCCGGATGGGCCGGTTCCCCGTTGGCCTCTGGTTTGGGGGTCTGTGCGCGTATCGTTGAAGGATCATCATTCCCGCGGGGTGGGGTGGTCCGCGTTGGGCCCAGCCTCGCGGCCGCTGACACCGCGCTGGCCGACGAGGAGGTCGACCATGGGTGGTTGGAACGCGATGACATACGACGGACGGGACACGATCCTGCGGGTCGTACGCCGGGAATCCGAGCAGTTCTTCGACATGGCTGGTGCGCCGGGCGCCTGGGAGCGTCCTACCGCGTGCCCGGAGTGGCAGGTGCGCGACGTCGTCGGGCACCTGGTCGACACGACCGAGTCGTACTTCGTGGGGTTCGACGCGGCGCATGGGCGCGGTGGGGCGTCCGACGCCTATGGGCTCCCCGGCATGGCGGAGCGGGTGAACACCCAAGCCCGGAGTCTGCGCGCGGTACCGCAGGGTGAGCTCATCGAGCGCGCCAGGGCCGACTACGCGAAGTTCTCCGGGATCCTCGAGGACTTGGGCGAGCAGGACTGGAGCGGCCTCATCGTCCCGCACTTCTACATGGGCCCGTTACCGGCGTTCTTCTACCCCGCCTTCCAGCTGATGGACTACGGGGTTCATTCCTGGGACATCAGGCAGGGCACCGGCCGTGCCCACGGCCTGTCCGGTGACGTCGCCGATCTGCTGGTGCCGTTCATGTTCGTCCTGTGGCAGTCCACCGCCGCGGTGCCCGACGGGGCCGAGCCGAGCGAGCTGGGTGTGCGGATCACTACCGGCGCCAACGAGGGTGACACCATCATGCGGGTCGGATCTGAGGGCCTGTCCTATGAGAGTGGCGACCTGTCGACGGTGTCGACGGTCATCGAGTTCGACCCGTCGAGCTTCGTGCTGACGGCGTTCGGTCGCTGCAACGCAGGAACTGTGCGTGGCGACGCTGCCGCGGCGGAGAACTTCCTCAACCTGTTCTTCCGGATCTAGCCCCACGAGGTACACGATGACCGACCTGGACCTCGCCGCGATCGCCAGCGAGCGCGACCGGATCCGCGACACATATCTCCAGGAGGGGGACGCCCGTGCGGTGTCGTCGGCCCGAGGGCTGCACCACGTGGCGCTTCTGTGCTCGGACGTCGAGCGGACGGTTCGCTTCTACCAGGGGGTGCTCGAGTTCCCTCTGACAGAGATCTTCGAGAACCGCGACTACGCGGGGTCGAACCACTTCTTCTTCGACATCGGGAACGGAAACCTCCTCGCGTTCTTCGACCTGCCCGGGCTCGACCTCGGCCCCTACGCCGAGGTGCTCGGCGGCCTCCACCATCTGGCCATCTCGGTGGAGCCGGAGCGGTGGGAGCGGCTCAAGGCAAGGCTGCAGGAGGCTGGCGTGGCTTACCAGGAGGAGAGCGGAACCTCGATCTACTTTCCCGACCCCGACGGGGTTCGCCTCGAGCTGATCGCCGACCCCCTCGGCGAGATGTACGGCACCGTCGTTCTGTGACAGTCGATTCGCAGTGCCGAGCCGTCTCGCCACATTCATCCACTGGCTGCTCTCTTGTTGGGCACGCGACCAGGCGTCCAGTGGGCGCAAGAACTTTCATGTGGCATCGCGTGGCGATCTCATCCAGAAAAGCTGATCAGGTTCAATGTGCGTAGGCCCGCGCCCACCCGATGGCGCTCACCAGCGAATCGACATGCCGACCGAGGACTGGGCGCCGACGAAGCTGTTCTTGAAGCCGATGATCCCGTCGCTGACGCGAGCACGCTTGTGGGTGCCCGTGTACGTCACCTGCTTGTTGCCGAAGTACGCGTTGAGCGTCGGGGTGCCATCGATGAAGTGGCTGCAGAGCTCGCCGGTCGTCTCGATTTCGAACGACTCACCCGGGGCGACCGTGAGAACGGCGTGGACGTCGGCGGTCTCGCATTGGCCCTGGGCAGGAAGGGTGTTGTCGGTCGCCTGGACTGCGAGGCTGAGGTGCCCGCCGAGCTCGCCGGCGGTCGCTGCCGACATCGCGTAGCCGGAGGCCGTCACCATCGGGGCGCTATCGAAGGCACTTCGGTCGAACCGGTCGGACGTCGCTGCCTGGGCGGCCGGTGTGACGAGCGTCAGGGCGGCGGCGGCAAGGGCCGCGGTGAGGGTGCTGCGTGCGTGCATGGGGTCTCTCCTTGTTCGTGTTCGGGTGGGAGTACGGTGCCCAGCTCGTCTTGACGGTGACTTGGGGCCGACTTGAGGCGGCTCACCAGACGCCATCCATCGATGCCAGGTCATCGCCGCAGGGCGGCCCTGGAGTGCCTCTGGGGCGACCGCGCTCCCGCCAAACACCCCCGGGGCGTTGCAGGCGTATGTCAGCTACGTGCGCCTCGTCTGCAACCGGAGGCGGTACGCGCCCGGCGAGACAGCGTGATCGCGCGTGACCGGCGGCGGCTGCCTGCGCCACCTGGCGCCCAGCGAGGCGTGGTTGGAACCGGGCGGGTTGCCGAGGCCGACCGTCTCGCGGAACCATGAGGGCGGTCCTGTGGGTGGCTTGAGCCTCCGCTGGACCACGCCCGTTCGGGCCATCGCCTCCTCTCCGATGCGGCAAAGTTGGGGGCGTGGTGGACCACGAGCCGACGGTGCGGCTGCGGGTGCTCGGCGAGCTCGCGGCGACCTTCGGCGGTGCGGTCCTGGACCTTGGCGGGCGACGTCAGCGCGCGGTCCTCGCGGCCTTGGTCATCATGCGCGACCAGGTCGTCTCTGCCGAACGTCTCGCCGGCTGCGTCTGGGGCGACCGCCCACCCGCCAACCCCGCCGGCGCCCTTCAGGCATACGTCAGTCACCTGCGACGACGGCTCCAGCCCGAGGCCGTGGCCCGCCAGCGAGACGGTGTCATCGCCAGCGAGGCCACCGGGTACGTCCTGCGGCTCGCGCCCGACTCCGTGGATGCCTGGTGCTTCGAGCGAGCCGTGGACTCCGCGGCGGGTCTCGCGCCGGCCGACGCGCTTCGCACGCTGGACGATGCCCTGCGCCTCTGGCGGGGCCCGCCGTACGCTGAATACGTTGGCGAGCCGTGGGTCGAGGCCGAGGCCTTGCGGCTCACCGAGCTGCACGCCGTGGCCCGAGAGCGACGGCTCGAGACGCGACTCGAGCTCGGAGACGCCGGCGTGGTCATCGGTGAGCTCGAGGCACTGGTCGCCGAGGACCCGCTCAGGGAGGAGCGTTGGCGGCTCCTGACGCTTGCTCTCTACCGAGCCCAGCGGCAGGCGGGTGCTCTGGCGGCGTTGCGGAGGGCACGCGAGACGCTCGCCGAGGAGCTTGGCGTGGACCCCGGGCCCGCGCTGCGGGCCCTCGAGGCTGAGATCCTGGCCCAGTCGCCATCCCTCGACGCACCGGCCCCGCGCGTCTCGATGGACCTGCCCGCCAGGGAGGTCTCCCAAGCACCGGTCCCACCGACCGACCTGGTTGATCGAGCCCGGGAGATCACGGAGTTGCGCCGAATGGTGGGCGAGCTCGCCAACGGGAGAACCGGCTTCGTCTTCGTTGAGGGCCCCGCCGGCATCGGCAAGTCGCGGCTCCTCGTCGAGGCGATGCGTCTGGCCACGGCTGGCGAGGTCCGTGTGTTGTCCGCGCGGGGCAGCCAACTCGAGCGTTCGTTTGGCTTCGGTGCAGTCCGCCAACTGTTCGAAGCTGCCGTGAGCGACCCTGCCGCCCGCGACACGCTGCTGGCCGGTGCAGCCTCAGTCGCGAAGCCGGTGTTCGAGGAGATGGCCGGCGACGACGCCGTCTCCAACGGCAGCTTCGCCGTCCTCCACGGCCTCTACTGGCTGACGGTGAACCTCGCCAACCAGAGACCGGTGGTGATCTGCGTCGACGACATCCAATGGTGCGACAGCGCTTCGCTGCGCTACCTCGCGTACCTGGTCAAGCGGCTCGAAGGGCTCCAGGTCCTCGTCGTTCTCGCGATGCGTACGGGCGAGCAGCATCCCGACGACGCGCTGCTCGCCGACCTAGCCCTCGACCCGTCGGTCACCGTGCTCCAGCCCGCACCGTTGTCTCCGGACGCGGCCGCGACCCTGGTACGGGAACGGCTCGGCGAAGGGGCCGACCCGTTCGTCGCGGCCTGCCACCGCATGACTTCGGGCAACCCGTTGCTGCTGCGGCAGCTGCTGCGCGCCCTGGCCGATGAAGGTGTCCGGCCCGATGTCTCCCACGTCGACACCGTGCGAGCGGTCGGCTCTCGTGCCGTGTCGGCCTTGGTGACGTTGCGGCTGCGGCGGATGCCACCCACTGTGACGGCCGCAGCCCGCGCTGTCGCCGTGTTGGGGGAGGCCGCTGACTTGCCGACCGTGGCGGCGTTGGCCCAGCAGCCCGAGGAGGAAGTGGCCGCCGCGCTCGACGTCCTGAGCCGCAGTGAGATCCTCACGGTCGAGCGACACCTCACCTTTGTCCATCCGCTGGTCCGCGACGCCATCTACAACGACCTGCCTGCCGGTGAGCGGGCGCTGCACCACGACCGGGCCGCTCAGGTCCTGTCGAGGCAGGGCGCCACTGCCGAGCAGGTCGCGGTTCACCTGCTGCGGGCACCACGTCGGGGCAGTGCCGCCACTGTCGAACTGCTGCGCGCCGCCGCGGATACGGCGATCTCAAGAGGCGCGTCCGATGCGGCCGTCGGGCTACTGAGGCGGGCGCTGGAGGAGCCGGTGTCCGGACCCGATCGTGCCCGCGTGCTGGTCGAGCTCGGACGCGTCGAAACGCAGGTCGACGGCCCCTCCGGTGTCGCTCATCTGCGCGATGCGTACGACGCCCTGGACGAGCCGCACGAGCGCGCGCTCCTGGCCATGGACATCGCCCGCACTCAGGTCTTCGTCTCCCCTCCCGGCGTTGCGACGTCGTTCGCGCGCGCGGCGGCGACCGACCTTCCCGACCGCCTGGACGACGATCGGCAGGGCCTGATCGCGCTGCAGCGCATCACGGGCTACATGCACGGGCTGCCCGCTGACTCCTACCGGACGGGTCCGGCACCAGAGGTGTCAGGGGAGGGCGACGGGGCCCGCATGCTCGCCGCGACGCTGTCGTACGAGCTCCTGCGCGAGGGGCAGGACCGTGCCGGTGCGGTCCGACTGGCCCGCTTCGCCTTGGAGGGGGACCGCCTCCTGGCAGTGGACACCGGGCTGCTCTGGATCGTCGCCGCCAACGTGCTGCTGCTCGCCGACGACGAGCTGGGCGACTTCTGGGACCGTGCTCTGGCCCGAGCGCATGCGACGGGCGGACTGTTCGCCGCGCTGTCGGTGAACCTGTGGCGGGGCTTCGCCCAGTGGCGTCGCGGCCGGCTCGAGGACGCGCTGCAGTCGCTGACTGACGCTGCCGAGCAGCAGCGCGTGTGGGGCATTTCCGGGGTCACCTCCACTTACGCCGCCGCCTTCACACTCGGGGTGCTGACCGATCTGGGCGACCTGGAGGCGGCCGCTTCGAGCCTGGACTCGGCACGCGGGCTGCCGTGGGTCGGAGAGGGCGGCAGGCTGTTGCGGGAGGCCGCGGCTCGGCTGCTCCTCGAGCAGGGCCGAGCATCCGATGCCCTCGACGAGCTGACCACCCCGGTCGACTATCCCCAGGTGGCCAATCCGGCCTGGTCTCCGTGGCGTGGGCTCATGGCACGGGCGTTGGCTGCGCTCGGACGTACCGACGAGGCCGTTGCGCTGGCGCGCGAGGAGGTCGCCCTTCTGCGGCGCTGGGGCGCGCCCACCGCCCTCGGGCCGTCCCTGCGGTCGTTGGGTCAGCTGCGCGGAAGCGAGGGCTCAGCGGACCTCCGCGAGGCGTTGGAGATCCTGTCGGGGACGTGCGCCGCCTTGGAAGAGGCTCGAGCCCAACTCGCACTCGGACGGTCCGCGCACCTGCCCCATGGTGAGGCGGTGCCGCTCCTGCGCGCCACGCTCGCCACCGCGCGCGCCTGTGGGGCCCTTCAGGTCATTCGCGACGCGGTATCGGCGCTCGGCCAGCGGGGAGAGAGCACCGCCGAGGTGGATGACGTCCCCGCCCGGATCACGAGCCGCCAGCGGCGCGTCACCGACCTGACCGCGACCGGGATGGACGTCAACGAGGTCGCCCAACGACTGTTCCTGACACCGGGGACGGTCCGTGCCGTCCTCGAGTCGGCACAGGGAGCCGCGCCTTGACCCGCCGAGAGCGCCTCGCGCCCGGGCTCAAGTTGCCCTCAAGTGGTCCTTGTCATCGTGGTAGGCCCCGATCGTGAGGATTTCCATGGTCCCCGAGTCCGCGCCTCTTGCCCCGTCCGGAGCCGAGGTCCTGCGCGGCCTGTGTGGCGGGGCAGTACACCTGCCAGGAGACCCGGCGTACGACGAGGCGCGTCTGCCCTGGAACCTCCAGGCCGACTCCCACCCCGCTGCCGTGGCGTATCCGGCCTTCGCCTCTGAGGTCTCTACGGTGCTGCGTGCTGCAGCGTCTGTCGACCTCAACGTCGCGCCTCAAGGCACGGGCCATGGCGCCCCTCCGCTCGCGGGCCACCTCCGTGATGCTGTCCTGTTGCGGACCTCGGCCATGACCGAGCTGCGCGTCGACGCCACGCGACGCACCGCGCGGGTCGGCGCCGGAGCGTTGTGGGGTGACGTGGTGGAGCGAGCCGGCCGCGTCCAGCTCGCGGCACTCCACACGTCGAGCCCTGGCGTTGGCGTCGTCGGGTCGTCGCTCGGCGGCGGCCTGAGCTGGTACGCCCGGCAGTACGGCTTGCAGTGCAGTGCGATCACCGCTGTCGAGCTGGTGCTGGCCGACGGCACATTCGTCCGAGCGACAGACCAGGCTGACAGCGACCTGCTGTGGGCGGCGCGCGGCGGCGGTGGCGGGTTCGGCGTCGTCACCGCGCTCGAGTTCGACCTGTTCCCGGTGAGCACGGTGTACGCCGGCAAGCTCGCCTGGGACTGGACCCACGCCCAACGCGTGCTGACTGCGTGGGGGGTCTGGGCGGCTTCGGCGCCGGAAACTGTCACCAGTGTCGCCCGGCTCTTTCAGGCGCCTGATCTGCCGTGGCTGCCGGCCGACGTCCGGGGGCGAAAACTTGTGATCGTCGACGCCGTCGTGGTCGCAGACAGGGATGCGGCTACGCGGGTGCTCGCGCCGCTACGGGCCCTTCGCCCGGAGGTCGACACCTTCCACGAGTGCTCCGCAGCGTCCGTCGCGGATCTCCAGCTCGATCCCACTGCGCCGACAGCGGTCTACGCGAACAGCGTTCTGCTCGACGACCTGCCCGAACGAGCCGTGGACGCGCTGGTTGCGACAGCCGGCCAAGGGTCGGGGTCGGACCTGCTCTTCGTCGAGCTGCGTCAGCTCGGCGGAGCATTGTCACGGCCGGCGCCGCGCGCCGGGGCGCTGGACCGTATGGACGGCTCGGTACTGGTCCTCTGCGTGGGCCTGAACCAGGGCGCGGGGTGGGCGGCCGTGCGCGAGGACGCCAACCACGTTACGGACGCCCTCCAGCCGTGGGCCACCGAATCGGCGTACCTCCTGATGGCCGACGCGGACGTCGACGAGCAGCGCGGCTGGCCGGCCAGCTCCTGGCAGCGCCTCCTCGACATTCGGGCCGCGGCCGACCCTCACGGGCTGTTTCTCTCGCCTCATCCCGCTGCGAAGGAGAGCTGAGGACGCCCGCTCAAGACGGCGGCAAGTTCGTCTCAAGGCGCCGGGTCCACGGTGGTGCTCCATCACCACAACGAAGCCCCGGAGGAATCATGACCATCGCCGAAACCACCGCCCCGTTCGAACGCACGGTGCCGTTCGCGGAGCTGGACGCACGCACGCAGGGGACTGTCGCCGTTCCCGGCGACGAGGAGTACGACGCTCTCGTCTCGCCGTGGAACCTGGCAATCCCGGTGAGACCTGTAGCCGTCGTCGCCGCGGAGACCGATCAGGACGTGGTCGAGGCGGTCCGCTTCGCCGCAGAGCACGGTCTGCGGGTGACGCCGCAGGCAACCGGACACGGCCCGATGGCCGAGCTCGTCACGGAGCTGCTCGTCACGACCAAGCGCCTCGACGAGGTCGTCGTCCACCCAGAGGGCTGGGCTCGGGTCGGGGCCGGCGTGAAGTGGCTGCGCGTCGTCGAAGCCGCCGCCCCTTACGGTCTGGCGCCGCTGTCCGGATCCATCACCGACGTCGGTGTCGTCGGGTACACCACTGGCGGTGGACTCGGGCCGATGGCCCGGACCTACGGGCTGGCGATCGACAAGGTGCGCGCCATCGAGGTCGTCACCGGCGACGGAGTCCTGCGCCGGGTCACCCCCACGGAGCACCCCGAACTGTTCTTTGCCCTCCGCGGCGGCAAGGGGATGCTGGGCATCGTCACGGCAATCGAGTTCGACCTGGTCCACCAGCGGATGTTCTACGGCGGCTCGTTGTGGTTCGACGGCGCTGACGCGGCGGCCGTCATCGAGCGGTGGCGGGGCTGGTCCGACCACCTCCCCGAGCTCGGCACCACGTCCTTCGCGCTGTTTCAGCTCCCGGAGATGCCAGGTGTCCCCCCACAGCTCGCCGGCCGGCTCACGTTGTCGGTGCGCTACGTGTGGACCGGTGACGCCGAGGAGGGAGCGCGTCGCTTCGCACCGATCCGTGGGGCAGCTCCGGTGATCCTCGACGACGTGGCTCACAAGCCGTACACCGCGATCGACTCCGTGCACACCGATCCGCTGGACCCGACACCGGCGTACGAAGCGGCGGCGGTGCTCACGGACTTCCCCCAGTCGGCCGTCGACTCCTTGCTCGCTCTGACCGGACCGGGGGTGCAGTCGCCGCAGGTGCTGGTCGAGGTGCGCCAGATGGGCGGGGCGATCGCTCGGGGTGGCGTACACCCCAGCGCGTTCGCGTCACGCGACGTCGCGTACTCGCTCCTGATCGTCGGCATCGCCGAGATCCCCGGCGTGGAGGACCACGCGGACGCGATCCTGGAGGCGATGCGCCCGTGGACCGGCGGCTACCGGCTGCCGAACTTCACCTTCACCCCGGAGCAGTACGCCGACGCGTACGACGAGGTGACGATTGCTCGGCTCCGCCGGGTGATCCGCACCTACGACCCCGACGGGATCATGGCCATCGGTGGCGTGCTGGCCTGACAATGCCGTCGTGGTCCTCGGGAACATCGACTAGTTCCAGCAGCGCCTCGATTGAGCGCGGTCGACCACGGCGACTGTCGGGCTGCCGGTCGCGTGAGAGCCAAATCCGTTGCGTGGCAGCGAGATTCGATGACCTGGCTAGGCCAGCTCGATCGTGAGGCCGTGTG
>Ga0164298_10000262_pt1 | contig 15110 bp, 12 predicted proteins | sample Whisoiple_216_MG_FD_109713 | JGI IMG/M metagenome (GOLD analysis project Ga0164298, IMG submission 109713) | Unamended control soil microbial communities from upstate New York, USA - Whitman soil sample_216_MG | ecosystem: Environmental > Terrestrial > Soil > Agricultural land ... | reverse complement strand
GATAGCGCTGGTGCGTCGGAGCGATGCGATCGGACGGCTGGCACGGTCATACCAAAAACCCGCCACCGTGCAAGGGTAGCGGGTTCTATGCGGTGTCGGGGTGATTCTTAGTCTGGCGGGTGATTTAGGTTCTTTTTGAGGACTTCTGCTATTGCTGCTATCGCTTCCTCTTTAGCTGATTTATCGCGATTGCGATGCCTCGCGACCCATTTTACAAAAGTATCGGGATCTATTAGAAGGCACATCAAAATAATACCTTTAGAATCATCATGAGTGACTGCTAATCGCCATAATCCTTCAGCCATCAAATCTATTGTTAATTGATTCATTTTATTACCCTATAAATCGATTTAATACTTATTTATTATTTTATCCGAAAACAGCACCCCATACATCTATTGTCCTATCAGCTTTTAAGAACGGCGATACTGTAAGCGCAAAACTTACAGACATAATCACATCATCATGCTTACCGCTAGCAGCCTCAAATTTCGCGCCAATACGGCGATAGCTAAGCATTTCGTCAACTAGCACAGAGTTTTCAGGATAGGTAAATTTACGTTTTTCTAACCCTAAAATTAATGCTGATACCATTGTTGTTTTTGTGTCTTTAGTTGTTTTAATATTTTGAAACTCTGTTCCGTAATTCATCTTAGATAATTCTTCCAGATAGATATGACCTACACCGCCAGTAGTTTCAATCCCTACACACTCTGGTTTATACAGTTCGATTAACTTTGAGATTTGATAAATATGCGACGCGCTGGTTTCTTGCCGTTTCCTGTATAGATGCACTAGCGAGTATGTATCAGCTTTTAAATCGTGCTTAACGACACTAAAAACGGTGTAATCAGAACCCATTGTAGACGTATCTAGACCGCAATAATACTCTACTTTATCATCTCTGGTATTTTCATAATTACCAGTGCTGTTTTCTCTAATTAAATCGATAGAAAACACAGACACCGCACTATCAACAAACTTCAAATCGTATTCTCTCAGTACGGTTTCTAAATCTGTACCGTCCTGCTTTAGTCGGTATTCTAAATAATTAGGTATGTTTTGATAGGTCGGATGTACGCTCCAATGTACTATTAATTTAAGCGTCCCTTGTGCATCTTCAAACCAATATAAACCGGGTATCTCATTATACAAATCACCGCTCGCTACTCGGTTACAAATTTCCTCTATATCTAACCCGTTGTTATTCTCATTTAATTTATTCCAATACCAGCCAGATTTAGCACTAGGAGTGCTTACAATCAGCTTAGTTATCTTATCTCCTGACATCGCACTGCTAGGGCTTGACGCTGCATAAATCTGGTCTATATTCTCACTAAATGCAGCCTCATCAAACAGAAAATCAATTACCGAGTCGTAACTTCTTGAACCTTCTCTCGAACTGTTTTTAAAGTATATCTCCCCTAAGTTTTTAAGCTTCAAATAACCCACATTATCGCTATCAGGCACGACATAATCGCTTAACCCCGATAGCAGTTGTTTGGTACGACGGCTCACAGCGCTAGCGTCGTTACTGTTTCGCAGGAAGGCGATCGCACTATATGCGGGGTTTAACGCTGCACGGTGCAAAAACTTTGACACAGCAATCTGTGTTAACCCTAATTGACGTGATTTGACACAAACTATATTATTGTACCTATCCATCAAATCTGAGATGATTATCTGATACAGATAGGGGTTAAATTGCACCATCTCACCACCGCTTCTAATGGTGGTTAACTGTGCAAAATCAACCCATTCTTTAGGTAAGGTTTTCAGATTAGCGGTGCTGGTAAAATACTTGTTTACTTGCGAGTGTGACGGTTTAATTCTGAACATTATCGATTAGTGGTGTAACTGGTGTGATTGTCAATCCCATCGACTCTACAGTTTTAATTGCTTGCGCTTGATTGACTGTTACTCCTAATCCAGTACATTTATCGAGCATATCGAGCGCGGTTGCATAATTTCTCATTGTTTCTTTAGGCATATCAAGCGCTTCACCCTCTATCACTTTCCGCTGAGCCTCTAGTGTAATTCTAGATTGATTTAAAAAGACTTTTAAAGTGATTTTTTGTAACAGTTCAAGCGTGATTTCTGGATTACTTAAATCGATTTTGTATTCATCAAAATTAATATCTGTCAGATTGTTGGGGACGGCTTTCAATACCAACCTATTTAACTCTTTCTCTTTCTCTTTTTCAGGGTAGTGAATAGAGAAGGCTGAAAGGTGTTTTCTAAGTAACTTATCACTCACCTTACAGCCTTTAGAATCTAGAAATTTGAGGATGGCGATAGGTTCGATTTGATTTTGTATCATTTCATTAACCGTATCGCCTAACCCAGCTTTACAAACCTTACACCCACAGCCTAGTGATGTATCCACAATGATTTAGAGTTTAGATGTACTCTAATATTTTAGCTGATATTTCTTCTTGTGTCTTTTTGTGGTACTTACCATTGTGTTTTTCATCTAACACACCATTCACAATACCAAGGGATTTCAGTTCATTATCCAAAGTGTCTTTCATATCATCAAGACATTGTTTAGCTGTTACATAAGCTACTGTTCTATTGTACAGTAACTTTGAGATAGTTTTGATGTAACCGTGTGAAGGTATCACTACTTTTTTAAAATCGTCTTTTGCACACTTATGATTGTATTTCATTATCCCTTTTATGATTTCATTCACTTTTTCAGGAACACTTTTTTCCTTCACTTTGTCTTTCGTTTTTTCATTCACTTTTTCTGTCGGTGTTGTTTCAGGATTATCGATTGTTTTTTCTGTTGATTCAACACTTTTAACAGTTGTTGTAGTGTTTGTTTTTAACTTGATATAAGCCAATACAGCTTGAGTTTCACTCATACCTGTACTCGTGAAATGTGATATTCTCCAGCTATCACCAAACATCTTGTCTATACCATCCACAAAATTCAAAAGGTTAAAACTTTTCATGTTTTCTTTAACAGGAATTACAGGGTCTACACTCATTTCACCATACTCCTCAATATTGCTTGAAACGTTGATGTATGTAGGGGGTTTGATGAGTAAAGAATCATCATACTTCCCTAAATATTTTTCTGTGGTTACTTCACCATTGTGAGCTAAGCACCTTTGAATAATTAATGCTATTGACTTATCACTATTAATTACATCCTGATTCGCCTTTATGATAGACCTTAAAGCACAGGCATAAAACGACCTTCCTTTATGGGGTGTGCCATCTTTACCCTTGAATGTACCATCCTCATTAATTACTTTGAGGGTTGATAAAGAGTCTCCAAAAAGGTCTGTGTATTTATCATTTAAAGTTTGATAAAACCCAGACTGTGAAAATTTTTCTGTGTCGGTTGAAAGCGCTTGAACTCTTTTAGATTGTAAATACTTTTCTCTTGCATCTACAATTTTTTGTGCGGGTACAAGGGTAATACGTTTGTAAAAAGCTAAAGTATCATCTGCACCACGCTTTTTAGTAATACCCCTGAAAGCTATTTCATATTCAGATACCGCCACCATTGTATGCTCTACAATACCAGCCTCTTTGTGTTCGTGGCGTGGCATACATAATTCACCCGGTCGCAGTCCTGTGAGGTTCAAAATACCACAGGCAATGGTAAACGGATCATCATCAATGGTAAGGCATTTAAGAGATTGCTCAATGATTTTAGTGATATCTATTTTGGTAACATTACTGATATCCATCACCACACCATTTTTAATCCCCATACTTTCTTGCTTACTAATCTCGCGCTCCTTATCTACAACAGCTTGTTCTTCATCTGTTCTTTCCAACATATCAATTGCACAATGCTGAATTATATCTGGTTTCTTTACAGCAGGTGCAAAAAGTTCTTTAAACAAATCGGGTTTTTCAGTTGAGAACTTTTTAATATCTTCATCTGTTCTCAACAAAAATTCTTTTCTGTAAGCTGAACGTTTTTTTAATATTGTTTGCTCAGCTAGATTTCTTGCGTGAAACTTATCTGTTAGTTCATTACAAGCCTGACTCACTTCTAATTTAGTAGTCATTGCGATTACCAGATTGTAAAAATCTATAGGTGTTGGTAATTTGACAGCAGTATTGATTCCTTTCTTACCTTTCTTGATTCCCATTGTTTTCGCGTCCTGTTTGTCTTTACCTCTATATAATGGCTTATATAATCCTAAATATCAAGGGGTTTTTAATTAATCTTCCTCATGGCAGTTGACGTAAATACTAATTTCTGCTTATGAATGGCGGGGCGGGTGCGAGCGGTGTTAAGGTGTACCGCTCGCTGCTTAAGGTTTAGCGATTAGATTTCAGATTTAGGGTACTGCCAGCGATCGGATTCAAACAGCCATCATGCTCAACCTTGCCTAGGATGCAAAGATGTATCAGCTTGTCTACAGCTTCGCTCATGTTGCCTGTTTGTTTTAAGAGTGCGACTGTTTCCGGTCGGAGCGTTAACGTTACCCTGACTGCATTCTTGCGGTTGGCTCCGGGTACAAGATTTTTTAGAGACTCTGGGTTAACTGTCATGTAGCTTTTTACCTTCAATCTAGTTGTGTGCATAGTGTGATTATATCGTGTTATGCACATAGCTGGATTGACGTTTTATTTTGTGGTTGGTCAGCGATCGCCCACACACCCTAAAAAATCTAGGTCAGGAAACTTCTATTTCCTAACCTAGAGTCTGTAAACCTTGCTTTATCGTTATGCCTTTAAGTGCTTACATATAACCCGCGCCAAAATTTTTTCGCCGTCATAAACTGGGTAGGTATCCGAAGGGTAGGCAGTGGAGAATAGCCAAACTACTGTGTACTCCCAACATTTATCCGTAAAATCCCAGCTAACACCGATAACTTTTCCCGTTTCACTGTGGTATACGCCACTCTTCTCATCAGTCCAGAAAAAATCCACCAAATCTCCAAACCAAAATTCCGGCTCTGTAGCTCTGATGACTTTGTGAATTGCGATATTCTGCATTGTTTTATCCTCTTATTGTCCGATTCACTCAAGACCTCCCCTACACAGCAGCGCGTCTGAGTAGCGCGCTAGACCGTCTTCTATCAAGTGATTCATCATCTCCCAGTCGGTTAAGCCCTGCTGACTCGCTAGCTCTGACACTAGCGGTGCGATGGCTTCTGTGATGATGAATTGTCTGTTAGACCGGGGTGGCTTCAGTCAGTCAAGCCCCGTGATATTCACTGTGTCTGGGTTGTCGAGCGTGACCACCAACTCACTGCCTAAGTAGCTAGTGATGAATGCTTGCACGGCTGCGATACGGAACCCTCCCCCGGTCAAGTACACGCGCTCCCCCTTGCGTAGTATCTGGCGTAAATCTCGCAGCAGTTCTCGCACTCCGATAATCTCCCTTGACCATGCCTCTAAACCGCTCTTGAGCCGATCGCCTAAGTCACGGGTTGAATCCCCCAAAACAATCTCTGCACTGTACTCACCTAACTCCGACACCGTGCTACTTTCAAGCGCGTCCTTCAGTCTGCTGAAATGGTAGATGTTCCCTCCCGTGTCACCCTTAGCGGACTCTTTGGCGAAAAACTCTGTGATGGACACTACACCCGCACCGCTGACGCTGTTCTGATTTGAAGCGCGTGGCACTCCGTTCTGATTGCTATATGGGGTGTGAGTGAGAGTGCCACCGCCCAAGTCGAGAACGTGAAACCTGATATCTTTACCTCCTGATTCTTTAATGTGCTTTTTGGCAGCACACGCAGCGCCGTACCCTTCAGGATAAAGGTTATAGGAAACGACGTTAATCTCAAATAACCGCTCGTCAAACTCAAACTTTAGGTTCGAGAAAGCCTTCTCTATTTCTTTCTTGCGGTGGCTTGATAGCGACAGTAGGGCGATTTTCAAATCGATTTTAATAACCCCGTTGCCCTTGCCTGTCTTCTTGATGCGCTTGAACAAAAACGACGGATGAGTGCATAAAGCACCAACAATCCACACATTTAGAAGCTTGATTTTGTTGTCGTTAGCATATCCCTCTTCTAAGTCACCACCTGATAATGATAGTGCTGAATCACCGACTGCATAGCCGTTATCTCCAATTTTGAACACTCCGAGGTATCCGGTCGGTAGCTCTTGCGCTTTGGTGAACTTACGACAAACCGACTGATAGGAACCTGTGATTTTTTCGAGATAGTATTTTGTGCGACTGCTACCGCCATCAATTATCAATTCTGGCACTGTGACAGTTTTAGCTTTTTTAGGTGCGGGTGCGGTCGCTGTGGTGTCAGTTGTGGTGATATCGAGCGAGGGTGAAGTTTTACCGTTTGTGGTGTTTTCGAGAGTTTGAGGTTTCATTTTGATTCCTGAGTGTATACAGTGGGTGATTTTGGGCTTAATTGATAGTTTGGGTATGGAAACAAATCAAGCGATTTGAAAGGTATTGTTAGGTTTAAATTTCTAGCGGGGGCGGGTAGGGGTATCTATTAATTGGTGTCAGATTTACCTGCTAATCCTGCTGATACGGCTACCCCTACTATGGCGAAAACAGGATGAAAAACCGGATAAAACCGGATGGCTGAAAACTTTACTGAGTGCGAGTTTTCACTGTTGAGTTATATCGACTTTCCGGCTGGCAGTAATTAGCAGGTTAGATTAGCAGTCAGAAAACCGAGGGAGTTTGTAGATATTTCAATTAATAGAATCGTGTGATTGTTTCTTATTAATTGAAATTTTCTGAAAAGTTCCCAGTGTATACAATCAAGAAAATTCGTGTCTACACTCGCAGTTTTTGCATTTGTAGCGCTGCACTCTTTCACCCTCTGTTTTTAAAAATCCGTTCTTTTTGCTTTCACTACCGCACTGAGGACAGTTAGGGTTAACTGTCACAGTCTGTGCTGTGGCGGTGTCGGGAATTGCGATCGCGTCAGTCGGTGTGACTTGCTCCCATTGATAAGCGCCAAACTCAGGCAGCACCATAAAAAACCCTTTCTTGTTAGGTTCTAGGCAGAGAGCAAAACGGTATGCACTGGGGTCTGTCAGGTCTAATCCGTCCTCTTCATTTTTGGCTGCACAGTATTCAGTCAGTGAATCACCGACTTTCATCAGGTTCGCTTTCTCACTTTCTGAAAGGTGGCTGTTTGCGATAGCGTCCCGGTAATTGTCACCGATGTGAACACAGACAAAATTATTCATATCCGACCTATCAAAACCACCTTTGAGGTTGCGGACGTTTGCATTTTGCCCGGTGATTATTAACCCTGAGTTTTTGTGTGAAGATTGCTTAAGCACTGCTTTTAAATCACTTGATGATTTAGGGTTTTCATCTAATGTAGTGTCTATCTCGTCAAACCAGGCTAGATAAAGTGAGTCGCTAGGGCTTGATTCCATCTTGGCTTGATAGACTTTCAATCCTTTAATTGAATCGGCGTGTGTGTGACCTACGGCGGGTATCGAGCGATAGTTTTTCACACTGTCGAACATTGGATCGTAAAAATCACAAGTACCTTTAGTTTGAGAGAGAATTGCACAGACTAAATTCTCAGCAGTTGGTGATTTACCGCTTTCACTTCCTCCTGTAATTCTCACCCGTCTCCAATTTTTAACAGTTGATAAGAACTTGTCAGCAGTCCTGACACCACGTGGTAATTCATTTTTTAACTTGATTGTCCGGCGGTGGGTTACTGTTAGAGAAAGCTGTGAGAACTGCCTATTAAATTCCCATTTAGGCTCTGTACCGTGCAGTGCATTACAGAATGCTGCTGTTTGCTCTAGGCTGTTGTCAGCGCTGATTTCAGACTCTACCAGACCCGGATTGCGACGGATTGAGTAAATCACTTTAAACCCGGTTTCTGTTTCCTCCCAGTGCAAAGCGTCAAGCAAAAATTGATATCGGTTGTAGTAGTAACTGCTGACAGAATTAGCCATTGTTGCGAAGGATGAAGCGCCGGAAAACTGTAAAGGCTTCTTACACTCATCTAGTTTTGCCAGTGCTTCTTGCAGTTCATAGCGCGATATTTCTAATTGATGCACTGCAAGTTTTGCGGTGCTAATTGCATCATCAACATCGGTGATATAGCGTGATTTGTGATTATCAACCAACACAGTGAATTCCTGTGCAATTGCTTGTAAATCACTTTTTCTCTTGTCTTCTGTCGCTTCAATTCTCTCACCTGCTGTATATTGTAGCGATGTAATGTAGCTTTCAAAATCAGGATAGGGTACAGCGTCGGTAGTGATTTGTAATAGATGATTAATCACAACCGATTGCGCTTTGCATCGCAGTTCAATAGTCTGTGTGATGATTAATTCTTGCAGTTCAAGACCGACATCAATTAACTCATCAAAGCTAGTAATTGAATTGTAAGCTGTGAGTTTGTCGCTGAATCGTTCTTTTTTGGATTCAATCTCTAGCTTGATTTCATCCAATTGACCGCGACAATCAGTATAGTTTCTGTACAATGATTCAACGTGACAGACACACTTTTTCATACCTACCTGATAACATTCCTCTACCAGTCTGTGCGCTGTTTCCTTGTTAAATTCAAACACCTCTCTCAATGATTTTTGGCAAGTTTGCAGTTCTGCCAACTGTTCGCTGGCATCGAGCTTTAAGGATTCAATCTCACCCACTAACACACTGATTTGATTGTTTAAATCCCCTTTCTCATCAGTCAGAGTAACAATCTGTTTTTCGAGTTTTTGGGTGTTGTCGGTGTGTTCTGATTCGAGTTTCTCGACTTCATCTAGTACATCTCGCATCGAGTGACGGGTAGTGATAAAGCTGATAATGGATGCACTCATTAAGTAGCTAGCAGCCGTTTTAAACGGTTTGAATTGCTTGATAGGTACAAACAAAACGATGGTAGAACCGACTGCTAAAATGATAGTGACAATCTGATATTTGATGCTAATTCTCTGAACTTTTGCGCTTGACATGGTATACACTATTGTTGGTGTTAGCTAACCCCTAGATTGCGCTAGGGGTTTTTATTTGTCTAATTAGCAATACTTTCAACCAAAAACTTTTGCAATATCATTTGAGTTTGCGCTTCTATTGCCTTAATCTCAGCATCACGCTTAAGCTCTACCGCTTCAATCTTGCGGGTGATTTGTGTGGTTTCTTTTTGCAGTCCTAAAAGCTTGATACCCTCTTGATTGAGTTTTTCGGCTGATTGTTCAAGCTTCACGCCGTCGGTTTCTAACTCGATATTCTGGCGGTCAAACCTGACAATTTCTTGCTGTACTTTGATACCTTCTGTAGCACCTTTAATGACGCTTGCTTCCGCTTTGTGCATCGCTTGCTTGGTTTTACCGACTTCAGCTATGTAGTTAAAGCCAGCCTGGTAGAGTTTTTGAGCGCGGGTAGCTCCGGCGTAATTTTCAAGCCCTGCTGTAAGTTGGTCTTCTGTGGCTGTTGTGGCGATGTTCGGGTTTAAAAAATCGGTCGGTATCATACCGTTGAAATCGAGTTCTGGTATGGCTAAACCGCCGTAAATATCGGTTGCCGGCACTATCTCGTTACGCTGAGATTTAGACCCGTAGTTGGTGGCGATCGCTTGCTGCACATCAATAGCAGCACCCGCCGTCTGTGCGCGTCCTGTAGTAATTGCACCCGCTACCGCGCTGACACCGCTTGCGACCGCCCCGACACTACCAGCGACCGCGCCCACATTTGATGTGATGGCATTGCGGGTATTGGCGATCGTGTTTGCGGTGGCGGTGGTGGCGGTTGCCATTGTGTTTAAGGCTGTAGCCGTATCTTGTGCCAGCTTTGCAGCTTTACTGCCGATGCTGGTTTTTTCAGCTTTGGGTTTTGTGGGTCTAATCATAGTTTCTTAATCACTGCAAAAGTACACCCACACCATAACATTTAATAGACGGTAATTTAATATGCGGTCATTTAAATTACTTATATTGTAAATACCTTGAAACCCAGTCAGGGTATAGTAAAGGCATAACTTGCGCGCAAATTTAGCATAAGTTATTTGTATGACCGCGCATTGTAATCACGGTCATTTAATTGTTAATATATTAATGAACCTCAAAAATATGAGCGTGAAACTGAAAATACGTGAGTTACGAATAGCGCATCCTGAAAAACCTTCTCAAAGAAAAATGGGAGATATTTTAGGTATGACTGAGAGTAATTATCGCAAGCTAGAAACTAATAAACTAGATGGTGTTAAACTCTCACATCTCGACACATTAATTAAGTTTTTTCAGTGTGAAGATATCAGTGAAATTATTGATATCGTTCCAGATTGATAAAACTTAAAATACACTTTTACAGTGTATAATTAGTTTAGAATTGAATTAACAAACAACAGGAAAAATCATGGCTAAACAAAGTAAAAAGTTTGAATCAACACCGTCCGAACAATTGTTACGCCGTAGCTTTGAGCCGTTGTTATCACCTAAAGATAACAAAGCACGTTTAACCTTTGTAGGGTATCAACACAGTCTTATAGAATGGAAAAAAGACAATCAATCTGTATCAAAACCAGTGCTAAAGTTAGTGTTTTCTGTACTGGATAAAACGCACAAAAACCCTGCCAATATTTCCATCACTTGCGATTATCGGTACAATCCTAATAATCGACTAGGTACTACCTTAAAATTGATGGGTTTTGAAATTGAAGAAACTACAGAAGTAGTAGATGAGGATGACGAATATGGGGTGAAAGTAGGTGATTTAGATACAGAATCCCTCTTTCAATTTCTGCAAGATACCGCAGGTAAAGTTTACAAAGCTTTACTTCGTGTAGCAACCAAAAAAGATAAAAAGACGGGTGAACGGTACGAAGCGCAAGGATTGTGGGAAATTGATTTTACCAGTATCGAACCTTTCATCGGTAAGGATGGGAAGCAAAAGGCTGATACCACGGCGGATGAGCTAGGCGAACTCATCACAGCACCCAAAATCGACTACGAAGGTGAATCCGATTAAATACCACGGGTAACATCCTAATGGTGATAATGAGATTATCCACAGGTATTGTTAAAAACCTGTGGATAATTATCTATATTTGACTAATAAAACAATCCTGTTGTATATTAAAAGCCACCTACTTTAAAGTAGGTGGCTGTGAGATAAGGTGTTTTGTTTCGTTTTGGCAGATGTCGGACTGGTAATCCAGATATCTGCAATTTTCTGATTTGTAAATTTTTAGAATTGGTGGCTCTAAAAATTTTGACGTGATTTACTACTCGATCGAGATAGAAACCTTTGAGGTATCACGTCGCTATCCACATTTCAAGCTGTAGAGTCAGCTCAAAAATATGCAAGATACAAAAAATGTATCATCAACTGTTGATGATAATGTGTCGATGTCTGCGAGTCAAGTTATTGAGAATGGGAATCATTATCATTCTAGTATAACACAAGCATCTGAGAGTGCAACCCCTAATATCGCAGATAATGAAGATGATGAGTTTGGTGGCGGTTGCTTTGATGTAGCCGTATATCACACTCAGATGGTTACTGAAGTGGCTAAAGATATATCTGGCACGGGTGTAACCACAGGTTGCGTAAAGGCTAAAATATCGGCTGCTAGTAGTAGTGATGAGGATGAGGGTGAGAATGAGGATGAGGATGAGGATGAAGAAACCATCCCAGATGATATCGGATGCTTCCCTAATCTCAATAAAGATATCCCAGTAAATAGTACCGATGAAGATGATGAGTTTGGCGGTGGTAGTTTTGATGTCACCACATACCAGGCTAATCAAGCTGTTAGCGCGGGTGCGATCGGAAACACGGTTGATGATGAGCATGATGAATTTGACGGCGGTAGCTTCAATGTAGGTAAATACCGCACAGACAAAAATGAAGTAACCTCATCAAAAGATGAAATTGCTTTCTCGCTCGACTTTCCCCTACTCGCTGCTAAAGGATTGAAATCTAATCAATACCTTATTGATGAGTTAGTCGATTATTGTGAAATTGGTAAATCAATCACAATCCCTCTAGTGATTGATACTGAATTTTACACAAAATATGAAATCGACTCATTAGGATATCGGCAAGAAACTCGAAAATTATTAACTACTCAAATTAAGGGTATTCACAAAAAAGCTGAAAAATTAATTTATGCACCTCATCCATCGGTTAATTTAGGCAGAGAGTTAGCACATTTAGATCCTTTACCTATACCTACTACTGATTTTCATCCTCTTGATTATTTGCGAGATGTTGGGAATGTTGAAATAGATATTAGAGAAGCCAAACCAAGTGAGGTAAATTGCTGGAAACCAAAATGCACTTTCATACTTTATGCCCACTTCGCAACTGCTGAATTAAATTTAATTGCAAGTGGAACAGTCAAACAAGCTATTAAGCAATTACAGCGCGATAAAGGTGATAAACAAATAACAGCAGGACGGCGGATATTTTGTCAGAGTAAAATAGAAGACCAAAACCTCGACACTGTGTGCTTAAATCATATTGTTACCATTGAAGATGTCGAGTATGTGATGTGGATTAAAATTGTTGATACTGGAGCTTTACACGGTATCGCTAGCTACGGTGATATAGCTAAGGCTGTAGGTCATGAATTGAAATTTAAAGATAATTTTAATTCTGAAGAAAAAGGTAGGATGCTTGATATGGTGGTAGAAAGAGCGAAAGATTTTGAAGAATACGCACTGGGTGATTTAGATGTTTATGAAATACTCAAAAAATTTAATGAACAATGGCAATTAGTTTATGAAAAACTAGGATTAAGCGACTATTATCGAGTGCCAAAATTAACTATCGGTGGCACGGTAAAGGATTTATTTGAGGCTGCACTCGCTAACTATTTTAAGCTACCCGCTAAAAATTGGGTTAAGGATTTAAAGCTGATTATAGATAATTTTATTCAACCTGGTAGCGCGGATGAATTGCGTAAATGGGGTAATTTTACCCGCGCCATACTCTCTAAAGTAGAAGGAGGAAGATGTCGAAATAATCGCCCTATTGAACTTACTGTAAAAAGTAAAATCAATTCAAAGGATGAATATGAAAACCCTATCGCAGATATTGATATATCGGGTTGTTACGGTGAAGGACAAAGGAATCAGGATTATCCGATTGGTATACCTGAAATTTTCGACTACAAACAAAGTGAAAACAACGACTATATCAGCTTGCGAGATTGGTTAGGTAGCTACGATGTGAATGTTGAAGCGTTAATTAAATCTGTTGAAAACAATGATAGTCAAGCTTGGAATAATCAAGCTAACTGGGGTGAGTTACTTAGTGGATTATGGCAAGCGAGGGTGAGTAATAAAGAGTCGTTAAAATACTCTCAAGATTTTTTTGCTAGTTGGTTTTTAGAATCATCACACGGTGTGAATATGCTTTCTAAAGCACTGTCACAGATGAAGTGTGATACTGAGATGGTAAGCACTGAAAGCGTGAGTTTTGATGAAGATATGGGGAATCTAAAAGTTTTTAATCAAGATATTAAAAACGGTGTGTTAACTCACGATGGTTTACAGTGGATACTCGCAGTAGCTAGCAAGCGCCAGAGAAATGAATTGCTAAACAATCTCACAATTATTAGCAGCGCTGTGTATTGTGCATCCGATAAGATTGATTGTACAGACGGTTCTGAAGGGTTGAAAATACTATCAGAAAAATACGAAAACTGGACAGGTAGAAACACCACACAACGTATCAAAAATAAAGACGGTAAAACATCAATAATGATGAATTTTACAGAATGTCATACTTGGTTCTCTGTCAATTTAGGCGAGTTATTAGTTGATTCACTACTGATAGAACGGAAAAAAGCGCAAATAATCGATGGGAAAAAATCACCGCTAGACGTGCTTTTTAAGTTGTGTGTTAACACCCTTTACGGTGATATGGTGAGTAAGTTTTTTGTCACTTCTAACCCGGTAGTAGGAAACAACATCACCGCAAGAGCGCGGGCTTTAGCATGGTATATGGAAAAAGGTTTGCACGGTCATCAACCTATTACAGATGGTTGCGCTTTTGAGCTTAGCGGTGTACTTTTTTCAAAAAACATCACCGTTAATGGTGAATGTGTAAATCTTCATCGTAGTGATTCAAAACTCTCACAAAAAAATATCAAGAGAGATTGTTTACAGAGTGATAATATTACTTGTGTTTGGATTGACGGTAAGCCACAACTGATAATAGACGGTGTAAAAATAAAGGATAGTTTACAATGGTTAGATTCTAAAGCAATGGAACATCTACAGAACATATTTCTTTTAGTCGATGTTTTGCACAAACCTAGTGAGAGTTTAGCGGTTGATAAAGAGAGTTTGAAGATAATACGCAAACCACGCATAGGACAATTTAGCTTTGAGACTAAAGATATCTATCATTCAGGATGTTTTCACGGTAGCGCTAATTACCTATTACAAAACCCTAACGAACAAGTGATAAAAGCGCGTGGATATGAAACAAAACGCGAACACATAGGCATCGAATTAGACCCCGAACAAGACACCATTAAATTTTTAAAGTCTAGTCGGTACGGTTCAAAAAACAACCCTGCTAAAGATATGTTACGGCAATTATTAGAAAACCCTGAAAGTATACAACGTCAAATACCCGCTATCAAATCAGGTATTTTAAAAGTAGGTGACTACAAAAATCTATCTGATAAATACGATGAAATCAAATTAGAACCGGGTGACAATATCCTTAAGCCTGTGTTGATGCAAGAATTTTCTTTAAGTCAGTTCACTTTTCAAACCTACGAACAATACATAAGCTGGAAAAAAGTTATCGAAAAAGCTAAAGATAAGAATAAACAATCTTTAGAGGGATACTTTCTAAATGAAGATTTGACGCTTAACTTACAATCATTGTGTGAATGGGTTGATGAAGCTATCGCTAACGGTGTAATGAATCCATTTGATGAATTGAAAAACCCACATCGAAACGATACCCGCACAGAAAAAACTGTTAAGGCTCAAAGCACTAAAACGCAGACTAAAGGTGCAAAGCTTAAACGGGTAATAACCATTAATCACCCACATCTAGAAACACTCGCAGCACTGAAAGAGCAATTGAGTCACCCGCCAGACTAAGAATCACCCCGACACCGCATAGAACCCGCTACCCTTGCACGGTGGCGGGTTTTTGGTATGACCGTGCCAGCCGTCCGATCGCATCGCTCCGACGCACCAGCGCTATC
>Ga0164298_10000260_pt1 | contig 15146 bp, 14 predicted proteins | sample Whisoiple_216_MG_FD_109713 | JGI IMG/M metagenome (GOLD analysis project Ga0164298, IMG submission 109713) | Unamended control soil microbial communities from upstate New York, USA - Whitman soil sample_216_MG | ecosystem: Environmental > Terrestrial > Soil > Agricultural land ... | reverse complement strand
GTGGATGGCATGGGGCCCGGAGCTGACGTTCTTCTGCAATGCGGCGTACCGCCGTGACACCCTCGGCCGCAAATACCCGTGGGCGCTGGGGCGCCCGGCCAACGAGGTGTGGTCGGAGATCTGGGATGACATCGGTCCGCGAATCGACCGGGTGCTGTCGACGGAACAAGCGACGTGGGATGAGGGCCTGCTGCTGCTTCTGGAGCGCTCCGGCTACCCCGAGGAGACCTATCACACGTTCTCCTACAGTCCTCTGCGCGACGACGGCGGACACGTCGTCGGCATGCTGTGCGTGGTCAGCGAGGACACGCACCAGATCATCGGTGAGCGACGGATGGCGACGCTGCGACATCTGGGGTCAGATCCCAGCGTGATCCGCACCGAAGAAGAAAGCTTGACGTTTGCCCACCGCCAACTCGGCCAGAACCTGCGCGATCTTCCCTTCACATTGACCTACCTCTTCGATGACACCGGAGACGCCCGACTGGCGGGGATGAGCGGAATCGCCCCCGGCCACCCGGCTGCCCCCGCGATATTGCCCGCTGACGGTGGCGCCATCTGGCCGGTGCGGGCGGCTGCGAGTGGAGAGTCGGTGCTGCTCGAACTCGACGGTGCTCCGTTTACGGATCTGCCGACCGGCGACTGGCAGGAACCACCGATGAAGGCGCTCGTGGTGCCGCTGATGGAGCAGGGCGGCACATCGCGTGGGTTCCTGGTCGCTGCCCTGAACCGGTATCGGCCGGTGAACGAGAAGAACACCGGCTTCGTCAGACTGGCCGCGGGGCACATCGCAGCCGGGCTGGGCAGCGCCAGGAGCTACCGGGCCCAACAAAGGCGTGCCGAAGAACTCTCCGAACTCGACCGCGCCAAGACGGCGTTCTTCTCCAACATCAGCCACGAGTTCCGCACGCCCCTGACGTTGATTCTCGACCCCGTTGCCGAGCTGCGCGGCCGGGCCGATGCTTTCGACGCCGAGATGCGCGAGGACCTGGATATCGTCTGGCGCAACGGATTACGCCTCAGCAAGCTGGTGAACACGCTGCTGGATTTCTCACGCATCGAGGCCGGACGTGCGCGGGCCCGCTACGAGCCGGTGGACCTAGCGGCGGTAACGGCCGAGCTGGCCAGCGTCTTCCGGTCCGCTGTTGATCGCGCCGGACTGGAATTCACCGTCGACTGCCCCCCGCTGGACGAACTCGTCTACGTCGATCGCGACATGTGGGAGAAGGTGGTCCTCAACCTGCTCTCGAATGCGCTGAAGTTCACCTTCGACGGATCGATCTCGGTTCGCGTGGGCCGTGAAGGCAGCGACGCGGTCGTCACCATCTCCGACACCGGGATCGGTGTGGCCGCCGAGGAGATGCCCAGGCTCTTCGAGCGGTTCCACCGCATCGAGTCGGCCCGAGCGCGCTCCAACGAGGGCAGCGGAATCGGACTGGCCCTGGTGCAGGAATTGGTGAGCCTGCACGGCGGCACAATCACGGCAGACAGCGTGGAGGGTGCCGGGACCACGTTCTCGGTCCGGTTGCCGTTCGGCTCGGCACATCTTGCCGCCGACGCGGTGGTTTCGACCGGCGGGACACGCGCAGCTTCGGGTGTGGCGGAGCCGTATGTGCAAGAGGCGTTGCGCTGGATACCCGGCGACGACGAAATCGTTCCGACGGAAATCGCCGAGTCCGCGCTGACCCCCGACAACGCGAAACTGCCGACGCCTGGAGGCGACGCACCGGCGCGCGTTCTCGTCGCAGACGACAACACCGACATGCGTCGATACCTGGCTCGTCTGCTGCGCGGCGCCGGCTACAGCGTGGAGGCGGTGACCGATGGTCAACAGGCCCTCGAGTCGATTCGCGCTGTCGTGCCCGACCTGGTCGTCAGCGACGTGATGATGCCCCGACTGGACGGACTGGAGTTGGTGGCGGCGCTGCGAGCCGATCCGCGCACCGCGGCTGTACCAGTGGTGCTGTTGTCGGCCCGCGCCGGACAGGAGGCATCGATAGAGGGGCTTCAGGCCGGCGCCGACGACTATCTCGTCAAACCGTTTGCGGCCGCCGAGCTCCTGGCCCGGGTCCGTGCCAACATCGAGTTGGCCAGGCTGCGCAACCACCATGCCCGCTGGCGCACGGCCCTGGTCGACTCGCTGCAGGAAGCGTTCTTCATCTGCAACGAGCAGGGTGCGATCATCGAGATCAACGCCTCGTTCACCGACATCATGGGCTACGGCCCGGAGGGCCTGCCCTACGAACCGGTTTTCCCGTGGTGGCCGTCCGCCGACACCGATCCCGACTCTCGCAGGCAGGTCGAGGAGGCCTTCGCCGAACTGCTGGACGAAGGCCACGGCAGCTTCACGATTCCGGTGAATCACCGTGACGGCCATCGCCTGTGGGTGACCGTGACGTTCAATCATGCCGAGGATCCCGAGACCGGCCACCGGGTCATGGTCGGCACATTCCGCGATGTCACCGCCGAGCACTACACCGTGCAACGCGAGAGTGCGCTTGCCTCACTCAACGAACAGCTCTCGCAGGCCGACACGCTCGACGACGCTGTCCGAGCGGCGGCCGCTGAATTTCGCGGGCTGTGGCAAGCGCGCCGCGTACTTGCCGCCACCTGGGTGAGCGAGATTTCCGATCTCGTTGCACCCCAAATCATCTGGGTGGGTGAGCCGGCCGGCTGGGCCGACCTGCCGCCGGACACCAGGCAGATGATCAGGACGATGGGGGAAGGCGCGCTGCTGATCCCGGACACCACACGGCCGGGCACCGCGGCCATCGCATTGCAACACCCGCGGGGTGTGCTGGTGGTGCACATCGAGCTTGTCGAGCGGCGGCCGTTCACCGCTGAAGACAAGACGCTGCTCACGGTGCTCGGCGGGCGGCTGGGACAGGGTCTGCAGCGGGTCCATCAACTCGACCAGCAACGGGAAACGGCGTTGGCGTTGCAGAACGCGATCCTCGGGCCGGCGCAGCTGCCGAGCGGGTTCGCGGTGCGCTACCAGCCCGCCACCCGTCCGCTTCAGGTCGGCGGTGACTGGTACGACATCGTGGATTTGGATGACGGGCGGATCGCGTTGATCGTCGGCGACTGCGTCGGCCACGGCCTGGCCGCGGCGACCGTCATGGGTCAATTGCGAAGTGCTTGTCGCGCATTGCTTTTGGAGAAACCGAATCCGAGTGCCGCGCTGACTGCGCTGGACCACTTCGCCGCCCGGCTTCCCGGTGCGCGCTGCACCACGGCCTTCTGCGCGGTGCTGAATCCAGACACCGGCGAGCTGGTGTACTCCAGTGCCGGGCATCCGCCACCGATCATGGTGCACGGCGACGGCACCACACGCCTGCTCGACGGCGCCCGCGCCACACCGCTCGGGCTGTCCTTCGACTCGTCTCGGCCCGACCACCGCGAGACGCTACCGCCTCGGTCGACCTTGCTGCTGTACACCGACGGTCTGGTCGAGCGTCGTCGGGAAGCTCTCGACGCCGGTATTGCCCGCGCGGCGGATCTCGTGCAGGAAAACCGCGACACCGGCCTCGACGATCTGGCAAGGGAGGTCATGTCGCGGCTGACGCCCAGCGGCGGCTATCAAGACGATGTCGCGCTCCTCCTCTATCGCCAACCCGTCCCGCTGGACGTCGAATTTCCCGCCGAGGCAAGCTATCTCGCTGATACCCGCGCCGCTCTGAAGGACTGGCTCGGCCGGGCCGGCGTGGACGAAGATCAGACGCTGGCGGTGTTGATAGCGGCGGGCGAAGCCCTTGCCAATGCCATTGAGCACGGCCACCGCCATCTCACCGAAGGCACCATCAGCCTGCGCGCGACGGCACTGGCCGACCGGCTGCAGGTGACGGTGATCGATGCCGGGTCGTGGAAGCAGCCGGTCAAGGCAGCGCATCGGGGACGCGGCATCTCTCTGATGCGTGCTCTGATGCAGGACGTCACGATCAAGCCCCTCGCCAGCGGCACGACCGTGCAGATGCACGCAAGGATCGCGTGATGGCCACACGGTTGACCATCACCGCCGACCGGCGCGAGGACGGCGCGTCGGTGGTGACCGCCGCCGGCGAGATCGACCTGACCAATATCGACGCGTTCGCCGCGGCCCTCGAGGAGGCGTGCGGGCAGCGTGATGGCGCGACCGTGACCGTCGACCTCAGCGGCGTGGAATATCTGGACAGTGGCGGCATCAATGTGCTGTTCGCCCACGCCAACGACATTCACCTGATGGCCAATCCGATCCTGATGCCGGTGCTGAAGATCAGTGGCCTCACGGACGTGGCCTCGGTGGAGTCCGCGGGCCCGCGGGGAGACTAGGCGGAGGTCACTTTCGCCGCGAGCGCCGCGAGCTTGGCGTCCAGCGCCACGGCGGCCGCGCGCAGCGGCTCGTTCTCCTCGACCACCATCAGCGACGACGGCACGACATACGTCAGGGAGCTTCGGTCGGCTTGCTCGTCGGTGATCAGAAGTTCGACGGGCGCAAACAGGCCTGCGGTCACATCGTGTCGCAGCATCGTGATCGCGATCAGCGGGTTTCCGATCACAACCCGCAGCAGCTTGCGTTCGATGCCCGATTTCTGGATCCACGCGCCGTGATCGAGCGTGGCGAACAACATGAAGCCGCTCGAGCCGACGTGCGATTGCACTTCTCGCTCATAGGCTTCCCAGGTGGCGAACCGCGCCGCGAAGTCGTCGATCGGCACCGGCTTGTCGCCGACATCGTCGAGCAGGGCGGCGACGACATCGTCGAAACTCTTCGCACTGTCGTATCGCATACGCACGCCGTGGAACGGAATCTCGGTGCCGGTCATCGGCCCAGTGTATACCTGAGTTCTGTGAACTAAACTCAGGTTGTTGGTCTGATGCGCGGCGACAACTGGACGATTTCGGGCACCACACTCGGATTCGCATGGGCCGTGATGACCAGCGACACCAGCGTGTTGGCGACGTCGGTCAACGTCGACATCTGCGCGGGCAGCTGGCCGTGCTCGACCCACGACCGGAAGAGCAGCGACAAGAGGTCCCGGTCCGCGCCGCGCAGAATCTCGGTATCTGCGGTCGGACCGATCCCGACGCGCACGATGGACAGTTCTGGGTGCTCACTGCGCCAGGAGTGCAAGATCTCGTCCAGCGCGGCCTTGCTTGCGCTGTAGGCGGAGACGCCTGCGCGCGGTCGGCCGACATCGTGACTCGACGCGATCAGCACCACGCCGTTCTCCGAGAGGTGCGGGAGCGCGGCCCGCAGCACGTTGTTGGCGCCGACCGCGTTGACCGAGAACGCGTGGACCCAGGTGGTGACGTCGGTGTCCTCGATCTGCGCGAAGGGCACCACCGTGCTGGTGAACACCACGGCGTCGAGGCCGCCCAGCGTCGCGGCCGCATCGCCGACGACCTTGTTGATCGCGGGCGCATCCTCGACGTCCAGTTCGAATGCGGTGCCGCCGACAGTGTCGGCCAGCTTGGTCAGCAGATCCATCCGCCGCGCCGCCACCGCCACCTTGGCACCGAGTTCGGCGGCGCTTTCGGCGACCGCGTGGCCGATACCTGAGGAGGCGCCGACCACGAGGAGGCGCAGTCCGGAGGCGTCCGTCGGTCGACCAGCCATTGTCACTGCCCTTCGCTCTCGGGTGTTAGGTCACCCTTCGTTGGTGGGACAGTACCCGGTCCTTGGACCGGGTCTCGATGACGCCCACGCCAATGCCGGTAGCCGCGATGGGTGGCGAACGCCCCGGCGACCGCCGTCACACACCAGATGGCGATGGCCACATAGGCCAGCGGCGATGACAGGTTCCCGATCGAGGCACCCAGCGAGGTGTAGACGAACGCCCGCGGCACCGATCCGATGAACGCGCCGGCGGCCATCTGCCACAGCGGTACACCGAACGCTCCGAATGCATATGAAGCGAGCGCGTCCGAGACGCCGGGGATGAATCGTTGGCCGACGACCGCCCACAGTCCGCGCCGCTGAATCAGCTGATCCAGCCGGTCGGCGCGATGGGGCCCAAGTAGCTCTCGTGCGCTGTGCCTTCCGGCCCGTCAGCCGATCAGGCCGGTGATGATCGCGGTGCCTACTGTCGCACCCAGGGTGACGAGCAAGCCGAGAACGGGCCCGAACAACACACCGCTGCCCGCAGCCAGAAGCGGTCCGGGCACGAAGATTGCGCCGAGCGCCGCCGACACCACGACATACGTCAGCGGCGCGGCGGGACCGGTGGCCGCCACCGTGCGCCGCACGTCGTCCACGTCCACCACCCGCGCGACCGCCACCAGATAGAACAGCGCGAGCAGGAATGCAGCGAAGACAGCGAGCCGCATAATGTGGCGTCGTTGGGAGGTGGCGGGGATGCCATCGTCATCGGTCATGCTGAACGCGATTCTTCCGCACGCCGCGTAGGGTCCGGCGATATGACCGGTGACGAACAGATGAGGCTGTCCGGCTCGCCGGACGGTGTCCCGCGCATCTCGCCGCGTGAGGATCGCTTCGTCAACCCGTCGAGGAACCGGTGAACGCGCCCGACGAGAGGGTCGACGTACTCGTCGCCGGATCCGGAGGCGGCATCGCGGGCGCCTACACCGCAGCGCGCGAGGGACTCTCGGTCACCCTCGTCGAGGCGACCGATCAGTTCGGTGGGACATTCGCCTACTCCGGCGGCGGCGGGATGTGGTTCCCGTGCAATCCCGTGCTCGTCCGCGCGGGAGTCGACGACACCATCGAGGAGGCGTTGCGCTACTACCGCAGCGTCGTGGGGGACCGCACTCCAGCAGAATTGCAGGAGACCTACGTTCGCGGCGGTGCGGCGCTGATCGAATACCTCGAGTGCGACGAGCACTTCGGGTTCAAGATCCTGCCGTGGCCGGACTACTACAGCTGCGCTGTCGGCGCCCGCAACGACGGGATGCGGCATATCGTCTCGAAGGCGGTGCCCGACAACCGCCTCGGCCGCTTCCAGGGGCTGGTTCGTGGACCGCTGGACCATGAACGCCTCGGGACGCCGCGACCCGATCTGCTCACCGGCGGCCGCGCCGTGATCGGCCGCTTCCTCTGGGCGATGACCGAAAATCCGTCGGTTGCAGCGCATTTGAACACGAGCCTGGTCGAGTTGATCGTCGACGACGGCCGCGTCGCCGGTGCCGTGGTCGAGACCGACGGCGCGAGAAGGGCGATCCGGACGCGGCGCGGGGTGCTGCTCGCCGCGGGCGGGTTCGAACAGAACGATGCCATGCGGGCCGAATTCGGCGTTCCGGGAGCGGCATTGGACACCATGGGATCGCCGGGCAACGTCGGCCTCGCGCACCGCGCGGCGATCGCCGTCGGCGCGAGCACCGACCTGATGGACCAGGCGTGGTGGTCGCCTGGGTTGGTTCACCCCGACGGCCGGGCCGCCTTCGCGCTGTGTTTCACCGGTGGGATTTTCGTCGACCGGGCCGGACGTCGGTTCGTCAACGAGTCCGCCGCCTATGACAGGGCGGGCCGCGAGATCATTGGGGCCATGCGCGAAGGCCGTGTCGGGCCGCGCTATTGGATGGTCTACGACAGCCGGGGCGGAGAACAGCCACCGGTGATGGCGCCCAACGTGTCGTTCTCGCCGACGGCTGAGTATGTGTCCGCGGGGCTGTGGCGGGAAGCGGACTCGCTTGCCGAACTCGCGCACCAGATCGATGTCCCGCCAGGCAATCTCGTCAACACGGTGCGCCGCTTCAACGAAATGGCCGGGCGCGACGATGACGAGGACTTCGGCCGGGGCCGAGAGTCGTTCGACAGGGCGTTCACCGGCGGCGCATCACCGCTCGTGCCGATCGACACCCCGCCCTATCGCGCTGCGGCGTTCGGGATATCGGATCTCGGCACCAAGGGCGGGCTGCGTACCGATGTGCACGCGCGTGTCCTCGACGGCGACGATCGGCCCGTTCCGGGCCTCTACGCGGCCGGGAACACGATGGCCGCGGTGTCGGGCACGACGTATCCCGGTGGTGGTAACCCGATCGGTGCGTCGTTGTTGTTCAGCCACCGCGCGGCGATGCACATGGCGGTCGACGGGTGAGTCCGGTCCACCGGCTCAGCGCGCTGCTCATCGTGCCGCTGTCCGAAGATGCGCCGGCCCAGGCGATGTAGCCATCGGGTCGGACGAGAACGGCGGGCCCGGCATCGGTGCGCTCAGCTTCGACGACCCCTGGGACGTCGCCCGGTGCCGCGCCGTGTTCGCGGATGAGGACGAACCCCGCGGACCGCTGCAGATGCGTCAGAGGTCCTTCGACGAGGGGGATCTCCGTGGCCCTGGTGCCGACGAGCGGGCTGTCTCCTGGCCCGTGTGCGTATCGCAACTCGGTTCCCGCGAAGCTGCCTGCCACCGCGTCGCGAACCCGGGGCATCCGCAGCAGTCTCGGCGCGATCAGGTTCCGTACTGCCCGACCGATCCGGGGATGCAGTGTCACACCGCGGGCCATCAAACCGCTTTGCCGCAGAACCCAATGGGGTGACGCTCGCTCTGGTAGGTGTCGAGGACGTCGTCTTGCGCGTCCCGCTGCTGCGTGCCGCGCGGCGAACGCGCGGCTGGACCCGGTGCCCAAGGATCCGTCGAAATAGTCATTCCCGGCAATATTCGGCTTCGCTGTGGTTGCGTGGGCTGCAGACGTCTCAGCAACTATTGAGGAGCGAACGCATGTTGCACTCAGGCCACCGAGCATTGGTTGTAGTCATAGGTACAGGATCGACGGCGGGTGCGCTGTTGTTCGGCATGGCCTCGACAGCGTCCGCCGAACCGCCACCACCGGCTCCACCCGGGTGCTCGGCAGGCGATCTGGCGCAGGTGTCGGGCGCCGTGGGGACGGCGATGTCCGGCTATCTGTTCTCCCACCCGGAGGTGAACGATTTCTTCACCAGCCTGCGTGGGCTACCGAACGAGGAGCTTCGCGCCGACGTCCAGACCTATATGGACGCCCATCCCCAGACCCAATCCGAGATCACCGGGATACGCCAACCGCTGACCGACTTGAGAACTCGCTGCGACGCCCCTGCGCCGGTTCTGGGCGGGTAAGGAGTACACCCATGAGTATCTGGACGAGCACGCGTACGGCCATGGCGGCGACTCTGATGGCGTTCGCCGTGATCCCGGGCCCGATCATCGTGATCAACCCGCCGGGAGTTGCTAACGCCGACGTGTGCGCCAGCGTCGGCCGTCGCGTGTCGGTGGGTGGCTGCGCCAATATCGCCGACGCGGTGGCACCTTATGTTCCGCCCCCGGCGTACTACGCTCCGATGCCCTATGACCCGCCGCCGCCACCGAACGCCACGGGTTGTGTCAGCTACAACGGCCGATGGGTCAACGCCGGCGGATGTAACTAGCAGAAAGCTCGCCGTAGCGGTGATGGCCGACGACCTCGCTTCGGGATTCCAGAGCGTCGATGCCGCTTCGGATTTCGAAATGTTCGCCAACTGCTTGACACTGATCGACTCACTCCCGTTCTTCGCCGAGTGCAAACGCGAAAGCTATGACCTGCTGGCGGCGGGACCGGGCAGCAGGCTTCTCGAGGTCGGATGCGGGCTTGGGGACGACGCCGCGACGCTGGCGAAGCGCGTCGCGCCGGGTGGATCGGTGGTCGCCGTCGACGGCAGTCAAGCGATGGTCGATGCGGCACGTCAGCGCCACGGCGATATCGCAGGACTGTCTTTCGAGAACGCCGATGCGACTCAATTGCCGTACCAGGACGCGACTTTCGACGGCTGTCGGATAGACCGGGTTCTGCAGCACATCGCCGATCCCGCAGCAGCGATCCGCGAGATGGTCCGGGTGCTTCGTCCCGGTGGTGTGCTGGTCGCGTTCGACAACGACTGGGAGACACTGACGATCGACGCCACGGATCGGGCGCTGACACGCACGATTCTCAACACGTGGTGCGATCGCTTTCCGTCGGGTTGGATCGGCCGCCGGCTGGTGCCGCTGTTCCTCGACGCCGGGCTCGGCGGCGTCGTCACGCATCCGAAGACTCTCGTCTCGAGCGACCTGGGCGTCGCCGACCGTGTCTTCAGTTTCTTCGCGACTGCCGAGGGCCTGGTTCACGCGGGGGCCATCAGCCGTGCCGACGCCGACCGCTGGATAGGCGAGTTGCAAGCCGCCGACACCGCCGGCCGGTTCTTCACGTCCTACACCGGGTTCCTGGTGTCGGGAAATCGTCCCGTCTACTAGGACTGCAGGTCAGACATTCCGAAGACGTCTATGGTTGCGACGGGCGTCATCATGATCACCGGAATGTGCCGCGCGGTCGACCTCTGATAGGTGATGTACGGCGGGTAGACGCCGGCCATGAAGTCCCAGACCTTATGCCGCTCAACGTCTTCAGGCTCACGCCAGGTCGCCCGGAAGGCCTGGGTGGCGATCTGGACGTCGACGTGTTCGTCGGCGCGGAGGTTCAGGTACCAGTCCGGATGCCGGTCGGCCCCGCCCTTCGAGGCGACGACGACGATTTCTCCGCCGATGTCGCCGTAGATGAGCGGAACGATGCGCGTCGTCCCGGATTTGCGTCCCCGCACCTTGATCAGGCAGTGCGTCGTGAAATTGTGGCCGCCGACGTCGGAGAGATCCTCGACGTGGCCCTGTGTGCCACCTGATTGCAGGTATATGTCGCGGTGTTTGACCATCCAGTCGCGGCGCTCTTGCCGGATTGCGGCCGATGAGTCGTTGGTCATGGCACCATCTTGCACGTGACCGAGGGACCGGCCCCAGCGATTACTGGGATCCATCATTTCTCCGTGACCGTCCGCGACATCGAATCCAGCGCCGCCTGGTATCAGCGGGTGTTTCGCGCCCAGCGCGTGCCGATGACGTTTCCTCACTACGAACGGGAGGACACCGGCTATGGCGTGTTGCTCCTCGAGCCACGCTCGGGTTTGGCGATCGGACTGCACACCAACACCGGCAACAACGGTGGGCCGTTCGACGAGGCTCAGACCGGGCTGGACCACGTGGGCTTCAACGTCGCGGGTCGCGACGAGCTGGCGGCGTGGACCGGGTGGCTCGACGAGCTGGCCATCGAGCACTCCGGCATCCGGACTGGAAACGAGCCGTTTCCTTTTGCGACAGTGGTGTTCCGCGATCCGGACAACATCCAGCTGGAGCTCTTCGCGGTGCTCTGACGGATGCTCAGGCCGTTGCCGAGCGTTCTAGAGAATGTCGTTGATGTCGTTCTTGAGCGCCTCTGCGTCGGTGCCGAAGACCGCCTGAACGCTGTTGCCGACCTCGATAACGCCTGCGGCGCCGAGGCTCTTCAGCCGCGCCTGGTCGACTTGGCCCTTGTCGTTCACCTCGACGCGAAGCCGCGTGATGCAGGCATCCACGTTAACCAGGTTGTCCCGCCCGCCGAACGCCAAGATCACCTGCTCGGCCTTGTTGCCGGCGGCGACGGGCGCCGTCATGGTGGCGGTCGCCGTGCCGGATCCGGCGGCAGTCACTGCCGTCGCCGAGTCGGTGCCCTCACCGAGGTTGGCTTCCTCCTCCGCCTCGAACTCGTCCTCTGGCTCGCGGCCGGGTGTCCTCAGATTCCATTTCGTGATCGCGAACCGGAACAACACGTAGTAGACGACGAAGAACACCGCTCCCATGCCGATCAGCAACGGGATGTTCTTCGCGGCAGGAGCGGTGCCGTACAGCAGCAGATCGATGAGGCCGGCGGAGAACGAGAAGCCGAGGTGGATGTCCAGCAGGTACGCGATCGCCAGAGACAGTCCGGTCAGCACCGCATGGATGAGGTACAGCGGAAACGCCACGAACATGAACGCGAACTCCAGCGGCTCGGTGACGCCGGTCAGGAAAGCCGTCAGCCCCGCGGCCGCCAGAATGCCGACCGCGAGCTTGCGCTGCTTCTTGTTCGCGACGTGGATCATCGCCAGCGCGGCCGCAGGCAGCCCGAACATCAGGATCGGATAGAACCCCGAGGTCAGGATGCCCGCGGTGGGATCGCCCGCGGCGAACCGGGTCAGCTCGCCGGTGACGGCACCGCCTCCGCCCGGCGGTTGATAGTCGCCGTACAGGAACCAGATATAGGAGTTCGGGATGTGGTGCAGCCCGAGTGGGATCAGCATGCGGTTGGCAAAGCCGTAGACGAACGCACCGAGCGCGCCCGCGCCGCCGATGAACTCGCCGAGCGCCGTGAGCCCAGCGTCGAAGATCGGATAGAAGTAGCTCATCGCGAACGCGAGGAACAGGCATGTCACCGAAACGACGATCGGGACGAACCGCCTGCCACCGAAGAATCCGAGGTACGACGGCAGCTGGATGGTGTGGTAGCGGTCGAACAGCCACGCGGTGACCAAGCCGACCACGATGCCCGCGAACACGCTGTAGTTGATCTGCGCCTGGTCACCGGCCTTGTCCACCTCGCCTGCGAGAACGATGGGCGACATGGTCTTGAACACCGCCTCGACCACCAGGTAGCCGACGACGGCCGCCAGCGCAGTGGAGCCGTCGGCCTTCCTGGCGAAGCCGATGGCGACGCCGACGGCGAACAGGAGCGGCAGATTGGAGAACAGTGCGTCGCCCGCGGCGCTCATCGCCTGGAAGAAAGGCCCGATGACCGGAGCCTTGATGCTGCCAAGCAGGTCGGGTTGGCCCAGCCGTAGCAGGATGCCCGCCGCGGGCAACACCGCAATCGGCAGCATCAGGCTCTTGCCGAGCCGCTGCAACTGCCCAAACCCCGGAATCCGCAAACCCGACTTTTGCTGGATCGCTTGAGGTTTCGCCGCGTCGCTCATCGTCGGTCACCCTCTCTGCCGCAAACGTCATTGCCGTCGAAGCGCCAGCGGTAGCTTAGACGAGAACCCGCGAAGTTGAGACCGTGTTGCACCCACACTCGTATTGTTTGGTGGGTGAGCAAGACAGTGGTCCTGACCCCCGTGGCGGGGCGGGCAGTTCGGCTCGAGGACGTACCCGACCCGGTGTTCTCCCAGGGCATGGTGGGCTACGGGGCAGCGGTCGACCCCCCGCGCGAGTTGGTCGAGGCTTTCGCCCCCGTCAGCGGCAAGCTCCTTAAGCTGATGCCGCACGCGTACATCGTCATGACCCCGGACAACGTCGGCGTCCTGGTCCACCTCGGTCTGGATACCGTCGCGCTGAAGGGCGAGGGCTTCACCACGCACGCCACCCAGGGCGACGACGTCTCCGCGGGCCAGCTGATCATCACCTACGACGTCCCGGCTATCGAAGCCAAGGGGCTCAATCCGATTGTCCCCGTTGTGGTCATGGACGAGCGGGAATCAGGCAATATCGCCCCAGCCGACACTGTCGCGCAGGGGGCCGATATCGCTACCGGCGCAGAACTTTTCACGGCGACGACATAGATGGAAGTAATCGTTCTGCCTGACGCCAAGGAGATTGGCGGCGTCGCAGCTGACGCCGTCGCCTCCCTTCTGAACCAGAAGCCCGCCGCGGTGCTCGGGCTGGCCACCGGCTCTTCGCCGTTGGCGATCTACGACGAACTGGCCGACCGGTGCGACGCTGGCGCGATCTCGTTTCGGCAGGCACGCGGGTTCACCCTCGACGAGTATGTAGGCCTGCCCGCAGACCATCCCGAGCGGTATCGGACCGTCATCGAGAAGGTATTCGTGTCGCGCGTGGACTTCGCCCCCGGAGCCGTCGAGGGACCCGACGGCCTTGCCTCCGACATCCCTGCCGCGTGCGCGTCGTACGAGAAGGCGATCGAGGCAGCGGGCGGTGTCGATCTGCAGATCCTCGGCATCGGCACCGACGGGCACATCGGCTTCAACGAGCCGGGCTCATCGCTGGCTTCGCGCACCCGGATCAAGACGCTCACCCGGCAGACGCGGATCGACAACGCCCGTTTCTTCGGCGGTGACATCGACGCCGTGCCCACCCACTGCCTGACGCAGGGTCTGGCGACGATCATGGCAGCTCGGCACGTGATCCTGGTGGCCACCGGCCGGAACAAGGCCGAAGCCGTGCACCATCTCGTCGAGGGCGCGGTGAGCGCCCTATGGCCCGCGACCATCCTGCAGCATCACCCGCATGTCACGGTGCTGCTCGACGACGCCGCCGCCCGTCGGCTCCAGCTGGTGGACTACTACCGCGAGACCTACCGCTCGAAGCCGAATTGGCAGGGCATCTGAGTCACCGTCATGCTGATGACCGCCGACACCCTGCTGACCGGCCGAGAACTGTTGCGCCCCGGGTGGATTGAGGTTTCCGAGGGCACTGTATCCGCGTTGGGCGCAGGCCGTGTGCAGGGCGCGGACTGCGAACTCGGCGCGGTGACGGTGGTGCCGGGCTTCGTCGACACCCATCTGCATGGCGGGGGAGGGGCGAACTTCTCGTCTGCCGAGCGCGGCGAGACGGCCACGGCTGTCGCGTTTCACCGCAGGCACGGCACCACCACACTCGTCGCCTCGCTGGTCACCGCAGGCCCCGAGGATCTTCTGCGCCAGGTCGCCGCGCTGGCGCGAGACGTTCGCGCCGGTGTTATCGACGGCATCCACCTGGAAGGGCCCTGGCTCTCCACGCAGCGGTGCGGCGCGCACCAGCCGTCCCTGATGCGGGACCCCGACCCGGCCGAGATCGACCGTGTTCTCGAAGCGGGCGACGGCACCATCCGCATGGTCACCATCGCACCGGAACGCGACGGCGCCCTTGCGGCGATACGACAGATCGTCGACGCCGGGGTGGCTGCCGCGGTCGGCCACACCGAGGCCACGTATGAGCAGACAAGGGCCGCGATCGATGCGGGCGCGACAGTGGGCACACACCTGTTCAACGCGATGCGCCCGATCAACACACGTGAGCCGGGTCCGGTCATCGCGTTGCTCGAAGACCCAAGGGTGACAGTCGAAGTGATCACCGACGGCGTCCACGTCGATCCGGCCCTGTATCGGCATGTCTACCGCAGCGTCGGAGTCGACCGGGTGTCGTTGGTGACCGACTCGATGGCGGCGGCGGGCATGTCCGACGGTCGGTACTGGCTTGGGCCGCTGGCAGTTGATGTCGTCGGTGGGGTGGCGCGGGTCGCCGATACGCAGACCATCGCGGGCAGCACCGCAACGATGGACCACCAGTTCCGATTCGCTGTGCACCATAGCGGATTGCCTCGCGACGACGCGGTGATGGCCGCAGTTCGTCAGGCCTCGGCCAATCCTGCACGGGCGCTGGGTTTTC
>Ga0164298_10000259_pt1 | contig 15192 bp, 15 predicted proteins | sample Whisoiple_216_MG_FD_109713 | JGI IMG/M metagenome (GOLD analysis project Ga0164298, IMG submission 109713) | Unamended control soil microbial communities from upstate New York, USA - Whitman soil sample_216_MG | ecosystem: Environmental > Terrestrial > Soil > Agricultural land ... | reverse complement strand
TCAGCCGTCCCACCCCCGGGTCCGGCTGCCCCGGCTCGTGCTCGACAAATGACCGCCCGGCGCCAGCGCATCAGGCGGAAGGTCAAGCAGGGCACCCTGCTCCTGACCTTGGTCGCTCTCCTCACGGGTGGCGGCACCCTCTGGTGGGCCGCCACCCATCGCGGCGTGACCGGACAGCCCTCGTCCGTCGGCCGTAGCGCAGGCGACTCCGACTCCGACTCCGACTGGGTGCCGGCCATCGTCGAGCCCTGTGCCGCCGTCGAACTGGACAGTCCACGCACCGGCAGGGACGGCGCCGAACGCTGCCAGCGCACCCCGGACCGCGACCCGCCCCAGTCCTGGGTCCGGGAGCCACCCGGCGGGTTCCCCAAGTCCAACGCCGCGGGCCCGTTCCCCGGCGAACAGTGCACCGTGGACGGGGACCGCGACTACTCCCCCGTCGGCGACCACGTCCAGTGCGACGGCAGGACCTGGCAGCTCATCGCCTAATCCACGTACAGCAGGCGGTTCGCCGTTCCCGGTGGCACGTTGCACAGGCGGTCCTTCGTGGACGCCGCCACCAGCGCGCCGGACACCTCCGCCGCCGTCGCACCCGGGTGGTCCTCCAGGTAGATCCCTGCCGCGCCGGCCACGTGCGGGGCCGAGAACGACGAGCCGGACAACGTCACGAACGCGCTGTCGCCGGTCGTCCACGGGCCGACGATGTTCACTCCCGGCGCGAACATGTCCACCACCGCCCCCCGGTTCGTGCTCGACGACAGGCAGTCCCGCATGTCCGACGCCCCGATCGTCAGCGCCTCGGTCACCCGCGCGGGAGAGTAGTTCCCCGCGTCCGCCGCCGAACCACCCGCCGCCACCGTGTAGCTCACGCCCGACGCGATCGAGTTGCGGACCGCCGTGTCCAGTGCGGCGTTCGCCGAGCCGCCCAGGCTCATGTTCGCCACCGCAGGGCCCACCGCGTTCGCCGTCACCCAGTCGATGCCGGCTATCACGTCCGCGATCGTGCCGGAGCCGTTGTCGTCCAACACCTTCACCGGCACGATCTTGATCTGCTTCGCGACCCCGAACCGAACGCCGCCGATGATGCCCGCCACGAAGGTGCCGTGGCCGTTGCCATCCGTCGCGTCGGTGTCGTCGGACACGAAGTCGTAACCGGGCCGGACCCGCCCCCCGAAGTCCGCGTGCGTGGCCCGTACGCCGGTGTCGATCACGTACGCGGTCACGTCCGGCGCCTCGTTCGGGTACCGGTACACCCCGTCCAGCGGCAGGTCGCGCTGGTCGATCCTGTCCAGGCCCCACGACGGTGGGTTCAGCTGCTCCCCCAACGCGTGCACGGGGGTGTCGGGCACGACCATGTCCACACCGGAATCGGCGGCCAGCGACGCCGCCTCCTTCGCGGTCAGGCGTGCCGAGAAACCGTGCAGCACCGTCGAGTAGACGTGTTCCACCGACGCGAACCGGTGTGTGTAGGCGCGTGCATCGCCGGACAGCACCACGATGTACGCACGTTCGGACGCCGCCTCCGCCGGCACCGCCCAGGCCGCCGTGAGCAGGCACGCGACCACGACCCTCGCCACGAGTTGCTTCATACCCATTGTCGTTACGCGACTACGCAGAGGTGAGCAAGCTTCACCAGTTGCCACCTATGGCTAGCCCCACCCCCGATCCGGGGGCGCACACCCGTGTGCCGGGACACGAGTCCCGAGACCATAAAACCGTTGTACCACAGGGCTTTCATGGCTGGGGAAAGGACAGGAAACGTGCGCAGGCAACCAGTAACGGTGCGTGTCGCCAGGTGGAGTGCGACGCACCCGTGGCGCGCGATCGGCTTGTGGGTCGTGTTCGTCGCGGTGTGTTTCGCGGCGGGTGGGTGGGTCGGCACCAGGGACGCGACCGACAAGGACCTGGCCATCGGGGAGGCCGGTCGTGCCACGACCATCGTCGAGGACGGACACTTCGCCGAACACGCCAAGGAGAACGTGCTCATCACCGCCCGGAGCGGCCGGCTCGACCAGGCCGAGGCCCAGGCGGCCGCGAAGGACGCGGCACAGCGGATGCGCGGGCTCAAGGAGGTCAAGGAGGTCGGCGACCCGGTCCCGTCGCGGGACGGGAACGCCCTGCTTCTGCCGGTCACCATGGCGGGTGACGAGGAGACGGCGTCCGACAACGTCGGCAAGCTGCTCGACCAGACCGCCGCGGTCCAGCAGCAACACCCGGACGTCCGCGTCGAGGAGGTCGGCGGCCGCTCGATCAGCAAGGGCATCAACGACCAGGTCGCGGGCGACCTGACCAAGGCCGAGTTCATCAGCCTCCCGGTCACCCTCATCATCATGCTCGTCGCGTTCGGCGCGATCATCGCGGCCGGCGTGCCGGTGCTGCTCGCCATGTCGGCCGTCGGCGCCGCGTTCGGACTGTCCGCGCTCGCGTCGCACGTCGTCCCGTCGGTCGAGTCGATCGGCAGCGTGATCCTGTTGATGGGCATGGCGGTCGGCGTCGACTACTCCCTCTTCTACCTGAAGCGGGAACGTGAGGAACGCCAGAACGGCGCCTCGCACACCCGCGCGGTCGAGATCGCGGCCGCCACGTCCGGACACTCGGTCGTCGTCTCGGGTGTCGCGGTCATCGTCTCCATGGCGGGGCTGTACCTCGCCAACGACGGGGTGTTCGCCTCGCTCGCCACCGGCTCGATCATCGTCGTCGCGGTCGCCGTGCTCGGTTCGCTGACCGTGCTGCCGGCGCTGCTCGCGAAGCTCGGCAGGCGCGTCGACCGGCCGCGTGTCCCACTGCTGTGGCGGCTCACCCACCGCACCGGCCCGCCGCGGGTGTGGCCAAAGCTGCTGCGCCCCGCGCTCCGGTACCCGCTCGTCACCTTCCTGCTGTCGGTGATCGCGCTCGGCGCGCTCGCACTGCCCGCCCTGGACATGAAGCTGAAGTCGAGCGGCGCGGAGGACCTGCCCCGCACGATCCCGGTCATCCAGGCCTACGACCGGCTGACCGCAGCGTTCCCGAGCGAGGGCACCACTCACGTGGTCGCCGTCCGCGCGGAGCCCGGGGAGACCCGGCAGGTCGGCGCGAAGCTGACCGAACTGTCGAACCGGACACAGAACGACCCGCTGTTCGCGAAGGTCACCGCACCGGTTCTCAGGGTGTCCAAGGACCAGCGGATCACCACCCTCGAGATCCCGACGCCGTACGCCCCCGGCACCCCGGATGGCAAACGGTCCCTCGCGGAGCTGCGCGACACCCTGGTCCCCGCGACCGTCGGCACCGTCGGCGGCGCCGAGTACGCGGTCGGCGGCGACATCGCGCGCGACGAGGACTACGCGAACAACCTCGGGGACCGGATGCCGGTCGTGATCGGCTTCGTGCTGCTACTCACGTTCCTGATCATGGCGTGGACGTTCCGGTCGGTGGTCGTCGCGGCCACCGCGATGCTGCTGAACTCCCTGTCCGCGGCCGCGGCGTTCGGCACCATGGCCCTGGTGTTCCAGCACACCTGGGCGGAGGGCGTCCTCGACTTCCACTCCACCGGCGCGCTCGTGGCGTGGATCCCGCTGTTCGTGTTCGCGATCCTCTTCGGACTGTCGATGGACTACCACGTGTTCGTGGTGAGCCGGGTCCGCGAGGCGGTCAGGGCCGGGATGTCCACCCGGGACGCCGTCGCGCACGGCATCAGCCGCTCGGCGGGAGTGGTCACCTCGGCGGCGATCCTGATGGTGTCGGTCTTCGGGATCTTCGCGACGCTGTCGATGAACGAGATGAAACAGATGGGTGTCGGTCTCGCCGTCGCCGTGTTCATCGACGCGATGATCATCCGGGTGCTCGTGCTGCCGTCGCTGATGGCTCTGCTGGGGCGCGCGAACTGGTGGCCGGGTCGAATCCGGAATGACGCTCCGCAGCCGAAGTCCCCTATTGTTGATCACCCGACCGAGCAACTACCGGCGGTGATAGTGAACAGCCGCTGATTAGTCGGAACGTAGGCCGCCCTGCCGCTAAGTGACGGTGGGGCGGTCTTCATCTCCATATCACCCTCCTGCCGGAGTCACCTATCAGAGGGACCATCTAAAGTGTGGCGTCATGGCCGATGCCGAGTCCGACGCGAACCCTCGCGTTCCACGTTTTGACACTGTTCTGCGCGGTTACAACCCGCGTCAGGTGAACGAGCGCGTCACGCGCCTGTCGTTCGACCTGAGCCATGCGACGAAGAGCCGCGACGAGGCGGTCGCCAAGGTAGCTGATCTGACGAAGGCGCTCGGCAGCGCGCAGCAGCAGTTACAGGACTCCAGAGAGCAGCTCACCCGCATCACCGTGAACCCGACGTCCACCGAGGCGATGTCGGAACGGCAGCGGTTGATGTGGCAGCTCGCCGAGGAAGAGATCGCCGAGTTCAAGCACAACGCCGACGAGTACGACCGGTCGACGCGGGCCGACGCGGACGAGTACTCCCACTCGACGAGGGCCAAGGCCGACCAGCACGCGTCCGCGACCAGGGAGGACGCGGACAACTACGCCGCGCAGACCCGGCGCGAGGCCGACCAGCACGCGGCCGAGATCCGCAAGAACGCGGACGCGTACACGAACAAATCCAAGGCCGCGGCCGACGAGTACGCCGCGAGCACCAAGGCCGACGCGCAGGCGTACGCGAAGGACCAGAAGGCCAAGCAGGACGGCATCACGGCCGAGCTGACCGAGCGCCGCAAGGTCCTCGAGGCCGAGTACGCGAAGAACCACGCGACGCTCGAGAACGAGTACGAACAGCTGCGGGCCCGCAACGCGACCGAGCACGAGCACCTGATGGCCGAGGCACGCACGGAGATCGAGCGCGCGACCAAGGCCAACGAGACCCGCATCGCCCAGCTCGACGGCGAGGCCAAGCAGCGGCGTGACCGGCTGGACGCGGAGGGCCTCAAGCAGCGCGAGCTCCTCGACGCGAAGGCCGCGGAGAAGCGGTCGTCGCTGGAGCAGGAGACCGAGGCCGCCCTCAACCAGCGCCGGGCCGAGCTGGAGCGCGAGCTGAACGAGCGCGCGGCGGTCGCGAAGGACCGCGCCGGCAAGATCGTCGGCGACGCGGAGCGCGAGGCGGGGAAGATCCGCGAGACGGTGTCCGCGGAGCGCGCGGACGCCGACCAACAGATCGCCCAGCGCGAGGCGGCGGCGAAGGCCCGCGCGGCCAAGATCGTCGGCGACTCCGAGATCGAGGCAGGCCGCATCCGCGAGACGGTGTCGACCGAGCAGGCGGAGGCGGAGAAGCAGATCGCCGCCCGCCAGCAGTCGGCCCAGCAGCAGGCGGCGAGGATCATCGAGGAGGCCAAGAAGCGCACCGACGACGCGGAGCGCGCCCTGGCCGCGAAGAAGGCCTCGGTGGAGCAGAGCCTGACCGAGCTGGAGGCGATGGCGCAGCAGCAGGCGGACAAGACCATCGCCGACGCGGAGGCCCGCAGCCACGCGACCGACAAGGCGATCAGCGCCAAGCAGACCCAGGTCGAGCGGGAGCTGAACGAGCAGCAGGCCAACGCGAAGATCCGTGCCGCCAAGATCGTCGAGGACGCCGAGCAGCGCCTCGCCGAGGCGGCCGACCGCATCCGCCAGGCGGACGAGTTCGAGCGTCGCGTGTCCGACAACGTGAACACGACGTACTCGATCCTGGAGGACGCGAAGCGCCACTTCCAGGCGGTGGCCAAGGCGAGCGGAGCGGCCCAGCCCCGCCAGGCCCAGCAGCCGCACCAGGAGAAGGCACAGGCGAACGGCAGCAAGTAGGTTCTTCCAGAGCACGAGCCCCGCCGGTCGCGGCCGACCGGCGGGGCTTTTCTCTAGGCTTTTTCGAGATATTCGGCCTTCGTGTCATTGACCAACGAGGCGACCATGGTCGCCAGTCCGGGAAACTCCGCGAGATCGGGGGAACGGGCGACGAGCTCCTGGGCCTCCTCCCGCGCCTCCCCGATCACCTCCTCGTCCCGCAGCAAGGACAGCAGCCGCAGGGCGGACCTGTTGCCGGACTGCGTCGCCCCGAGAATGTCGCCTTCGCGGCGCATCTCCAGGTCGACCCTGGCCAGCTCGAACCCGTCCAGGGTCGACGCCACCGCGTCGAGCCGCTCCCGGGTGGCCGTGCCGCTGGGCATCTCGGTCACCAGCAGGCAGACCCCGGGTGCCGAGCCACGTCCGACCCGCCCGCGCAGCTGGTGCAGTTGGGAGACCCCGAACCGGTCGGCGTCCATGATGACCATCGCCGTCGCGTTCGGCACGTCCACGCCGACCTCCACGACGGTGGTCGCGACGAGCACGTCCACCTCGCCCGCCGCGAAGGCACGCATGACCGTGTCCTTGTCGTCGGCCGGCATCCGCCCGTGCAGCACCGCCAGCCGCAGCCCACGCAGCGGTCCCTCGGCCAGCCCCTCGGCGACCTCCAGCACCGCGAGCGGCGGGCGCCGGCCGTCGTCGGAGTCGCTCACGTCGTCCTGGTCGCCGATGCGCGGGCACACCACGTAGGCCTGGTGTCCGCCCGCGACCTCCTCGCGGACCCGCTGCCAGGCGCGCTCCAGCCACGCGGGCTTCTCGGCCGACGGGACCACCGCCGTGCTGATCGGCGAGCGTCCCTTCGGCAGCTCACGCAGCGCCGACGTCTCCAGGTCGCCGTAGACCGTCATGGCGACGGTGCGCGGGATGGGCGTCGCGGTCATGACCAGGACGTGCGGGCTCACGTTCGCACCCGCGCGCGTGCGCAGCGCGTCCCGCTGCTCGACCCCGAACCGGTGCTGCTCGTCGACGACGACGAAGCCCAGGTCGGCGAACTGCACCGTGTCCTGGATGAGCGCGTGCGTGCCCACGACGATGCCGGCCGCGCCACTCGCCGCGTCCAGCAACGCCTGCTTGCGCTGCTTGGCCGGCAGCGAGCCGGTCAGCAGCGTGATCCGAGTCGACTCCTCCGGCGCGCCCAGCTCACCCGCGATCGCCAGGTCGCCCAGCATGTTCGCGAGCGACCGGGCGTGCTGCGCGGCCAGGACCTCGGTCGGGGCGAGCAGCGCGGCCTGCCGGCCCGCGTCCACGACCTGCAGCATGGCCCGCAACGCGACGATCGTCTTGCCGCTGCCGACCTCGCCCTGCAGCAGGCGGTTCATCGGGTGCGCAAGTTCGAGGTCGGCCGCGACCGCCTCGCCGACCTCCTGCTGGCCGTCGGTGAGCGTGAACGGCAGACGCTTGTCGAACGCGGCACGCAGGCCGTCGTCCCGGCGCGCGCACTCCGGGGCCGGCCGGGCGATCGCCCGGTGCCGCCGCTGCGCGAGGGCGAGCTGGACAGCCATCGCCTCGTCCCACTTCAGCCGCTCCCGCGCGGCCTGCACCGGGGGCCACTCGGAGGCGGTGTGGATCTTGCGGATGGCGTCGTCGTAGTCCGCGAGGCCGCGGCGGGTCCGCAACTCCGCCGGCATCGGGTCCTCGATGGCCGCCAGCATGTCCAGCGCCTGCCGCACGCACTTGCCGATCTGCCAGGACTGGATCGTCGCGGCCGCCGGGTACACCGGGATGAGGCCGGTGAACTTCTCGACCTTCTCGACTGTCGCGTCCTCGTCGCCGCTCTCCTCGTCGAGCAGCTGGTAGTCGGGGTTGGTGAGCTGCAGCTTGTTGCGGTACCGCGACACCTTGCCGGCGAAGAGCGCGCTGATGCCCGGTTTCAGCGCGCGTTTGGCGCCGCGCTGGTTGAAGAAGGTGCAGTCCAGCGTGCGGCTGCCGTCGGTGATCGCGACCTCGGCGATCCAGCCCTGCCTGGTACGCATGCGCCGCTCGTTGAACGACTGCACGCGCGCCATGACGGTGACGTGCTCGCCGATCTCCAGCCCGGCGATGTCGGTGAGCTGGCCACGTTCGTCGTAGCGGCGGGGGAAGTACCTGACCAGGTCGCCGACGGTGTGCAGGTCGAAGGCGCCGGCCAGCGCCTTGGCCGACTTGGCACCCACCGCCGCCTCGAGTTTGCTGTCCATGGAGACCATCGGGGCCGATTATGTCGCGAGCCACCGACAATCGTGGGATCAGGCTTGGAGAGCGTCGTCCAGGTCCTTGGTCATCCGCGCCTTCGGCCTGGCGCCGACGAACGAGCGCACCGGCTCGCCGTCGCGGAACAGCAGCATCGTCGGCAGCCCCATCACGCCGTACCGCTGGCCGATGCCCGGTTCCTCGTCGTAGTTGATCTTCACGATCTCGATGTCGGTGCGCTCGCCGGCGATCTGCTCGAGCACCGGCGCGACCATGCGGCACGGGCCGCACCACGTCGCCCAGAACTCGACCAGCACCGGCTTGTCCCGGGCGAGCACGCGGGTCTCGAAGGTCTCCTCGGTGACGGACTCCATGCCTAGCTCTCCCCTGTTGTCCTGTGGTGTACGGCGGCGTCGAGCTTGGCCCGCAGCTCGTCGCGCACGACGGTCAGCTGCCGCAGGTAGGCCTCGACCTCGGCGATCTTGCGGCGGTACACGGCCACCGAGTCCGGGCAGGCGTCGCCCTCCTCGTTGCCGGCCCGCAGGCACTCGACGAACGGCCGGGTGTCCTCGAGCGCGAAGCCGATTTCCTGAAGCGTCTGTATTTCCCGGACCACCCGAAGGTGTGACTCGTCGTAGTCCCGATACCCATTCGTGCGACGCGGGGCGTCGAGAAGCCCTCGCTCCTCGTAGTAACGCAACGCTTTGGTGGTAATCCCCGCGTGGCTCGCGAGCTCGCCGATCCGCATATGACCGACTCTAAACTTTGCCCCTGGCTGGAACGCCAGCCGGAATTGTCGGTGGCCGGTGGCATCGTCCCCGCCATGACAGCTACTCCACGCCAAGCACCAGTACCGCGTCGCGCTGGCCGCCCTGGTAGACGACCAGGTCGACCTCGGGATGCTCACGGCGCAGGAAGTCCTCGAGCTCCATAGCCAGCTCGTCCGGCGCGTCGGCCCCCAGCAGGGCGGTGACCAACTCACCGCCCGCGGTCAGCATGCGCTTGACCACGCCGTACGCGGCGCGGTCGAGCGCGGCCAGGTCGGCCGGCCCGGGCTCGATCAAAATCACCTCACCGTCGGCGAACCCGAGCACGTCGCCGGCGTCGCAGGCGCCGATCCAGGTGATGGCGGCCTCGGTCGCCACGACGACCTCGCCCCGCCTGGTCGCGGCCGCCGCCTCGGCCATCGCGACCACGTCGTCCCCCGCCCGACGACGCGGGTCGTGCACCGCCACGGCGGCCAGCACCTGCACCGGTGAGGCACACGGCACCACGACGACGTCCTGCCCGGCGGCGACGGCGCGGATCGAGGCCTCGTCGGCGGCCTCGACCAGCCCGGGGTCCGCGGGCAGCACGGTGACGTGCGCGGCCGCGGTGCGCGTGATGGTCTCGAGCAACCGGTAGGCGACGTCGCCTTCAGCGTCGGCGTCCTCGCCGGTTCCGGTGCCGGTGGTGGTGCCGGGACCGGCGGTGGCGGTGGCGCCGGCGGTGGAGGTCGTCCAGGCGGTGGTGTCAGCGGTGGTGTCAGCGGTGGTGTCAGCGGTGGTGCCGATGTCGAGCTGGACGACGGTGACGCCTTCGCTGATCAGCAGATCGGCGAACTCACTGCTGCGCGATGGGACGACCACGGCACGGTCCCGGGAGAACCGGCTCGCCTCCGGCGAAGCCGCGTCCGCGAACCGGGCCACCCGGATCTGCCGAGGCCGCCCGGCATCGATGCCCGCCTCGATGGCGGCGCCGATGTCGTTGCAGTGCACATGCACCGTCCACAACCCCGCCCCGTCCCCGACGACGGAGACGGAGTCCCCAAGCCCGACGAGAACATCACGGAGGTGATCAACAACACGAGGATCCCCATGCCGAGAGCCGCCGGTAAGGCGTGGGCCGTCGGCGGCAGCCGAGTCATCGGCGACCGACGGGTCGCCGACGTCGGTGTCGGTGACCTGTTCCAGGAGGTACATGACCTCGTACGCGTAGGCGTCCGAGCCTGACTCACGGGAGGTGTAGAGGGAGCTTTCCTGCCCGTCGGCCGAGGGCCGTGTGGCCCGCTCAGCGTTGGCGCGCTGGGCGGCGGCCAACGCGGCCGGCTGGCCGGTGACAACCGCATACAGCGCGTCGAACAGCACGACGACCCCGCGGCCGCCGGCGTCCACCACGCCCGCGTCGGCCAGGGCGGCGAGCTGGCGGGGGGTCTCGTCGAGGGCGTCCGCCGCCGCGGTCGCGGCTGTCGCGGCGACGTCCTGGAGCGCGTCGGACGGCTCGTCTCGCGCGGCGCTGGCGGCTGCCTCGAAGACGGTCACCATCGTGCCCGGTACGGGGTCGGCCATGGCCGCCGCGGCCAGTTCGGCGCCACGGGCGAGCGCCGCGCGCAGGCCGGGGCCGAGCACGGCCTCGACGCCGGTCAGGGCCTCGGCCACGCCGCGGAGGAACTGGGACGCGATGACGCCCGAGTTCCCTCGGGCGCCGGTCAGGGCGCCGCGGGCAAGCACGGCCATCGCCGCGCCGGCGTCGGCTCGGGTCCTGGCCGGGGCCCTGAGCAAGGCGTCCAGGGCCGCGCGCATCGTGTGCAGGAGGTTCGACCCGGTGTCGCCGTCCGGCACGGGGTAGACGTTGATCCTGTCGATGGCCTCGCGATGCGCGTCCAGCGCCTGCACGCACGCCACGGCCCACCGCCGGACCTGGGTGGCGTCGAGCGCCTGCAGCATCGCGCCTCCATGCGCTCCTCACGGCTGGACATGCGGCACACTAGTGGGCCGGTGGCGAACGCCGTCGCGCGAGCCGTTACCCTGTATCTGCTTGCCCGGCGCGAGTCGGGTGTTGCTGCCCGGCTCATGCCGGGCCGTGAGCTTGCTGGCCGCTCGGCCAGTTTCCGTTTGTGAGAAAGGAGTGCCTGACGTGGCTGCCGTCTGCGACGTCTGTGGCAAGGGGCCAGGCTTCGGCAAGTCGGTCTCGCACTCCCACCGGCGCACCAGCCGCCGGTGGAACCCCAACATTCAGACCGTGCACGCGAAGATCGGTATCTCGCAGCGCAAGCGTCTGAACGTGTGCACCTCCTGCCTGAAGGCGGGCAAGGTCACCCGCGGGTAGGACCGAAGCCGGAACCGAACACCCGAGCCGGGCCCTGGTACGCCAGTGGCCCGGTTTGCTGTGCGCTCAGCCCGTGATACACGCCAGCTCCGCACGCAACATCTCCGGTGGGCGGGGTCGGATCTGCGTCCCCGGCGACGTACGACCACACCCGGGTTGGCACTGGCGCTGGCCAGGCCGAACCGGGTGTAGACGACGTTCTCGTTGACTACCGGCACGATTCCCAGCGCCAGCACGGCCTCCAGGGTGTGCCGAACACCACCGCCGCGCTCCGCGTCGACCAGGTCGGGCGGGGCGAGCAGGAACTGTCCGCGAGTGCCGTCAACGCCCGGTGAGGCACTCACCGGGCGTCACGGCCATCACGGCGGCTCCGGGCTGCTCGACCAGGCCACCGGTGGCCGGCCGCGCTCGCACTCCTCAGCACCGAGCGCCTGCTACGAGAAACCCCGACCGTCCGCCAACCCGCCGGCCGGTGCTAGGGCAGCTTCCAGTCGACCGGCTCGCCGCCCTGCTTCTCGAGCAGCTCGTTCGCGCGGCTGAACGGCCGGGAGCCGAAGAAGCCGTTGTGCGCGGACAGCGGGCTGGGGTGGGCGGACTCGATGCACGGCACCGGGTCCAGCAGCGGCTTGAGGTTCCGCGCGTTGCGGCCCCACAGGATGGCCACCAGCGGACCGCCCCGGGCGGCCAGTGCGCGGATCGCCTGCTCGGTGACCTCCTCCCAGCCCTTGCCCTGGTGGGAGTTCGGCCGGCCCGGCTGCACCGTCAGCGCCCTGTTGAGCAGCAGGACCCCGCGCTCGGTCCACGGGCCGAGGTCCCCGTTGGACGGCGCCGGGTGCCCCAGGTCGTCGCTGTACTCCTGGAAGATGTTCACCAGGCTCTTCGGCAGCGGGCGAACGTCCGGCGCCACCGAGAAGCACAGACCAATCGGGTGGCCGGGCGTGGGGTACGGGTCCTGACCGACGATCAGCACCCGGACGTCGGCGAACGGCTGCTGGAACGCACGCAGCACGTTGTCGCCCGACGGCAGGTACTGGCGGCCGGCGGCGATCTCGGCGCGGAGGAACTCCCCCATCGCGGCGATGCGCTCTTCGGCGGGCTTGAGGGCTTCCGCCCAGCCTGGTTCGACGATCTCATCCAGCGGTCGTGCTGTCACCCGGGCGACCCTATCGCCCCTGGCTCAGGACAGTTTCCGGAGCCCTGCCTTGTAAACGGCGATGCGCTGCACGTAGTTCGCCACGATCCCGGACACCATGTCCGGCGGGACCTCGTGCCCTTCGCGCACCCGCGCGGGCACGCCGAGCGCCATGCGGCCCGCGGGCAGGTGGCCGTTGAACGACATCACCGCGCCGGCGCCGAGCACCGCGCCGTCCTCGACCACGGATCCGTTGAGCAGCACGGAGCCCGACGCGATCATGCAGCGTGCGCCGACCGTCGCGCCCTCGATGTGCGCGTTGTGCCCGACCACCGACTCCGGGCCGATGACGGTGTCGTGCCATGCGGTGCAGTGCACGATCGTGCCGTCCTGGACCGACGTTCGCTCGCCGACCCGGATGGCGCCCTCCTCGCCACGCAGCACGGCCTGCGGCCACACCGAAGCGAACGCGCCGATCGTGACGTCGCCGATCACCGTGGCGTCCGGGTGCACGTAGGCGTCCGGGTGGATGTCCGGCGTGCGGTCGCCTAGCGCATAGACGGGCATTCGACCACCTTTCCCAGGTGTACGGCCTCCGGGGCCTCCGCGTAGTACCCGAAGCGTGGCACCGGCTCGTAGCCGGAGGACTCGTACAGGGCGATCGCCTCCGGCTGCCGCTGCCCCGTCTCCAGGATCACGCGCCGGTGACCGGCCTCGACCGCGGTCCGCTCCAGTGCCGCGAGCATGGCACGCGCGAGGCCCCGGCCACGGAACGCGGGCGTGACATACATGCGCTTCAGCTCCACGGCCGTCCCGTGCGCACGCCAGCCGCCGCATGCCGCCGGCGTGCCGTCCACGTACGCGACGAGGAACAGCCCGCGCGGCGGCGCGAACTCGGCGGGGTCGACCGGCGTGCCGTCCTCCTCGCCGTAGCGCACCACGTACTCCTGCTGCACCTCGGCGATCAACGCCACCGCGTCCGGGTGGTCGTAGGACGTCACCTCGATCTTCACCAGCGACAACGCAAGCTCCGCTCAACCCTCACCGAAAGTGTTGCCAACCACCGCCGCCCTCGTACGGGCCGCCGTCGACAGTAATGGCACTTCCCCTGGTCACCGTGCCGATTGTGTGCCAACCCTCAGGCACGGCGGCCTCCCCGGGGAACGTCGCGGCCAGCGCGTGGTCCTCGCCGCCGGTGAGCATCCAGTGCAGCGGGTCGGCGCCGAGCGCGGTGGCGACGTCGACGAGCCGCTGTGGCACCTCGATGAGGTCGGTCCGCACGTCGACGGCCACATTGGACGACTCGCAGATGTGCCCGAGGTCGGCGAGCAGCCCGTCGGACACGTCGATCATCGCGGTCGCGCCGGCCGCCGCGGCCTGCGGGCCGGCCGCGTACGGCGGCTCCGGCACCCGGTAGGCGCCGACGACCTGGACCGGCGAGCGGAAGCCGCGGCCGAGCACGGCGAGCCCGGCCGCCGACCAGCCGAGCCGGCCGGCCACCGCCACGACGTCGCCCGGCATGGCGCCGCCCCTGGTGACCGGCTCGCGTCCCGCTAGAGTCCCGAGCGCGGTGACGGAGATCACGATCTCCTTCGCGGTGACCACGTCGCCGCCGACGAGACCGGCCCCGACGCTGGTCGCCTCCTCCCACATGCCGGCGGCGAGCCCCTCGGCGACCTCGACCCGGGTCGAGGGCGGGCAGGCGATCCCGACGAGCAGCGCGGTCGGTACCGCGCCCATGGCCGCGATGTCCGCCATGTTGACCGCGATCGCTTTGCGCCCAACGTGTTCCGGCGTCGACCAGTCGAGTCTGAAGTGGACACCCTCGGTCAGCACGTCGGTGCTCGCGACCACCCGGCCGTCCGCCGCGGTCACGAGCGCGGCGTCGTCGCCGGGCCCGATGAGGGTGGTTGCCGGCTGTCGCCGGCCGGCGGTCACCCGGCGGATGAGACCGAACTCGCCGACATCCGCGACGGTCTGCGGTGGATCATGAGCTGGGCCTCCTCTATTGTCGGCCACGACACCTCCGATAGTCGGATCCCCAAACGATCCCAAACTGCGGTAGCTTTTGCTGCTCACGTTCCTACCTTTTGAGTCCTGCTAGACGCGAAGGGGCGCGCCGTGGTCTACGCATACATCCTTATCCAGACCGAGGTCGGTCAGGCGGCCGCGGTCGCCGGAAAGATCGCACAGATCGAGGGTGTGACCACCGCTGAGGACGTCACGGGCCCTTACGACGTGATCGTCCGAGCCGAGGCGGAGAACGTCGACCTGCTCGGTCAGCTGGTCGTGGCCCGTATCCAGAACGTGGACGGGATCACCCGAACCCTCACCTGCCCGGTGGTCCACCTCGCCGACATGGTCTAGTTGGGACGTGTCCGGAGAGCCCCTGTCCCGCGGGACGCTGTTCGTCGCCGCCGGCCTGGCCGCGGCGCTGCTGGTCGGCGTGATCATCGCGAGCCGGTTCGTGGGCGGCGACGCCGAGGCGGCGCCGACGCCCGAGCCGCCGCGACCGACGGGTCCGCTGGCGCTGGGCGCGGTCGACGCGCCGGACGCGAGCGCCCCGGCATGCGCCCAGCTGGTCGACGCGCTGCCGGCGTCACTGCCGAGCAACGGCAAGAAGCTGAAGCGGCTGGCCCTGGCCGAGCCGGCGCCGCCCGCAGCCGCGGCCTGGGCGGGCACCCGGGGCGAGCCGGTGGTGATGCGGTGCGGGCTGGGCAAGCCGGCCGAGCTGCAACCGACCGCGTCGCTGCGACTGATCTCGAAGGTCAACTGGCTGCCGGTGGAGGGCGACGGCGCGACGACCTGGTACGCCGTCGACCGCCCCGTCTACATCGCCGTGACCATCCCGGAGGACGCCGGCACGGGCGTGGTCCAGGAGATGTCGGAAACGATCGCGAAGGCCGTCCCGGCCGCGCCGAGCTAGTGTCCCGCGCCGGAAATGCGGTGATCAAGTCGGTGGATCCGGGTTTCTGCTGGCAAGACGCCGGTTCGCCCTCGTACTGGGT
>Ga0164298_10000258_pt1 | contig 15358 bp, 12 predicted proteins | sample Whisoiple_216_MG_FD_109713 | JGI IMG/M metagenome (GOLD analysis project Ga0164298, IMG submission 109713) | Unamended control soil microbial communities from upstate New York, USA - Whitman soil sample_216_MG | ecosystem: Environmental > Terrestrial > Soil > Agricultural land ... | reverse complement strand
GCCGACGAGCCGTACGAGATGATTGTCAGCATCTCGGTCTGATCGGCCTGCAACAGAGCAGGGACAAGGCTGGTGTCGGCGAGCGCGTCGGTCAGCCCCTTCTTCGCCGGATCGACCTCCGCCGTGTCGACGCGGACAAGGACTGTTTGGAGTCCTTGGCGCGCGGACAGTTCGGCCAACTCTGTGGCCACGTCGAGCGCGGCCCGCACACGGGAGCAATCGGTCAGCGCGATCACCGGCGACTTCGGCAGGTCCTGGAGGCTGATTGTGTTGGCCAGCGCGCGAATTCGTTCGTCTCGAACGATGGCGAGTTCAACTGAGCCGGCTGCGGGGACCTCCGCCAACGGTTCGATGCCGGTCTTGTGCACCAGATCTTCGGCGGTCCTGATCTTCGTCGAAAGCGATGCAAGTCCGATGGCGGCGAAGACGCCCAGAAGAAGCCCACCGAGAACTCCTGTGGCCAGATTCAGGCCGATGACCGGCGCGACTTCCGTTACACCCGCCCGCAGCTGCAGTTCGGTCAGTTGATTGGTGGTGTCGGACTTCATTGCGTCCAGTCGGTCTTGCATGACACCCAGCTGGGGATCGATGACGCCGTTGGGCTGGGGCTGGGCACGCAGGTCGTCCACTTGGCGCTGGAGGTCCTGGATGGCTTTTTCAGTGCCATTCTGCCGGACGGAGTTCACGTCTTCGCTGAACGTCTGCGCCATCTGCTGGGCTGCATCCTGCGCAACCGCGGGACCGTCGGCTGTGGCCGCGATCGTCAGGATCGGGCTCGCCGCCACAGTTTGGGCCTCGAACTGGATGTCCTCGGGAATGTTGGCGGCTTGCCTGAGCCGATTGACGGTGGCGGGTTCGTTGAAGAGTTTTGCGTCACCGACGGACACCGTCGCGTCCTGGTCGGGAGAACGACCCGTTGAGGAAAGGATCAGTACCGATTTGCCCACATAGGTGGTGGGCTGGGTCAGCGAGATCAACACCGCGACAGCTGCCCCGACGCCGGCAATCAACAGAACGATCCACCATCCGCGGCGGACCTGTTCGATTCGGCGTTTCAGAACTGGGTTCATCTTCTACTCCCCTAACGATTCGCCCGGGTCTTCAGCCCTGTCAGCCACCCTGCAGCTACGACTGATAACAAGCAACTTAACGCCTCGGTGCAGATTCCGCAAATGGCTCGCCCGTGTTGACTATGGCTGTTAACCGGATAAACTCCGTTCTTGTGCGGATTCTGCAACTAATTGTCGAACCTGGTGGAGACCGCCATCGGCAAATGCGCAAAAGCGCGCCACGACCCGACCGCACCAGCCAGAAGGACTGAACATTGGGACACGTTGCTTCGCTGTCGCAGCTACAGAAGCCGGCATGGGCCCTCGTCAACGGTGAACTCGTGCCGTACGAGGACGTCCGGATACACATCAGCGCGGAGGCACTCACCCGAGCCCTCAGTGTTTTCGAGGGGATCAAGGGCTACTGGAACTGCGCCGGTGACGTGTTCGCGATTCGAACACCGCACAGGCATTACCAACGCCTTCGGCGCTCCGCTGCCCTGCTGCACATTCCGGTTACCTTCAGCTATCAGGAATTCCTCGACGGTCTACGGACGCTGGCAGGCAAGTTGTTGGTTCCCGAGAAGGACCTGTGGTTCCGCGCAACGCTGTATGTCACCCAGGGCCATTGGGGTGAGGGCACTGTGGCCGACCTCGTCGTGACGGCATTCACCCAGCAGAAGAAGGCACCCGATGCGATGGGTCTCGGCGTCAGTACCTGGCGAAGGGCGGCCGACGTCGCTTTGCCCACCCGCATTAAGTCGAGCGCCAACTATCTGGGCGGTCGACTGGCACGTATCGAGGTGGGCCGACTCGGCTACGACGAAGCGGTGATGCTCAACGACGCAGGCCGAGTGGCCGAGACCTCGGGCGCATGCATCCTGATCGCCGATCAAGGTCGGGTGATCACACCGCCTGCCAGTGAGGGTTGCTTGGACAGCATCACCGTCGATGTACTCGAACTGCTGAGCGGCACATGCGAAGTACCGTTCGAACGCCGACCGATCGAGCGCACCGAACTATTGGCCGCGCAAGAGTGTGCAATCGCAGGGACGATCACCGCACTGACCATGGTCTCTGAGGTCGACGGCTTTCACTACGAGCAGGCCGGAGTGCTTGCGGGCATCCGCGAACAGTACATCCGGCTCATGCGTCAAGACCTGGTACTGCCGGGCGTCGAACTGCTGCCGCTGGTTTATCAACCGGCGCAAGCCGTTTCGCACTGATCGATCGACAAGGAGCCATCATGTCACAACCCTCATGTCGACTGTGCCGCGGCGCATCCGGCACCACCGTCCTGGACCTCGGCGATCAGCCCGCCTGCGATCACTTCCCGCAGGCCGATGACCGCGGGTCTGATCCGACCTATCCGCTGCAGATGTGGCTGTGCTCGGATTGCGGTCTCGCGCAGCTGGTCGACGATCCGACGGACGCGCAAGAGCCGCGCGGAGTCGAGCCCGCCGCGTTGATCGCGCAGTCCGAGGACGCCGTGCGCCGGACTACCTCGGCAGGCTGGCTCCAGCCCGGCACGACGATCGCCGAGTACGGCAGTCCGCACGGCGGCTCATGGCTGACGCTCATCACAGACCAGGGCCTCACACTTGCCGGCGAAAACCAGCAGGCCGACGTCGTCGTCGACTGCTTCGGACTGATGCATTGGCGTGACCAGGCCGCCGCGATCGCCGAGCGTGCCGATCGGGTCGCCCCCGGGGGTGTGTTGCTTCTGCAGTATCACGAGCTTCGCGCCATTGTGCGGCAAGGACAGTGGAACATGCTGCGGCTCGGCCACTACGCCTACTACTCGTTGACGACACTGGAACGCATGCTGGCGCGGGTCGGGTTCAGACTGCGCACTGCTTGGACGTTCGACCTCTACGGCGGCACTGTCCTGCTCGCAGCCACTCGCGACGGATCTTCGGACGACTCGGTTTTGCGAATTCTCGACGAGGAGCGCGAGTTAGGCATCACCAGGCCCGAATACGTCGGTCAGCTGCAGGACAGCGCATACGCGTCCGCGCGCGGTCTGAAGTCGTGGATCGTCGACCAAAAGGCCAGTAGCCGCCAGGTTTTCGGTTATGGCGCGGCATCACGCGCTGTTTCGATGCTCGCCATGGCGGAGATCGATCACACCGAACTGTCGGCGATCGCCGATGCGTCTCCCGCCAAGTGGGGGCGACGCATGCCCGGTACCGATGTGCCGATCATCAGCCCGGCCGACCTGGTGAATGCGCAGCCCGAACGGGTGCTGCTGCTCCTGCCCGATTTGATGACCGAGGTGCGGGCCGCCCTACCGGAGATCGAGGCAGGCGGCGGCTGGTGGGTGGATGTCGCGAACTTGGAAGGCGCGGCTCAAAGTCCGATGCCGCTGTAGTTCGGGACGCTCACCGGGGCGATCATCCGCCTGCCGTCCACGAGCAACGGCGGCACCGGTTGACGCGCAATCAATGCGGGCAGTTGGGCGAACTCGTCCCAGCGCGTGATCAGCAGCACCGCGTCGACATCCTGCACCGCTTCCGCCATGTCCTCACACAGCTTGATGTTGAGCCCGGTGAACACGGCCGACGCAGACTCTGTGGCGATCGGGTCGTAGGCGCGAACCTCCACCCCTTCGCTCACCAGCTTGTGAATGATCGGTATCGCGGGCGACTCCCTCATGTCGTCGGTTCCAGGTCGAAAAGCCAGTCCCAGCACACCAACCCGTAGACCGACAAGCTCGGGGAATTGCCGCCGCAGAAGATCGAGCATCCTCTCGGGCTGCGCACGGTTGACGTGGTCGACGGCCTCGAGTACCCGCATCGGGACACCCAGCTCCATACCTTGTGAGACGAGCGCTTTGGTGTCCTTCGGCAGACAACTTCCGCCGTATCCGCAACCTGGATACAAAAACGACGCCAACTGGGCCGTCTGCCCGTCCTCGCTGGTGAGGTAGCGCGAGAGATGGACACCCTCCATGACCGTCGGGACGTCGATCTCACCGACTTCAGCCGACAGATTCGCGAGCTCGTTCGACAGCGAGATCATCGTCGCGAGAAGGGTGTTCGAAGCGTACTTGATCATCTCGGCCGAACGCGGGTTCGTCCGGACGACGGGCACAGAGTCGAACTGCCGGTAGGCCTCGGCCATGGCGTCGATGCTGCGATCGTCGATCCCGCCGAGAACAATGCGGTCCGGGCGCAGGAAGTCGCTGACCGCTTCCCCCTCGGTGAGAAACTCCGGGTTCATGCCGACACCGAAGTCGTAACCGGCCTTCTTGCCGGATGCGGCCTCGAGGATCGGCAGTACGGTCTTCTCCGTCGTTCCCGGCACCACCGTGCTCTTCACGACCACGACGTGATAGTGCCGGATCTCCTTGAGTGCCGTACCGATCTGTTCGGCGACCGCGCGGACAAAGCTGAGATCGATCTTCCCGTCGCGCAGCGGAGTTCCGACGGCGATGAGCGACATGTAGCTGCTCGTCACCGCTTCGGTCAGGTCGAGGGTGGCCCTCAGTCGCCTGCCGATGTGGCGCCGCACCAGCTGGGGAAGGTCGCGTTCGTGAATCGGCGGCACGCCCGACTGGATCTTGGCCACCTTGTCCCGATCGGTGTCCACGCACACCACATCGTGACCGAGTTCTGCGAAGCACGCGCCCGACACCAGGCCGACGTATCCGGTGCCGACTACTGCGATCCGCATCAGGCGTCGTCACCCCCGGAATTCGCCCCGTACCAGATCAGCAAGCGGCGCAGGCCCTCGTCGAGTGCCACGATCGGTTCGTAGTCGAGCTCGGCCCGCGCCTTCGAGATGTCTGGACAGCGCCGGTTGGGGTTGTCGCGAAGATAATCCGGGTCGCTGGTCTGCCCGAGCACGACAGAACCCGTGTAGCCGAACAGATCTGCGGACGTGGTAGCCATCATCCGCGCCAGATCAGCCATCGAGATCTCCGGTGCTTCCGTGCCGATGTTGTAGGCCTCGCCAACGCCGCCGCGAACCAGCGCCTTGTAGTAACCAACGACAGCATCGGCCACGTAACAGAACGTGCGCATCGGTGTTCCGTCCGACAGGATCGAGATGTCCCGACCGGAAAGGATGTCGCGGGCAAAATCCGGCAGCACGCGCCGGTCGGTGATCTTGAGGCCGGGCCCGTAGTTGTTGAACGGCCGCGCCGCACGAATCGGCAGCCCGTATTGCTGTGCGAAGTTCACGCACAGCGTCTCGCCGTATCGCTTCGCCTCGTCATAACATGCGCGGGGTCCCGTGCATGAAACGAAACCACGGTAGTCCTCCGGCGTCGGGATGCATTCCGGTGACGGGTCGCCGTAGATCTCGCTGCTCGACATGAACAGGAATCCGCCAACCGGCTTGCCATCGACGTCCTGTCGGTGAAATCGATCGAGGAGCGCACGCAGGCCGTTGATGTTGGAATCCATCGTCTCGATCGGACGCTGCCGGTAAAAGTTCGGCGACGCGATCGATGCGGCGTGGATAACGTACTCGAAATCGCCGACGTCGTCGCGGAGTGGCGACGCGAGGTCGTAGGTGAGAAATCGGACTCCGCAATCACCGTCCAGTTGCTTTGTCCAACCAGGAACGCCGCGAACGTAATTGTCGAACACGGTGAGCGAAATCTGCTCGGACTCCGACGCGTTCCGATTGTGATGGTGGATCGCGTGTACGAAGTAGTAGCCGAGAAATCCGGCCCCACCGGTGATCAACAAGTTGGAGCCGGCCATTTCACCGAACTCGGTACTCAACCGCCGACATATGGAGTCGACGTCTTCGGCGACGACCTCCTCGGCACTTTGCATCAGAGCTGAGCTAGACATCGGTGGTCACCATTTCCTTGAGTCCTTCGTAGTCGAGTGCGACGTCTTCGGGCATACGGTGAAGGTCCCGAACACGAAGGAAGTCGCGCAGCGACGTTCCAGTGCACTCGGAATCGACATTGGGAGCTTCCCGACGCGTACGCACATCGCCGATGTTCACCGTGCGGAAGTCGATGCTGAACCTGGTCTGTCCGGAGGTGTTGGGAACCGTCGAATGCAGCTGGTTACCGGAGAAGATCATCACCCCTCCCGGCTCGGGCACGATCCTTACCTGCGGATCGAGCTGTACCGGTTCCTCGGGCTTCGGCTGGTCCCGGGTGTCGCTCTTGACGTGCTGTGCGGCGGTGACCCGGCTGGTCCTGGTCCACTCGTCGTAGTTGTAACGACAGGATCCATTTCGAACCGGGTTGCTCCAGTACTGCGGATGGAACGCCATCACGTTGTCAGGTTCAACCGGAAAAATCGGTATCCACCAGTTGAGCTGGCTGAAGGGCGCCGAATACCAGGTGTCGCGGTGCGGATGGAAGGCGTACGCGATGCCCGAAGTCAGATAGGCGTCGGATGTCGACGTCCGCATACGCGGCAGATCGAAATACGTCTCCTCGGGATCGCAGCCATAGGAAGCGATGAGCGCCGTCACCCGCGCCTTCGATTCGGGGTGGTGAATGAACCGCGGCTTGAGTTCGGCTAGAAGTTCGACGTAATCCTGGACGGGCATATCGAATTGGGCCGTCTGCGGATCCCGTCCACCGAAGAGTTCAGCGATCAGATTGCGCGCATGCTCGATGAGTGCGAGCGACTCGGGCGATGCGGAGTGAAGCAGCACATGACCGTCGTAGATGCGCGCTCGGCGCTCATCGTCGGTGATGTCAGGGTTTGTGAAGATCGTTGTCACTTTTCTGCCTTCCTTCCGTATGTAGGAACGACACCGTCGCCTTTTCCAGGACGAACCCCTCGGCGTGGGTGCTTCGACATTGCACGCCCCGCAGACGGGACAGCCCCAGAAAGGCCTCCTCGTCGAACCAGTCGTGATTCGTCTGGGATGGGTAATGCTTGACCAGCAGGCGCGCCTTTTCTTCGGCGACCTGGCGGGTGATCGGATGCAGAACCGTCGGGCGCGGAGTATCGGTCTCCCATTTCAGGATCTCGTAGCCGAGCACGAGGTGATCGCGGAATTCCGTCGGTAGCAGTTCGGCGAGTAGGCGGTGATCCTGGTGAGCGTCGGCGCGTTGTGGGCCGAAAACGACCTGTGCGTCGCACGACCTGGCGAAGTCTCTCAGGCTGTTCTTGATACGGTCCCACTGCGCAGGCGCTCTGCCGTCTGGCACGTCAAGAACGGTGAGCTCGACATCGGCGCCGGAACAGAACGCCGCCAAAGCGTTTCGTTCCTCGACCTCCCGATCACCACCACCGCCGGACAGCACCAGACCGCGTACCCGCACATCGGGGTCGGCTTGCGTCAGAGTCAGCAGAGTGCCGCCCATACCGATCGCGATATCATCGCAGTGGGCTCCCACTACGACGATTTCGTTCAGGCCACCCGTCTTGAGTTCGATCATGGCTGTGCGGCAGCGGCGAGTGCACGCTCGTGCGCCGCACGCTCCCAGACCATCCACGGTCGGTCGCCCTGGTGGTAACGGGAATCCAGCTCTGCTCGCTCCTTGAAGGTATCGGCGGGCTTCCAGAAGCCTTCGTACTTGTAGCCGTATAGCTTCCCTTCGCCTGCCAGCGTCACGCACGCGTCCTCGACGAGGCATCCGCCCTCCGGCAGATAGTCGAAGACGTTCTGCGACAGCACGAAGAATCCGCCGTTCTCCCAGATGGGCAGCCTAGACACGGCCACGATGTCCTTGACCTCGCCGGCTTCACTCACATCCACGCAGTGGAATGAAGACTGCGGCGGCACGATCATCATCGAGGCGACAGCGCCGGATCGGTGGTACTGCTCGACGACATCATCCATCGGTGCGTCGGTGAGGACGTCGGCATAGTTCGCCAGGAAGTACTCGTCGCCGTCCAGATGCGGGCGCACCCGGCGGAGACGTTCACCGATCGCAGACGACAATCCGGTGTCGACAAAGGTAATTGACCAATCACTGATGTCGGACTGCATGAGTTGCACCTTGCCGCCGGACATCATGAAGTCGTTAGACGCCGCTTCCTGATAGTTGAGGAAGAAGTTCTTGATGTGGCCGGCGCCGTAGCCCAGGCAGAGGATGAACTCCTTGTGGCCATAGTGGGCGTAGTACCGCATCACGTGCCAGATCAGCGGCCGCGGGCCGACCAACTGCATCGGCTTCGGCATACCGTCGTCGGCGCTGTCGCGCATTCGCATGCCGTATCCACCGCAGAACAGGACCACTTTCATTTCGATTACCTCCTGCTGTCTTGAAAGCTGGGGCTGGCTGTGTGCAGGGTCGGCAGCGGGAAAACGAGCTCGCCGCCCCACTCGGTGATGTAGGCGAGTTGCTCGGTGATCTCGGCTTCGAGATTCCAGGGCAGCGCAAGTACGACGTCCGGCCGATCTTGGGCGATCTGTTCGGTCTCATAGATCGGAATCCGTGTGCCGGGAGTGAATCGTCCGTGCTTGTAGGGGTTTCGGTCGACCGTGTACTCGAGCAGGTCGCTGCGAATTCCGCAATAGTTCAGCAGGGTGTTGCCCTTGCCAGGGGCGCCGTAGCCGACGACCCGCTTCCCTTCGGCGCGGCAGTCGAGCAGGAACCGCAGCAGTGCATGACGAATCGATTCGGTCCGGCGGCGAAGTTTGGAATAGCCGGAGACGTGGTGAAGGCCGGCCGCCTCCTCGATCCGCAGCACATCGGCCACCCGGCCAGTCGGCGGACCGGCATATGCCGCAGGCCGCGCCCACAGCCGGAGGGAGCCACCGTGGGTGTCGACGAGTTCGACGTCGACGACCGCGAGGTCTGCTGATGCCAGCGCACGAGTCGCAGACAGCAACGTGTAGTACTGGAAGTGCTCGTGGTAGACCGAATCGAACTGACCGAGCTCGATGAGGTTGAGCGCGTGATGCACCTCGATGCTCAGGCAACCGTCATCATCGAGCAAAGTGCGCAGTGACTTCGTGAAGCCCAACAGATCCGGGATGTGGGCGTATACGTTGTTGGCGACAACGAGATCCGCCGGACCGTGCTCGTCGCGAATCCGTTGTGCGAGTTTCTCGTCGAGGAACGCCGTTTCCGTCGGAACGCCGCGGTCGCGGGCAGCCGCTCCCACATTCACCGACGGCTCGATGCCTAGGCATCGGATGTTCTTGGCGACCGCGTGCTGCAGAAGGTAGCCGTCGTTGCTCGCGACCTCGACGACGAACGATTCACTGTTCAGGTCGAGCCGTGTGACGGCCTGGTCGACGAACGTCTGAGCATGTGCGACGAAGCTGTCGGAATACGAGGAGTAGTAGGCGTATTCCGTGAAAGTCTCCTCCGGTGTGATCAACGCCGGGATCTGCAGCAGAAGACAGTCTTCACACAGCCGAAGGTGAAGCGGATACGTCGGCTCCGGGGCGTCGAGCTCGTCGACGGTGAGGAACTTCTCGCACGGCGGCGTGGCCCCCAGATCCAGAACGCTCACCAGTCGAATCGAATCGCACAGTCGGCACCGCACCTGCCCGGACCCTGTTCCGTTCAGCTGGGTTGACATCATGCGCCGACCAACTCTGCGGGCCGCGGCGCCAACGCGTCCTGTAGCCACTCGACTGTTCGTGCGATCCCATCGACCAGGTCGACGCGCGGAACCCAACCGAGCTCCCTTTGCGCTTTCGTTGCATCGAGCGCGATTGCCTGGAGCTCACCGTCTTTCGACGGCGCATGCGAGGGGGAAGCCAGGCTGCCGAGTGCGTCGGCAATCAATCGATGAACCTCGACGACGGTCGCCTGGTGCCCCGTTCCGATGTTGTAAGTACCGACGGTGCCGTGTGGGGCCTCCCCGGCGCGCACGAACGCATCGACGACGTCGTCGACGTAGACGTAGTCCCGGCTGGCTGTTCCATCACCGTAGATGGTGGCGAGACTGTCGGTCAGCATTGCTCGACCGAAGACGGTTATGACCCCAGCCTCGCCATGCGGATTTTGTCGAGGGCCATACACATTCGCCAACGCGAGGCAGATCTGCGACAGGCCGTACATTTCCGCATACGCGCGTATGTACATCTCACCGGCGAGTTTGGCCACCGCATAGGGCGAGATTGGATCGGTGCGTACTGTCTCGTCAACAGGCAGGCACTCCGGGGCGCCGTACCTCGACCCGCCGGAGGCGGCGTAGACGATTCGCTTGACGTCGGCCTGCCTGGCGGCCTCAAGGACGTTGATTGTTCCGAGTCCGTTGTTACGGGCGTCGAATTGCGGATCAGTGAGCGAGGCCCTCAGGTTCACCTGGGCGGCAAGGTGAAAGATGACGTCCGGATTGCTGCCGGCAACGATGTCACTCAATTCCGGTATCTGAATATCGCTCTGCACGAACGTGAACCGACGCCGATCGAGTCGGTATTGGCTGCGAGCGGCATCGAGGTTCGCCAGGACACCCGTGCTCAGGTTGTCGATACCCACCACCTGATGGCCCTCATTGAGCAGTCGGTCGACCAACGTGGAACCAATGAATCCGGCAGCGCCGGTTACCAGTGCGCGCATTGCGGTTGTCTCCTTATTCTCGAGGACCGACCGGCCCTCAGTAAGCGCCTCGGCGCTCGATGACCGCGCGCAGAGTCTTGGCGATGATCAGGACGTCGCCGACCATCGACCAGTTGTCGACATATGAAAGGTCCAGGCGGACAGCTTTGTCCCACGGCAGATCAGACCTGCCGCTTACCTGCCAGAGACCCGTGACGCCGGGCTTGACGAGCAGTCGCCGCTGCACATCGTCGTCGTATGCCTCGACCTCACGCCTCAGCGGCGGCCGGGGACCGACGACGCTCATCTCCTGCCGGAGAACGTTGATGAACTGCGGTAGCTCGTCGATGCTGAACCGTCGCAGGACCCGGCCCACCGGGGTGATTCGCGGGTCATTCTTGATCTTGAAGAGCAGGCCATCACTCTCGTTGGCCGACAACAGATTCTGCAACTCCCTGTCGGCATCCTCGGACATGGTGCGGAACTTCAGCATCATGAACGGCTTGCCGTCGATTCCGATCCGCTCCGCCCTGTAGAAGACCGGGCCCTTGCTGGTCATCTTGACCGCAGCGGCTGCGATCAACAGCAACGGAAGAGAGACCGTCACCGCCGTTAGCGCGAAAGCGAAGTCGAACGCCCGCTTCTGGAACCGCTTCGCACCCTGGTACTGGGGCTTGTCTATGTAGAGCAGCGGCAGGCCTGCGATCGGACGCATGGCCAACCGCGAGCGTGCGACGTCCATCACGCCGGGCGAGACGACGAGTTCGACCCCCATCGGCTCCAACTCCCAGATGAGCCTGCGAATGCCCTTGACTCCGAAGTGGTCGGTGCCGGCAATCGCCACCTTGTCCGCGCCCCGACTCCTGATTGCCTGGAGAACGTGGCCCTCACCGCCGATGACCGGAATCTGTCGTCCGTTGATCGTGAGGTGCTCGCCGCAGGGGGCGCCGTAGCCGGGAATCGCAATACCCACGACACGGTAGCCGTAGTCACTACTGCTGGTCAGCTCGTCGGCGAGGTTCGCGACCGCGTCTCTGTCCCCGATGGCCAGTACCGCTGTTTCGTAGTTGCCCGCTCTGCGCTGACGCACCACATGGCCTCGCCACTGCCAGCGACTGAGTACCAGACCGATGATTCCAACCGGCAGGGCCACCGCGAGATAACCTCGCGAGACCTCGAGTTTCAACAGCAATTCAGCAATAGCCACCGCGCCGAACGTCCAGAACGACGCGACCACGACTCGCCGGTACTCCTCGATGCCTGCGCCGATGTACTTCGGCGATCGGGTACGAAGACCGGCCAAGGTGGCCAACCAGATGGTGACGAGCACCGCCGAGTAAACCGTCTCGTAGTGGCTTGCCAGGGTGTCCGCAGTCAGAGTGCTGCCGAACCGCACGTACTGCGCAAGAAGCACCGCGATGCAGACCACAATGGTGTCCGTGAACCGAAGGTACGTGGCGTACCGGCGTTCCCAACTCCGATGTCCGAGTACCGCGGCTTGCGACTCCAGCGCCGGCTTGACCACCGTGAGGTGGGCAAGGGCGGAGGCCTGCCCGCCGTTTGGCGCTTCGGCCAGGGAGACAAACGAACTGTGACGCTGCTGGATGACCATAGCTAGCTGACGGTCCCTTCAGCGCAACCGGCGACAGAACCGGCGGAGTCGGCTAGGGGTTTGCCGACTCCACCGGCCTTCGAATCGCGCCGCGGGCGGCAGGCGCGTCGAGTCAGTAGTGGCAGTGGTGATGGGGACGACGTGCTGAGACGCGTTGTTTGATCTGGCACGAGCCCTCCCTCCCTGGTGTCTCAAAAGCCGTGTGTCCCAATTCTGGGACTCGGTGGCGTGCAAATCTCTGAGAATTAGCTGCCGGTTCGGTGTCCGGAGCGAACGCCTCGCCTCGTTCAAGGAAGCTACCACTCGCACTTTTGCATCGCAAGGCAGATCTAGCAAATTCTTACGTATCGCTGACGACAGCCCGCACCATACATCTGTGCCCTACATCACAATAATGTCCTGAAACCACGTATGACGTGCCATTATGAGACACTGTGGGCAGTCAGCCCGCCTCCGCTCCTATTTACGTTGCTGGAAAAAAAGCGCATGTATCTGCAGATCTAGCAATGCCTCTAGTTTTTTTAAGCGAAATCGCTGGTAAGTGCGACCTCGCGCCTGCCGACAGGCCGTTCGTCGATCGCGAAACAGAGTGGGGCAAAGTTAGTTAGCGCACGATAGATCTCCGCTGAAGGACAAGCCGAGAACCGACGGTTCGGGACGGCATCTCTTCGCCTGCGCAATTACCCGCTAGGGGGACGACGCACGCGCAGAAATCGATGCGACGCCGAAACGTCAGCCGAGAATCAGGCCGGAGGTGGGCACTCCGGTGCCCGCGGTGACGAGAACATGCTCGACATCGGCAACCGGGTTCACCGACGAGCCGCGAAGCTGCCGAACGCCTTCGGCAATGCCGTTCATGCCGTGGATATAGGCCTCACCGAGCTGACCGCCATGGGTGTTGATCGGCAGCCTGCCGCCGACCTCGATCGCACCGTCGGCGATGAAGTCCTTGGCGTCGCCTTTGCCGCAGAACCCCAACTCCTCCAACTGAATCAGCGTGAACGGCGTGAAGTGGTCGTAGAGGACGGCGGTCTGAATATCTGTGGGCTGCAACCCCGACTGCTCCCACAGCTGTCTGCCGACCAGGCCCATCTCGGGCAGTCCCAACTCGGGCCGGTAGTAACTCACCATCGAGTACTGGTCTGGGCTCGACCCCTGTGATGCGGCCTCGATGATCGCGGGTCGGTGCTTGAGATCTTTCGCCCGCTCCGCCGAGGTGATGACGAGAGCGACGCCGCCGTCAGTCTCCTGGCAGCAGTCCAACAGCCGCAGCGGCTCGGCGATCCACCGCGAATTCTGATGGTCCTCAATGGTTATCGGCTTCTCGTAGAAGTACGCTTTGGGATTTTTGGCAGCATGCTTGCGGTCGGCCACCGACACCGCACCGAAATCCTTGCTCGTGGCACCGGAAAGGTGCATGTACCGCTTCGCGATCATCGCCACCTGCGCGGCGGGCGTGGACAGGCCGTGCGGATACGAGAACGAATTGTCGACACCGGTCGAGTCCGCGTTCTCCACCAACCTCATCTGCACCTGGCCGAACCGCTGTCCCGATCGCTCATTGAATGCTCGGTATGCGACAACGCAATCCGCGACCCCGGTGGCGACGGCGATGGCCGCCTGCTGGACCGTCGCGCACGCCGCGCCACCGCCATGGTGGATCTTCGAGAAGAACTTCAGCTCACCGATTCCGGTGGCACGCGCAATGGCGACCTCGGTGTTGGAGTCCATCGTGAACGTGACCATGCCGTCCACGTCGGCCGGGGTCAGACCCGCATCCTCGAGCGCATCGAGTACCGCTTCCGATGCCAGCCGCAACTCACTGCGGCCTGAGTTCTTCGAGAAGTCGGTGGCACCGATGCCGACGATAGCCGCCTCGCCGGACAACTGACCCGGCATCAGGCACCGCCGATCGTCAACGTGGAAGTCGCGATCACGTGGTCACCGAGACTATTGCTGCCAACGACTTTCACGGTGATCAGACCGTCTTCGACAGCCGTCACCTCGCCGGAGAACGTCACCGTGTCATACGCGTACCAGGGCACGCCGAGACGCAGCTTGATCGACTTGATGATCGCGGTCGGGCCTGCCCAGTCGGTGACGTAGCGCTGCACCAACCCGGTATCGGTGAGGATGTTGACGAAGATGTCCTTGGATCCCTTGGCCTGTGCCTTGTCGCGGTCGTGATGGACGTCCTGATAGTCACGGGTCGCGATCGCCGTGGACACGATGAAGGTCGGATCGCCGTACAGCGACAGCTCGGGCAGCTTGGTTCCGACCGAGATCGTTGGTGCACTCATGCGTCAGGCTCCCATGCGTACAGAGTCCAGGCCGGACCACCCGGCCCCTCGGGAAAGTCGATGTACGTGGCGCGGACCGGCATTCCGATCTGCACGGCCGCGGGATCGACACCGCGGAGCTCGCCGAGCATCCGGACCCCTTCGTCGAGTTCGACGAGCGCGATGACGAACGGCAAGGTGCGGCCGGGCACTTTCGGTGCGTGATGCACGACGAAGCTGAACACGGTGCCTTTGCCACTGGCGACGACGTACTCCGTCTGCGAGTCTTTGTCCTGCCACAGCGCGGGCACCGGCGGATGCTGCAGGCCGCCGTCGCCCCGCTTCTGGATGCGCAGCTCGTGCGCGTTGATGCCGTCCCAGAAGAATTTGGTGTCGCGAGACGAGGCAGGTCGCATCATCGCGTCGGCGTCGAGGTCCTCGGGCACCGTCACCGCTTCGGCCCGGCCTGCATCGGCCGGCCTGAATTTGAGGATGCGCCAGTCCATCTCGGCGACGTCCTCATCGCCGACCTGCCAGGTGATCCGCTGGCTGATGAAGTAGCCCTCGCCCAGAGCGGTGTTCTTGGGCCCGACGACGTCGGTCAGCTCGGCGACGACGCTGACGTCCTCCCCCGGCCGCAGGTAGCGGTGATAGGTCTGATCGCAGTTGGTCGCGACGACGCCGACGAAGCCTGCGCCGTCGAACAATTCCATGATCGGCCCGATGGGATCGTCACCTGGACGGTCACCGCCGAGGCCCATCATCGTCCACACCTGGATCATCGCGGGCGGGGCCACGAGGCCGGGATGCCCGGCGGCCTTGGCCGCGGACTCGTCGACGTAGATGGGGTTCTTGTCGCCGATGGCGTCGGTCCAGTGCTCGACCATAGGCTGGTTCACCGGGTGGCGACCGACCCGCGGCTTGCTCCTACCCTCGGCCTTGACGCGCTCGGCGGCAGCCCGGATGTCGTCGATGGCGCTCATAATTCTCT
>Ga0164298_10000257_pt1 | contig 15363 bp, 12 predicted proteins | sample Whisoiple_216_MG_FD_109713 | JGI IMG/M metagenome (GOLD analysis project Ga0164298, IMG submission 109713) | Unamended control soil microbial communities from upstate New York, USA - Whitman soil sample_216_MG | ecosystem: Environmental > Terrestrial > Soil > Agricultural land ... | reverse complement strand
CCGCACGGTGCAGGTCGGCGGCCCGCTTGGCGCGTACCTGCCGGTCGAGCGGTTCGACCTGAAAATGGACTACGAGGAGTTCGCCGCGGCCGGCGCGATGGTCGGCCACGGCGGCATCGTGGTCTTCGACGACACCGTCGACATGGCCCGCATGGCCCGCTTCGCCATGGAGTTCTGCGCGCTGGAGTCGTGCGGCAAGTGCACGCCGTGCCGCGTCGGCGCGGTCCGCGGCCGCGAGACCATCGACAAGATCATCGCGGGCACGGACGTCGAGGAGAACCTCGTCCTGCTCGACGACCTCTGTGAGCTGATGACCGACGGCTCGCTGTGCGCGATGGGTGGGTTGACCCCCATGCCGGTCCGCAGCGCCGTCAAGCACTTCCCCGGTGACTTCAACCGGAGCACCACACTGCCCATGCCCACGTTCGGAGCCCCGTCATGAGCGCAGCTTGCGAAGCGAATCATCGATATTCAGGACGCCGTATCGATCGCGGAGGGCGCCGGCGGAGCGGAGCCTGCGGAGCGTTCCGGCGCCACGGAGCGAACGAGGTGGCGTCATGAGCCTTCTGAAAGAACCTGACCTCGGCACGCCGGCACGCAAGGGCGACGCGACGGTCGAGGTGGAGATCGACGGCCAGTCCGTGGTGGTGCCCGAGGGCACCTCGGTCATGCGTGCCGCCGCGCTCGCGGGCATGGACGTGCCGAAGCTGTGCGCCACGGACTCGTTGGAGGCGTTCGGTTCCTGCCGCCTGTGCCTGGTGGAGATCGACGGCGTGAAGGGCACGCCCGCCTCGTGCACCACACCGGTCCGCGCCGGCATGGCGGTGCGGACGCAGACGCCGCGGCTGGAGAAGCTGCGCCGCGGCGTGATGGAGCTGTACATCTCCGACCACCCGCTCGACTGCCTGACCTGCTCGGCGAACGGCGACTGCGAGCTGCAGGACATGTCCGGCGTGGTCGGTCTGCGCGAGGTCCGCTACGGCGTCGGCGAGGGTGAGAACCACCTCGACGCGCCGACGGACTCCTCGAACCCGTACTTCGACTTCGACGCCAGCAAGTGCATCGTGTGCTCGCGGTGTGTCCGCGCCTGTGACGAGGTGCAGGGCACGTTCGCGCTGACGATCGAGGGCCGCGGCTTCGACTCGAAGGTGTCGCCCGGCGGCCTGGACTTCCTGAGCTCCGAGTGCGTCTCCTGCGGCGCGTGCGTCCAGGCCTGCCCGACGGCGACGCTCGAGGAGCGCTCCGTCGTGGACCTCGGGATGCCGACCCGCTCGGTGATCACGACCTGCGCGTACTGCGGCGTCGGCTGCTCGTTCAAGGCCGAGCTGAAGGGCGACGAGCTGGTCAGGATGGTGCCGTACAAGGACGGCGGCGCCAACGAGGGCCACTCCTGCGTGAAGGGCCGCTTCGCCTTCGGTTACGCGACCCACCCGGACCGCCAGCTGAGCCCGATGGTGCGCGAGAAGATCACCGACGAGTGGCGGCAGGTCTCGTGGGAGGAGGCCATCCAGACAGTCGCCACGAGGATGCGGGACATCCAGGAACGGCACGGCACCGGCGCGATCGGCGGCATCACCTCGTCCCGCTGCACCGACGAAGAGGTGTACGTGGTGCAGAAGATGGTGCGTGCCGCGTTCGGCAACAACAACGTCGACACGTGCGCGCGGGTGTGCCACTCCCCCACCGGTTACGGCCTCAAGCAGACGTTCGGCACGTCGGCGGGCACGCAGGACTTCAAGTCCGTCGACGACGCGGACGTGATCGTGGTGATCGGCGCCAACCCGACCGACGCGCACCCGGTGTTCGCGTCGCGGATGAAGCGGCGGCTGCGCAAGGGCGCCAAGCTGATCGTCATGGACCCCCGGCGGATCGGCCTGGTGCGCTCGCCACACATCGAGGCGGCGTACCACCTTCCGCTCCGGCCGGGCACGAACGTGGCGATGGTCAACGCGTTCGCGCACGTGATCGTCACCGAAGGCCTGGCCGACGAGGAGTTCGTGGCATCCCGTTGCGAGGACTACGAACCATGGGCCGAGTTCATCGCCCGGCCCGAGAACTCGCCGGAGGAGCTCGAGGAGATCACCGGCGTGCCGGCGGCCGACGTGCGTGCCGCGGCGCGGCTGTACGCGGCGGGCCCGAACTCGGCGATCTACTACGGACTCGGCGTCACCGAGCACAGCCAGGGCTCCACGATGGTCATGGGCATGGCGAACCTGGCCATGGTGACCGGCAACATCGGCCGCGACGGCGTCGGCGTGAACCCGTTGCGTGGCCAGAACAACGTACAGGGCTCGTGTGACATGGGCTCGTTCCCGCACGAGCTGCCCGGCTACCGCCACGTCTCCGACGACAACGTCCGGGACATCTACGAGAAGCTGTGGGGCACGCCGATCCTGCCCGAGCCGGGCCTGCGGATCCCGAACATGTTCGACGCGGCCATCGACGGCTCGTTCCGGGCGCTTTTCGTGCAGGGCGAGGACATCGCGCAGTCCGACCCGAACACACAGCACGTGCACGCGGCACTGTCGGCCATGGAGCTCGTGGTCGTGCAGGACCTGTTCCTGAACGAGACGGCGAAGTTCGCGCACGTGTTCCTGCCGGGGACATCGTTCCTGGAGAAGGACGGGACGTTCATCAACGCGGAGCGGCGGATCAACCGCGTGCGCCCGGTGATGAAGCCGAAGACCGGCAAGCACGAGTGGGAGATCGTCTGCGAGATCGCGCGGGCGATGGGCTACCCGATGCACTACGACGACACCAGCCAGATCATGGACGAGATCGCGTTGACGACGCCGACGTTCAGCGGTGTGTCGTTCGACCTGCTCGACCGGGTCGGCAGCGTCCAGTGGCCGTGCAACGAGAACGCCCCGCTCGGCACGCCGATCATGCACAAGGAGACGTTCGTGCGCGGCAAGGGCCGTTTCATGCCGACGAACTACGTGCCGACGAAGGAGCGGAGCACCCGAAAGTACCCGCTGATCCTGACGACGGGCCGGATCCTGTCGCAGTACAACGTGGGCGCGCAGACCCGGCGGACGGCGAACGTGACGTGGCACCCCGAGGACACGCTGGAGATCCACCCGCACGACGCGGAGGTACGCGGGATCAACGACGGCGACCGGGTGACGCTGGCCTCCCGCGTCGGCCAGACGTCCTTGCACGCCAGGATTTCCGACCGCATGCCGGTAGGCGTCGTGTACACGACGTTCCACCACCCGGTAACCGGCGCGAACGTGGTGACCACCGAACACTCGGACTGGGCGACCAACTGCCCCGAGTACAAGGTGACCGCCGTACAGGTAGGCCTACAGACGTCCAAAGTGGACGCCGACAAGGCCCAGGTCGCGGTCCCGGTAGCAGGCTCATGACCGACGGGCTTCCCCCACACGTGCGACTGGCGAACGAGATCGCGATCCAGTTCGCCCACCTGGACTTCACCGACGGCGCAACGAGGGTCGCCAAGCACATGCACGACTTCTGGGACCCCCGAATGCTACGCGCCCTGTTCACCTACAAAGACACAACCGGCCAAGACCTGGACCCCCTAGCCGCCGCAGCCGTAGACCACCTACGCCACCCCACCGACCCCCAACCCCCACCCCGCGAGTCCCGCCCCCAAACATAACGAGTCCCGCCCCCAAACAGCGCGAGTCCCGCGTTCACACACACCGAGTCCCGCGTTCACGCATCGCGAGTCCCGCGTTCACGCATCGCGAGTCCCGCGTTCACGCATCGCGAGTCCCGCGTTCAGGCATCGCGAGTCCCGCGTTCAGGCACACCGAGTCGCGTTCTCATGCACACCGAGTCGCGGTTTCGTGCAACCGAGCCGCGGATTCCTGCAACCGAGGTGCGGTTTCGTGCGCACCGAGTTGCGATTTCGTGCACCCGGCCCGAGCCATGATCTGCATGAAACCGCAGTTCGGTATGTCTGAACGCGCGACTCGCGCTGTTTGAACGCGCGACTCGCGGGTCACTCGGTGGTGTTGATCTCGACCAGTACGGTGGCTGCCTTGCCGGCGGCTTCGGCCAGGAGTTCGGCGACTCGGGCGTCGCCCAGGAGGCGGGGGTTGCCGGTCGCGGCGAGGCTGTGGGCGAGCGCGGCCACCTCGGCCGCGGCCGCGGCGATCGCGCGGGGGACCTCGGTGGCGACACGCATCGCCTCCTTGCGCGGGTCACCGCGGGACGCCAGGACCGCCGTGTAGGCCTCCGCATCGTCGGTCGCCAGTTGGACCAGGCGGGCACGCAGCTCGTCACCCGCCGACGCCACCGGGTCCGACGAGCTGAACCGGGCCACCATCGAGACCAGTGCGGCGGCCGACGCGGCGGCCATCGCGGCGACCGCCCCTCCCCCGGGTGCCGGGGTGCGGGCGGCCACCTCGTCCAGGAACGACTTCACGACAGCCCCACGATCTCCCCGTCGGCGTCCAGGTCGATACGGGTCGCGGCCGGCGACGCGCCCAGCCCGGGCATCGTCCGCATGTCGCCGCAGATCGGGTACACGAAGCCCGCGCCGACCGACGCGCGCACCTCGCGCACGGGCAGCGTCCAGCCGGTCGGGGCACCCAGCAGCTTCGGGTCGGACGAGATCGACAGGTGGGTCTTCGCCATGCAGATCGGCAGGTCGCCGAAACCGTTGCGCTCGAACCGATCCAGCTGCCGGCTCGCCGCGGTCGAGTACGACACGCCATCCGCGCCGTACACCCGTGTCGCGATCGTCTCGATCTTCTCGCGCAGCGGCGCGGACGACGGGTACAGCAGTTGGAACTCGGTCTTCTCCGCCGCCGCCTCCGCGACCGCCTCGGCCAGCTCGACCGCGCCCGCGCCGCCCTCTGCGAAGTGGTTGCTCACCGCGACCCTGGCCCCGAGCGACTCCGCGATCTCCCTGATCACGGCGTGCTCCGACGCGAAGTCGCCGGGGAAGGCGTTGATCGCGACGACCGGGGACACCCCGTGCATGCGGATGTTCTCGATCTGCTTGCGCAGGTTCGCGGCGCCCGCGTGCACGTCGTCCGGGTTCTCCGCCAGCAGCTCCGAAGGCAGCGGCCTGCCGGCGACGATCCTGAACTTGCCGGAGTGGGCCTTCAACGCACGCACGGTCGCGACCAGCACGGTCGCGTCCGGGGCCTCGCCGGACACCCGGCACTTGATGTTGAAGAACCGCTCGGCGCCCATGTCCGCACCGAAGCCGGCCTCGGTGATGAGGTAGTCGCCGGTGTGCAGCCCGATGAGGTCCGCGACGACCGACGAGTTGCCGGTGGCGATGTTGCCGAACGGTCCACAGTGGACAAGAACGGGGGTGTTCTCGATGGTCTGCATGAGGTTCGGCTTGATCGCCTCACGCAGCAGGACGGTCATCGCGCCCGCGGTCTCGAGCTGCTCGGCGGTGACGGGCTCGCCGGCGCGGGTGTAGCCGACGACGATCCGGCCGAGCCGCGCGCGAAGGTCATCGATGCCCGTGGTGAGCGCCAGCGCGGCCATCACCTCGGAGGCGGCGGTGATGTCGAAGCCGGACTGGCGGGTGACGCCGTCGGCCTTGCCACCGAGCCCGATCACGATGTTGCGGAGGGTGCGATCGTTCATGTCGAGCACCCGGCGCCAGGTGATGTCGTCCAGGCCGAGCGCGTTGCCCTGGTGCAGATGGTTGTCGACCATGGCGGCGAGGAGGTTGTGCGCCGCGGTGACGGCGTGCATGTCGCCGGTGAGGTGGAGGTTGAGCAGCTCCATGGGGACGACCTGGCTGTAGCCACCGCCTGCCGCGCCGCCCTTGATGCCCAGCGTGGGCCCCATGGACGGCTGCCGGATGGCGACCGTGGCCTGCTTGCCGATGTGCTTGAAGCCCTGCCCGAGCCCGACGGTGGTCGTGGTCTTGCCCTCGCCGAGCGGGGTCGGCGTGATGGCGCTGACCAGGACGTACTTGGCACGCGGGGCGGACCGCAGCTCGTCGATCGCGCCGAGCCCGATCTTCATCACGTCGCGGCCGTAGGGTTCGAGCAGGTGGGACGGCAACCCCATGTCACCGGCGATGTCCTCTACGGGCTTGAGCTTCGCGCCACGCGCGATCTCCAGGTCGGACGGAAAGGCCATGAACACTCCTCGGGATCGCCGGTGTTGCTGCTCCCCAGTCAACCAGCGCGGGCCGCCCGCAGCAGAATCGGCCCAAAAGGGACGAAATCCACGCCGGGTTGGCCGGCAGCAGACAAACATGCGCAAGCACTTACCGTGCCGAGCCAAGACACCGGTCAGCGCCCGTCCGAAGACCGACCACGACTGCGCTTCAGGAACACGCAACTCGGTGCCGGTTCCCGACACAAGCCCTCCCGACTCAGGCTGGCCCGAGTCAAGCTCGCCCGACGAATGACTCACGACTCAAGCCCACCCGATCCACCCCTGCCCAATCCGCACGAAAGGACCGTTCGTTCGACTTTCCCGGACACACGTCCGCGAAGCGACAAGGGGGACCCCTGGTTCCATTCTACCGGCAGGCAACGACAAAAACGAAGTCTGAGCTGCACGAACGGACCGTTCGTACGGCTACCTCTGGGCGAGCCCGAGACTCGCCGGTGAACTGGCTCACTCTCCCATCGCCGTTGCGGTCCATGAACGGGCGGAGCGGATTCGCCACACCGCCAGCTCCTCGGCAGACGAGACAGACCATCCCTCACACCGCACAGGCCACAGCCAAGACAGGCGTGACGGACCTCCGCAGCCTCACGTCGTACGCCACAACACCAGCACTTGGATGAAACGAACGCACATGGACACCGCAGGCAACGCCTGGACAGCACACAAGGCCCGCGGGCCATATCGTGAGTGATGTGGACCTTGTGCTTCGGCCCCTTCGGCCGGGAGACGAGAGCGCCTTCGTCGACGCCCACGTCGCGATGTCGCGCGAGGGGTTTCAGTTCGGGCACGAGTACACCCCCGGCACCCCGTGGACCGCCTACCTCGCACGGATGGAGGAGCTACGGGCCGGGATCAACGTCGACGGGTTCGTCCCGACCACCTTCCTCGTCGCGGAGGTTCGGGGGCACATCGTCGGTCGCACGTCCGTCCGGCATCGGCTCAACGCGGCGCTCACCCAGGTCGGCGGTCACATCGGTTACTGCGTGCTCCCCGATCACCGGCGGCGCGGCTACGCGACCGAGATCCTCCGCCAGAGCCTCCCGGTCGCCCGATCGCAGGGGGTGCACGACGTGCTCGTCACCTGTGACGACACCAACCTCGCCTCCCGCCGTGTCATCGAGGCCTGTGGCGGGCACCTGGCCAGCACCGACGGGACTACCCGCCGATACTGGCTTCGATCATCTCCCTGATCAGCGGCTGCCGCCACGCCGGCGCCAGGCCCAGGTGGTAGAACGCCAAACCCGTCGCCCCCGCCGACACCAGCGACCGGGCGTGGTGCGGCAGGTCGTCCTCCGCCTGCAGGACCGTCACGTAGGCGTCGACCGGACGGCCCGTGGTCACCGCCGCCTCCACCACCGGCGTGCTGTCCGTCGGCCACGCGGGAACCACCAGCGCCGCCACGTCCACGCCGGCCGTCGGGGTCAGCCCCGGCGACGCGCCCGTCACCCACGGGTCCGGGTGCGCGTGCAGGATCACCGGCACCGACAGGCCCGCCAGTACCTCCGCCCGCAACGCATCCGTCGCCGCCTGGCGGACCGCCAGCAGCACCTCCGCGAACGGCACCTCCCCCGACGTCCGCACCGCCTCCCGCAGCGTCGACAGCACCCACGGCGGGTCCAGGCCCCGGCCCGACCATCCCATCTGACACGCGTCACAGCAGCACACCGACAGCCACCGCTGCGCGTAGGGGGTCCACGCGTTGTCCGTCTTCTCGTGGTGGGACTGGTGTGTCAGCCCCAACTGCCCACACGCCTCCAGCGACACGTCATCCGCGTCCGCCGCCGCCTCGACCGCGAGCGTCGCCGCGTACTCGCGGACCTCCGCGCGGGACGGGCACAGCGCGTACGGGTACCGGTCGCCGAAGCAGTTCACCACCGCGACGTCGGGGAACGACGTGCCCAGGCGACTGTTGTGCGTCAGCACCACCCATGCCGACACGCGCAGCCCGGCCGACCGCAACACGGTCGCCGCCGAGCCCCATGAGTCCGAAGTGGACATCCAGTCCGGCGTCAGCGGGCGCAGCCGCCGGCCGCGCCACACCGACTCGCGGACCGGACGGTACAGCGCCGCATACCGGGCCTCCACCAGCTGGTGTGACGGGTGCATCGGGGTCGCGGCACGGACCGAGTGGTACGCCGCCGCCAGCGCCACGGTCGACAGCCCGGCGGTGCGTTCGACAAAACCCTTGTCCCCCAACACGTCCCACGGATATGCGTGTCCCGTGAGCCGCATCAGAAGTTCGTCTCCGGGCCGCAGAACTCCTCGCCGCCCAGGTAGGTCCGGTCCAGCTCGGACGACGGGGTCACGTCGTCGGCGTACTTCTCCGCGTCGTCCCGTGGTTCGTAGCCCAGCTCACGGCCGGCGGCCAACGAGAACTGTGCGCGCGTGTTGGCCGAGATGCCCCACACGATGCGGAAACCCGTGCCGGGAAACGCGATCGCCGCCTCGAACAGCCTGGCGCAGTCGTCCGGGGACAGCCACGTGCCCAGGTGCCGCTCGGTCACCGGCCGTTCGATGCACGTTCCTATCCGGACACACAGCACGTTCAGGCCGTACCGGTCGTGGTAGAGGCTACCCAGCGCCTCGCCGGCGACCTTGCTCACGCCGTAGTACGTGTCCGGTCGCGGGTACAGGTCGTCCGGCGCCTGCCCCGCCGGGTGGAAGCCCACCGCGTGGTTGCTGCTCGCGAAGATCACCAGCCGCACCCCGGCGTGCCTGGCCGCCTCCAGCACCCGGTAGGTCCCGTCGATGTTCACCGTCAGGATGTCCGCCCACGGCGCCTCGCGGCTGTGCCCGCCGAGATGGATCACCACGTCCACGTCCGCGCAGGCCGCCGCCATCGCCTCGGGGTCGGTCACCGAGGCCGTCACCACCTCGGCGCCGTCACCGGGCAGCACCGGCGCCACGTCCAGCAGCCGCAGCACCCGGCCGGGGCGGGCCAGCCTGGGGCGCAGCAGCGTGCCGACGCCCCCGGCCGCGCCGGTGATCAACACTCGTTCCGTCAAGTCACGGGCTCCTTCAACCTGGTCACGAGCTGGGTCGGGTTGACGAACCGTAGCGCGATCACCAGGAGAACGGCCATCGATCCGGTGTAGATCACGGCCATCGCGTCGACGGACTGCTGTGCGCGGATCCCGGCCGAGAACATCGCCTCGTACAGCGACACCACCAGCGTCTGGCTCGTCGGCCCGGCGGTGAGGAACGTCAGTTCGAACATACCGACCGTACGCACCAGCACCAGGATCGACGCCGCGAGGATGCCCGGCACCAGCAGCGGCGCGAGCACCCGGCCGAACACCGCGGACGTCCGCGCGCCGCACATCCGGGCCGCGGCCTCGATCTTCGGGTCGATCTGCTCGATGAACGGCGTCATCGTCAGGATCACGAACGGCACCGACGGCACCAGGTTCGCCAGGACCACGCCGGTCATGCTGCCAGCCAGGCCGAACTTGTAGAGCACGGTCGCGAGCGGGATGCCGTAGGTCATGGGCGGCATCAGGATCGGCAGCAGGAACAACACGTTCACCAGCGGCTTGCCGACGAAGCTCCGGCGTGCCAGGGCATACGCGGCCGGCACGCCCAGCACCACCGACAGCACCACCACGGCGAGCGACACCTGCAACGTCACCAGCAACACGTCCAGCAGGTTCATCTCGTGCCAGGCCGTGGCATACCAGGACGTGGTCAGCCCGGCCGGCCACCAGGTGCCGAACCACTGCCTGGAGAACGAGTTCACGACGACCGAGATCACCAGCGCGAACACGTTGAGCAGGAAGAACGCGACCACGCCCCACGTCAGCCATTTGCCCAGAGACAGCTTCGCGGAGCTTGCGGAGCGAACATCCGACACGGTCATCCCTTGCCTCCCGTCGCGCCACGGTACAAAGTGGACCGCCACAGCAGCACGATGCCGATCACCACGAGCATGACGACCGCCATGATCATCGCGATGGCCGAGCCGAGCGGGTAGTCGAAGTCGCGGAACGCCGCCTCGTACGCGGCGATCGACATCACCCTGGTCTCACCCTGGGGCAGACCGACCAGATACGCCGACGGGAACACGGAGAACGCGAGCACGAACGTCAGGCAGAACGTGATCGCGAGGCCCGGTGCGAGCAACGGCAAGGTGATGTACCGGAAGCGCCTGCGCCAGTCCGCGCCCAGCGTCGCCGCCGCCTGCTCCAGCGTCGGGTCGATGCCGGACAGATACGACAGCGTCAGCAGGAACGCGAACGGGAACCCGCTGATGACCAGCGACAGCAGGACGCCGGTGTAGTTGTGTATCAGGCGAAGGGACTCCACGCCGAACAGCCCGAGCACCTTGTTGAACCAGCCGGTCGGGTCCAGGTAGCGGAGCAGTCCCTCAGCCGTGAGCACCGTGCCGAGCGTGATCGGCAGGACGAAAAGCGTGGTGAGGAAACGCTTTCCACGCACCCGGCCACGCATCCGGTAGGCGATCGGGATCGACGCCAGCACGTTGATCAGCGCGGCCGGGATCGCCAGCCGCAGCGTGATCCAGATCGTGTCGAACAGGTAGGAGTCGGAGAAGAACCTCGTGTAGTTCCCGAACGGGCTGCCGCCCTCCTTGGGCTGGAACGACAGCTGAAGTCCATAGAGGACCGGATAGACGAACAGCACGAGCACGAACAGCAGCGCGGGCAGCAGCAGGATGATCGTGCGGTCCAGCCCACGTTCGGCCAGCCGATGCCTGAGGCTGGGCCTGTCCTGCGGGGTGGCGGGTTTCTCGACTGTCGCGGTCATGGCGCGAACACCAGCACCCGTTCGCGGGACACCCGGAACAGCACCTCGTCGCCCGGGGCGAGCCGGCTCTCGGTCCGCACGTGCAGTGCCTCGCCACCTGGCAGCCGGGCCTCCACGGCCTGCTCGCGGCCGTGGTACTCCACGACCTCGACCGAAGCCCGCAGGGTGTTCTCGCCCTCCTCGGTCGCCACCACGACGTCCGTGGGCCGGAAAGCCGCCACCGCCGCTCCCTCGGTGAGCCCGTCCCGGTTCACGCCGGTCAGGGCGATCCCCTCGCCGACAACGGAAGCCATACCTTCGTCCGAAGAGGACAGCCGGACCGGCAGCAGGTTGCGGTAGCCCATGAAGCCGGCCACGTAACGGTTCGCCGGGTGCGCGTACACCTCCTCCGGCGAGCCGATCTGCTGCACCAGGCCGTCCCGCAGCACGACGAGCCGATCGGCGAGCGCCAGCGCCTCCTCCTGGTCGTGCGTCACGTACACGGTGGTGAGCCCGAGGGACTGGTGGAGCCTCCTGATCTCGGTCCGCATCTCGATCCGCAGCGCGGCGTCCAAGTTGGACAGTGGCTCGTCCATCAGCACCAGCGCCGGCTCCAGCACGATGGCACGCGCGATCGCGACCCGCTGCTGCTGCCCGCCGGACAGCTGTGCGGGAAACTTCCGCGCGTGGTCGGTCAGCTGGACCAGCCGCAGCGCCTCGTCCACGCGGCGTTCCCGCTCGGCCTTGCCGACCTTGCGCATCGACAGTCCGAACGCGACGTTCCGGCGCACGGACATGTGCGGGAACAACGCGTAGTTCTGGAACACCATGCCGAAGCCGCGCCGCTCCGGCGGCAGCGTGTCGATCCGCCTGCCGTCCATCAGGATCTGCCCGCCGGTCAGCGGCAGCAGCCCGGCGAGGCAGTTCAGCGCGGTCGACTTGCCGCATCCGGAGGGACCGAGCAGGGCGACGAACTCGCCGCCCTTGATCGTCAGGTCCAGGTCCCGCAGGGCGACGGTGTCCCCGAACGCCCTGCGCACCCGGTCGATGTGCAGCTCCGCGAAGCTCACTTCGTCTTCCCACTGCCGATCTCGCGGTCCCACTTCTGGAACGCGGCGACCTGCTGCTCAGCGGGAAGCGACGTCTCCTGCGGGTTGTTCTTGATCAGGTTGTCGTACTCCTTGCGGCCGAACTGCGCGATCGCGTCCTGCGACTCCTGCGGCGCCATGTCCAGTGTCACGCCCTTGACCGCCGGGCCGGGGTAGAAGTATCCCTTGTCGTAGGCCTTCGCCTGCTGCTGCGGCTTGAGCATCCACTGGATCAGCGCGAGGTCCGCGGACAGCACGTCCTCCGAGACACCGCGCGGGATCACGGCGTAGTGCGCGTCGGTGACCCAGTGGAAACCCTTGAGCGTCGTGATCTTCATGCCCGCCGGCACGGTGCCCAGCACGCGTGGGTTGATGTCCCAGCCGGTGGTCGAGGCGATCATGTTGACCGTCCCGTTGGCCAGGTTCGTCATCGTCGCCGAGGTGCCCGTCGGGTAGTAGTCGACGTACTGGCCCAGTTCCTTGAGGAAGGCCCAGGTCTTGTCCCAGCCCTTCTCCGGATCCTTGGGGTCCTTGTCCTTCAACAGGTATGGCAGCCCCATGAGGAACGTCCTACCCGGACCGGAGTTGGCCGGCACCGCGTACTGGAACTTGCCTGGATGCGCCTTCGCCCAGTCCAGCAGGTCGTCGGTGGACTTCGGCGGGTCCTTGACCACGTTCGGGTCGTACTCGAACAGCGGACCGGACGGGTAGAAGGTGACCTCGATCCCCTGGTCCTGCGCCAGTTCCTGCATCTTCGCGGCGGCCGGGAGGTAGTTCTCCGCCAGCTTCGGGAACCGGGACGAGAAGTCCGGCAACACCTTCAGCACCAGCTTCTGCTGGATCACCGCGGACAGGCCGTCGGTGCCGGTCAGCACGAGGTGGGTCTGCGACTGGCCGCCCTGCTGCTCGGCCTGCAGCTTGCCCGGCATCTCCGGCGAGGTCGACTTGGTGTAGTTGACCTTGCTGACGATGTCCGGGTACTTCTGCACGAACTCGTCGATCATGCCCTGCGTGAGCTGCAGGTTGCCGGCCACGTCGAGGATGTTCAGCTCGACCGGCTGCGACGGCTTCGCCGGCACGTTGCTCGTCTCGACCGTCGCGGGTGGCGCCTTGGGGGTCTCCGGCGCGCCACACGCGAGCGTGGCCGTGAGCACAACCGCCAACCCGAAGGCCAACTTCGTCGTCCTGCGCATGCTTTCTCGTCCCTTTCTCTACCGCGTACCACGCAACCGGTGGCGCAGCTGGGCCTGGTACAGGTTGGTCGGGTACACCGCCTCGTCGAGCGCGTCCGCCACCGAGCCGACGTCGCCGGTGAAGTCCTTGGGGTGGTCGGTCGGTCCGGTCGTGCCGCGGATGCCGACCATGGCGCTGCGCGGGGCGTGCTCCTCGAGACGGATGCCGTGCGCGCGGCCGCCGAGCACGTCGATGTTCCAGTGGCAGAACCGCGCGCCCCAGCGCGGTCCCGCGTCGCCCGCACCGCCGGTGGAACCGTTGTTGGTCACGGTGATCGCGGTCCGGACGCTCTCGAACGGCAGCGCGCGGTGCGAGTCGAACGTGCCCTCCATGACCCCGTCGCACCACACGTTCCCGCCCGACAGGCCCTCGGTGTTGAGGCCGTGGTGGATCGCGCCGGCCGCGACCGGGACGGTGGCCGGCGGGATCTCGAAGTGGTCGACGAGCATGTCGTTGGTCTGCACGCGGCAGATGAACGTGTGGTGGCGGGCGCGGCCGCCGATCCGGACGCCGGTGAGCGTGAGGTTCTTGGACGTGGTCGAGCCGAAGCCGTTGTCGCTGTGCCACAGGTCGACGTCGCGGGCCCAGCAGTTGAGCGTGGCCTGGAAGTGCGGGCCGTTGAAGCCGAGGTCCTGGTGGTGCGTGGTCTGCGGGGTCAGCCGCATCTCGATGGTCAGGTCCTCGATGCCCGACTCGCGGACGGCGGGACCGAGCGTGGCGAACCGCGGTGACCAGCCCCGCCGCAGGTCGATCCGGAGCGGTTGGGCGAGTGTCACGAAGTCGCGTCCGACCCGCGCGACCTCGACCGGGAAACGGTACCGCGCGAAGTTGACCTTCAGCGGCCAGTCGGTGAGCTCCGGGCGCAGGCGGCGGGCGGCGGTCTCCCACGGGTAGGTCGCGGTGCCGGGGACGTCGCCGGCCAGGTGCGCGAGCAGTGTGTTGTCGGGGGTGTTGTCGGCGAGGAGGAGGACGTGCTGGCCGGGCCGGAACCCGCCGGCGTCGGACACCGGGAGGTGCCGGGCACCCCGCGGGACGGGGCCGGTGACCTCCGCCAGGTCCTGGTTGTCCAGCCAGCCCTCGTTGCCGACGAAGCCCGCGGCCTCCAGCTGACCGCGCAGCTCGCGCGGCATGAACCAGACCATGCCGCCGTTCCACGACCATTCCTGACGGGACGGCGGTCGGTAGCTTTCGGTGAGGGACCTGTCGAAGTACAGCCTGGTGCGGTGCCGGCCGGCGCCGCGGATGACGACGTTGCTGCGGTGGACCCACACGACGCCGGTCAGCAGGAACGTCCCGGGTGGGACGTACACGGCACCGCCGCCGGCCGCGCCCACCCGCTCGACCGCCTCGTTGAAGGCGGCCGTGCAGTCGGTCGTGCCGTCGCCGACGGCGCCGAAGGACGTCACGCTAGCGCGGACCCTGGGGCGCGGGATCGGCCGCTCGCCACGGTGGTATCCGGCGTAGGAGACGTTGGGCACCAAGGGATGCGTGTCCGGCCTAGACAGGTACTCCCGCCACAGCCCGTTCCACGGCCTGTTCCACACAGGACGATCAGCCGCCGCGGCGGTGCCGCCGCTCGCCGCCACCAGGCACCCGCTCGCCGCGAAAGTTCCAGTCGTACGAAGGAATCCGCGCCGATCCATGATTGGGAGAGTAGCTGCCCCGCCCAGCCGAGGAAAAGGCTTTCCTAGCCACGCCACCACGAAAGTTCCGCCCGCACCTCCCCGCCAATACTCAACCCCCCTCTGTATCGAGCAAGGTCATACCCACGCTGCATAACAGAAGCCCACCAAGCCCACAACGCCACCCCACCTCACCACCCCACAACTCCCGCGTTCAACCCCGCGAGTCCCGCGTTCAAACACACCGAGTCCCGCGTTCAAACACACCGAGTTGCGGTTTCGTGCACATGCCCCGGCCTTGGTCTGCACGAACCCACAGTTCGGTACGTCCGAACGCGCGACTCGCGCTGTCTCAACGCGCGACTCGCGGGTGGCCCAACACGGGACTCGCGGTGCCCGAACGCGGGACTCGCGCTGTGCCAACGCGGGACTCGCGGTGGGCCGACGCGGGACTCGCGGTGGGGCTACGCGGCGCCTGTGGGTGGTGGGGGGTTACTTGCCCTTTTCGGCTTTCTTGGACTCTTTCGCGGCTTGCTTCTCGGACTGTCGCTCTGCCT
>Ga0164298_10000256_pt1 | contig 15416 bp, 12 predicted proteins | sample Whisoiple_216_MG_FD_109713 | JGI IMG/M metagenome (GOLD analysis project Ga0164298, IMG submission 109713) | Unamended control soil microbial communities from upstate New York, USA - Whitman soil sample_216_MG | ecosystem: Environmental > Terrestrial > Soil > Agricultural land ... | reverse complement strand
CGAGCCGGAGCGGCGGCTGTTCCGGTTGCTGGCCGTGCATCCGGGCGAGGACATCTCGGCCGAGGCGGCCTACGCGTGCGACGGCCGGACGCCGACGGAGTCCATCCGGAGCCTGCTGCGCCTGGTGGCGGCCAACCTGCTGCGGCCCTCCGACGAGCTGGACCGGTTCGGCCGGCACGCCGTGCTGGCCGAGTTCGCCGCGCGCCGCCTCGAGGACGACGAGTCCGCAGAGGGTGTCCGTGCCGCGCGGGAGCGGCTGCTCGAGTACTTCGTGACGGCCGCGACGAGCGCGATGCACCTCGCGTGTCCCGGCGATGCCGTGCCGCGTGAGCGGGTGGCGCTGTTCGCCGACGCGCACGAGGCCCTGGCCTGGTTCGCCCGCGAGCGGTTCACGCTGGCGGCGGCGATGCACGACGCCTACGACGACGGGTGCCACGGCTACGTCCGGCGGCTGGCCGATCCGGTGGCGGCGCTGCTGACCCGCGCCGGCAACATCGTCGAGAGCAGGGTGATCAGGCAGCTCGCGGTCGACTCGGCACACGCGGCCGGGGTGTCCGCGGCCGAGGCGTTGCGCCAGCTCGGCGCCGCGCACCTGCTGCTGGAGGAACACGGCGCCGCGGAGCGGTGCCTGACCGCCGCCGCCCGCATGGCGCCGGCCGACGACCTCCGGTGCGGCCACGTCTCGATGCTCGACCAGCTGGGGCAGGCCGTCGAGCACCGTGACGACCGGGCGGCCGCGCTGACCCTCTTCCAGCGCGGCCTCGCCGTCGCGGAGCGGGCCGACGACCTCGCCGCGCTGTGCTGGCTGCACTGCCGCATCGGCCAGGTGCTGCGCCTGGCCGAGCGGATGGACGAGGCGCTCGGCCACCTGCGGGCGGCGCACACGACGGCGTCGCGGGCCGGCGAGTCGGCCGCCGCGGCGGCCAGCCTCGCGGAGATCGGCGGGATCCACCGCGACCTCGGGGACTGTTCGGCCGCGTTCGCGTACTGCCAGGAGGCACTGGCAATTGCCGAGGCCGTCCCGGACCAGACCGCCGCCGCGTTGATCTGCACCACGCTGGCGACAATTGGCTGGGAGAGCCGCCGGTTCGACCAGGCCGTGGCCTACAGCAGGCGGGGGGTCGAGCTCCTGCGCGGCTCGCAGGACCTCGCGACCCAGGCCCAGGTCGCCACCGTGCACGGCGACGCGCTCTACCACAGCGGCGAGCGGTACGAGGCCATGCTGATGTGGCGGCAGGCCGCCGACCTGTACGACCACGCGGGATTCCCGTTGCTGGCGACGAGGCTGCGCAGCAAGACCGAGGAGGGGGTGCACGGTTCGGCCCCGCGGGCCCGTGCGGAGGCCGTCGAGGTCGACGAGACCGCGATCCGCCAACCCGTCCACGGCGCCACGATCGAGTGACGCGACCGCTCGACCGTGACGTCACTGCTCACCGCCCGCACCTGCCTCGCCGTCCGCTCCGCCTGCCCCGGGTCCTGCCGTCCCCGGACTCCACCCCCGAGCCCCGGCTGCCGCCGGCCACCGGGGACTGTCCGCCCCGCTCCGTCCCCGCGTCCTACCCGCCGACCTCCTCGGGCGGCTCCGGGTTGAACTTGGCCAGGTAGTCGGCGAGGTCGACGTGTGCGTGGCCGATGAAGGCCGCGAGCTCGCGGACGGCGGACGGCGTCAGCTCGACGACGCCGTCGACCGCGTCGTTGAGCCGGTTGCGTGCCCACGGGAACATCGGGCGGAAGTGGTTGTTCTGGTCGGCGAGCAACCGGCGCAGGTCCACCTGCAACACGAGGTTCTGCAGGCACAGGCCGGCCTTCTGCAGCGCGAGCGTGAGCATGCCCGGCGCGGTCGTCCCCAGCACCTCGCACAGCTCGACGAGCCGCGCCACGGTGACCTGCCGCAGGCCGTGCTCGTAGGCCAGCAATGTCCTTTCACCTATTCCGGACGGCAGGTGTCCGACGAAATGCGCGCGGGACCAGCTGTGCGCCTCGCGTGCGTATCGCAACTCCTCGCCAAGGGCCTTTGCGATGGCCTTTCCGGTCACTTCTTCCCGTGACTCGTTCATCAGGTTGTTCTCCGGCTGCGGGGTCAGTCGTACACGACATGGACAGGGCATAAGGCGGCTGACCGAATACGACCAAGGCCCCCTCGTGGTACCGACGCGCCGGTTCGGCACGGCCAGTCGGCTGGTTTCTTGCCTGATCCAAGATTAGGCCCGTGAGCAGCGAGAACGAGGCGAATCGACATCCATCGGATGATGAGGATAACCGAATTGAATACGAAATGCGCGGACATTTGCAGCTGTGGGTGCGCGCGCAGCACTGTTCGGCATCCTTTCGGGTTAACTCGACGGTATTGTCGAGACGGCGATGGACGCGGAGAGTGGCGATTGGGTCGGGCTGTGAAGTTTGGTGATCAGGGACCATTTTTGACGCTTTGGTCTACCTGATCCTGTGGCCATCAGTTTTTGTTGGGAGGGGTATAACTACACTGATTGTTCGATATCCGGCAGGCAGTGTCAACCTGGGGGCCGGCGGTGTTCCGTCGCGGGGCGACGCCGACGGCCCGGACCGAGGTGTGCGGCACACCTCGGCAACGACTCAGGCAACGACTCAGGCAACGACTCGGGGGACAACTCGGGCACGGCTCGGGGAACGACTCGGGCACGGCACAGGGGAACGGCTCAGGGGCACGGCACAGGGGAACGACTCAGGGGAACGACTCAGGGGAACGGCTCAGGGGAACGGCTCAGGCAATGACTCGGGGGAACGACTCAGGGAACGAGGATCAGCCTGATCGGGTTGCCCTGCTTGCCGGACAACGCCTTCACCGCGTCCGGCGCCTCGGCGAGCGACAGCGTGCCGCTGATCGACCGGCTCAGGTCCAGCCGCCCGTAGTGGATCAGCTCGATCAGCCGCTCGACGGCGCCGGGGCTCGAACCGTAGTGGCCGAGGATCCGCTGCCCGCGAACGCTCAGCCCGATGCTGTTCGGCACGGTCAGCGGCTCCGGCGTCAGGCCGACGAGCACCAGCCGGCCGTCGCGGCCGAGGCACCGCAGCGCCTGGTCCCGCACCGCCCCGACGCCCGCCATGTCGTACGCCACGTCCAGGCCGCCACCGCCGGTCACCGCGACGATCTGCTCGCCGAAGTGCGGGTCGGCGGGGTCGAACGCGAAGTCCGCGCCGAACTCCAGTGCCCGATCCCTGGCCGCCTCCAACGGGTCCACGGCGATGATGGGCGCCGCGCCGAGCATCCGCAGCAACTGCACGGCATGCGCGCCGAGCCCGCCGATGCCCCACACGCCGGCGGGCCGGCCCGGCTCCGCGCGTCCCGTGCCGGCGACCGCGCCCCACGGCGTGGACACGGCGTCCGGCACGATCGCCGCCTCCTCGAAGGAAAGCGTGTCGGGGATGGCGATCAGCGTGTGGTGGCTGGCGAGCGCGTACTCCGCCCAGCCGCCGTCGTAGTCCACGCCCCGGGTCCGGACGGCCTGGCACGGCCACCGGAACCGGGCGCACTGCGCGCACTGCCCGCACCGCTCGCCCGCCTCGAGCACCACCCGCGCCCCGGGCCGCCACCGCTCCGGCACGTCCGGCCCCACCACGTCGATCTCGCCGGCCACCTCGTGCCCGAGCGTCACCTCCGGCGCGTCGAGGAACGCGGGCCGCAGGCTGCCGTCGATCAGGTGCACGTCCGACAGGCACACACCGGCGGCACGCACCCGGATCCGCACCTGGCCGGGACCCGGCTCGGGCACCGGGACCTCGCGCATCTCGAACGTGCCAGCAGTCGGGTTCAGGCGTCCGGCAAGCATGGTCACACCTTAGTGGTGCGTGGCAGCGGGAAGGCGAACAGTGTGCGCACCAACATCGGTGGAGCGCACTAGATCCGCGGGGGCTCGCCGTGGTCGCGGCGCAGGCCCTCGAGGATGCGCTCCATCACGTCCGGCGACAGGTCGTCCGCGCCCGCGATCTCGGCCGGCGGTGGCGCCGCGGCCGCCGCCGCGCGGGTGGTGCCGCGGCGGGGGAGCGGCACGACGGTCGCGTCCATGCCCCTCGGCAGCGGGACCTCGGTCCAGAGGAGCTGCTTGCCGGTCGAGAGCAACGTGACGCCGCTGTTCGAGACGGACAGGGCGCGCGGGACCTTCAGCTCCGGCGTCTGCCGGTCGTCCTCGATCTCGATGGCCAGGGTGTTACCCGACAGGCGCAGCCGGAACAACAGCATGGTCGGCGTCGACTTCGCGTTCGCGTCGCCCACGACGGCCCTGATCAGGGCCTCGGTCGCGCGCCGGACGTCGGGGATCATCGAGTCGACGCGCCACTCGGCCAGGGTGAACCGCACGAAGAGGTCGGCGCAGTTGATCGCGCTCGGCAACGCGACGAGCTTCAGGTCGTCCACCTGGACCGTCTGATCGCGCACGGATATCTTCACATCCCAACCTCGGGAGACGCCCGGTGATCTTGCCGCGAAACCCTTGTGTCGGGCAATGCCCCTCACGTTGGGCGTTGCCTTCAGGGCTGCAGGTTACTAACTCCCGCAAGTCGTCTTCGCGGGGGCAGCCCCTTCCGTACCGGGGCTGTGAGCACGTCATATGCCCTGACCTGCGGTTGCGGGGACGCTCACGCGAGCGCCCCGCCCCCATTGTGACCAAAACGACCACAAGTCTTATCAGATGAGGCCCTCCCGGAGCGCGTACGCGACGGCGTGTGCCCGGTTCCTGAGGTGGAACCGGTTGGTCACGTCGTGCAGGATGCTCTTCACCGTGCGTTGCGAGTAGCAGAGCTTCTCGGCGATCTCCTGGGTGGAGAAGCCGGACGCGACCAGCCGCAACACCTCCGACTCGCGGTTGGTGATGCCGGCGAGCTGCAGGCCCCGGGGTTCGAGGACGTGCCGCTGCAGGCGGGAGACCTGGTTGAGCAGGCGGCCGAGCAGGTCCGGCGGCAGGGCGCCCTCGCCGGCGGCCGCCGCCTTCACCAGGCGGACGAGCACGTCCGGGGTGGCCTCGGACCGGCGCGCCACCGCGCAGACACCGGACTCGACCGCGGTGAGCACCTCGGCCTCGGCGACCTCCCCGGCGATCAGGACGATCTTGGTGAAGCCACGGCCCTGGACGGCGCGGAGCAGCTCGGTGGTGCGGCCGTCGAACCGGTCGGCGGCGACGAGCGCGACCGTGTTGGCGGGGTCGGCCTTGTCGTCGGCGAGCCAGACCTCCGGCCTGGTGCGCAGCGTCATGCAGACGCCGTTCTGGAGGATGGGGTCGGTTGCGCGGACGAGGACGTTGGTACGGGTGATTGCCTGCATTTCTCTGTTTCCCCTCGGTGTCTGTGGAACGACGTCTTTGGTGGCGCTGTGGTGGTGGTTCGTCGCGCCGTGCTCTCTCGCGTTCGCGGCCATGTCGCGTGTGGTGGTCGGCCGCGTGGTGGTCTTTCGGCGTTTGTCTGTCGGCGTGTGGTGGTCCGCCGACTGCTGTGCTTGTCTTGCTGTGCCTTGCCGTGTGGTGGTTCGCCGGCGTGCGGTGGTCCGCCGGGCGGTCAGCGCGGGGGGCGCTCGGAGCGCTGGATGAGCAGCACGGTGCCGGCGGCCGCGAGTGCCAGCAACGCGAGGACCGGAATCGTGATGAGCCACCAGTCCGTGCCGGCCGGGCCGGGAGGGCTCACGGGCGAGGCTGTGCGTGCCGAGCCCGCCGCCGTGCCGTCGCCGGTCGAGGTGCCGTCGCCGGACGCAGGGGTGCTCGACGCCTCCTCGGCCGGTGTGGTGACGGCGGTTGTGGACGGCTCACCCGCCGGCTCGGACGGCTCGGACGGCGTGGTCGGGACGTCGACCGTCAGGGTCGGGAACGTGACGTCACAGGGGACCGGCCCGACCTTGCGGCACGGCTGGGGCTCCGGCGGATCGGCCGGCGTCAGGATGCCGGGCGGGTCGGCGGCCGTCGGTGGGGCGGCGGTCGCCTCGTGGCCCGAGAACAGGAGCGTGGTCAGCAGGAATGCTGCTGTGAGTAGAGCCCTCACGGTGTTGTCCCTCCGGTGGACGGTGTGTCGACCGGTAGGAGCCGCCGCTGGCGAGGTCCTTACAACTTTCCGTAGAAACTTTTTTTCTAGCCGACGGGGCAGTCCCGAACGGTGATCCGCCCCGATCGCGGCTCGCTGGTGTTCCCGGCCGCGTCGGTGGCGATCACCCGCCAGCTGACGTCGCCGGGGTTGGCGAAGTCGCCCATCCCGGAGTACCAGGTGTCGCCGTCGCGGGACATGGCCGCGCTCCCGCTCCCCGCCTTCCCGCTCCAGGTCAGCGTGACCGAGGTGACGCCGACGTCGTCGCTCGCGGTCGCCTGGACCGAGCTGCTGGCGGGGGACTGCTGGCAGTACGTGGCGTAGATCGTGGTCGGCTCGGCCGACGCGCTGGTGACCACCGGCGGCGTCGTGTCGCCCGACGGCGGGGGAGGCGGCGGCGGTGGTGGTGGCTGCACCACGTTCGTCGTCGTCGTGACGGGCCGTGTCGTCGTGGTGGTTCTGCGGGTGGTGGTCTTGCGGGTGGTCGTGGTGGGTCCCGTCGTCGTGGTCGGGACCGTCGTGGCGGTGGGGGTCGTCGTGGCGGTCCGGGTCGTGTCGGTGGTGGTCGGCAGCGCGACGGAGTTCTCCAGTGCCAGCGGCTTGCCTTCCACCGTGTCACCGCGCCAGTACACGACGGCCATGCCCGCGACCAGCAACGCCAGCACGGCCGCGGCCGCCGCCGTCACCTTGGCGCGCCGCGAGCTGAACGGCCCACCTACCGCCCGTTCGTCGGACTCCTCCGCAGCCAGCGCCGCCTCGACCGCCAGGCCGGCGCCGGCCGCGGTACCCGCGCCGGCCCCCGTCCTCCCGGCGCCCTGGCCCGTACCGCCCTGTCCCTCGCCGCTCTCGCCGTGCTCGGTCGTCGGGTTCTGTTCGGTCGGGACGTCCATCGACGCGAGTTGGACCTGCGCCATCACGCGGTCCCGCAGGAACAGCGGTGCCGGCAGCAGTGGCACGCCCGCAAGCAGCGCCCACGGGCTGACCGCGATCCGCCTGCGGTCGGCACACACGTCGCACTGGTCCACGTGCCGGGCGACCCGCTTGCGCATGATCGGAGAGAACTTGCCGTCCCAGCCGGACAGCACCGCGTCCAGCTCCGTGCAGTCCGCGCGGCCGAGGCGGGCGATGAGCAGCGCGCCCAGCGACCGTTCGACCTGGTCGCGCAGCCTCGTCAGCAACACGTAGGCGTGGCTGGTGCTGACGCCCATGGCCTCGCCAAGCTCGGCGCCCTCCAGGCCCTGGCGCAGGTGCAGGTCGAGCAGGGCGCGGTCGCGTTCCGACAGCCCGCCGGCCGCCGTCCACACCAACTCGCGTAACGCCTCCTGCTCGGCCGCACGATGCGGCCCCGGGTCCGTGTCCGCCATCTCTCCCACCTCGTCGAGCACGACTCGGCGGCGGGCCCGTACCCGGCGTAGCGCCACGCTGCGCGCGACGGCGTACAACCAGGGCCGGAGCCGATCCGGGTCGTTGAGCTGAACAAGGCGTTGTGCGGCGAGCACGAACGTGTCCTGCACGGCGTCCGCGGCCTCGTCCCGGTCGCGGAGCACGGAGTGGCAGAAGTCGTGCAACCGGTCGGCGTAGCGGTCGTAGACGGCCGCGAACGCGTCCCGGTCGCCCGCGAGCACACCGGCGACCAACTCGGCGTCACTGTGCTCGGACACGGGTGTACCTCCGACGAAAAACAAGCCTTGCTGATGGTGAGAGCCCCCGAACCGGCAGAACCTTACGACTTTCCACCACCGATTCGTACCGCCATCCGTCGCACCGTGTCACGCTGGCCACATGATCGGGACGACCACCCACGGCGACGTCGCCGTTCTCACGCTCGACCACGGACCGGTCAACGCGCTCGACGTGGAGCTGCTCCGCGCGCTGCCCGGCGCACTGGCGGCCACCGGCGACGCGCCGGTCGTGCTCACCGGCGCCGGCCGGTCGTTCTCGGCCGGGGTCGACCTCAAGCGGATCGTGGCCGGTGGCGCCGCCTACGTCGAGGAGTTCCTGCCGGCGCTGTCCGCCGCGTTCCTGGCGGTGTTCGACCACCCGCGGCCCGTGGTGGCGGCCGTCAACGGGCACGCGCTCGCCGGTGGGTGCGTGCTGGCCGCCGCGTGTGACCTGCGGTTCATGTCCGGCGGCACGATCGGCCTCACCGAGCTGGCGGCCGGGGTGCCGTTCCCGACCGTCGCCATCGAGGTGATGCGGCACGCGACCGGCCCGGCGGCCGACCGGCTGGTGCTGACCGCGCCCCGGCTCGACCCCGCGGAGGCGCGCCGCGTCGGCCTGGTCCACGAGGTCGTGACCGAGGATCTCCTCGCGGCCGCGGTGGCCTCGGCGGCGAAGCTCGCCGCCGTGCCCGCCGCGGTGTACGCGCTCGCCAAGCGGCAGCTGCACGCGCCGGCACACGAGCGGATCGCGGCGCGCCGCGACGTCGACGACCAGGCCGTGGCCGCGCTCTGGGCCGAGCCGGGGACACACGCGCGGCTGAGCGGCTACCTGGCCGAACTGTCGAAGCGATAGGGCACCCGATGGCCTCCGTGGTGCCACGATCCGCTGTCATCGCGCGGTTGCGTGCCGCGGGCTGCGTGTTCGCGGAGGACGAGGCGCGGCTGCTCGTCGAGGCGGCGGCCGGCCCGGCGGAGCTCGACGCGATGATCGAGCGGCGGGTCGGCGGGGAACCGCTCGAACAGGTCCTGGGCTGGGCCGAGTTCCTCGGCCTGCGGATCGTGCTGGAGCCGGGGGTCTTCGTGCCACGGCGGCGCACCGAGCTGCTGGCCCGGCACGCCACGGCGCTCACCGGACGCGGCGCGGTCGTCGTGGACCTGTGCTGCGGCTCCGGGGCGGTGGGCGCCGCGGTGTACGCGGCGGTGCCGGGTGTCGAGGTCTTCGCCTCTGACGTAGAACCGGCCGCGGTCCGGTGCGCGCGCGGGAACGTCACCGGCACGGTGTTCGAGGGCGATCTGTACGAGCCGCTGCCGGACTCCTTGCGTGGCAGGGTGAACGTGCTGGTCGCGAACGCGCCGTACGTGCCCTCCGGCGCCGTGGCGCTGATGCCGCCCGAGGCCCGGCTGCACGAGCCGCTCGTCGCGCTGGACGGCGGCGCCGACGGGCTCGACGTGCTGCGCCGGACCGTCGCCGGGGCCCCGGCCTGGCTCGCGCCGGGCGGGTACCTGCTGTTCGAGACGAGTACCGGGCAGGCACCCGTGGCGACGGCGATGGTCGCCGCGGCCGGCCTGGCACCGGAGATCGTGACCGACGACGACCTCGGCGCGACCGTGGTGGTCGGACGCCTAGAGCCCTGAGGCCCGCAGCCGCTCGCGTTGTGGTCGGACGGTGTACTTGGGATCCTCGGCGGAGGCCACGCCCGCGTGGAAGATGCCGAAACGGGTGCAGGCCGACCCGGCCAGCGCGGCCACCCCGCCCAGCACGGCCGCCGCTCGCGAGCGCCGGCCCAGCATCCCGCCGAGGACCGCGCCCGTCACCGTCAACGCCCTGGCCGCCCGCATGAGCGTGCCACCGCGGCCGGTGTGCAGCGGCTCGGCGGCCAGGCCCATGGTCCGCTCCATCCGTGCCGCCGCGGTGAGCTCGCACAGCGCACCCGTGAGCACGGCACGACGTGCGGGCCCCGCCTCGGCGACGGGGGCGACCAGCATCCCCAGCCCACCCGCCGCGGCCGCGGCCGAGCCGACGAACACGAACGGCAGGTCCCGGTGCCCCGCATGCCACGTCGGCACGGCCGTGTTCGCGAGAAGTGGCGCCGTGTACGCCGCGACCGCCGGGCCCAACAGGCCGGCGGCCACCGACGCGACCCGGCCCACCCGGGGGAGCAGGCCGGTCAGCTCCGAGACGGCCGCCGCACCCGCCGCCGGTCCGTACGCCGTGAGCAGCCAGGTGCCGACGCTCATCGGCGACGTCGGCTTGGCCACCCGCAGCATGTTCACGAACCGCGCCGGGCGGCCGAGGTCGTGGACGAGGGCGAACAGGGAACCCGAGATGGCGACCAGGGCGCCGGCCTTGCAGCCACGCGCGAGCGCCGGCCGCCCGGTCAGCTGCGCGCCCGCCGCCAGCACCGACGACGCGCCGGCCAGGCCGCCGAGGAAGAAGTAGCCCGCGATGTCCCGCGCCTGCCAGGTCGGCTTGTTCAGCACGGGCCTGCCGTAGTAGCTGGCGAACGACGCGTCGGGCACCATCGGCTGCTCGCCCCGCCCGCGGCCCTTCCGACGCCCGGTCACCGCGGTGCGGTCCGGCGGCGCCGCCGAGTCCTGCTCATGGATGTCGGTCATCGTTTGCTCCCCAGGAACGTGGCCGCGAGGCCCACGAGCAGCGCGCCGGCGGCGGTCGCCGCGCGGCGCCACATCGTCGGCAGGTCACGGGTCGTCACCACCGGGTCCGGCGGCAGGCCGTACACCTCCGGCCTGTCCAGCAGCAGGAAGAACGCGCTGGTCCCGCCGACGCCGTCGTCCGGGTCCCGGCCGTACAGCTGGGCGTCGTCGATGCCCGCGTCGTGCAGCTGCGCCAGGCGCTCGTCGGCCCGCGCCCGCAGCACGTCCAGCTCGCCGAACTGGATGGAGTCGGTCGGACATGCCTTGGCACAGGCGGGTTCCTGGCCGGCGCCCAGCCGGTCGTAGCACATCGTGCACTTCCACACCCGGCCGTCGTCCTCGCGCTGGTCGATCACGCCGTACGGGCAGGCGGGCACGCAGTAGCCGCAGCCGTTGCAGATGTCCTCCTGCACCACGACCGTGCCGAACTCCGTGCGGAACAAGGCACCCGTCGGGCACACGTCGAGGCAGGCGGCGTGCGTGCAGTGCTTGCACACGTCCGACGCCATCAGCCAGCGGAACTCCGAACCCTCCTCCTGGCCCGGCATCGCCGGCATCCCGAGATCCACTGTGGACCGGCCGGTGTCCTGGCCGCCCAACGGTTTCCGCTGCTCGATGAACGCCACGTGCCGCCAGGTGTCCGCGCCGAGGCCGCCGGTGTTGTCGTAGGACTTGCCGGTGAAGTCGAGCCCGGTGTCCGGGATCGCGTTCCACTCCTTGCACGCCACCTCGCAGGCCTTGCAACCGATGCACACGCTCGTGTCGGTGAAGAAACCCACGCGTGGCTGGGGGTCCTCACAGGTCCCGGTCACGTCTCACACCTCCGTGCCCGTGTGTTCGGTGATGCCGGCTCGTTCCTGGTAGGAACGGACCAGCGCGGGCAGCGCCGGTCCCCGTGGCCGGCGCCCCGGACGGATGTCCGCGCTGAACGCCTTGTCCTCCTGGATGTGCGCGTTCGGGTCCAGCGCCATCGGCGTCAGCTCGTTGGCCGAGTCGCCCTTGCTCAACCCGTTCGGTCCCCAGTGGAACGGCATCCCGATCTGCTCGACCACGCGGCCCTGCACGTGCAGCGGCGTCATCCGGTCGGTGACGAGCACGCGGGCCTCGATCGCGTTGCGTGCGGTCACGATCGTGGCCCAGCCGCCGTTGTACAGGCCCTTGCGTGCGGCCAGCTCCGGCGAGACCTCGCAGAACATCTCGGGCTGGAGTTCGGCGAGGTACGGTGTCCACCGCGTCATGCCGCCGGCCGTGAAGTGCTCGGTCAGCCGGTAGGTCGTGACCACGTAGGGAAAGACGTCGCTGCCCGGCTCGTTCCCGCTCGGCGCGTACCGGTTGAACTCGTGCGGGTACAGCAGCCGGGCCGGGTTCCGCTTCTGCACGTAGAGCGCGTTGGGGAAGGGCGAGTCCTGCGGCTCGTAGTGGGTCGGCAGCGGACCGTCGAGCACCCCGGCCGGCGCGTACAGCCAGCCCTTGCCGTCGGACTGCATGATGAACGGTTCGTCGCCGGCGATCGCCGCGACGCCGAGCGCGTCCTCGGCCGGCCGGTAGTCCGGCGGCTTGGTCGGCTCGTAGTCCGGCACGTCGTACCCGGTCCACCGCCCGTTCTCCGCGTCCCACCAGACGAGCTTCTTGCGCTCGCTCCACGGCGTGCCGTCCGGCCGGGCCGACGCGCGGTTGTAGAGGATGCGGCGGTTGGCCGGCCAGGCCCAGGCCCACTCCGCGGCGACCCAGTCCTGCTCGGTCCACGGCTTGCGCCGTGCGGCCTGGTTCACGCCGTCCGCGTGGACCCCGCAGTAGATCCAGCAACCGCAACTGGTCGAGCCGTCGGCCTTCAGCTGGGTGTACGCGGACAACGGCTTCCCGCCCGGGTCGAAGCCGTTGATCTCCGCGAGCACCGCCTCGGCCGACGGCTCGTCCAGCGGCCCCTCGACCGGGTAGTCCCAGGTGAGGTCGAGCACGGGCCGGTCGACGGGGTCGGTGGAGCCGGCGAGCTTCTCGCGGATCCGCCGGCCCAGGTGGTAGGTGAACCACAGGTCGCTGCGTGCGTCGCCGTCGGGCAGGACGGCCGCATGGTGCCACTGCAGCCAGCGGTTCGTGTTGGTGAAGCTGCCGTCCTTCTCCGTGTGCGCCGCGGCGGGGAAGAAGAACACCTCGGTCGCGTTGTCCTCGCAGGACAGCTCGCCGGTCTGGACCTCCGGCCCGTCCTGCCACCACGTCGCGCTCTCGATGAGCGAGAAGTCCCGCACCACCAACCAGTCCAGGTTGGCCATGCCCATCCGCTGCATCTTCGCGTTGGCCGAGCCGACCGCCGGGTTCTCGCCGAACAGGAAGTAGCCCTTGCAGTTTCCCTTCAGCTGCTCCATGACGTTGTCGTAGTGGCCGTGGCTGCCGGTCAGCCTGGGTAGGTAGTCGAAGCAGAAGTCGTTGTCCTGCTGGGCTTTGTCACCCCACCATGCCTTGAGCAGGCTCACGACGTAGGCGTCCATGTTGGCCCAGAAGCCCTTCTTGGCCGAGTCCGCCGCGATGAAGGTCTCGAGCGTCTGCTGGTGGTGCGCGTAGGGCATCGGCAGGTAGCCGGGCAGCAGGTTGAACAGCGTCGGGATGTCGCTGGAACCCTGGATGCTGGCGTGGCCGCGCAACGCCTGGATGCCGCCGCCTGGCCGGCCCACGTTGCCCAGCAACAGTTGTAGGACGCACGCCGCACGGATGAACTGCGAGCCGGTGGTGTGCTGGGTCCAGCCGACGGCGTAGACGAACTGGCTGGTGCGCTCGGGTCCGGAGTTCTCGACCAGCGCCCGGCATACCTTCCTGAACGTGGCCTCGGGGATGCCGCAGATCTCGGTGACCATCGCCGGGGTGTAACGGGCGTAGTGCCGCTTCAGGATCTGGAACACGCAGCGCGGGTGCTGGAGCGTCCGGTCCTCCTTGACGTGGCGGACGTCCGTCGTGGCGCCACCGGAGCCGTGCTGCTCACCGCGTGCCGTGTCCCGGACGTCGGCGTGCTCCCGGCCGGGGGTCTGGTCGCGCTGGCCCGAGGCGGGGGCGACCGGGACGCCGTCGTAGCTCCAGGTGTCGACCTTGTACTGGCGGGTCTGCTCGTCGAACCCGGAGAACAGACCGTCGAGGTCGTCGGTGTCCTGGAAGTCCTCGCCGACGATCGTCGCCGCGTTCGTGTAGGGGACGACGAAGTCGTGGAAGTAGGAATCGGTCGACAGGACGTGGTTGATCAGGCCGCCGAGGAACGCGATGTCGGTGCCGGCACGGAGAGGCACGTGCAGGTCGGACAGTGCGCTCGTTCGGGTGAACCTCGGGTCGACGTGGATGACCGTCGCGCCACGAGCCTTGGCGGCCATCACCCACTGGAACCCCACGGGGTGGCACTCGGCGAAGTTGGAGCCCTCGATGATGATGCAGTCGGAGTGCTGCAGGTCCTGCATGAACCCGGTCGCGCCGCCGCGGCCGAACGACGTGCCGAGCCCGACGACGGTCGAGCTGTGGCAGACGCGGGCCTGGTTCTCGATCTGGACCACACCGAGGCTGGTGAAGAGTTTCTTGATCAGGTAGTTCTCCTCGTTGTCCAGGGTGGCGCCGCCGAGGCTCGCGATCCCCATCGTCCGGTTCGTGGCGACCCCGTCGTGCTCCCCCTGCCAGGTCTCCGCGCGGGTCCTGATCACCCGGTCCGCGACCATGTCCATGGCGGTGTCGAGGTCGAGCGGCTGCCAGTCGGTGGCGTGCGGCGGCCGGTAGAGCACCTGGTGGTGGCGGCTCGCGCCGGTGGTGAGCTGGAGCGTGGCCGAGCCCTTGGGACAGAGCCGGCCGCGGCTGATCGGCGAGTCGGGGTCGCCCTCGATCTGGACGACCTTCTCGTTCTTCACATAGATGTCCTGACCACAACCGACAGCACAGTACGGACATATCGACTTGACGACCCGGTCGGCGGTGGCGGTTCGCGGTTTGCGCTGCGCCGTGCGCCGGGATTTGACCGCTTCGCCGCGTCCGGTTCGGTCGGTGCCCGTGAGCTGGCGGAAGACAGGCCACATGGTGGTGCGTTACCCGGCCGTTCGGGTGGATAAACACTCCCGGATCGGCGGTATGTGCGCGTGCCCGTCCTTTCTAGGCTGGCGGGTCTTGGAGGTTTCTCGGTGACAAGTACCGAAGAGGGACGGCGCAAGTACGATGCCCTGGCCGACCGTTACGAGGAGATCTATTTCTACGTCGCCGACGTGGGACGACGGTTGGTCTCCTTCGCCGATCCCCCCGGCGGCGCGCGGCTGCTGGACGTCGGCGCCGGGCGGGGCGCCGTCGCGCGGGCAGGGCTCGAGCGCGGCTGCGCGGTGACGGCGGTGGACGCGTCGGCCGGGATGGTGTCCCGCCTCGCCGCGGACTACCCGGAAATGGTTGTGCGCCAGCAGGATGCCGGCTCACTGGGGTTCGCCGACGATTCGTTCGACGTGGTGACGGCGGGATTCGTCGTGCAGGTGCTCTCGGACCCGTCGGCGGCACTGGCGGAGTTCCGCCGGGTCCTGGCGCCGGGCGGCATGGTGGCGTTGTCCCTCGAACGCCAGGAGATAGGACGCCTTGGCTGGCTGTACGACCTGAACAGATCGTTCTTCGGCAGCGGTTCCGGCGGCGCGCCACTCGCCGCGGACCAACTGGACGATTTACTCCTTTCGGCCGGCTTTGTATCACCCACACGAGTGATGGTCGACATTCCCAAACACCTACCGGACCCGGCCGCCCTATGGGACTGGCTCGCCCTACAAGGAGTCCCCGCCGCCGTCGACGCCCTACCGACCGAACAGGCAGTGGCCTTCCGCGAACGGTTCTTCCGCGACGCGGAAAAGATGCACCGCCAAGGCGGAATAACCCTGGATTTCGCAGCCACCCTCCACCGAGCCGCAACCCCCTAACCCCTCACGAGCCCCGCGCCCAACCCCGCGAGTCCCGCGTTCAGACATAGCGAGTCCCGCGTTCAGACATAGCGAGTCCCGCGTTCAGACATAGCGAGTCGCGGGAACTGCGATAGACCCGAGTCGCGCGTTCGGGCCTGGCGAGTCGCGG
>Ga0164298_10000254_pt1 | contig 15453 bp, 19 predicted proteins | sample Whisoiple_216_MG_FD_109713 | JGI IMG/M metagenome (GOLD analysis project Ga0164298, IMG submission 109713) | Unamended control soil microbial communities from upstate New York, USA - Whitman soil sample_216_MG | ecosystem: Environmental > Terrestrial > Soil > Agricultural land ... | reverse complement strand
GGCCGTTGACCAAGACGCAGTGGCTCGAACCGTTCTCCTGGATGGAAAAGCAGCGGACGACGAGCCCGCGCGTACCGGGCGGCTCGTTCGCCGGCCCCGCGGTCAGCGGTGCCTTCTGCGGCGCCGTCGCCACGGTCTCCGACGTGATCAACCTCGAGTCGCGCTCGCGGCCGGCGGCGATCGCGATGATCGCGATCCCCGTCCTGCTGCTGCTGCTCTTCGTCGGCGCGACCAAGTGGGGCCCGATCGACCTGACCGAGCTGCGCCGGCGCCGTGCCTTCGGCCAGATCGTGCGGGCGGCGCGGCAGCTCTACGGACGGCACTGGCGCACGATGGTGCCGATCGGCCTCAGCGCACTGGTGATCGTCGGCGGGGTGCGTGGCCTCGCCGCCCTGATCGCGGGCCAGCGCGGTGTCGACAGCGCCGCCGGCCGCGCCGGCGCCCACCTCGCGCTCGCCGACACGATCGAATCGCTCGGGCTGCCGATCGCCGAAGCGATCGTCGCCGCGGTGGTGATCTTCGCCGTGCGCTTGCTGCTCGAAAGCGGCGGGATGAGCTTCCTCGGCTCCTGGCGCGGCATGCTGCGCCGCTTCTGGCGAGTGGCGGGAGGGTCGCTGCTGCCACCGCTGGCGGCGCTGGGGCTCGCGATCACGATCATCGGGATTCCCGTCGCGATCTACAAGATCGTCTGCTGGCAGTTCGTCCAGCAGGAGATCCTCTTCGAGGACAAGAGCATCCGCGACGCCTTCCACGGCAGCTCTGACCGGGTGCGGGGCCGCTGGTGGCACGCCGTTCGGACCCTCGGCTTCTTCTGGCTGCTCAGCATCGCGGCCGGCCCGGTGCTCGGCTTCACCCTGATCTTCACCAACTTCTCGCTGCTCTGGATCAACGTGATCGGCTCCGTCGTCTTCGCCCTGCTCGTCCCCTATGTGGCGCTCGGCCGCACCCTGCTCTACTTCGACCTCGGCGCCCGGGCCGAGGGGGAGCCGGCGAAACCCTGGCGCGAGCGGTTGCCGCGGAGAGCAGCGACGGCCGAGGCCTGAATCGCCTAGAACTGCGTTCCGATCAGGGCGGCGACTATGCCTGCCGCCGCGAGGAAAAGGGTCCGCTGCATGCTGTCGAAGCGCGCGTCGAGCTGGTCGAATCCTCCCTGCATCTCGGTGCGCAGCTCGCGAACGTCCGCTTCGACGCGGTCAAAGCGGTGGTCGATTTGCTTGAAGCGTTGATCGACCTGCTTGAAGCGTTCATCGACACGATCAAAACGTTCATCCATTCGATCGCTCAACGCGTCCAGCCGGTCGTCTGTCCAGTTCACTCGCGTCGCCTCCATGCCTCCATCGTGCCTCGGCCGGCCGCAACCGTTGCGCGCTGAATGTCACAGGTTTGAAACTTTTCGTCTGCGGTCGATGTTACAGACGAGATCGGGCTCGAGTGAGGCCAGCTAGATTTCGACCAGTGAAACTGCTCGCCTTCAGCGACCTTCACCGCGACCTCGGCCAGGCCGCCGAGCTGGTCGCGATGTCGGCCGAGGCCGACGTGGTGATCGGCGCCGGCGACTTCGCCTCGGTGCACGAGGGCCTGGGCGAGACGATCGATGCCCTGGCCGCGATCGAGGCGCCAACCGTGCTCGTCCCCGGCAACAACGAGACCGAGGATGCGCTGCGCGAGGTGGCGTCCGGTTGGGGCGCCGCCACCGTCCTCCACGGCGGCGGCACGACGATCGACGGGGTCGAGTTCTACGGCCTCGGCGCCGGCATTCCCGTCACGCCGTGGGAGTGGAGCTTCGACCTCGACGACGGGGCCGCCGCCTCGCTGCTCGAGCCCTGCCCCCAGGGCGCCGTGCTCGTCCTCCACTCGCCCCCGCGGGGCCATTGCGATGCCAACGGCTCCGGCGACCACTTCGGCAGCCCGGCCCTGCTGAGTGCGATCGAGGCGAAGGCGCCGCGACTGGCGGTCTGCGGCCACATCCACGAGTCCTGGGGCTGCGAGAGCCGGGTCGGCGAGACGCCGGTCCGCAACCTCGGCCCGCAGGGGACCTGGATCGAGGTCTAGGCGGCGCGGCGGTAGACGAGGTGCGCCACGCCGGGCGCCTCGACGACACGGACCTGCTCCAAGCCGACATCGGCGGCCTCGAGGTTGTCGAACAGGCGCGTGCCGGATCCGAGCAGGACCGGCACCACGTTGAGCAGCATTTCGTCGATCAGTCCCGCCGCCAGATATTGCTGGGCGACCGCGGCACCGCCGGCGAGCGCGACGTCCTTGCCGCCCGCAGCCTCCTTCGCCTGCGCCAGAGCGGACTCGATCCCGTCGGTGACGAAGGTGAAGCTGTTGCCGCCTTCCTTCTCGAGCCGCGGCCGCCCGTGGTGGGTGAGGACGAAGACCGGATGACGGAAGGGCGGATCCTCGCCCCACCAGCCGCCCCAGGGATCCTCGCCCCAGGGACCGGGCCCACCGCCGAACATGTTGCGGCCCATGATCGTGGCGCCAACGTTTTCGAGCCCTTCTTCGACCACGGCGCTGCTGGCATTGGTCTCACCGCCCTCCCGACCGTGCGGTTTGCGCCAGGCCGCCAGCTTGAGCACCCACTCGTGCAGTCCCTCGCCGCCTTCGCCGAGCGGTTCCTCCTCGCTCGGGTTCGGCCCGGCGACGAAGCCATCGAGTGAGACCGAGATCTGAAACCGCAGCCGGGACATGCCCTAAGCGTCGAAGAGCCTGCCGTCGCGAATCCGCGCCGCCATGTCCTTCGATTCCTCGCGGTAGACGCGGCCGTCCTCGAACTCGATCGCCGGGTACTTGCGCTGCCCCGAGAGCTGCTCGAGCTCGTTGCGCTTGCCCGGCCGCACCGGGCCGGTCACCACCTCATACTCGATTCCCTGCTCGTCGAGTGCCCTCTGCACTTTCCAGCAAGGGTGTACGTCGAGCTTGAACCACTCGATCGAACAGCGATGGAGCTTGACCGCCATTGGGCCAGCCTAACCGCGCGGCGCGAGAAATGGAACGCCCCGGGCCAACCTGGCGGGGCGTTCCGTTCTCTCCGCGGTCGCTACGGGCAGACGAACGCCCCCAGGGCAGGCGGCAGGCGATCCCATTGAGCTTGGCACCGGCGTCGACCGCCGCCAGCAGCTGCGCATTGGTGACGCCCTGCAGCAGCGAGGTCATCGATTCGAGGCTGTCGGTCAGCGTTTCGATCTGTTCGCCTGCGTCTCAACCAGTTCTTTCAGGGAAAGATTGTGCCGCTCACCCCGTTTGCATCTCTCCGGCGGAGACCAGGCGCAGCGAGCCACGCTGCTTCCCGCCCTTCACGGCGCAGGCCTGCACGGTGTGCGTCGCGGAGAAGCTGGCCCGCGGCTTGGCGCTCGCCGATCCGCCGAAGCCGAGGACGGCGATCGAGAGGGTGACTATCGAGAGCGGAACCCCAACGCGGCAGGCCACGAGGATCGACTGATTGACAGCGTGCATTTCGGTTCTCCAATTCGTAGTGCTAGTGCCGCCCGTGCCGGGCGCTGGAATTGAGATGGCGCAGTCGCACCGCTCTACGGACGGTGAGCTGCTCCGCGTCGCGGCCGAGAAGGACGAGGACGACGCGGACCGTCGCCCGCTGACCCCTCGAGGCGGCAGCGCGCAGAGCGCGTCGCAGCCCAGGTGGAAGGCCGAAGACGAGCCTCTGCGAACCCGCGATCAGGCGTTGCCGCCGAAGCGAGGCGAGTGCCCTGCCGTGCGATCCCCGCCTCCCGTGCGCCTGGAAGCGCAGGTGGATCTTTACCTGACAGGCACCGGGGCCGCAGTAGGCCCAGAGAACGAGGCGGCGGTGCCAGAGCCCGGCCCGGACCCGCAGGATGACGAGCCGCGGAACGCGGTCCGCGTTGGCCGCCGAGGGGTCGGCCGCCGACGGGCTGGCCGAGGAGGGGCCAACGGAGCCCGGCGCAGCTTCAGCCGCCGTCCAGGCGTAGCCGACGCTGACCACGGCACCCTGGAAGGCGTTGTCGCCGGCCGGGGCCGCGGCGGGCGTGCCGCCGTCGGCAAGCTTGGCAACGAACTCATAGGTGCGCGACTGGCCGGGGCCGAGCGGGCCGAGCTCGAGCGAGGGCATCGGCGCCAGCGCCCCGTCGTAGACCGGCCGGGGTTTGCCGGGGTCGCTGACGTCGCGGATCCGCATCGACATGCGGCGCGAGAGCAGGCCACCGCCAACGCCGGGCGTGTCGGCCACGTCGTGCTGGCTGAGCGTCAGCTCGGCCGTCTGCTCTTCCTCGTTGGCGACCTCCACCGTGCCGCTGGCGCCGTCGCCGGGGCCGATGCCGCTCGCCTCGAAGATCGGCGTGCCCCTGCGCGAGTTCTCGAGCTCGAAGCTGCCCCCGGTGACGGTCGCGAGCGGCCGCGCGGGCGGGCGATCCTCGGTGCCGCCGGCCACGGCCACGGCCGCCGTCGTCGCCAGGCTCAGTAAGAAGATGACGACCACCCCGCGCATCGTCAGAACTCCCTGTCCGCGACGCCGGACTCGGTCGCGGTTGCCGTCGACATCGGGTTTTCGGCCCGGTCGTAGGGGGTCGCCGCGAGGGCCCAGGTCGCGGTTCCGGTCCCACCCGCCGTGGTCCGGGCGGGGTCGATGATCGGCGTCGCGTTGTAGGTGCCGAGGACGATCGTCAGCGCGTTGCCGCTGATCGACATCGTCGAGGAAGTGCCGCTGGCGCCGAATCTGACGTTGCCGCCGAGCAGGCCCGCCACGTAGTCGCTGCGCCCGAGATCGACCGTGCCGAGCGGCAACAGGGTCGAGTTGGCGGCGTTCCAGATCTGCACGCTGTCGTTGCCGAGTGGCAGGCCGACCAGGCCGTTGTCGTTGATTCGCACCACGACGCTGGTCGGGGCGCCGGCCCAGCCGGCGAGGATCGAGCCGGGCTCGATCGGCTCGCCGAAGATGAGGGTGAGGGAGTCCCCCGCCTCCGCCAGGCCGTTCGTGCCCGCGTTGGCCGTCTGCACGTCGGCACCGGCCGGCGCCGTGTTGTCGACCGTGGCGGAACCGGCGAGGCTGGCCGAGTTGAGCGCTTTGTCGGTGGCGATGACGGTGAAGGGCTTGGCGCCCTGCGCCAGCGTCGCGTCGGCCGTGAGCGCGGCGCTGCGGTAGGTGTAGGAGACGCCCCCGGCCGAGTAAGCGCCGGCAACCAGGGGAACCGCGGTGGCGGCGGCAGTGAAGTTGGTCGCGGTGGCGGTCACCGCGGCGGTGCCGCTCGCCGGGTTGCCGGTGTCGGCGGTGACGTTGGCGTAGACGAAGTAGCCGCCGCCCTGCTTGATAAATCCTGGTGTGCCGCCCGAGGCCCTGCCGAGCGCGAGCGCGGTCACCTGCGGTGGGCGGAAGTCGCTTGCCGCCGTGACGTTGTTCCCGGGGCTGTCGGCCGCGGAGGAGAAGGAGGCGAAGCTGGGCGTGATCGCCCCCAGCCCAATCGCGGCGGCGAGCGGCAGCGGCCTAACCCGGTTCACCGATCGCCCTTCCGTCGCGCGGGCGCCAGATCCGCAGCAGTTCGTCGCCGGCGAGCAGGAGCAGGGGCACGGCGAGCAGCAGCACCAGGCCCCACGGGGTGTGGGCGAGCACGGCGATGTGGCCGATCCACGGAATGGCGTAGAGAACGCGGCCGAGCTCACCGCTGGCGGCGATCCGCCAGCGCTCGGTGGTGTTGTTGGCGTCGCCCTGGGTGACGAACCACAGGTGCGAGCCGCCGCGGTGGATCCGCTGCACACGGTGGGTGATCAGGCGGCTCTGGTCTTCGGGGTCGCGAAAGGTGACGACGTCGCCGATGCGCGCATCCAAGGGGGAGATGCGCGCATCGATCACGACGTCGCCGGCCGCGATCGAGGGTTCCATGCTGCCGGTCAGGACTGTGTGTGGACGCGCGCCAAAGGCGAGCGGCAGCGCCACCGCGAGGATCAGCGCCGCCGCTGCCACGACCACGGCCCAGACGACGCCGTTGACGATCTGGCGGGGGATCGTTGGGGTGGCCTGCTCAGGCATCTCACACCGCAATCCAGTCACGAGCACTGGCGCCCCTCCGTGGAGGTGACGCCGTCCCCGTTACTGGTTCTGCGCCTCCCAGCGGATGATGTGGCTGCCGGTGCTCTGGCCCTGGGCCGAGTCGGGAGCGTTGACGGCGAGCGTCGCCGTCACCCGGTAGACGACCGAGTCGCCGGTCGCCCATTTGGTCGCGACCGTGCCGGGGTTGTCGCCGATCCCGTTGGCATAGCTGCCGCGTTCGCTGGCGAAGCTGGCAAGCGTGCCTTCGTAGAGGGCGGCGCCAGCATCGGGCGTGAAGCCGGTGCAGCTCGGGAAGGAGGGACTTGCCTGCGTTCCCGGTTCGATCTTGAGGTTGACGCTCGGGGCGAGCGCCCCCACCGTGCTCGGCGTATAGATCCGCACCGAGGAGTCGAGCGAGCCCGAGTAGGTCACTTTGATGCAGGACGCCTGGCTGTCACCGGGTTTGGCGTTGTTGAGGGTGTAGAGCGCCGAGCCGGCGTCGTTGTCCGACAGCACGACGGTGCCCGAGGTGACGCTGTTGCCGGGATTGTCCGTCTGACTGGAGAACGCCGAGAAGACCCCGGCTCCCGCGACGCAGGCCACCACGCCAAGCACCACGGCCGTGCGCAGGACCTTCGTTCGATTGCTCATCTGAACCTTTCTGACTGCCGCGGGGCAGCGGACATTTCAAAATTGCGACATTCAGGGTTCGTCAAGTTCTCAGTAAAACTTGACTGGATGTCAAGAAATCGAAAACAGAGACTTCGAACGGTGGGCTCAGGCGGTACGGCTACTTGGCTGCGTCGAGCCGCCTGTAGGCATCGAGCTCTATGTGCTTGTGGAAGCGGTAGATGACTGGAAGCAGCGGGGCGACGATGCGAAAGCGCCAGTCTCTGCGAGCCCGGATCTGAGCGGCCAAATGCTGATTCCGGCAGGCGACCTCCTCGTTGTACGCATCCGAATCCGAGTGGCCTTCGAAGTAGGGGTAGAGATGGCCCACGAAGTGATCTAGAGCTCCACTCCAGCCGATCTCGAAGATGCCACCGGGCAACCTGCAGGCGACCGAACGCGTGTAGAAGAAGGTGATCGGGGGGTGAGATCGGTCTTTGTCGAGCCTGCACTCTCCCGACCACACGTCTCGATCGGGCGGCAGGGAGTCGCAAACGAACCAGATCGTCCCTTGCCTCACTTCGCCTAGGAGCTCGGGCTCCTCGACGAACTCGGCGAATGTCATCAGCGAGCTATCGAGCCAGGCTTCGGCCTCGCTGGCACTCAATTCTCGGCGGCGGAAGAGGCGTCCAATCGAACGGTCGACCCAGCGGTTCAATCTCCCCGGCGGGCGATGGAAGGACTCGTGACTTCCCGAGTATCGCTCCCATAGCCGGTGCGTCTCCTCTTCCCCGATCGCGTGGACAACGCCCCCCCGATAGCCCTCCAGCTGTGTCCCCGCGGTACTCACCGAGCGGGCTTGCCTGAGTTCGATGTCTCCACGGATCCGTCGGCCGCGATCGCGAACGCGACTTCCTGGAGGGCCCCGTCCCGCAACTCGTCGTCCTCGATTCGAGCCACCAGCACATTGGCGAACAGCATGTGATGGGTGAGGACGAAACGGGTGTGAAAATCGGTCATCGAGCTGACCGTTCCTTTATGGAGACCGAGGTAGACGCGCGCGACAAAACCGCTCAGCAGACCTCCGGCAACCCCCAGGGCGCCGATCACGATCTGCGCGGTCATTCCAACTTCGCTCTGATCCGCCGAGTAGACGACGGCGGCGGCCGCGGCAACAGTCGCGAGCCCGGCGAGGACGCAGATGACACCGAGCACGAAGACGAAGGAGCTCTGACGCAGCGCCTGGTCGTAGTAGCGCTTCAGCTCGACCTCGTTCTTGAGAAAGAGAAGCATCGAGTCGGTGTCTTCGCCCGGATTCTCCTTTACCCGGTTGCGGAGTACCTGCTCCTCGAATAGGAGCGTCCGCTGCTCGGACCCGAGGTCGCGCGCCTGGACGCGACAGGTGAAGAAGCCGACGAGGAAGAAGAGCTGGAAATAGACGAAGACCGCGACCGCCGCCGCCTCAGCCGGCTTGTCGAGCCAAAGGAACCAGACAGCCGCAAGCAAGGGGACGACCGCGGTCGCCAGCAGGAAGAAGAGCTGGAAGGCGCGCATGTTCTTGCGCCGCCAGAGCAAGTTCTCCCGAAGGTTCGCCTCGCTGCCAACCCAACGCCCCCACCAACTCGGCGACTTCCCGGCCTCAGCTTCCTTCTGATCGGGCACGGCGGTCGAGTATGCCCGACTTCGATGACGACTGCCCAGCCCGCCCCCCGGGCCGACAAGCGGCAACGGGATAGCGGAACGCGCCAGACAGGATTCGAACCTGTGACCTTTGGTTCGTAGAACAGCCAGTCATCGCTCTACAGAGCCGCTCGCCGCGTTTCTGTGACTTTCCCGAGACGTGGATGACCTGCGCGAGGCAGTAGGCCGCGAGGCGTCACCGCCGGCGGCAGACCAAGCCGAAGTGCAGGGTGAGAGGGACGGGGCTGAGATGGCCGAGCTTGGAGCCTTGGGGAGATTCCCGTCAGGCGAGCCAGTCCCAACTGAGTCGCTCCTCAATGAAAAGTCTCACCCATCCTGCCCAAGCGTTTCCTGGGCGGCATCCAATAGGCGCTCCATTTCGAGCTCCTCCGCGGCACTGGGGCGCGACGAGCGCACCTTCACCTCATCGCTTGCGAGGCCGATTCGGATGACCTCCGGCTCGTGCCAGCCAGAGGAGGGATCCCATTCGGCACTGAGCTCAATCTCGAGTGGAACGCGTAGCTCCACATCCTGCAGAAACGGTGCGCCCGTCTCCTCGTTCATTGCGAGGCTGGCAAATCTGTCGGCGTCAAAGGGTGTTGGCGCGCTCGCAACCCACATGACGTCCGCGTCAGCTGAAAGGAGAATCTGAGCGACGACGCCCTCTCCACCATCGGAGGAGATCTCACCCATCCGTAGCGATTCCTCGTTGTAGACACTCTCAATATTGACTTCCTCGACGTCACTCTCGATCGCCTCGGTCGGACTGTATTCCTCTACTCCGCACCCAACGAGGATAGGCGCCAACCGGTCCAGGAACTCGGAGCGATTTTCAGCAAGATCGCGCCGTGCCCGCTCCATCGGCGCCAAATCAACCTCGAGCACGTCAACCTGGGCATCGGATCCGTCCTCGTTTGCAGTGATCGCCAGGGAGAGCTCGAGGTCGACATCGGCCTCGGCCTCGACGTAGTGCCGGTTGAAATCGGGGTTGGAAATCGCAAAGGAAACGAAGTCCTCCTCGGACGCCAGGTAGTAATCGCTTCGAAGGACCACGAGATTCAAAAGTGCATGGGCCTCGGCAGTGGCCTCGAGGTAGATTCGATCTCCCGGAAGAGTCACTGCATCATCGAGGCGAAGCGTGTCTAGGTCCCAGGTAATGATCGTCGGGTCGTTGTCAAGCTCAATTCCCAGCCGCAGCGGGCCTTGCTCAATCTCCGAGTATGCGAGGCGTGATTCGATCGCAAGGTCGAAAGCGCCGGCTTGGATCAGGGTCTCCGCTTGCTCGCACGAAGCTTCCAGTCGCTTTCCGAATTCCTCTACGAAGGGACTAAGGCCTGGTACCCGACGTACTTGGTCTCGGGGGCGGCCACGGGTCTCGAGGTCGTCGCGCAGGACCTCGGCGAGTTGGGGATCTTTCTTGGACTCGGCGAAATCCTTGTCGGCGGTGACGAGCGAAATTGTCTCTTCGCTGTGCTTTTCAGCCAGCTCGAGAACCGTAAGCCAGATAACTGCATCGGGAAAGCCGCTGCCACCTTCATCAAAGGGCTTTCGCCGCTCAATGGCCCAGCGCACCGCCGGGCGTAGGTCTTCGGGAAAAGGCGCAATGCTGGCGCCGGCCGCCGTAAGGTCGGCTTCTAGCCCAGCGCGAAAACCTGTGACCTCTTCCTCGTCGCGCTCAGGAACTACTGGCAACGGCATCCCGAGCTGGTTGAATTCGTCCTGCTGAGCGCGAATCGCCGAGCGGATCTCGTTGTAGGCACGCTTGCTGCGGCGAGCAAACTGCTTGTCGAGCTCGTCGAGGACCACCTGAGGAACCACAAGCTGAAACGCTCCTTTCTCGGCGGCTTCGAGGACGCTTTGCAGCTTCGGCCGCGCGGCCCGCATGTCACCGTTAAAGCAGTTGCTGTCGAGGACCGCGATCATCGACCGTCGAGGGTACCGCTACAGTTCCCACCGAGGCCGTCATCGGTTCCCAAGCCTGTCTCTTTGGCTGCCTACGACGGTGATGCTGGACCGACGAAACGGGCGTTGGCCACGATTCAGTAGGCAACTCGGCGAACGCGTCGAACGCATCGGGCTCTAGAAGGACACTCCGAGCGAACTCATCTGCCCGGACCCCCGCTTCCCATCGTCGTAATCGGCAGGCCGACTCTCAACCGCATGCGCGCATGGCTCAAGTTCTTGATGTCCAAGTAGAGGGGCGGTCCCCCGACGGCCTTGCGGAACCGCCCGGAACGCCGAGAAGGAGCGCGGACTTCCGAGGAACAGCGAGGAACGCGCCAGACAGGATTCGAACCTGTGACCTTCGGTTTCGTAGACCAGCCAGGCACCGCATTACAGAGCCGTTTGCGGCACCTATGTAGCAAATCTGCGACTTGACAGTTGCGGTCGTTAGGCCGAAGGTCAGCGACCGGGTCGGCGACGAACCGCATCATTCACCGAGTACCCCGCCTCGGCCGCCTCGGCAAGCCCCTCGATCAGATCGTCCGTGATCGGCTTGCCGCTGGCGGTTCTTCCGCGCACCTCCTGCGGCAAATGCTTGGCGAAGAAGACTCGCTCGAAACCGTTATCCGTCCGGCGGTCCACCTCTTCGTAACCGAGCCGGGGATAGAAGGCGAGGTTCTCGGTCATGGCCGCGTTCGTATAAAGCCGCAACGTCCTAAGGCCGGCGGCTCGCGCAGTCTCCTCCGCAAAGGCCAGGAGCGTTCGCCCTATCCCCGCGCTTTGTCTACCGGGATCGACTGCAACGTTCTCCACCAACAGGTGATCCGGTTCTTCGACCAGCACGATCAGACCTACAACGCCGCTCCCATCAATCGCAACCGACAAGTGACCTTGCTCGATCTTCGCTGGGTAGTCATCAGTCATCGGGCCCGGTTGCCGTCCAATGCGGTCGACATAGGGCGCGTAAGCACGCTGGACCAGCGCGTGGACGGCCGACGAATCGACCTGGGTCCCCGGTCGAATTTGAACCGACCCGGCCGGGTCATTCGGAGAGTTGCCGGCCTCACTAGTCATGGCTCAGGCTCGTTCGCCTCCAACTCATCCAGCAGGGCCGTGATCCGCGTTCGAGCGTTGGGCAGCTCGGAGGCGACGACATCCCAGACGAGATCGAGATCGACGCCTAGGTAGTCGTGGATGAGCTTGTCGCGCATGCCGGCCATCTCGCGCCACGGCACACCCGGCGCTCGTTCGCGAAGCGCCTGTGGAACCCGCTTCGCCGCCTCCCCAACAATCTCAAGGTTGCGAACGACAGCGTCCTGAATCATTGAGGCAGCGAAGAACTCCTCCCGGCCGGACTCCGTGTAGGCGAGCGCCCGGTCGATGGCGTCACGAATGTGCAGCAGGTAGACCCTCTCGTCCTTCAGAGCGCAACCGCCTCATCGAGAACGCGATCGCGTATGTACGGAGACAGACTGGCCTCGGTGACGACATCTACCTCGATCCCGAGGCTCTCCTCCAGATCGTTGGACAGCGCAATCAGGTCAAACAGACTGCGACCCTCGCCCATATCGACAAGAAGGTCCAAGTCGCTGGAGGGACCCTGCTCCCCGCGCCCAGTTGAGCCGAACAAGCGCACGTTGCCCGCTCCATGAGCCGTCGCGATACGGCAGATGTCCTCTCGGGCCTCCAGAATGGCGACTGGGTCCGGGCTTTTCTGATCCTTGGCCATTGCCAAATCGTACGCCCATTTCCGGCTGACGCCGCGGACACCGGAGCAAGCCTAGCGTCCGATTCGCTGCTGGAAGTCGGCAAACCTCTTACGCAATACGTAGAGATGATCTAGCAGCGCCTCCGCGAAGGCCAGCGAGTCCTCCGCGTCTTCACGCGAGATCTCTTTATCCGTGAAATGTGCGCTCTGGTTCCCGAGAACCCTGAGTGCATCCGCCCACTCAGCGAGCATTCCGTCGACCAAGCCCTTTGCGCGAAGCTCCTGCAGCCCTTTAGCGAGGGTCTTAGCCTTTACACCCTGATCCTTGCAGGTGCCCTCAAGAGTCCGCCGGACCATTACTCCACACGCCGTGTAAGCCTTCGCGTCAAGGCAAACCCGCGCTTCTTCCCACTCTCGCCTGAGCGACTGCGGCACGCTAGGACTGATCCGCTGGCTCGCAGGATATACAACCATCGGCTCATCACCCTGAAAGCCCCCACCGTAGTCCTCGCGAGCGATCAAGCTCGGATGCCAGCAGGCTGTGCACTGCACGAGCCTCCACTCCACCGGAGGATTGACAATTATTTCGCCCTCGTATCCATCCCACACTGCCTCTCCTCTGACAGAGGCGGATGCAGGTTTATGGCAATGAGGACAAATGAACGAAACTTGTTTCTTAGCTGCGATGGGATATCACCTCGGCGTAACGGTCCAAGCTCTCAAAACGGTCAAATCGGGTACGCTGGCATCTGCTTAGGAAGACTATTGAACGTGTCGGCACCTAACTGACACGAGCCGAATTCGACCGTTGCATCCAGGGAGAACAATGAGCGACGAGATATCCGCGACGAGTGGTCCGACTGCGGCGGTACCGAAAGACCCTCAACCCAGCGTGGATCGAATCGACGGGCTAGCTACTCGGATCCTTAGCGGAGACATCCTGCTACCAAAGTTCCAGCGTAATTTTGTGTGGGAACCCCCGCAGATCATTGCGTTGCTCGACTCAGTGGCTCGTGGATATCCCATCGGCAGCGTCCTGCTCTGGCAAAGCCGGCAAGAGCTTAGAAGCGAGAATCGGATTGCGGGCCTCGATATCGAGTTGCCTAGACCCGACTATCCCGTCAACTATCTACTGGACGGCCAACAACGGCTTTCGACAATCTGCGCAGCGACGTACTGGAACGGATCGGATCCTAGGAGTCGTTGGAATCTCGCATACGACCTCCGTAGGGAGTTGTTCATTCACCTAGACACGGTGGACGATCCCCCGCCGCATCAAATTCGCTTGAACAAGCTGCCGGACCCAGCCCGATACTTCGGTCAGGTCGGCCTCTTGCCGGACCTCGATCCAGATGGTCCTGAGCTGGCAGAGACCGCAAAACGTCTCTTCAATCGATTCAAGGACTACAAGATCGCGACCGTCACGCTTGGGGACATGGCCATCGAGGACGTTGCTCCAATCTTCGAGCGGATCAACAGCACCGGTACACCCCTAACGATCGTCGATCTGATGAGAGCCGCGACCTGGAGTCCGGACTTCGACCTAATCGACACCATCGAGGAGCTGCTTGAGGCCTTGACTGATAAGGACTTTGGCGGCATCGACAAGAAGGTCATCCTGCGCAATATCTCTGCGTCGGCCGGTGGGGGTTCTCCACTGACAGCATTGACGATCTGCGAACTCACTCGTCCGACAGCCTGAAGACGGCCGCCGAGGGGACCAAGGCAGCGTATCTGCGCATGGTTGACTTTCTTGCAACTGAGATTCGTATTCCATCTGCACGCGTCGTCCCATACTCGAATCAACTGACCGTTCTTTCGGAGATCTTTCGTCTCATCCCGTCTCCCGATGCCAACCAATTCGCTGCGATTAAGGAGTGGTTCTGGCGCACGGCACTTTCGGGGTACTTCAGCGGCTGGAACACGGGGCAGATGGCGTCAGATCGGGCTGCCGCAGTCACGTTCGCGAAAGGCGAGACCGACAGGATCGAGGTCGCCGCCGCAGAGCCACAAGCGGACATATGGACAACAAGGCAGTTTCGGGCAAACAACGCCCACGCGAAGCTCCTCGCCATCGTCCTTTCGCATCGTGGACCCACCGATCTTTTGAGCGGGCAGACCATTGACACGGGGCGCACGCTTGCTTGGGAGAACCAAAAGGAGTTCCACCACTTCTTCCCACGGGACTATCTGAAAAACCAGGGCATCGCAGCCAACCGAATCAACTGTCTTGCAAATTTCGTGATGCTCACCTCGGCTAGTAACAAGCGCATCTCAAATCAGGCTCCATCGGACTACCTAGCGGAAGTTGAGGCAGCAGCGGGCACCGAGCTCGAAGGCTGGCTCGGAGCGAATCTGATTTCGATGGAGGCTTTCGAGGCTGCCAAAGCGGATGATTTCGCCAAGTTCTTGGCCCTGCGATCTGAGACTCTGCACAAGGTCATCCTTCCGCTTGCAGGCTGGGATGCCTCTGACGCCGGTGGACTCGACGTAAGCCTCGACGTAGCCAGCGACGAGAAGGAAGCGGGATCGGGAGACGACTCTGACTTCACCGATGAGCCCCCGTCAACGGATGTAGTCGCTCCGGCCTAGGGCGCTGCTAGCTGCGCCATCAGTACAAGCTTGGTTACCCGATGATCGCGCGGATCGGTTCAAAGCCCTTCCCGACCGCGTGCGTATAGCGCGCCAGCATCGTCTCGACACGGTGGCCGGCGATCTCGGCCAGGTCGGCGTCGTTGATGCCGGCGGCGCGGAGGTGGCTGACGTAGGAGTGGCGGCACTCGTGGGGGCGGATGTCTAGCCAGAGGCTTGCTGGGTCGGTTTCCAGAGGTCGCGGTAGAAGTTGCGCTCGCGCCACATGCGGCCTGTAGGGGTCGTGAAGAGGAGATCGCAGTCCTCGCCGTTTAGGCGCATCTGGGCTTCGATCATCCAGGCGAGGGTTGCCGGGACCGGGACGGTTCTCCCCGCGTCGTGCTCGCCGTGATCGGTCTTGGTGCCCTCCAGGATCACGCCCTCGTGGGCGGTGCGGCGGACCTTCAGGGTCTCGCCGTCGAAGTCCTCGCGCTTGAGGGGCAACACCTCCCCCAGTCTCATGCCGGTGTCGGTGAAGACGCGGACCATCGCCTCGTAGCGGCCGGCGGCTTTGGCGAATGCGTGCATCTGCTCGAAGCTGAAGACGCGGATCGGCCGGCGCTTCTTCTTGGCCCTCGGGTCGTTGGCTCGGACCCGGACTCCCTTGAAGGGGTTGAGGTCGGCGACTTCATCGGTGATCGCGTCCTCGGCCATGGCCGAGAGGGAACGCAGGATGCCGACGACGCCGGTGGTCGCCCTGCCTTGGACTCGCAACATGTGGTCGACCAGGGCGAGGGCGTGGCGGCGGCGCAGCTCGCGCATCGGCCATTGCTTGAGTGGGATGCCCTCTACCTCGACCTCGAGGACGCGGCTGATTCGGTGCTCGTTGGTCTCGTTGGTTCGCGCTGAGCGCGGGTACTGGGTAGGCCAGGTCGAGAAG
>Ga0164298_10000253_pt1 | contig 15463 bp, 17 predicted proteins | sample Whisoiple_216_MG_FD_109713 | JGI IMG/M metagenome (GOLD analysis project Ga0164298, IMG submission 109713) | Unamended control soil microbial communities from upstate New York, USA - Whitman soil sample_216_MG | ecosystem: Environmental > Terrestrial > Soil > Agricultural land ... | reverse complement strand
CCTGCCGCCTGCGAACGCGAACGCCTTGCTCATGGTGCGGGTCACGACGAGTTTCGACGGGAACTCGGCGACGAGGTTCACCGCGCTGAGTTCGGACGAGAATTCGCCGTACGCCTCGTCGAGGATCAGGATGCCGGTGGTCATCGCTCCGAGAAGCCGGCGAAGTTCCTCGAGCGGAACGCTTTGGCCCGACGGGTTGTTCGGGCTCGCGACGAAGATGACGTCGGGGTTGCGTTCCTTGATGGCGTGCACCGCAACCTCGGCGTCAAGGCTGAAATCGTCGGCGCGGTTGGCCACCAGCCACTCGGTCTGCGTACCGTCGGAGATGATCGGGTGCATCGAATACGACGGTACGAATCCGATCGCGCTTCGTCCCGGCCCGCCGAACGCCTGCAGCAGCTGCTGCAGGATTTCGTTGGAGCCGTTGGCAGCCCAGAGGTTCTCGACGCCTACTTCGACGCCGGTCTGAGCCGACATGTACGCCGCGAGCTCGCTGCGCAGAGCCACCGCGTCGCGGTCGGGATACCGGTGCAGGTCGCCTGCGACAGCGCGGACCGAGCTGGTGACGTCGTCGATCAGCGCCTGGGTCGGTGGATGCGGGTTCTCATTGGTGTTGAGCCGCACGGGCACCGCGAGTTGTGGTGCGCCGTACGGTGATTTGCCGCGCAGGTCCGCGCGGAGCGGAAGATCATCCAGGGATACCGATTGACCGGGCACGCCTGCCGTCTGTTCTTCGCGCAAGCGGCCCATCACTCCTCGAACCTCCGGCGCACCGCCTCGCCGTGAGACGGCAGATTCTCGGCCTCGGCGAGCGTGATCACGTATCCGGACACGTCTTTCAGCGCCGCCTCGTCATAGTCGACGACGTGTATGCCGCGAAGGAACGTCTGCACCGAGAGGCCACTGGAGTGCCGCGCACAACCTGCCGTGGGCAGCACATGGTTGGAGCCTGCGCAGTAGTCGCCGAGACTGACCGGTGAGAAGGCCCCGACGAAAATTGCTCCGGCGGAACGGATTCGGCCGGCCACCTCGCGCGCGTCAGCGGTCTGGATCTCGAGGTGCTCGGCTGCGTAGGCGTTGACCGTCTTGATGCCGGCATCGATGTCGTCGACGAGCACGATCGCCGACTGCCGTCCCGACAGCGCGGCGGAAACCCGTTCGCGGTGTACGGTGGTTTCCAGCTGGCCGGCGAGTTCGCGGTCGGTAGCGTCGGCGAGCGAGATACTCGGCGTGACAAGCACGCTGGCGGCCATCTCGTCGTGTTCGGCTTGGCTGATGAGGTCAGCGGCGACATGTACGGGATCGGCGGTACCGTCGGCCAGAATCGCGATCTCTGTCGGGCCTGCTTCAGCATCGATGCCGATCTGAGAGCGACATATTCGCTTGGCGGCCGTGACGTAGATGTTGCCCGGCCCGGTGACCATGTCGACAGGAGCCAACTCGGTGCCATCGGTGTCGGTTCCGCCGTAGGCCATGATCGCGACGGCCTGGGCACCGCCGACAGCCCACACCTCGTCGACACCGAGCAGGCGGGCGGCAGCGAGAATCGTGGGATGCGGCAGGCCGTCGAACTGCGCCTGCGGGGGGCTCGCAATGACCAGCGAGTCCACGCCGGCGATCTGCGCGGGCACCACGTTCATCACCACGCTGGAGGGGTATACCGCGTTGCCGCCCGGCACATAGAGACCGACGCGCTCGACGGGCACCCAACGTTCCGTCACCGTGGCGCCGGGCGCCAGCGTCGTCGTGGTGTCGGTGCGCCGCTGATCGCCGTGCACAGCACGGGTCCGCTCGATCGCCACCTCGAGTGCGGCGCGGACATCGGACGGGAGCCGGTCGAGGGCGCCCTGCAGCTCAGGCACCCGCACCCGAACCTGCGCGGGGCGCACACCGTCGAACGACTCGCCGAACTCGAGGGCGGCCTGCGCGCCGCGCGAGGCGACGGCGTCGACAATCGGCCGCACTTTCGGCACCACCGCGTCGACGTCCACCCCACCGCGCGGCAGCGCAGATCTCAACCGGGCAGCCGACAGGTCAGCGCCGCGCAGGTCGATGCGGGCCATGTTCATGCACCTATTGTCCCAGAACAGGCCAAATCGTTATGCCGCGGCAGCCCGCGCGGTGTCCGACTCAGGTGAGGCGGGCGCTCACTTGCAGAGTTCGGTGATCTTCGCGTTCGCCTCGTCTGCTTCCTTCAACCGTGCGGCCTGGCCGGGGTCGGAGTTCGGGATGCCCGACGTCGACCTGGCGCCGATGTCCATCAGGTTGTTGGCGAACTTCCGAACCGCCTCGGCCAGGTCGGGGGGCGTCCCGGGCTGAAGCCGCGCGAGCAGGTACTGCCCACCGTCGTAGAGGGCGAGGCGCGCATTGGCGGCCACCGCCATCGACCCGGTGACGTCCTCAGGACCGCCGGGAGGCTGCAGGTTCGTGTTGATCTGGACGCCGTTGCGGATGACGTTGAACGACTCGCAGATGCTGCCCTTGGGGTCGTCGGTGGTTGTGCCGGTGAAAACCTGTGCTTCTTTCGATGGCTCCTTCATGAGTGCCCAGACGGCAAGGCCGACTGCGACGAGCGCTACGACCAGCGCCAAGACAGAAATGATAAAACCCCTGGAAGTCCCCGTTGGCTCAGACATGCGGCCGATCGTAACGGCCAGACAGTCTTTGCCAGCGAACTTTGCGCTCGCGAGTCTTCATCAATCTCGTACGCGCTTTCCGGCACGGTCTCTGACTTGCGTAATGTCCACATCCATGTCCGCCAAGGATCACCCCAACAATGCGCCGGGCGTGCCGATGGTCTATCCGCCCACGTTCGAGCGTCTGCAAATCAAGTACATGAACCCGGTTGTGAAACGCGTTGCGCGACTGATGCCCGGAGTAGCGAAGATCAGACACCGCGGCCGCAAGTCCGGCAAGACCTATGAAACGGTCGTCACTCCGTTCCGCAAAGGCAGCGTGCTGGCCATCACGTTGGGACACGGCAAGACCGACTGGGTCAAGAACGTGCTCGCCGCCGACGAGGCCGACGTGCTCTTCGGCAAGCGGACCGTCCACATCGTCAACCCGCGGATCGTGCCCGCAGGCGGCAACGCCGACGGCCTGCCGTTCATGGCCCGTGTCCAAGCCCGGAAAATGGGGGTGCTTGTCGCCGATATTGCGTGACACACTGTCGCGATGGCATGGCAAGTCTGGCTGGCGTTCTTCGGTGCGGCGATCGCGATCGCCGTCTCGCCGGGGGCGGGCGCCATCCAATCGATGGCGACCGGGCTGACCCACGGTGTGCGACGCGGATATTGGAGCATCCTCGGGCTGGAAATCGGCCTCATGCTGCAGCTGTCGCTCGTGGCGGCCGGCCTTGGCGCGGTGGTGACGAACTCGATCCTCGCCTTCAACATCATCAAGTGGATCGGTGTGGCCTACCTGTTCTATCTGGCCGTGCGGCAATGGCGAACCGCGACAGTCGATCTGCGCGAGCAGGTTGGCAGGGCGATGGACGGCGGCAGGCTCTCGCTCGTTGTTCGCGGTTTCCTCGTCAACGCGACCAACCCCAAGGGATTGGTGTTCTTCCTCGCCGTGCTCCCCCAATTCGTCGTGCCGGCTTCGCCCCTTCTGCCGCAGTACCTGGCGATCGGCGTGACGATGGTCGCCGTCGACCTCGTGGTGATGGGCCTCTACACGGCTTTGTCTGTTCGGCTGCTCACGTGGATGCAGACTCCTCGCAAACAAACGGTCGTCAACCGTGTGTTCTCGGGCTTGTTCGCCACCGCCGCCGTCATCCTGTCCCTGGTGCGACGCGGCCCCGCTACCGCGTGAAGACCGTCTTCCCGGTCATCGTCGACCAGACCGACGGCGCGTCGTCCCACGGCACGACCCGGTCGACAGCGGGCGACAAATCGCAAGAGGCAGAGAGCAATTCGAGGATCTCGGGGATCGCGGCCCGTGCGTTGACCCGACCGGTGACGAAGCGGACACCGCGGGTGTACATCGGCAGCAGGGGCATATCGACCTTGCCCTGGTAGTAGATGCCTGTATCCGTGCAGACGCCGTCCGGCCACGTCACGCGTAGCGTCGCGGCTAGCACCGAGGGGTCTGCCGACGTGTGCACCGTGACCGGATATGGATCCCATGATTTATCCGGCTTCAGACGCTCGTGGACACGCGCACCGAGCTTCTCCGCCGTGGCGAGCCGCTGATGGTCGGTGTCGACGTAGTCAACCTGCGCGCCGTACGCCACTCCGAATGCTGCGGCGTATAAGCCGATCGACCGCCTACCGACCACGAGCATCCGGCGGTCGACCTCGTCGAGGGCGGCCAATTCCGAGCGGTAGGGACCGATCGCGCGCCAGCCGTCGGGGATGTTGTCCGACAAGGAGGCGATCGCCACCGGGTCGACGCCCGCCGGAACGGGCAGCAGCATCGCATCGGCGTACGGCACCGTCACGAGATCGGCCATGAACCCGCCGCCGTCCAGACCTGCCAGTGGCGCCATGCCGTACATCGCCATCAGCGGAAGCGACGCGCACGAACCGGTCGCACCACGGCGGCATGCGTTGCACTGTCCGCAGTTGATCTGAAACGGCACCACGACGCGGTCGCCCACGCCCACATTCGTGACCTGGTCGCCGACGGCGACAACCTCCGCGAGTCCCTCATGGCCGACGGCGTGCCCGGGCGGCATCGGTAACACTCCCTCGGATACAGCAACGTCCAAATCGCAGCAGGCCACCATCAGCGGCCGAACAAGCGCCTGGCGACCGTCGGAGATCTGCGGGTCGGGAGCATCCCGCCAGGCGTAGCGTCCGGCCTCCTCGAATATCAGCTGCTGCATCCCGCCGTCCTTCTTTAGTGGTCGTTCAAGTATTCTTGAGCGACCGTTCTAGTATTGTCAAGGGGTGCCCCGTCCCGATCGAAGCCGTACCGCGCTGATAGATACCGCGGCCCTGCTGTTCCGCAGGCAGGGCTACGCGGCCACGGGTGTGAACCAGATCCTGGAGGCTGCAGACGTCAAGGCCGGCTCGCTCTATCACCACTTTCCGAACGGAAAACAGCAGCTGGCGGCGGCCGTCGTCGAGTCGGCGGGCGGCGAGATCGAACGGCTGCTGCGCCGGTTCCTGGACAGCGACGCGTCCGTCGCCGACATCGTCGCCGGCTGGATCGAGCTTCTGGTCGCGCAGCTGGCGTCCGACCGGCGCGACGGATGCCCGATCGAACCGATCGCCACCGAGTCGGTCAACGCCAGCCCTGCGGTCCGCGACGCATCCGCCAATGCCTTCGCCGGCTGGAGTGGCGCGGTCGCCGAGCGTCTCCGCGCCGACGGCTGGCGGGAGCCCGATGCCGGGCAGACGGCGCTCGCGGTCATCGCCCTCATCGAAGGTGCGCTGATCCTGTCGCGCATCGCCGGGAATGCCGATGCGCTCGATGCCGCCAAGGCTGCGGCGCGCTCACTGTTGGCGCGCTAGAGGTCCAGCCCGATATCCAGCACATTCACCGAATGGGTGAGGGCGCCGACGGCCAGGTAGTCGACACCCGTACCCGCGTATTCGGCGGCCGTGTCCAGTGACAGACCGCCTGAGGACTCCAGCTTCGTCTGCGGAGCCTTGGCGTCGCGGCGCTGGGTCGCAATCTGGGTCTGCCACACCGGGAAGTTATCCAGCAGAACGAGTTCCACGTTCTCGGCAAGGACGTCGTCGAGCTGTTCGAGCGAGTCGACCTCGACTTCGCACGGCAGATCTGGCGCCACCTCGCGGACCGCGCGCAGCGCAGCGACCACTGAGCCTGCAGCGGCGACATGGTTGTCCTTGATCAACGCCGCGTCGCCTAGCCCCATCCGGTGGTTGACGCCGCCGCCCACCCGCACCGCATACTTCTGCAGCGCACGCATGCCAGGCAACGTCTTACGAGTGTCGCGGATCTTGGCGTTCGTGCCCTCGACCGCTTCGACCCATGCCGCGGTCGTCGTCGCGATGCCCGACAGGTGGCAGACCAGGTTGAGCATTGTCCGCTCGGCGGTCAGCAGGCCCTGAGTCGACGCCTCGACAACCATCACCACCCCGCGTGGCTCGAGTCGGGCACCGTCGTCGACACGCTCCTTCAATCGGTACCCGTCGGGACCCAGCACCTCGTCGAGGACCAGAAGCGCCACGTCGAGCCCAGCGATGACGCCCGCTTCGCGGGTCACCATCGAGGCTGTTGTGCTGGCGTCCGCGGACACGGTCGCCAGGGTGGTGACGTCGGGGCCGTAGCGCAGGTCTTCCTCCAGCGCGCGCGCGATGACCCTGCGAGCCTCCGTCAGCTCGTCGGCACTGAGTTCCATCAGCAGCAGGCCGCCGCGAATACCTGGCTGTGAGCCAGAGCTGGGTCGGTGTTGGGGAAGTCGGATCGGTGATGGCAGCCGCGCGTCTCGGTTCGGGCCACCGCGGCGGTGGTCACCGCGCGTGCCGTCGTTGTCAGCGCGACATCCTCGAAACTGGCTCGGCCGTCGAGGTCTCGCGGATCGGCGGCCTCGAGTTCACGCGCAAGTTGCGCCAAGCCGTCGGCGTCCCTGACCACCGACGCGTACGTGGCCATCGCACGCTGTAACTTGTTGCGCGGAAGAGCGACCCGAGTCTCTGCGTCGCCGAGCTCGGCGCGCACCGGTCCGGCGTCGACGGCGTGTTCGGTGGCCGCCTGCCCGGCGCGCCCGCCGACGACCAGTCCCTCCAACAGGCTGTTGGACGCCAGCCGGTTCGCGCCGTGCATACCCGTGCGGGCTACCTCGCCCGCGGCGAACAAGCCGGGAAGATCGGTGCGGCCGTGTACATCGGTGACCACGCCACCGCAGCTGTAGTGCGCCCCCGGCACCACCGGAATCGGCTGGCGTGCAGGGTCGATGCCTGCGGCTCGGCACGCCGCTGTCACCGTTGGGAAACGTCGATCGAAGTCGGTGATTCCGCGCGCGTCCAGGTATGCGCAGGGGTCCCCCGTTTCGCGTAACCGGGCATCGATGGCAGCCGCGACGACATCGCGGGGCGCGAGGTCACCCATCGGATGAACGCCTGCGGTGATCGAATTGCCTTGACGGTCAAGGAGAATGCCGCCCTCACCGCGAACGGCTTCGGTGATCAACGGGCGGCGTCCGCTGGCGTGACCGTCGAACAGCATGGTCGGGTGAAACTGGATGAACTCGATATCGCTGATCGGCACACCCGCCCACAGCGCAAGCGCGACACCGTCACCGGTCGAACCCTCGGGGTTGGTGGTGGCCGCATACAGGTGGCCCAGACCGCCCGTCGCGAGCACCACCGACGGCGCGTGCACGATGCCGGGCCCGTCCTCGTTGAGCACGTGCACGCCGGTCACCGCACCATCGGTCTGCAGTATCTGCAGCGCGACGTGGTTGCGGCGGATATCCAGGGTCGCGGCGGCGTGATCCAGTGCACGCTGCACCTCGGCCCCGGTGGCATCACCGCCGGAGTGGATGATGCGCCGTCGGGAGTGCCCGCCTTCGCGCGTCAGCGACCAGCGGCCGGGTTCGGCCTCGTCGAAACGCGCTCCGTCGTCGACGAGTTCGCGGACGGCGCGATAACCGTCGGACACGATCGACCGCACGGCATCGACGTCACACAGTCCGGCACCCGCAGTGACCGTGTCGGCCACATGGGCGTCGATCGAGTCGTCGGTGTCCGGAAGCACCACAGCGATGCCGCCCTGCGCGTAGAACGTCGCGGTGTCAGCGGCCTTGCTCAGCACGACAACGCTTCGGCCGCGCCGGTGTGCGGCCAGGGCGGCCACGAGGCCGGCCACTCCGGTTCCGACGACGACAACGTCGGCTCGCTGATGCCACATCATTCACCGCCGCCGGGTTGCCCGATCTCGATCATCCGCGTGACACTGGCCCGCGCGCGTGACGCCGTTTCGGGATCGACGTCGACTTCGTCGGCACCCTCGATCAGACAGCGCAGCAGTGCGGCGGGGGTGATCATCTTCATGTACTTGCATGACGCGCGGTCGTTGACGGCGCGGAAGTCGACTTCGGGTGCGGCCCGGCGCAGTTGGTGCAGCATGCCGACCTCGGTGGCGACCAGGACCTGACGGGCCTTGGTCTCGCGGGCGGCGTCGAGCATGCCGCCGGTGGAGAGGATCTTCACCCGGTCCTCGGGGAAAGCCCCCTCACCCGCGAGGTAGAGAGCCGATGTCGCACAACCACATTCGGGATGCACATAAAGCTCGGCATCGGGATGTGCGAGTGCCTTGTCGGCGAGTTCGTCACCGTTGATGCCCGCGTGCACATGGCATTCGCCCGCCCAGATGTGGAGGTTCTTGCGACCCGTGATCCGCCGCACGTGCGCACCGAGGAACTGATCCGGGCAGAACAGGACGTCGCGGTCCTCGGGAATGGAGGCCACCACTTCGACCGCGTTGGACGACGTGCAGCAGATGTCGGTTTCCGCCTTCACCGCCGCGGTGGTGTTCACGTAGGACACCACGACCGCGTCGGGGAATTCGGCCTTCCAGGCCCGCAGGTCGTCGGCCGTGATCGAGTCGGCCAGCGAGCAGCCCGCGCGCTGGTCGGGAATCAGCACCGTCTTCTCCGGAGACAGGATCTTGGCCGTCTCGGCCATGAAGTGCACACCGCAGAAGACGATCGTGTCCTCGGGTGCCGCCGCGGCGATTCGGGACAGCGCCAATGAGTCGCCGACGTGGTCGGCGACGTCCTGGATCGCAGGCAGCTGGTAGTTGTGGGCCAGCAGCGTCGCGCCGCGGAGGTCGGCCAGGCGCCGCACCTCAGCGGCCCATTCCTCGTCGCCGTCGACACCGGAATAGCCGGCCGGACCGTTCACGATCCGTTCGTCCAACACCGTCATGGCCGCCTCCTCGCGATCCATAGGTTTTCGACTTATAATCGAAAACATGGCTAATGGTAGCACTGCACACGAGGTGCTCGCCGTCGTCTTTCAAGTCCGGCAGCTGAGCACCAGGAGTCCGCAGCTCAGCGTGCTGCTGTGGCAACGTGCGAAGGAACCGCAGCGCGGTGCATGGTCGCTGCCCGGCGGCACGCTGCGTCACGACGAAGACATGATCAGTTCGGTTCGGCGACAACTCGCAGAGAAGGTCGACCTGCGTGAACTGGCTCACCTCGAACAGTTGGCTGTGTTCTCGGACCCACAGCGGGTGCCCGATACGCGCACGATCGCGTCCACGTTTCTGGGCCTGGTGCCCTCCCCCGCGACCCCAGAGCTGCCGCCCGACACTCGCTGGCACCCGGTGAACGCGCTGCCACCGATGGCGTTCGATCACGGCACCATGGTCGAGCATGCACGCACCCGCCTGGTCGCGAAAATGTCTTACACCAACATTGGGTTCGCACTGGCGCCAAGGGAATTCGCCCTCTCAACCTTGCGAGATATCTACGGCGCAGCGCTCGGCTATCAAGTGGACGCGACGAATCTGCAGCGGGTGCTCGGACGTCGCGGCGTCATCACGCCTACCGGCACGACCGCGCGCTCAGGCCGCAGCGGCGGGCGGCCCGCGGCTCTCTATCGCTTCACCGAGTCCAATTACCGAGTCACCGACGAGTTCGCCGCTCTGCGGCCGCCCGGATGACACGCGAATGTTCTGCGCATCGGGGATTAGGTTCTTATTACTTTCTTAAGCGATACTGGCCGGATGGACTTGGGCAACGTCGCACCGGCCACCGGTGCCGAGTGGATCGGCTCCGTACCGCACGAGGCGATGAAGCGCGGGGTCCGTCCACTGCTCCCTCGTGACGACCAGTTCTACGACCCGCCGCTGGGCTTCCAGCACGCAGCACCCGGCACGGTGCTGCGAAGCCGCGACGTCGAGGTGGCCTTCCTAGGGCTGATACCGCAGAAGATGACTGCCACCCAGCTGCTGTACCGCACCACCGACATGAACGGTGCGCCCGAGGCGTCGGTGACCACAGTGATCGCGCCGGCCGAGCGCGGCCCCGAACGCGTCTGCCCCGTGGTGTCCTACCAGTGCGCGATCGACGCCATCACATCGCGCTGCTTCCCGTCATACGCGCTGCGCAGGCGGGCCGTCGCGCCAGGAGCGCTCGCACAATTCGAATTTCTTCTCATCTCTGCGGCGCTCGCCGAGGGCTGGGCGGTCTCGATTCCCGACCACGAGGGATCCAACGGAGCCTGGGGTACGCCTCACGAGCCCGGGTACCGAATCCTGGACGGGCTGCGAGCCGCACTGAGCTCCGAAATGCTCGGTCTTTCGGCGACGGCGCCAATCGGGCTGTGGGGCTACTCGGGCGGTGGACTGGCCACTGCATGGGCGGCCGAGGTGAGCGGGACATACGCCCCCGAGCTGAATGTCGTCGGCGCGGTCCTCGGCTCGCCCGTCGGCGACCTCGGCAACACGTTCCGCAGGCTCAACGGCAGCTTCTATTCGGCGCTTCCCGCGATGGTGGTGGCCGCGCTGTCACACGCCTATCCCGAGCTCGACCGGATCATTCAGGAGCACGCCACCGATACCGGCAAAGCGATGCTGCTGCGGGCGGAGAACATGACGACCGTTCACGCGGTCCTGCGGCTGATCGGCATGGACATGGGCAAGCTGATCGACCGACCGCTGAACGAGATCCTCGACCTACCCGAGCTTCAGAACATCTTCGCCGACATCAAGCTGGGCACCGCGGTTCCCACACCGCCGGTGCTGCTGGTCCAGGCCGTGCACGATCGAATCGTGTCGGTCGACGACATCGACGAACTGGTCGACACCTACCAGTCCGGAGGCGCGTCGGTGACCTACCACCGCGACATGTTCAGCGAGCACATGCTGCTGCATCCGATGTCGGCGCCGATGGCGCTGCGTTGGTTGATCGATCGGTTCGCCGACAAGCCGCTGAGTGAGCACATAGTTCGGACGAAATGGCCGACGCTGCTGAACCCGATTACCTATATGGGGATGGCCCGCCTGGTGCGGATTGCGGCAAAGGTGGTCACGGGGCGGACGGTAGAGCGTCGTCCATTGTGACCGGTGGCCGCAACACCGGTTCTTCCTCCGGAGGCCAGCCGCCGAGATCATCGCGTGCCGTGGACACCGCGACGAGCGCATAGACCAACGCCGCCAGCGCCGCGGGGAACAACACCGATGCCGCGATCACCCACCCCGAGTGCGCAAAAAACACGGGCGGTGCCTCGGTCACATAGACCACTCGATCATCTGAGGAGATCGGTGCACCGGCGATGTCGATGACGTCGTAGCGCGACCGCACGATCAGCGCACCCACGCCCGCGGCCGCGCCGAACGCCAGGGCCGAGCCGATGGACAACGCCGCGCACATCACCGGGCCGCGGTGCGGCCGCCACTGCCACGTCAGCACGGCGGTCACCACCGCAAGCACCACGACCAGGCCCACCACCAGAAAAGCGGCAATGAAGAAATTGTCGGTTTCGCTGCCCAGCGCGGCATGGACGCGATCGCCGCTCTTGGTCAGTGCGATGACTCCGTGGATCGGCGGCGCTATCCATGCCCACAACGCACCCGTCAGTGCACCGGCGGCGGTCAACCCGACGATCACCGTTGCCGCAGCGCGGCGCCGTGAAATACGCGGCGGTGCAACCTCATTCATCGCTTGTCAAGATCCTTGCTGTCCTGTGTGCCGTGCCGCGAGCACTTCGCCGACCAGCCGTCGGGCCGCACTTGGACGACCATCCGCCTTCCGCACTCCGGGCAGAAGCGTGGTGGCTCCAGCCCGAGTCGGGCCGCAGTAGGCACGGCGCCGCCTGCGGGCTCGCCAGTGTAGACGTTGAACTTGACGGTCCCCATCAGACAAACCACGGCTAGATCGTGGCGTTGAGCGCCTTGATCGGCATCGCAAGATCGTCGAGCAGCTCGAGGTCGGCCTCGGCCGGGCGGCCGAGCGTGGTCAGGTAGTTGCCCACGATGACCGCGTTGATGCCGCCGAGGATGCCCTGCTTGGCGCCGAGGTCGCCGAGCGTGATCTCCCGACCACCCGCGAACCGCAGCATGGTGCGCGGCAACGCCAGCCGGAAAGCCGCGACGGCCTTCAGCGCCTCCGCCGCGGGCAGCACGTCCAGATCGCCGAACGGGGTGCCGGGGCGCGGGTTGAGGAAGTTCAGCGGAACCTCGTGCGGGTCGAGCTCGGCCAGGTTGGCCGCGAACTCGGCGCGTTGCTCGAGCGTCTCGCCCATGCCGAGGATGCCGCCGCAGCAGACCTCCATGCCTGCATCGCGGACCATCGACAGCGTGTCCCAGCGCTCATCCCAGGTGTGGGTGGTGACCACCTCGGGGAAGTAGGACTTGGCCGTCTCCAGGTTGTGGTTGTACCGGTGCACGCCCATCTCCGACAGCCGCTCGACCTGCGCCTGGGTCAGCATGCCCAACGAGCAGGCGATCTGGATGTCCACCTCGTTGCGGATCGCCTCGATGCCCGCGGCGACCTGGGCCAGCAGCCGCTCGTCTGGGCCGCGTACGGCTGCCACGATGCAGAATTCGGTCGCCCCGGACTTGGCCGTCTGCTTGGCGGCTTCCACCAGGCTCGGGATATCGAGCCACGCGCTGCGCACCGGCGAGGCGAAAAGCCCTGACTGCGAACAGAAATGGCAGTCCTCAGGGCAGCCGCCGGTCTTGAGGCTGATGATGCCCTCGACCTCGACTTCAGGGCCGCACCACCGCATCCGCACGTCGTGGGCGAGGGCGAGCAGTTCATCGAGCCGATCATCGGGCAGTTGCAGCACGGTCAGCACCTGGTCCTGCGTCAGGCCCTCACCTCGTTCGAGCACCTGCTCGCGGGCCTCGGTCAGGATGTCGGTCAAACGAATGCACCTTCCTCATACTTGAACAGCGTTCAGGTTATGGTAGCCGGGTGCAGCTGCACAAACGCGACGTGGTCGAAGCAGCGACGGCGATCCTGGACAACTACGGGATCGCCGACCTGACGATGCGCAGGCTCGGCCGTGAGCTCAATGTCTCCCCCGGCGCGCTGTACTGGCATTTCGCCAACAAGCAGCAGCTTCTGGGTGCCATCGCCGACCGGATCCTCGAGCCCGTCGGCGATGTCTCAGGGGACTGGCAGGAACGGATCGCCGGGGTCTGCGGCCGGCTGCGCGACGCCCTGCTGTCGCACACCGACGGCGCCGAGCTGGTTTCGGCGAGCTTCGCGGCAGGTCAATCGCAGGCGATGAGGCGGATCGTCGCTGACCTCGCCGACGCCGCAGCCGACGTGGGCGTGAAGGCGATACACGCCGAACTCGCTGCCCGCACGGTCATCTACTACGTGCTGGGCTTCACCGCCGACGAGCAGTCCCGGCTGCAGTGGGACGCCGCGGGCGCAGACCTGCCCGACGACCAATCGACACTCACGGACGACGCGGGCGAACGGTTCGGCTTCGGGCTCGCGCTTCTGGTCGACGGCATCGCCGCACGGCGGCCGATTGTCGGGGTACCCGACTAACGTCGCGGCCATGGTGAGCGTCGACGATGTGCGCCGAATCGTGGCACCTCTGCCCCGGTCCTACGAGGTCGTGGTGCGCGACCGGATCAAGTTTCGCATCGGACAGATCGTGTATCTGGCCTTTTCCCGCGACGAGACGGTGATGGGTTTCGCCTTTCCGAAAGAGGAGCGCGACGGACTGATCGCCTCGGAGCCCGACAAGTTCATGCTGCCCAGGCAGACAGACATGCGATACAACTGGGTGCACGTCCGGCTCGACGCGATCGATCTGGTCGAGCTCCGCGAGATCGTCATCGACGCATGGCGCATGTGTGTGCCGAAAAGTGTTGCGGCGAAGCAACTTGGCGTAAATCGCTAGTAGAACTTCGACGTGTTGGCGACTGCCCCGTTGTCACAGGAGACGCTCACATCCCAGCTCCGGAATGCCGGAACCGCCGGAGCGATAACCACATCGAAGCTGCCGTTGGCCGGCAACGAGAAGCTGCGGTTGACGAGATCAGACGCGTATGTGCACTGCGATGCCACTCCGCTGTGGTCGGTGATGTGAGCGGTCAAGCTGCCGAGCCCCTCGTTCCACGATATGGAGGGAGCGGCCGGTGGCACCTTCTGTTGGTCTCCGGTGTAGCAGTAGTCCCCCCACAACACGCCGCAATCCTGCGGATCCGCTGCGGCGACGGGGATCGCTATCGTTGCCGCAGCAATGGGCCTCCCAAGCGGAGAGTACGACGGTCGCCGGCGCACCAAGCAACCTCTGCACTTTTTGCCGTCGATCTCAAGGCTCGATCGGGTACTCCACCCGCTTGTTGCCGTCCCAGTGTCGAAGCCCCACCGCCGTGGCCCGCATGTCCCGTGTCATGCGGCGCGGCGAGAGCGCATCGGCCAGCTTGTCTTGCGCGACACGCCGCGCGAGCGTGACATGAGGTGTCCAGTGGCCGGGTTCCGCATGCGGCAACGGACCTGCCAGCGACATGTGCGGTAGGCACACCTCGTGCACGTCGGCCTGAAGCGCCAGCAGTTCGGCGGATGGGATCAGCAGGCGCACAAGCGTGAACGGCCCGCGGCCGAACAGCATCGGGGCACCGATCGTGCAGGAGAACGGCAGTCGGTGCAGCAGACGACGCAGCGGGTCGTTGACGGCGTCGTCCATGTCCTCGGCGACAGACAGGGTGACGTGCGGCCGGTTGCTGGGCGACGTCGAACTGGCCAGGCTGCGTACGCCGGCATCGGTCAGCTCCGACCAGAGCTGACGCACATCGGCGTCGGTCTCGGTGTCGGCGAGCAGTTCGACAGAGTGCACCATGTCAGACCGCCAAGCTCTTCACCCACTGCGGATCGAACGCCACCGAGCTCATCGACTCGAACTGGGCGGACCCAAGCGCACCCGCGCCTGCAGGCAACACGGCACGCAGCGATGCCATCGCCGACAGCACCTCGCGGTTGCCGGTCTCGACGACGCCGGGAACCTGCGGCCACGCACCAATCACCAAACCGGCGTTCCGAACACGTTGTGAGGCAAGCGCTTCCAGCGTCAAGGCGGCGTGGTTCAACGTACCCAAGCCCGCTCTGACGACGATCAGTACCTGGGCACCGATATCGACGGCGAGGTCCCGAAGAGTCACCCCGCCGTCACCGATCTCGACGAGCAACCCCCCGGCGCCCTCGACCAGGGTCAACCGTCCCGGCCGGTCCACCCCGACGACCATCGAGGCCAACTCCGCACGGGTCGGCAACCGCACTCCCGCGCGATGCGCGGCCGCGGCAGGCGCCAGTGGTTCGGGAAGCCGTGCGAGGCCGTGCAAGTCGGTGACGCCGGACAGCCGGCCGATCTCGGCGAGGTCGTCGTCACCGTCGGCTGACCCGGTTTGCACCGGCTTGCACACCGCTACGTCGATTGCGGCCACTCGCGCGTGACACGCCAGCGCCGCGGTGGCCACCGTCTTGCCGACGCCGGTGTCGGTCCCCGTGACGACGAGAACGCTCAACCCGTCGACAGCACTTCCGTGAGCACTTTGCGCGCCAGGGTCAACTCGTCCTCTG
>Ga0164298_10000252_pt1 | contig 15641 bp, 20 predicted proteins | sample Whisoiple_216_MG_FD_109713 | JGI IMG/M metagenome (GOLD analysis project Ga0164298, IMG submission 109713) | Unamended control soil microbial communities from upstate New York, USA - Whitman soil sample_216_MG | ecosystem: Environmental > Terrestrial > Soil > Agricultural land ... | reverse complement strand
TTTGCTATCCTTTAGTGCTTTAATTTCAGCCTCTAATTGCATGATTCTAGATGCTAATTCAAGGTGAGACTTAAAGCAGTTATTGTTTACTGCTGCTACGTCATTTTTTTGATTGAGATGGCTGATATTTAAATCATTTATCATCTCATTAATCCTGTTCACCAAAGTAACTATGGTTTCATCCACTGACTCAAGGTGTAACGCCAAAGTGTTAATGCGGTCTACCAGTTCATGATTATCCGGTTGTTTACCTCGACTAAATTCGTTAAGTTGAGCTATTTGGTTTTCGTTCCTCCTTAATGCAACTTCCATGATTGAAAGTTTAGTGTCAATTTGCTGCTCTAATTTGTCCATGCGGCAAGTTAGTAAAGCGAAAGCAGAGCTATAGTTATTTCTTGCTATCGTGTTTTCGTCCAGCCATTCATTCATTTTGTCAACCAACGGTTGTACTTCTGCTGAGTATCGCGGTCGTTCCGGTAGTGTCATTTTTTGCTTCTCCTAGTATCAATTAAAGAAAACTATCGTTGTCGCCTGTGCGTTCGCTCATGTGTAACTTGAGTTTGTGGATAAGTACCTCTGTTCCTATTTGCCTCATTATTTGCTCGTTTTCTTCAACTTGTTTTTTTAGTTTTTCGATTTTTAGCCATAACCAAGTCAGGTTTGCGGCAAGTGAGATAAGCAAAAACAAGTCAGCGACTTTACTAATGGTCATGTAGTTTTAACCTTGTTGCATTGGTTTAAGCAGTTTTAAGACTTACTTAGGTCGTAGACTTTGAGTATCTTGCTTCTACTCACCCTAAAAAGTATATCTTAGAGTATATCTTTTTAGGGTGAGTAAGGACACCAATCATGGCTCCTATGATTGTGCGTAAGGTTTATGATTTGCTGACAAACTCTTGTTCACGGGTTAAGGCTTGCGTTAAACGCTGACTCAATAATTGCCTTGTAGCTTTGTGCCCACACGTAAACGCGACCAAAAAACAATAAATTATTAGCAATCGAGAATGTTCCTACCTCTTGCCACTCATGGTCAATCAAAACCGAAAACTTAAACGAATTTTCGGTTACTTGTTTGACTTGAACTGCTTTGTCCCTTAGTAGTTCAAAAAATCTTACCTGACGCGAATCATTTTTATCTTGAAGCATTGCTTTTCTTTACCTGTTTGTAGTCTGGCAATGGTTTTGAGAATTTGGGCATCAATTTGTTTACTTTTTTTTGTGGCACAACTCCATTCATGTTTTTTCTGAATGCGTCCCACAAGTAGAGAGCAATCTCTCCTAGGTTACCTTTGCATAGTTGTTCAGATGGACGTGACTCAACTACTCGAACCAGCAACCAATAGTGCTTTGAATTCTGCTTGTCACTATCCTTGCACGACTGAATTAAGTACCCGTTCATTTATCGACATCCTTCAATTTTTGAGGTCATTCAAAATTGTGCTAAATTTCCCTATTTCACCTTTTTTGAACTGTATATATAGGAGCTAGAATACTGCCCAGCTAGAGGGACTCAGACAGTATTCAGTGTTAGCAGCTAGGAGTGCTTAGGCGGTTAGATAAACGTAAAATTGCCGTCTTAAATCTAGCCAGTCTATATTTAATGCGACAAAAGCGTGACCCCAATAAAGAGTTTCATTTTTTGTCAAATTTAGTAAAAATTGCTTTTCGTATTGCCCCCAGCTAGCTGCAATAGCGACAGACCTATTAGTACCCATATTCTCGGCAAAACAACTAGAGACGGTAGCTGCATAGCCACCAATAGCGGTCACTAATACCTTAGTAAGGCTTGCAACTAACGAAAGGGTAATTAGCTGAGTCCTAGGGTTGGATAGCTTAGGTGCATGATAAGTCTTGCCCATTGGGTATTTATTAGCTTCTATTTGCTTCCATGCTTGGTTGATTTGTTCCTCAATCCATTCAAGATGTCCAATAGAGGCTGATTTAGAACGAGGGAATCTTAGCTCAAATTTTTCATCCCCTATAAGCTCGTTAAGATAGCTGGTTCTTTCTTCTATCTCTTTGTGCAACTCTTTCCGGTTAAGCGTTTCGAGGTCTTTCATGGCTTCCTTAATATGGGACTTGCTACTTTATCTCTACACTTCATACAGTATTTGATGGCTAGCAAATCGCTGGATGCCTCTCGGTGCCTGTATTCTGTATTTCGATGCACTCAATATAGTATATCTTTCAGAAAAATCATATCAGTAGATTTACTGATATTTATTTTTCTGTTGATACATACCGTGTACGTAGATTTTTAGATATTACTTTGTCTGTTTTGTCAATAGGTATTTATACCTATTCTTGATAACTTTACTAACGCAATAGCCAATTAATCATCAAAAAACAGGCGATCGCTTAAATCCAATAATCTGCAACCAATACCACGTATATCATCTAGCCTTGACGAATAACAGCTTGGTACGGTGTAGGGCATACAATAAATACATCATCACAGGAGTACTAGGACAGATGGCACGAAAAATAGTAAAGGTATTTAGCAACGCAGGAAAACTGTATCTTTCATTCCCTGTTGCACTATCACAGGAAGTCTACGGTGTCAATCAGAAACGAATCTCATTAAATATGGAAGATTCACCAGATAGAAATAAATACGCTTGGGCGTTGGCACGTAGTATCCAAGCTGATATTGATATGAATAGGTTTGATAGCACACTTGAAAAATACGGGCTAGCAAAAGCTAGATTTCAAGCGATAGCCAAAATGTATGAGCCTAAGCCTGAAAAGCCACTACTGGAGATTTGGGATGAATACGTGAAATATAAAGCTGTGAGCTTAAAAACAGGGACGCTTGTGAACTACGCAACTATGCGGAATATTCTTGTTAAATGTGGCGAGGTAAACGCTAGGAAGCTACGCGACAAACTGTTGAAAGCCACTAGTCAGCAATGGGCTAGAAAAGTCCTGACTCATCTTTCGGCTTGTTACAAATGGGCTGTCAAACATGAATTAGCAACCAGCAATCCTTATGAAGGTTTAAACGTGGATATACCTAAGTCAGGATACGAAGTAGAAAGCAAGCCCAACCCTTTCACGGAAGAAGAAAAACAGCGAATTTACCAAGCTTTCCTGGATAGCCGCAACTATAACCACTATGGCGTATTCGTTAATTTTTTATTCCTTACGGGATGTAGACCTAGCGAGGCAATAGGACTTCAATGGAAAGACATAAACCGAGATAAAGGTGAAATTTATTTTAGAGGCTCTATTACTCAATCCGGCGGCAAGATGCACAGAAACACAGGAAGTAAAAACAACAAAAACAGGGTATTTCCCATTAATAATAAACTGGCTGAATTGTTCACTCACGTATTATTGAACAGTGATTTACGTGGCATAAGTGACGACGATTTAGTGTTTCATAGTCCTGTTAACTACAAAGCACCCATCAACTACGGCAATTTTTCTAACCGTGCCTGGAAACGAATCGTTAACCCTATAAAGCCTGATACAACACCCTACTGCTGTAGGGATACTTTCATCACTGAGCAAGTCAACAAAGGTATACCTGCTGCTACAGTTGCTCAATGGTGCGACACTTCAGTTCGGATGATAGAAAAACACTACCTTGGCAAGTCTAATTTAGTACCTATGTAGGCTTGCCTCTCTAAAAGTATATCTTTAAGATATACTTTTGTTGGTGAGTACTCATAGGTCAGCTTCTATGGGTACTTAACCAACCCAACATTTTTAAAAGTTGTGTCAATTAAAAATATTGGCGGTATCAGCGTACCTAACGATATATAAGCGTATCGAAACCTTAACAGGGCTACAGGACGGTAGCGATAATCTTGTCTCTGCTTTCCTAATATCGTTCTCTTCCCTGCTGTAGCGGTCGTCGTAGATGGCTTATCAGGGTCGTTCATTATGATATGGTTTTCACCCCTGTAAGTGATATCTATTACATTACAAAGTTTCGAATAAATCTCATGTGCATCTGACTTAGCTTGAACTAATAAATAATTACCTTTAGGGAATCCGTTATCTGGATCAGTGTAGGCGGCTGATTTATTGCCACACGTATAGGTGATACCTTTACCGCCTGTTATAAATTGCGCTTTAACTTCTACGGCTATCTCCCGCATTATTTCAGTTGTAATAGCAGGCTTAACTTGACCTGCTTCAGAAGCGTATTTCATTAGCCTTACTGATTTTTCTTTAACAACGGGAGACTCACCAGCAGGAGTAGAAGATTCATCCTGACTAAATACTATAAATAGCTGAGGATGACCCGCTACTGGCGGCGCTGTGTCCCATTTCCCGCCATATACAACTGCCAACCCTTTACGACTTGCTCCCAATACATCAAAAAACAATGAGCGACGCATTGCCATTATTGCGTCATTGTCGTTATCGTCAATGCGGCAAGCCAGCTTTAAAGACGAGCGAGGGGACGATAAGTCTCCATTACCTTCTACGTCTTTAAAAAACCTATCAATCCGTTTGTTAAACTCGAGCCGATACGTGCTTTGTAGATGCTCGAACGGGTTGAAATCATCAGGGAGAGTCATTACAAATCGCTCCCATCAAACAAGTCTGAAAAATCGTAATTGACGCTACCAGAAACAGCCTTAGCAATTGTTTCTTTAGCGACCAAAGTATCAGGAGGTGGAATAACCGCCCCTTGGTTTTCTGGCTTATTGTCCTCCTTAAAACTTTTCACTAGCTCGGTATTTGATTCATTTAATTGTGTTACGGCTTGAACAATATCTAGTGGAACTTGAGCAACCATAGCAACGGTACTAGCGCCTTGCTGGAATCCCTGCAAAACTTCGGTAGCACGATTAAATTTAGGCTGAGGATTAAGCCAGTTGTAAGCGTCTTGTAACACAACTCCACCTTTCTTCAAGGCATTCCCAACTAGTCCAATATTCCCGGCAATCATCTCAGATGCTTGTTCCAAAATACTGTGTAAACCTACTATTGCATTCAAGCTATTAGCTGCTGCTTGATAAATGCGATTAGCCTTTAACCATCCTTGATTGATGTTCGTATAAACATCATTACCAAGGATTCCCTTTAATACATATTCGACTTCATACCCTATCACTTCACTAGCGTTAAAAGCTTTGCCATCGGCATCTTTGGGAATAATGAAACCTAAAACATTGTTCAATGCACCGCCTAAAGTTTGCAAAATATCATTGCTTAACATCAACGCATTATGCACGGTAGCGGCGAAGGTTAGAAGTTGCAATAACTGTCCCAATCTTGCCCATTTACTGAATCGTCCAACAGCGCCAGATACGTTTTTGATTAATTCAATAGTTGTCCCAAAGTTGGCAATAACAAAAGCATTTAAACCAGTAACAGAACGTTGAAGGATGGTAGTTTTATTGCTGACTCCTGTTACTTCAATATGAGTTGACTTAATCTCCCCAAAATTTCTATCCAACTTTGCATTAATTGCCGCCAAATCTGTTGGGTTCACGTCCTTTCCATCCTTTCCGTTGATTCCGTTCTTACCATTAATTCCGGGTCTTCCGTCCAACCCATTTTTACCATCTAGTCCATTCCTGCCATTTAAACCGGGCTTACCATCTAGTCCTGGTCTACCAGGTAATCCGTTCTTTCCGTCAATTCCATTCCTACCGTCCTTACCAGGAAACCCTCTCAGACCTGGAATACCGGGAAAGCCGCGCAAACCGCGATCGCCTTTTTCGCCATTCTTACCATCTCTGCCGGGTTTACCTGGTTTACCGTCCAAGCCATCGCGTCCATTCTTACCAGGAATACCAGGACGACTTTTAACGGTAGACAATTCACCTTCAACCCTACTTACTCTATTCCCTAATAAAGCTACAGTCCCTTTGGTGAGCGCATAAGAAGCTGTTAGTCCAATGCCAATTGATAGCGCTTCACTAGCTAATGCTTTGGCTCCAAAAGCGTCACCTCTAATTTGTTCGATGTCTCCATGTAGACTATTCAATTGACCATTTAAGCCGTCAATTTTACTAAAAGCAGTATTCAAACCACCCTTAACAGCTACTATTTCATTTTTAGCCGTGGTCGCTAAACTGCTGGCACTTCTAGCTTCTCCGATGGCACTACTAGCATCAGCGATCGCTTTCTTAGCCGTACCAATAGCCGAGCTTGCTGTACTACTAGCACCTCCGCTTTCATCAATTGCCCTAATAGCCTTAGCCAGTGCGTTATTGGCTTTATCAATGGACTGAGAAGCGTCAGCGACGGCTTTTTCAGCCTCATTAATGGCTTTTAAAGCGTTAGCGTCAGCACGTCTAACCTCTGCTTTTAAACCTCCGTAACGACCGAGCATATCTGAGATATCTTGATTAATTCTGTCTTGGTTGTGTTCTAGTCCGTCGACACGAACCTCTAAACCTTTGACAGTCGCAAAAGTATCAAAACTAATAAAAGCGGTAATTACGTCAATTACCCAGAGTAGTTTTCCTACCAAGCCTATTAATCTTTTCAGTGGACTTAATACACCTAGCTCATTTAATATCGTCGTAATTCTTCCTATCAGACCATCAACAACGCCTTGAATTTTTCCTAACCCAATTCTTAGTGGTGCAATAATTTTTTCTACTTCCGTACCAATTTGAGCGAAAAATCTTTCTATTTTTCCTCCCAAGACTTTAGTTTCGCTCAGTGCTGTGCCTGCTGTCGTTTTAGCATCACTAGCTATTTTTTCAGCCTCATTAATTTGTTGCCTTAATCTTCCTTCGACTGTTGTCAAGTCATTCATTGCAGCTTTTTCAGCTACTTCTTTTGCTATTTCTGCTTGGCGTTGCTTTAAGCTTGCAGAAAGCGCTTTCTGAACGTCCGTTTCTGCTTTTACAGCGTTAACTTCTGTTTTAGTAGCAAAATTAGTTCTTAGTTTGTTTACTTCTGGTCTTGTTACCGCATTGCCCTTAAAGCTGTTGAAAACTTCATTGCTAACAAAACTACCAGCAACAGCGCCTATCGCTAGTTTTGCAATGCGGTTATCATCAGGAATTTTGGGAAGGATGGCAGCAGTAGAGCCTTGTATCGCTTTCTGGATAATCGCATTTTCGTCTACAGGTTTAAGGCTATTTAATTTAGCTTCAAGAGAGGCAATCTTGGCTATTAGAGCGTCACAATTACAAGTCATATTATTAATCCTGTTGCTTAAATTGATTGCTTAATTAAGCTAGAAATCTTGTTTTCAATCGTCGATAATCTATTTAAGATTGGTGAACATGGCATACAGCAGTAGCCTGGGTACTCATCGCATTCGCATTTTAAAAATCCCTCTGGACATTCATCGTCACAGGAATATTTCCAGGTAATAGGGCACTCTCCGGTTTCCCTATAAAGAATGTTGCCTTGTAAGTCCTTAAAGGCTATTGAGCAGCTATTTCCAATGCACTCTAGGCATTGTCCTTCTGGGATATCAGCGTTACTAACAATGGTCAAGGTTGCTGATTTTTCCGTAGCGCTTGACTGAGAGAAGCGTCCTTCAGCGTCCTTAATCCAAATATAAGTAGTACCCTCAATTGGTACTAACACTAAACTACTGCTGCAAACGTAAGACGTACCTGATACCCCGGATAGATTAACGTAATCAATTCTGTAGCATTTTTTGTTATCTGCTGACGTATTAGATAAGGTTTCTACATCCAAGGCATGACTAGCTTTATATCGTTTTTCATTGCCATTGTTAAATTTATAAAGCACTACTGATTGAGTTTTGTTTTCGCAAATAATCATTTAGCCCTTGGTGATTTTTAAGTTTTTAATCCTTCCATATAAAGGGTAGGAAGCGTTAGCCCTATTGCCTATTCGTATGGTTGAACCAGTACCATTTATTGCTGCTGTAAAAGCTCCTTGTCTTACTACAGTATTATCTGAAAGCATTGATAGTGTATTGCCAACTCGCTTAACTTCTACGTGATAGTAGCTGCCGATTGTTGGCAGAAAAACCTTATGTAATAAAAGATTATCAAAACTAGAATCGCCACTAATAAAGGAAACTGTGCTATCGGCTTCTAGGTAAAATACCCATCCATTAGAGCCGCTTGCTGTATTCTCGGTGATAATTTGATAGCTCTGATAATTGTCAATCCTTAAATCACAGCTAATAGAGAAATCAGCAGGAAAACTAAAGTCAGATAATGTGTTTGGAGTAACATAAAGTTGACCCGTTCCGTCGCTTATTTTTAATGCACCATCAACAATTCCAACTGCCGAGTTACCCGTTAGTGCATTGCCTTTTAAATCAATCAAGTTAGTTGTAAATGGGCAATCTAGCTTTAGGTTTGACGGCGCTGGTGCTGGGGTAGGCGTTGGAGTTGGCGATATTCCTATGTAACTTTTAAGAGTAGAAGCTTTTACTCTTTTAGTAATTCCGTCTGTTGTTTGAATTAAAAACAAATCATCGTCATTTAAAGTAATTGCTTCTGGTTTTAATTTGATTTCTGTCATTGTAATTCCTTGAGTAAAAACACAATTTGGTACTCATGCCAATCACCGTTTATTCTAGTCCTCCAAAGATTTAAAGGCATCTCAGGATAATATTTAATGTTATTAAAAGTGATTGGATTGTTGTTTTCATCTGTTATTGCTTGATTGTTTTCGTCGGTGATTTCTCCTTTTAGATTGCTAAGTATTGAATTGAGCAGGTGAGCTAACATCCCTTCTGGGGTGAGATTAGAAGGGATAGATAAATAAAAATAGGCACTATCTTGAGTGCCTAAAACATCAATAATCATCAGGGTCAATACCCGTGTCTGTATAGGGTTTACGCAGTGTTACAGTAATTGGCGTTTCTTTGTATTGAGTTGATGTTTGAGTCGTCGCGTCAAACTCAGTTGTCAGTGTTGGTGTGCCTACAGCTACGGTTATAGATTGGTCTGGGTTGGTAGCTTGATTAGCAGGCGTAAGGGTAGTCATAGCCTTTAAAAGTAGTGCTACTAAAAGCGATTCTGCTGTGTTAGTAGCACTAGCTGTCAACCCTGTTAGGTCTCCTTTGGCAATTACAAGTTGCGTTGAGGATTGAGTAGCATTAGCACCGTAAATGTCTGTTAATCCAGGTTCCATTGTGTGTACCGATAAGCAATAAGCGTTGTTTATATTTCTAGCACAATTTTAAAGAAATACGGTGTATTTACCCGCTTTATTGCTAGTACCTTTGTGTGCAAGATAAAAAGATATACTTAAAGATATACTTTTAGGACTGTGTACAGGTAAGCGTGTTTATTTGTGGAATTATAAGTCAGAAACCTTAAAGGTATTGGTGGAGAATTTTAAGCATTTTTAAGGGCTAAAGTGTGGTTAGTGAATAAATAAACCATTCGGACTAATCACATGGGATTTAGAGACTTAAACCGATTTGAAACACAAAGAGCTAGGTTCGAGGCTTATAAAGCTTGGCAAGCCCTAACCCCTAACGCTAGACAAACAGCGTTTGCGGCGGTGACGGATGAAGCTGGTAGGGTAAAAACTAAGCGTGTAGCCGCTTATGTGTCGCCTTTTGGGACATTAGGCACTACCATGATTTATTTAGCTACGCGAGTTCCGGCAAATAATCAGACGGGCGCTGGTTCTGGAGTGGCTAACGTTTTACGCACTATTCTCGCAACGTATATTCACGGTGAACCAGGAGGGGGCGCTCTACCCAATGGCGCAATTACCATTAACGCTAAGAAATTTAAGTTTGCCAAGCTAACTTTAACTTCTGTCGTGCCTGGTACAACTAGGAAGGAATCGCGTATCACTAAGGCTTTGTATTACAAACCGACTGTAGATTCTGTAACTTCACCATTTGGTCAAGCAACAGCCAATCAGGATGAAGCAGCAGCAGTTGCGGCAATAAAAGGGTCGTCTGAATTTGAGGCTTTTATTGCTGACAATAGTGGTAAAAATCGTTACAAATTTACACCAGAAGGGATTTAATCATGTCTGAGATAGCACAACGAGTAGGGTTTATCTGGAACCCAGACGACCCTCTCGATTTGCTATCAGTGAGTATTGATGGCATTTGTACTCCTTATGAATATCAAGGAATGCTTGCCATTAATCAAGCTGGTAGAGATTGGCTGGAGTCAAAAATTACCACTGAGCAGTATCTAGAAATTTTGTATGGCTGGGGAATTGTTAACCCAGTTGAATTACTAAAAGAGTTCAGTAATCACGTGGATTTAATTTTAGGATGCGTCAATTAGACCTTAGTAATAGTGCCAATTGGGTATTAAAACATGAGTTTAATGTTGTCGCTATGACAGCGCAAATGGCTAACGGCACAACCGTACATACTCCTATAAGCGACCTAGAAGTTCCATTCCTGTTGGATAAATTTATTTACGCAATCTTAATAGGAACAACTAAACCAATTGGTGCTAAATGGAAATTTGGAGGATATCTTAAGCAATCAGTTCATACTGGGTTGATTAATACTGGTAGCCCAGACGCTACTACCAACATTAGACAACCTCTCTTCCTGTTTAATAACAATTTGATATTTCTAGATAAAATATCAGCTTCATTCGCTTTTTCTATTCAAGTGCCATCGTGGTTTACAGACGTAGACGCTACCCTATGGGAGTACACAGGAATAGACGTAGAAAGTACAGAACAAAGATTAGACGATATAGACACTAAATTACGCCAACTATTAGGGTATTAAAAGACTTGATGGATAACATTTTCAACCAAAACAAAGACAGAGTAATTGCTCAGGCTACGCAACCTAAATTCACCGATAGAACGCTGTCTAGTACGTCGTTAACCTTTGGTGACATCTCTTTCGCTATTGGTTTAATTGTTGCTATTGGAGGGTTGATAGCTGCTGCCGTTAAGGTTTCTTTAAAATTTTCTGCATTGAAAAATGACCTTGATTTAATAAACATAAAACTAGGGCAAAAACTAGATGTAACAGATACGGTTGTTAAGCAAAAACTAGAAAATATAGATAGCGACGTTAAACAAAAATATGATGCATTAACCGCTAGGCTTGATTCTGGTTTCGAGCATATTAGAGCCGAAGGTATGCAATCCAGAATTCGTATAAATTACAATTCTCAGCGTATCAGACAGGTAGAGTTTTACTTGGGCAAATCTGGTTATATACCACGGCAAGACAATGAGGACTCACTGGGATAGTCAAGTCCTCATGTCTGCATCTAACCTAAAAAGTATATCTCTAAGATATACTTTTTTGAGTATGTGCCTACCTATCCACAGGGAACCAGCGAGATAAGCCCCAATCATCTACACCCAAGCGGTAGTTGAGCTGGGACATACACTCCTCAATTGTACGAGGATTAGGGTTAATGTCTAACCCTCCATCCTTATAAGCAGCATCTAGGTAGGCTTTAACGTCTTTAGGGTTAAGTACCGGGTAGACATCCTCGGTACCCTTAACACCTTGGATAAACACCTCTAAAAGCTGTACTGCTGCTCCTCTAGCGTCTGCCTTATCAGCCATGCTTTGTTCCCAGTAGCCTTTAATATCCGCAATTGCATCATCCAAGTTTTCCCAATAACCGCAGGTGACACCAGTGGCTATCAAATCAGTACTAATCTGCCAGTGTTCTTTACTGATGCCGTGCTTCCTCTTGTTGCGAATTTTGCCTTTAATTTCAGCAAACTGTGTATACACTTCTGGGTCGTTCCAATAGCTCTTGAAATGACCCGGTAGACCCGACCAGTCCACGTCTGAAATAGAAACAATATTTTCTGGTTCACAGTCAGAATAAAATTGAGAAAAATCCTTCTCTTTCCATTCCTTGTAATGCTTGAACTCTATCCAAATAATCCTTCTATGCATTTCACTGAACTGAGGCTGCAACCAAAATTTAGAGATAGAAGATATCCACTTAGGGCATCCAACATAAAAGGTGATGATACCCATCGGGCTATCGCGAGATGCCATCTCTACTGTCCCGTTTCTCTCAATACCTCGCTTAAGTAATGTGTAAAGTAGTCCCTCGTCCCTTAACAACAACTGCGGCATAATGTCGTCAAAAACAAACACAGTTGATTTTTCATTGTGGCTAATCTCCCTACCTTTTGCGGGGTCGTGAAACATTGATTGATTGATTTTCCTTTTGATGCCACTAGCCGTAATGTCGCTACCCGTAATGGTTACACCTTCGTAAAACTCTGTCACTAGTTCACAAAGTTTTGACTTACCAATACCCGGCTGTTTACCTACACAAGCAAAAATAGGGTAGAACGAACAGGCTACAGAGTACATGGACAAACCTGCCATTATTCTTGCCGCCTGTCTGTCCATATCTGGTATCAAAGTAATAGCTTTAAGTACCTGTGGCAACAGCACAGGAAAGGGTTCTGTTGGGTCATCCACCAATTCAGTCCAATGAATTTTAGAGGATAATCTAATAGCATCCCAATCAACGAATTCTTTGGATGGTTCGCTGCTTTTCTCAGATGCTATTTCTCGCAGCAATTCCATATCCGCAGGACTAAATTCAACGTCGTCTTCTTCAGGCATTTTTTTTCCTTTTTGTGTAATTAATAGAGGGTAAAGCGACAAACTTTACCCTCATTTCTTTAGCCCATCAGTAAGTCAAGTAAATCTTTAAAGGTTGGTAGTCCTTCATGCTCTCCTATCCCAGAACCTAACATACCGTAATAAAGCTCATAAAGGTTTGTGATGGGTGGGTTGCCGTTGGGCATCATTACAGTTAGAAATTGAAAACGGGCTTGCAGCCTGTCTTTTTCTGTTTCCTTGGGTGCGTATCCACTACCACTACGTTTACTGGCTTCTGGCATCTTAAACGAGAGTGCCTCTATCTTTTCAACCCAGTAAAATTGGGAGATTTGACTTAATACAACCTCTCGTGTTACAGGCTGATTCCGCGCATTAAGTCCAGTTTCGTAAGAATTGATTAGAGGTTGTGGCAACTTAAAACTTAGTTGACCCTTAAAAGGTTGTCCTGGTTCTATTTGTTCTTTTAGCAACCGAATACCGAACTCAATACCAGGAGTGCATTTTACGTCAAACTTATAATCCGTGCCGTCCTTCCTTTTTCCTTCCTTGGTGTAACTTTCTGTTGGCACTTTAACCAATACCGGTGTGGTTGGTAGGTCAATTTTTTTGTTGTCTTTGTCAAATAAATCGTCGCCAAACAATTCGGTGATTATGCCAGTTATACAGAGGTCTTTGTCTACGATTTGGTAAATAGCCTCTCCGAAAATAACGTCAAATTCTCCTTTAAATTGAACTTCTTGGATACCGTTAAACTCGCGTAAAGTTGCCATTATTTAGCCTTGGTGTGTGGTTTATTTTGTTAGCTTTTAACGTCATCAACTAATTGGACGTAGCCCTATTTAAGTTGCTGAAGAAACAAGGCTAATTGTTTCAGGGAAACCGTTGCTGCTCCTTTCCATGGGCATCTAGTTGGTGGAGTGGAAACAATTATTAAGCGGTCTAAAAGTGAAGGGTTGGAAATGTCCAACATCTTCATTTTTAATTTCCACTCCAACTCAAAAATGCCCTTAGATTCCACGTAAACATCGTGTCTAGGTAGGTAGAAATCTACTTTCCAGTAGATAGGCGCAAAGTGTAATGTTTGCTCTTTGATAAGTACTTTGTGAGGCTCTATCGCTGCTACTTTCACCGGGTAGCGGTAGTGTTCTTGAATCACTAAATAGGTCTTGGCTTCAAGCTTAGAGGGGAATTGGATGCCGTTAACTTCACACTTAACAGAGGCATTTCTAACCATTACGCTTAGCCTTTTGAGCTATTTCGTAAGCTTCCTTAGCTAATGCGAACCCTTCACCAAATAGTTTCTGCAATTCGTTGAATTTTACGCCTGCCATAGCCCGGAAGAAATACCAAGCTAACCAAGCTACAACGTACGACCGATCGTAGACAACCTTTATGGTTTCTTTGTGGTAATTACCCTTAAGTTTGATGGTTCTAATCTTTACCAGCCCTTGCTCTGAAAGCATTTGAGGCTCTAGTAGATGCCCAAATTTGAAACCGCTTGCTTTTACTTCGTGCCACTTAAACTCTTTCATGGTTCTCCTGTTTTATGTGTTCTCCCAGAAAAGTATATCTTAAAGTATATCTTTTCTAGGGAGGTGTTACCCTTGCTCTGTTCCATCGTGCTGCAAATATATCAGCGCATAACTAAACAATTGAGATTTCATATTCTCAAAAGTTTCTCTACAAGGCGATTCTAGCCACATATCAACTGCTAGTTTTACCTCTTTTTGGTGGGATTCCTTTAGCTGCTGCCTTGTTTCGCTCTTGCTTGTTTCTGACATCTTCTACGACCTTCTCCAGTAGTGTGATTGCACTTTTGTAATCTGCTCTCTCATGTTTATCTCTGGTGGCACGTTGTCGCCTTGTTAGCTCACCAATAGTCACTTCTACGCAATCAATAAAGGTCATACCTAAATCATCCCTTCCCCATATTTCGGGTATCTTAAAGCCCATATTACGTGTCTTTGTTGAGCATTTCTCTGCGTTTTAGTATCGCTTCTGCAAACGTCAAGCAGTCTACAAATTCTCCTGTGATAACATTAGTGACTTTGTAGCCAACAACGGCGTTATTGCGGCTAATTTTTTGGATTATTACGCTAGTGTTTACGTAATACGTATCTTGTACGTTAAAGCTCATTTTTACTCCTAGTGTGAGGGTGTATATTACTACACCCTCAATTGTTTTGGTTAACCCTTGATTGAATCTAGTAAACCATTGTCATTGGCGGCAGAAATCACCGTCGACATCTCTATCATTTGGCGTTTAGCGTATTGAATAAAGTCAATTAACGCCTCGCTTTCTGTTGCAAAAACACGGTCAGAATTTATGCTTCCAAAATACCACTCAACAGATGCGCCATTGTAACAGATTCCAAAATTATCGTCCTCATTAATCACCCTAATTACTGAATCAATCGTGTCTGGCTTTGCGGGAAAAATTCCAGAATAGTTATGCATTATAGCTCTGTCTCTTTCTTCAAGAGCTATAAATAACCGCTCCTTGAGCTTATCAATTTCTGTATTTTGCTCAGCAATTACTGTTAATTTCCCATCGTCGTTTAGTTGAACTAAGGCGTTATTTTGTTCTAGTTGCTCCTTCAGTCGTTTAATCGTTTGATTGAGATAGTTAACCTCTAGCTGATGGGTTGCCTGTAGGTCTTCCTGACGCTTTGAATAGCTATTAAGGTGTTTCTGCTCTGATAGTTTTAAGTCAATCTCTAGATGATTGCAGATGTCCTCTAGCTCCTTAATACGTGCTGCTTGCTTATCGGATTCAATCATTAACAGTATTTCACTGTTGGATCTATCTTTTAATAGGTGTTTATTCTCTTTTTTCCACTCATCAAAGTACACTCGTAAGGCGGCACAAGTTGGCTTCTTGAATAAATGCCTGATGTCCAGTAATTTAGGCTTCCTACCTTCATGAAGTACCCTTGTAGCTTCCTTAAATACCGTCTCTCGTGTTGCTTCTAGCCGTAGCGGTAAATTGTCAGAAAATGACAATTCTCTGTCAGGGTCATTCATACAATCCCAGTCAACATTTTGATTCGACATTTTATTTGCTATCCTTTAGTGCTTTAATTTCAGCCTCTAATTGCATGATTCTAGATGCTAATTCAAGGTGAGACTTAAAGCAGTTATTGTTTACTGCTGCTACGTCATTTTTTTGATTGAGATGGCT
>Ga0164298_10000251_pt1 | contig 15681 bp, 17 predicted proteins | sample Whisoiple_216_MG_FD_109713 | JGI IMG/M metagenome (GOLD analysis project Ga0164298, IMG submission 109713) | Unamended control soil microbial communities from upstate New York, USA - Whitman soil sample_216_MG | ecosystem: Environmental > Terrestrial > Soil > Agricultural land ... | reverse complement strand
GACGGTGCCCGCAAAGCGACGAGAACGACGCTCACCGGTAGCGGCCTCGACGAACACATGGAGGCGTCGCGGCTTGCACAACGGCAGGCCGACAAGTGGCTCATCTCGGGCAGCCTGATGATCGGCACCGCGGCGCTGGGCGTCTTCGGCCTTCCGCTCTTCCTTCGCGGCGTGTGGCTGATGCGCAAGGCGCAGCGAGAGGGCCTGACCGTCCGGCCCATGTTGGTCACCATGCACGACTACCTCGTCATCATCGACGCGGCCATCAACACCGTGGGCTGGGCGCTCGACCTTGTCGCCAACCACACCATCCTGGCCCGCATCCTGTTGAACGGCTGGGGCGCCATGTTCGACGCCGGATACTTCTGGCACTACAACGAGTTGTGGCTGGGGGGTGCCGCGGGTCCTGGCGAGAAGGCCATGGAAGTCGGCATGATCCTCACCGTCTTCACCATGCGGATCGCCGCGGCGATCGGTTTCTTACAGATGAAGCGCTGGGGCCACCAATGGATGATCATCACCTGCTGGATGGGCGTGCTCATCTGGTGCCTCTACGTCTTCAACATGACCATGTACGCCGACGTGCGCTACGCCGGAGTCGTACTGCCGGTCATCGGATGGTGGCTGTACGACATCTTCTACATCACCCCGTTTCTCGCAATCCCGTACCTGCACTCGGTCAACCGCGAGATCTTCTCCGACTGATTTGGATGACTGCACTCATTGACTTTGGTCAGTTATCAGGTTAGAAAGGGCGGACCATGACGCCTCAGGTCAAGTACTCGTCGCGTGATGCCCGCCGGCTGCAGACACGGGAGCGCATACTCGGCGCGGCGATCGTCGAGTTCAAGCGCGCAGGAATGTCCGGCGCCGACGTTCATGCGATCGTCGCCGCCGCAGGCGTGGCGCACGGGACCTTCTTCTTCCACTTCCCCAGCAAGGAGCATGTGCTGCTGGAGTTGGAGAGCCGCGAGGAGGCGCGGATGGCCGCCGAATTCGGTCGGTTCCTCGATGAGCGGCACGACTTGGCGACCGCACTGACCGAAGTCGTGCATCTGGTCGCGGGCCTTGAACGAACGCTCGGCCCGCTGCTCTTCAAAGAGCTGCTTGCGCTGCATTTCTCACCGACACGACCCAACAAGGACGAGTGGGTCGACCATCCGATCATCGTGCTTTTGGTCCAGGAGATCGAGCGGGCGAGAGGCGATGGCGTAGTTCATCCGGAAGTGGATGCGTTCTACAGCGCAGCGTTCTTCCTTCTCGGCATCTACGGCGTGCTGACCACCATGAGCACCTTCGACACCCGCGAAACGATGCTGGCCAAGTTGGTCGCCACCGCCGTGCGCGGCCTGGAATTCCGATGACGGCATGCCGCATGCAAAACCCCACCGGCAAGGAGGCCTGAAGTGGACTGGGTATGGGAAATCCTGCGCTACGTCGCCGCATGGGGCGGCACTGGTCTGATCATCTGGTTCTGGTACTGGATGTTCTCGAATATCGGCACCTTCTAGAGCGACCAGAGAAAGCATGTCCGAACTCTCCGATGAGCACGCGCTTGCTGTCGAGCGCAGTTGTGCCGTGACGGCGGTCGCCTTGAGTGGACAGCGTCGCCAGGGCGTGCGCCTGATCAGCGGCGCCAGGCGTAGCTTCGGTCTGAGCTCGCGCCTCGACTTCATTCATGTGCCGTATCCCCTGCCGGCGCATAACTGGACTCGACGCACCCTGACATGCGGTGTCGCCCTGCAATGTTCACCGTCGAAGGATCTCCTCGTCGAATACCGGTTGAACGAGCTGTCTGCCCGCGAGCTGAGTGCGCTGACACTCGTCGAGGCGAATGTCGCGATGGGCTGGATCGCGGAGAACTGGCCCGGGCTGCTGGCCGAAATTCGCCGGCTGCTGCCCGACCTCGACGTGACGGCCTGCGACCTCGACGCCGCAGAGATGCTCAATCGAGCAGTCGCAGTGGCGCGTTCGTCGCAACAGCTGATCGTCGACCCACTGCTCGGCACGTTGCCGAGGACGTACACCGACCCGCAGAGCCTCGCCGATAAACTGCGCAGGACTTTCGGCAGGATGCCGTGGACCACTTTGCAGAGGCGACTGCCGCGGCCATACTCGATCCCCGTCGGCGGCGACGGTGGCGTGCGCAACCCGAACCTGCCGCCGCCGAGCCGTCCGCAGGACAACGACCTCGACGTGACGCCCGAACACCGTCCCGGTATTCCGTATCCGGAGTGGAACTCGTGGACGAAGAGCTTCATGGCCGACCACGTCGCTGTTCTCGAACGCGCACATACGAGCCCTCAGCGCCATCCGGCGGGGACATCCACCGATCTGCGGAAGTGGTTCTCCGAACACACCCACCGCGCCATGAAGAACCGCTTGGAAGACGGCTCCGATCTCGACGTCGAGCAGTACGTCAGCCATTACGTGGACCTGACGACCGGCGAAGCGATCGAACCGCGCATCTTTCGTGATCTGCTGCCCAGTAGCCGCGACGTCACCACGGCGTTGCTGCTCGACGGCAGCTCGTCGCTGGGAGTGCACGGCGGAAGGATCTTCACACTCGAATTGGCCTGTGCCGACGCTCTTTCGCAAGCGATGACGCTTGCACACGAGCGCCACGGCATCTTCGTGTTCACCGGCAACACCCGGCATCGCGTCGAGGTGACGTGCCTCAAGGATTTCGAAGACCGCCGGTTCGTGCCCCCTAGCGGCCTCGGACTCGCGGCCGGCGGATACACCAGGCTCGGTGCCCCTCTCCGCCATATGACGAGCCGACTGCTCGACCAACCCTCGGAGAGACGGCTGCTGATCGTGATCGGTGACGGCCTGATCTCCGACGAGGGCTATGAGGGCCGCTACGCATGGGCCGATGCCGCACACGCCGTCGAGGAAGCCCGTGAAGCCGGGGTGAGCATGTACTACGTCGGCGTTGGCCCGACGCGCGTCGACCCCCTACCCGAAGTGTTCGGACCTCTTCGCTCCCAGCGCATTCGGCGTATCGAGGACCTTCCCCGCGTGCTGGCCCACGTGCACAGAGAGTTGGTGGCTGCGTGACCGAAACCTATTACTCGAACGGCACCGAAGTTCAGTTGTTCGAGCAGGCCTTTCACCGGCAGCTGCCGGTGATGCTCACCGGCCCGACCGGCTGCGGCAAGACACGTCTGGTCGAGCACATGGGCCTGCTGCTGCGACGTCCGGTCGTGACCATCAGCTGCCACGACGATCTGACCAGCTCCGACCTCGTCGGGCGATTCATGGTGACCGGGGGCGACGTGGTGTGGACCGACGGACCCCTCACCAGAGCCGTCAAAGCCGGGGCGATCTGCTACCTGGACGAGGTCGTGGAAGCGCGCCATGATTCGTTGGCCATTCTGCATTCGCTGACCGATCACCGTCGCGCTCTCTACCTCGACCGTGCAGGCGAGGTCGTCGCCGCACCCGAGAGCTTCATGCTCGTGTGCAGCTACAACCCGGCCTACCGCAGTTCGTTGAAGGAGCTCAAGCCGTCGCTCCGCCAGCGCTTCGTCACGCTCTCGATGCGTTACCTACCGCCGGAGCGGGAAGCCGAGGTGATCGTCGCCGAGGCGGGCATCCCGCCGGACACCGCCCAGCGCCTGGTTCAGTGCGCGGTCGCCGTCAGGACCGCCGACGAAGCGTTCCACTTCGAGCCTCCGTCTACCCGCGTACTGGTCACCGCAGCGCAGTTGATCGGCGCGGGCGCAACCGAATTGGAGGCCGCGCAGGCCTGCATCCTCGCACCACTGTCGAGCGACGGTGCGATCTCCGAAGGTTTACGCGAAGTCGCTGTCGCCAGTCTGGCCGATGCCGACAGCTCGAGCCCATCACATTAGGAAGGAGCACGGCGACCATGGATCAGAAAGAGAAGAAGCGCAAGCGGGCTCTCATCGTCCTGCAGATCGTGATCTACGGCTACCTACTGACGATGTTCGGAATCCAGCTCTACATGTCCTTCGCCCGCGGTTGGTGGGAGTTGTGAACGTTCCTCTGATCAACCGCCTTTCGGGTTCGAAGGCTCTGGCGCCGACCCAGGGAACGGTAGGGCTCGAAGAGCACGACGAAGAATCCCGGCTGGCCCAACGCCGAGCCGACAAGTGGATGATCGTCGGCGCCGGCCTGATGGGCATGTGGGCCCCCGGGATCTTCGGGCTGCCCATCTTCTTGCGCGGGGTATGGCTGCAGCGCCAAGCCGCCCGAGCCGGTCTGTCGATGCGGCCCATGATCGTCACCCTGATCGGATACCTCGTCCTGATCGACGGGATGCTCAACAGCCTGGGCTGGGCACTGGATCTCGTCGCCAACCACACCTTGATCAACCGCGTGCTGATGGTCGGTTGGGGCGCCATGTTCGATGCCGGCTACTTCTGGCACTACAACGAAGCCTGGGTCGGCGGCGCAGCCGCACCGGGCGAGAAGTCCATGGTGTTCGGGATGATCCTGACGGTGTTCGCGATGCGGTGTGCAGCCGCGATCGGGTTCCTGCAGATGAAGCGCTGGGGCCAACAGTGGATGATCATCACCTGCTGGATGGGCGTGCTCATCTGGTGCCTCTACGTATTCAACATGACCATGTACGCCGACGTGCGATACGCCGGCGTGGTCTTCCCGGTCATCGGCTGGTGGCTGTACGACATCTTCTACATCACGCCCTTCCTCGCGATCCCGTATCTGCACACGGTCAACCGCGAGATCTTCACCGACTGAATTGATTCGAGGAGCACTGCCGTGAGTTCAGCTACGTCAACACCTGGATCGGCCGAGGATCAGAAGGCCGACGACCTCCCTCCTGGCACCACGCCGTACTACGCCAACATGCACAAGTGGATCAAGAGGGCAGTCTTGGTGTGCCTGGTCGCCTTGGTTATCGAAGGCGCGTTCACGTTGCCGTTCATGGCGGTGTATTACGGCTACCCAACCCTGAGCCTGACCGAGATCTGCAGTGAGCTGCTGAAGGTCCGGTACTCCGACGACACTTTGGAATGCAAGGTTCCCTACCCGGCGCTGGGCCCCCCCGAGGGAGCGGAGGGCAAGGACACCGCCCAGGACGAATGGGGGATCCAGCCTGTGCCGAAGTACAACCGGATCGGCTTCCGCGAGCTCGTCAAGATCCACGACGAAAGGGAAGCCCGGCAAGCTGCGGCGGCGCAGCAGGGGACGCCGTGACGAAGTCGCGCGAGGAGCACGCGGAGAACTGGGATCTCCGCCACGAGGACTTCAACGACAACGACTTCCTCTACGACGTCTACTCCGTGATGCGGAACGCAGGCCCGTTCGCCCACACCGACGATCCGTTTCTGTCCGCCACGCCCGGCGGTGCCTGGGTGGCGGTGCGATATGAGGACTGTTACAAGATCCTGCAGGACTGGGAGCACTTCTCCAGTAATCCGACGCCGGAGGCGTCCGAACAGCTTGCGGGCGATCTGGTCATCACGCTTGACCCACCGCGGCAACAGAAGTTCCGCAAGGTGCTCAACCCCTATTTCTCGCCGGCCCGCATGAAGGCACTGACGCCTCAAATCCGTCACGAGACAGATCGATTGATCGACGACTTCATCGAACAAGGAACCGGCGACCTAGCCGAGGTCGCGTGGCGCCAGCCCGGCATCGTCTTCTTCAAGTACCTCCTCGGCATGCCCATCGAGGATGTTCCATTGTGTATCGAGCTGACCGACGCGGGACTCAACGGTGATACCGACGAAGCGCGCGCGGCGGCCTGGGGTGGGCTGTATCAGCACATCCACGGGGCGGTTTCCGCGCGGATCGACTCGGTGCCCCAGGACGACATGATCGACGTGCTCCTCGCGGCCGAGATCGACGGCGAGAAACTCGCCTTCACCGATGTCGTGTCCAACGCGATGCTTCTTGTCCAGGCCGGCCTCGAAACCACCGCGAGCGCAATGTCGTTCGCGTTCCACTACCTGGCAACCCACCCAGACGAGCGAGACCGGCTCATTCGCGAGCCCGACATCATGCCGCGCGCCATCGAGGAACTGATCCGCTTCGGCGGGTCGATCCACGGCATCCCGCGGACCGTCGCCAAGGAAGTCGAGCTGAACGGCCACACGTTCTGCCCCGGCGAATCGGTTTTGGTCAACTACGCCTCGGCCAATCGCGATCCCGTCGAATTTCCCGAACCGGATCGCTGCGTCCTCGACCGCCAGGCCAACAGGCACCTGGGATTCGGCGCAGGCGTCCACCGCTGCCTCGGATCCAACTTGGCCCGCCTGGAATTCCGCATCGGCATCGAACAGGTCTTGACGAGGATGCCCGACTATAGGTTGGCGCCCGACGCCGTGGCGCATTTCCACGGAAACTCGGTCACCCGCGGATTCCGTTCGCTGCCAGTCGTCTTCGCGCCGTCTACACGGGCGGGCTCATGACCTATCGAATCATTCAATGGATGACAGGCGACGTCGGACAGGTCGGCGTACGGCACTTCGCCGACAGCCCGATGTTCGACCTGGTCGGGGTGCTGGTGCACAGCAGTGACAAGGTCGGCAAAGATGCGGGCGAGATTGCGGGCATCGCACCGATCGGCGTCACCGCGACCGACGACGTCGACGCCGTCATCGCCATGGACGCTGACTGCGTCTTCTTCACGCCGATCATCATGGACACCGAAACCGTCTGCAGGCTTCTGCGTTCCGGGAAGAACGTCGTCACAACGAGCGGTTTCTTCTATCCGACGGCGGACTTCGCCGCCGACGGCGAAAAGATACGTGCCGCATGTGAGGACGGCGGAGCCACCTTTCATGCCGGTGGCATCCACCCGGGTTATGCGGGTGACATCCTGCCGCTCACGCTCGCCCGGGTGATCAGCAGGATCGACCAGATCCGCGTCCACGAAGTCGTCAATGTCCTCACCGACGCACCGACGGACCACATCGACTGGATGGGTTTCGGCAAGGACAAGGACAAGTTCGTCTCCGAGCCGACGATTCTGGGTCTCGGCGTACCGTTCTTCGCTCAGTCGATGTACATGATCGCCGACGGTCTCGGGGTGAGCATCGACGAGGTGACCGCCGCGGACGTGAGGGCGGCTGTGGCCACTGAGGACATCACGCATGAGTTGGGGGCGATACCCCGCGGCACGGTCGCCGCCCAACACCACGAATGGACGGCGTGGGTCGACGGAAGGCCGCTCATCGTCTTCGAAGCGCTCTACACGACTACCAGTACCGACAAGCTCGACCCGGCATGGGATTTCGGCACGACGCGCTACCGCATATCAATCGAGGGAGACCCGCCGACCGAGCTCATCCTCCAAGGCGTCGAGCAACCGGACGGCACGATGGCGCATCCCGGATACAACTGGACGGCGATGGGCGCCATCAATGCGATCCCCGATGTATGCGATGCCGCGCCGGGCTGGCTGACGCATCTCGACCTGGGCTTGATTCGACCTCGGGGGCTTGTGCGCACATGACCGCGTCATCGTCGCTGCATCACGTGGTCTTCGCGGTCGCGCTCGAACGTCATGACGCGGTGGCGCAGATGTTCACCGAACTCGGCTTCACCCTTGCGCCGACCGAACTGACCGAACTGGGTCTGCGGATAAGCCTCGACTGGGGCCACGGAATAGAAGTCATCAGCCCCATCCCGGGATCGACTGCGCCGGTCTCCGCATCGGTCAGCGCGTTTCTGGACAGCAAGGGTGACGGCGTCTACACCGTCGTGGTCCAGGTGCCCGAAGCGTCAGCGGCGGAAGCCGTTACCGACCGTTACGGCGCCTCCATCCGGTTCCGGCAGAGGCTCGAGGGGGACGGCACTCATCTCGAGGAGATCGACCTGTCGGTTTCCGGTCTGCCACTGACGCTGCTCGACACGAATATTCCGTGACCGATGATGACTGACCCGCAGACCATTCCGCACATTCTGTATGAGGACCTGCCGATGGCGGCTGACCGCGGAGCCGGCTGGGCCAAATTGCGCGGCCTTGGTCCTGTACTGCAGGGCGATGGCTGGTATTACCTCACCAACCGCGACGATGTGCTTGCCGCGCTGCGCAATCCGGAGGTCTTCTCGTCCACCCGGGCTTTCGATGAGATGGTCAGCGCGGTGCCGCTGGTTCCGCTGGCGTTCGATCCACCCGAGCACACCCGGTATCGCAGGATTCTGCACCCGTTCTTCAGCCTGCAGGCGCTCAGCGACGTTCTGCCGTCATTGCAGACCCAAGCGTCGGAGATCATCGCCGAGATCGCCGAGCGAGACGAGTGCGAGGTGATGGCTGACCTCGCCACGCCATATCCGTCACAGGTCTTCCTCACGTTGTTCGGCCTGCCCCTCGAGGACCGCGACAGGCTGATCGCATGGAAGGACGCCATCATCGATCTCGGCCTGGAACGCGATCCCGACAAGATCGATCTGGTTCCGGCGGCGCAGCTGTTCGAATATCTCGCCGAAGCCGTTGACACACAACGGCGTCAACCTGGTGACGGCATCCTGTCGCAACTCCTTCACGGCGAGGAAACCCTCACCGACGCCGAGGCATTGGGGCTGTCCTTCGTGTTCATCCTTGCTGGACTGGACACCGTCACCTCGGCGATCGGTGCGACGATGCTGGAGTTGGCCCGTCGCCCCGAGCTGCGCGAAGACCTACGCCGACATCCCGACCGGGTAGCCGTATTCGTCGAGGAAATGATTCGGCTGGACCCGGCGGCACCAGTGGTGGGGCGTGTCACCACACGTGAGGTGACGGTCTCGGGAGTCACGCTCCCCGAGGGCGCGGAGGTCCGATTGTGCCTCGGCGCGATCAACCGTGACGGCAGCGATGCGGTGTCCGGCGACGATCTGGTGATGGACGGCAAGCTGCACAAGCACTGGGGCTTCGGCGGGGGCCCGCACCGTTGTCTGGGTTCGCACCTGGCCCGCATGGAGTTGAAGATCGTCGTCTCCGAATGGCTGCAGCGGGTGCCGCAATTCGAACTCGCGCCCGGATACAAACCCGAGATCACCTGGCCGTCAGCCACATCCACATTGTCGTCGCTGCCGCTGCGGATCGGGAACCGTTCGGCCGCACCGGAGGGCTCATGACTGTGAACACCGCCAAGCCGAGCGTCTTCGACGCCGGACTCCCGACGCTGACCTATGCCGTCACGGACACTCCGCAGGAGATATATCCGCAGTTCCGAGCGGCACAGCAGGTTGCGCCGATCGCGCTGGGACCCATCGGTCCGGAGGTGCTCTCTTACGACCTTGCGCGGACGGTCCTCCGTGACCCGCGGTTCGTGGTCCCGGCCGGCATACATCTATCCGCGCACGGCATCACATCGGGTCCGCTATGGGACAGGGTGACGCGCAGCATTTTGAACATGGAGGGTGAGGAGCACCGCAGGCTGCGCAGCATGGTGTCGAGGGCCTTCACGCCGCGGGCGACGGCACGCATGCACGACACCATCCACGCCGTCATCAACGAGCTCATCGATGCTGTCATCGACACGGGCCGTTGCGAATTCGTGGCCGACATCGCGCGCCCGTACCCAATACCGGTGATCTGCGCGCTGCTGGGCGCTCCTCGCGCCGACTGGCAACAGTTCTCCCGGTGGGCCGAGGACATTTTCAAGATCGTCAGCTTCGACATCAACCTCGCCGACGAGGAGCCCGCCGTGCTCAAGGCATGGGGCGAGTTCGACGATTACATCGATGGAATGGTCACCCAACGTCGACAGCACCTGACCGATGATCTGCTCTCGGAGCTCATCCGCATCGAAGACGGCGGCGAGCGGCTTGACGCCGCCGAATTGCGCATGTTGGCGTTCAGTATTCTGGTGGCCGGGACCGACACCACCCGAAGTCAGTTGGCCGCTTCGATGCAGGTGCTGTGCGATCACCCCGAGCAGTGGGCGCTGCTTCGCGACAAGCCCGACCTGGCGATGCACGCGGTTGAGGAGACCATGCGTCACTCGCCGTCGATGTGCAGCACGGTGCGCAGCGCTATCGACGATGTCACGGTCGGCGAATACACGTTTCCAGCAGGCACATTCATCCTCGTCAACACGTATGCAGCCAACCGCGACGGCGCCATCTACGACGACCCGACGCGCTTCGATATCACCCGGGACGAACCGCCGCCCATTCTGACCTTCGGCGGAGGAGTGCACTACTGCCTCGGCGCCAACCTGGCGCGGTTGGAGCTCGCCGAAGCGCTGAAGATCCTCGCCCGCAGATTCCCCCATCTCCGCCGCACGGGAGCGGTGCCGTGGAAGCCGCTGCTCGGTCTGAGCGGACCGACGAGTCTGACGATGGAGTTCGACTGATGGCCAACATATCCGAAGCTCCGCCTGCGGTGGCGGCACGCGAGGTCATTCCGTTCCGCGAGCGCAAGCAGGACATCGTCTTGTGGATGTTCTTTCTGGTCAACGTCATTTTCGTGACCTACCAGGCGGACATCGAGCAACTTGTCATCCGCGACCCGGACAACTTCACCTATCCGATCTGGCCGCCGGCATACATGATCGACTTCCTGCACTGGTATTTCGAGAGATACGACCCGCTGCTCTACGAACGACCCGTGTGGTACACGACGATCGTCGTCATCGACCAGGTCGTCTACGGCCCGTTCTACATCGCCGCGCTGTACGCGTTCTGGAAGGGCAAGGAATGGATCCGAAACTGGTCGATCATCTGGGCGTCCGTGATGCTGGCGACGGTCACGGTCATTCTCGGTGAGGAGATCGCCGGGCCGTTCGCGAGCGATCACCTCCCGCTGGTGCTGGCAACGAACGCCGGTTGGCTGATCGTTCCCGTGTGGGTGCTGATCCGAATGTGGCGGGAGCACCCCTTCACCCGGCCCGTCATCACGAAAGAGCGTTAGCCGTGGCAACATTCGCGCAACGGTACGGTGCGTGGGCCGTCGTCGCAGGGGCATCGGAAGGGCTCGGCGAAGCGCTCGCCCGAGGGTGCGCGAGCCGCGGACTCAATGTCGTGCTCATCGCACGGCGCGTCGAGCTCGCACAGCAGATCGCCGACGACATCGCCGGCACGACGGGTGTGCAGACACGCGCGCTACGCGCGGACCTCGCCGTCCGCGACGACCTCGACCGCATCCTCAACGAACTCGTCGACCTCGACATCGGCCTCCTCATCTACAACGCGGCGTTTTCCGTCGTCGGGCCGTTCTGGAACTTCGACATCGACACGCACGTCAAGGAGATCGATGTGAATGTGCGTGGGCCGCTCGTGCTCGCACACGGCTTCGGCCAGCGGTTCCGTGCGCGAGGTCGCGGCGGGATCGTCCTGATGTCGTCGATGGGCGCACTGCAAGGAATGGTGCGGGTCGCGAATTACTCCGCCACCAAGGCCTACAACCTCGTTCTGGCCGAGGGACTCTGGGCCGAACTGCGTGCTGACGGGGTCGACGTTCTCGTGAGCTGCGCGGGAGCCACGCGAACCCCCAACTACGTGGCGTCTGAACCGGAGGATGCCAACGTTCCGGTCCAGGAGCCCGAGCAGGTCGCCGCGGAAACGCTGAACGCTTTGGGGAAGAAGCCGACTGTGTTCCCGGCGCGCGTGCTGCGTTTCACGCACTTCGCGTTCCGCCATCTGATGGGACGGCGAACCGCAGTGCGCCTGATGGCCTATGCGAGCAACCGAACCTATAAAGAGCAGGGCAGTTACAGCACCGGCGACCGCGCATGACCAGGCTCGTTACCCCGGCCTTGTGCCTAATCTTTATAAAGATAGTAAAATAGCGCTCATGGATCGCGAACTTCTCGTCGACCTGACCGGTCGCGCGCTCAAATTGGCGCGGGACAAGACGACCGACCTGGCTCCCGCCGAGTACACCGTGCGTGCCGACACTTACACATCCGCCGAGCGACACGCGCGGGATGTGGAGATGGTGCGGACCAGCCCTCAGCTGGTCGGCTACGTGTCCGAACTGCCGAAGCCCGGCTCGTATTGCACGAAGACGGTGATGGGCCGGTCGATCCTGTTGACCCGCACATCAAGCGGTTCGGTGAAGGCGTTCGAGAACGTGTGCCTGCACAGGCAATCACAGATCACCGAAGGATGCGGTTCGGCGCGTCGACTCGTTTGTCCGTACCACGCATGGAACTACGACCTCGACGGCAACCTGGTCGGCGTTCCGGGTAAAGAGGGATTCCCCGAAAGTTCAACGGGCGGGCAGAGGTTGGCCGAACTCCCAGCTGCTGAATGCGCCGGTTTCCTCTGGGTTGCGCTCGACCCCGATGCCACCCTCGACATCCCCGCCTTCCTGGGGCCGCTGGCCGACGAGCTCGACGCGTGGGGCATCGGACGTTGGTCGCCGCTTGGCGAGAAGGTGCTGGACAAGCCGATCAACTGGAAGCTCGCAATCGACACGTTCGCGGAGAACTACCATTTCGCGACCGTGCACAAGACCACCTTCGCGACCATCGCGCGGAGCAACTGCACCGTCTTCGACTCGTTCGGCCGGCATCACCGATTGGTGTTCCCCCTCAACGGAATCCTCGACCTCGACGACGGCAACGTCGAGCAGTGGGAGCCGTTGCAGAACATGGTCGTCATCTACGCGCTGTTCCCCAACATCGTGCTGTCGGCGACGATCGCCAACGGCGAGCTCTTCCGGGTCTACCCCAGCGACGTTGCCGGCCGGTCGATGACGGTGCACCAGAACTCGACGCCGCTGGACCTAGCGGATGAGTCGACGGCCGCCGGTGCGCAGGCCGTGTTCGATTACGCCCACGGCACCGTCCGCGACGAGGACTACGCACTGGCCGAGAAGCTACAGGTCAACCTCGCATCGGGCGTCCGGGAACATCTCGTGTTCGGCCGCAACGAACCGGGATTGCAACATCGGCATGAGACGTGGACGAACGCCGTCAGCGCTGCTCCGCGATGAGGCGCGCCACTTCATCGCGCTCCCCCGGCTCAGCCGCCTCGAGCACGGCGGCCAGTTCCCAGTCCCGATACAGCGCCAGTGATCGCTCATAGAACGCGAAGCCGCTGACCGGTTCGCCGCGGAACGTGCCCCGATACCGGTATGGGCCCTCCATGTACTCCAGCGGTAGGCCGTGCGCGGGGGCGGGCACCAGCGGCTCGCCCGTCAGGTCCAGGTCGAGTTTCTGCGACGTCAATCGGTGGCGGTCGGGCATGTACCGCGCCTTGGCAGGAGGGGGCACCAACGTGCGGATCGAGTCGGGCCAGCGCACATAGCTGGTGACGGTGACCTCGATGTCGTCCGCATACTCGGGGTCGGCGTCCGGCGAGCTCGTGGTGGCACCCGAGAACGGCTGCAGCGCATTGCCGTTGGTTCGGTCGAACTGTCGCCATATGCTCAGGTCGACATCGTTGTCCAGATTGATCGTGCGCCATTCGTGGGCGCGGGCGCGGATGTCGCCGGTCCCGCCACCGTCGTTGGCCACCAAAGGAAACCACTGCCGGTCGACGTGCCCGGTGGTTCCTTTCACCTTCTCCTGTATTGAACCCCACGACAACGTTCCCGCCATCGTCATGCCGGTCTGGAAGTACGAGTAGGTGGTCGCCTGCCCGAAGCACTCGATGGTGCCGTTGTAGGCGGCGGCACCCAGTGGCACCGGGGCGCGCGTCGGCGTCACGTGCAGGTCCAGTCGCATGTCATCGCCGTGCTGGTCGGTGCCGCAGAAGGTCACGTCATACGTGTAGGGCAGCAGGTCGCCAGCATTGTCCCGGCAGGTACGCCAGACCGCGGTGCCTGCACGGCTGTCGTACGTCATGTCCAAGTGCTCGTCGCCCACCGTGAGCTTCGCCGCCACGTCGCTCTTCTTGTTCGTCGACGGCATGTCGTAATCGGTGAAGGTGCCGTAAGTGCCGTTGTCGAGGTCGAAGAGTGCGAGCGTGTAGAAGTCTGCGACGATCGCCTGCCCGGGCCGGTTCTTGTTGAAGATGGTCAGAAAGGCGAACTTTCGATCGGCTTCGCCGGTGAGTTCGCCTGCGAGGAACCAGGTGTCCGACTCGCACGTGGGGTGGTTGGCCTCGGCGGCAGGGAAGACGAAATGCGGGTCGCCCGGCACCAGCTCGTACGGATACCGACGCCAGTCATCACCCACGGGCACTCCCAGATTTCTTTTTTGCTATGTTAGCAGCAATAGCAACTTTAGCCGACGGGCGGTAGCGCCGTGAGATCCCTCACCTACGACCGGCTCTACATCGGTGGCCGTTGGCAGGAGCCGTCGACCGGGCAACGGATCTCGGTGATCTCGCCGCACACCGAGCTACCGATCGGCGAGACGCCGCATGCCGCTCCGCGCGATGTGGACCTGGCCGTGTTGGCCGCGCGCAAGGCATTTGACGACGGGCCGTGGCCACGGCTCCCGGTCTCGGAGCGAATGGAAAAGATCGAGAAGCTCACCACCGTATACACCGCTCACGCGGAGGAGATGGCCGATCTCATCACCGCCGAGATGGGATCACCGCGCACCTTCAGCCGGTTGGGCCAGGCGAACGGAGCCTTATCGCAGATGTACCTGACCCTGGCCACGGCCAAGGACTTCGGCTGGGTGGAACGCAGACAGGGGCTGTTCGGCCAGGTTCAGGTGCGGCGTGCGCCCGTCGGTGTCGTCGGCGCAATCGTGCCGTGGAACGTCCCCCAGGTGTTGATCATGCCCAAGCTGATTCCGGCGCTGATCGCCGGTTGCACCGTTGTCGTCAAGCCGGCCCCCGAGACGCCGCTCGATGCGATGTGGCTTGCCGAGATGCTCGATGAACTCGACCTGCCGGACGGCGTGGTGTCGATCGTGCCCGGTGGCAGGGAGACCGGCGAAGCCCTCGTCCGGCATCGGGGCGTTGACAAGATCGCGTTCACCGGATCATCGGCCACCGGGAGGCATATCGCCGCAGCGTGTGGTGAACAGCTGAAACGCGTGAGCCTCGAACTCGGCGGCAAGTCCGCGGCAATCATCCTCGACGACGCCGACATCGACCACACCGTCAGACATCTCAAGATGGCCGGGCTGATGAACAACGGACAGGCATGCGTTGCGCAGACGCGGATACTTGTCAGCGAGCGCAGGCACGACGAGGTCGTCGATGCGCTCGCCAACATGGTGTCCGGACTCCAGGTCGGGGACCCGGCCGACGAGTCCACCGACGTCGGTCCGCTTGTCGCCCAGCGCCAGCAAAAGCGGGTGCAGGGCTACATTCAGTCCGGCATCGACGAAGGCGCGAAAGTGGTTGTCGGCGGCGTCGATGCGCCCCATGACCGCGGATGGTATGTCCGGCCGACGCTGTTCACCGAGGCCACCAACGACATGAGGATCGCCCGCGAGGAGATCTTCGGCCCGGTGCTGACCGTGCTGCGCTACAGGGACGAAGCCGATGCGATCCGGATCGCCAACGACAGCGACTACGGACTGGCCGGATCGGTGTGGACGGCCGACGTCGCGCACGGTCTCCAGATTGCAGGCGAGATCCGCACCGGCACTTACGGCATCAATATGTACCAACTCGACACCAGCGCGCCGTTCGGCGGATTCAAACAGTCCGGCATCGGCCGTGAGTTCGGCCCCGAAGGTCTCTCGCAGTACACCGAGGTGCAGTCGACGGTGACCGCGGGCGACCTGGCGTTGAGCTAGAGGTCTGCTGTTCCTACTTTGCAGCAGCTGCGTCCTCTTTTTGCTTCTCGGCCGCGGCGGCCTTCTCCGCCTTGTCCTGGAATGCCCGGCCGTCCGGGCTGCCCAG